>Ga0182021_10000990_pt1 | contig 32418 bp, 32 predicted proteins | sample 612E3MmetaG_FD_120493 | JGI IMG/M metagenome (GOLD analysis project Ga0182021, IMG submission 120493) | Permafrost microbial communities from Stordalen Mire, Sweden - 612E3M metaG (Illumina Assembly) | ecosystem: Environmental > Terrestrial > Soil > Wetlands > Permafrost | place: Sweden... | reverse complement strand
CGCTGCGGCTGATGTCTGGGCAGCTACGGCAGCGGACGCCGCAGCCGTGGTGGGCGTAGCGCTCGCGTCGGTAGCCGCGCCCGAGGCGGACGGGTCGTCGGTGGTCAGCGACGTCGGGTCGGCCGCCACCGCGGGGGCGCCGATCGCGGTCGCACCGCCCAGCGTCGCGGCGGACCATGCCGCCGCCAGGATGCCTGCGGACGTGACGACAGCAGCAACCTTGCCTCGTGCGCTCACCAGGAGAACCTCTCGTTATGGATCGCGCTCTTCGGCGTACCGGCCATCAGCGCGTCCTCGATGACAAGATCGGCGACCGATTGCGGGCCGCACACGTACAGGTCGCTCTCGGCGATGTGGGGTACGAGGTCGTGGATGCGCAGCGTCCCGTACTGCGCCGGCAGCCACGTGGGCTCACCGCGCTCGTTACGCGGCCCGACAAGGGCGAGGAGCTGAGCGCCCTTCGCCCGGCACAGCGCCTCGATCTCGTCGACGAGGTACAGCTGCTCCGGTGAGTGCGCGCGCAGGATGACTGTCGCGAGACCAGGAACGACAGAGGTGGACTCGAGCAGCGACCGGATCGGGGCGATGCCGATCCCGATGCCGACCAGAGTGACGCCGAGCTGCGACCGTGCCGCGTCGGTGAAGATCCCGTACGGCCCCTCGATGGCCACGCGGGTGCCGGGACGTACGGACAGAAGCTTGGCCGTGCCGCGACCGAGCGCCCGGATCGTGATGCGCAGCGTGTCGTTCGTCGGCGCCGCAGACAGAGAGAAAGGGTGCTGATGCCACCACAGCCCTCGCCCCAGGAAGCGCCACGCGAAGAACTGGCCCGCCTCGGCCCCCAGACGGTCGAGGCCGCGGCCGCGCATCTCGATGGAGACGACGTCGGTGTCCTCCAGCACGACGCGGGTCACCACGAGGCGGTGCTCGAACGAGGTGATGAGGGGGAAGACGAAGCGGAACGACAGCAGGCCGAGGGCCACCACGGAGAACAGCGCGAGCCAGTACCAGCGCTGCCACGTGCCCTGGGCGAAGAGGCCGGACACCGAGAACTGATGCGGGAGCGAGAAGCCGACGGCAGCGTACGTCGTGAGGTGGATCACGTGCCACACCTCGTACGGCAGGCTGCGCTTGACCGCCATGATCGAGGTGACGGCGACGACCGACAGGGCGACGAGTCCGACGATGCTCAAGAAGAGGTCGGAGACGCCGAGGAACGACGCGAACTCCGAGAAGGCGCTGATCGATTGCTGGGCGGCATAGCCGAAGATCAGGAACAGGCCGTGGAACAGCAGTCCGAACAGGACCCACTTGCCGAGCTTGTTGTGCAGCGCGATCGCACGATCGTGTCCGATCGCGCCATCGATGTACGGGATGCGCGCGGCCAGGACGAGCATGATCACCATGAGGTCGGTGGCGACGAGTCCGGTAACGATTCCCGCAGCGACAAGGGCTTTGGCACCCGTTGTGACTGCCTGGATGCCGCCGTCGGCGACCCACAGTCCCAGTGCGGCCGCCACCGAGCCCCAGGCGAGCACGGTCAGCAGGTCGCGGTGGAGGTTCCTCATCGACGTCTGCAACCGGTGCAACCGCTGCACCGATCGTGCCGACACCCGTACGTCGGGGGCCCCCAGGGCAGGCGACGTTATGGCCTGCTCGGGCATGCTGCGGCCCCGCGTAATGGTTGACACGTCAACGAGCGTAGGGATCCGGGTCAGTGCGAGTCGCGCTGATGGCAGTTCTGTCATCGACGCGCGCCGCGGAGCGACGCCATCGGATGAGCTGGGCAGGCTTCGACGAGCGTCGAGGAGAGTGTCCATGTACTCACCCCAAATAATGCTGAGAATTTCTCATGTGACAACTTTCATTCATCCTTTGCGAAACCGACGGCGGGTGCGCGGTCAGGCCTCGCCCTCGTAGCCGATCAGCCAGCGGAGTCCGTACGGGTCGACGACCTGTCCGTCGGTCGCGCCCCAGGACCGTACCTGGAGGTCGTCGACCACCTGGCCGCCTTCGCTGAGCCGCGTGAACCACTGTCGGAGGGTGGCTGGATCGGCGGTACCGAGCAGGGCGAGCATGAGGCCTTCGCTGTGGAACGCCGGCTCGTCCACGGCGTCGGCGCCGAACAGCGCCACCGGTCCGCCCGTGAGTGATCCGTGCGCGATCGCGTCCACAGGGCCGTCGGTCCGGTTGAAGTCGCTCAGCGTGAACATCTGCACCTCACCCCCGAACACGTCCGCGTAGAACGTCAGGGCAGCGCGGGCTGTACCAGGGAAATGGATGTACGGCGTGGGGTCAGACATGCAGTGATGCTAGAACGCCCGTCCAGAGATCGGGTCACTCAGTGACAGCGTCACTCTGACGTTCGACCGCTCCGTCAGCCGCGGACACAGTCGGCCGCGTACGGGCTCGGCGGACGCTCCACCACCACAAGGCGGGACCGGCGAGGATCATCGGTATGGACAGCCACTGGCCCATGCTGAGACCGAGACCGAGGACGCCGAGGAACGCGTCGGGCTCGCGGAAGTGCTCGGCGATGAAGCGGAAGACCCCGTACCCCAGCAGGAACGCGCCGCTGATGCAGCCGGCCGCGGGCCGGCGCCTGTCGTAGAGCTGAAGCAGGACGAACAGCAGCACGCCTTCGAGCAGGAACTCGTAGATCTGGGACGGGTGTCGGGGCGTGCTGTCCACCTGCGGGAAGACCATCGCCCATGGCAGCGACGCCGGGGCGGGGCGGCCCCACAGCTCGCCGTTGATGAAGTTGCCGATCCGGCCGAGCCCGAGCCCGATCGGCACCATGGGAACGAGCAGGTCGGCAACCGTCAGGAACGACCGGTGCTGGTTCCGCGCGAACCAGAACAACGCGATGATCACGCCGATCGCCCCACCGTGGAAGCTCATCCCGCCATCCCAGATCATCACGATGTCGAGCGGATGCGTGAAGTAGTACGTCGGCTTGTAGAACAGCACGTAGCCCAAGCGGCCGCCGAGCAGAACTCCACCGACGGCGTAGAAGACCAGGGATGAGACGTCATCCATCGACCACGCGGGCTCGCCCGAGTACGGCGCGGACCTCACACGGCGCCGCAGCAGCGCGTACCCGATGATGAACGCCAGCCCGTACATGATCCCGTACCAGTGGATCACCAGCGGCCCGAGCTTCAGGGCTATCGGATTCAGGTTCGGGTACGTCAGGACGAGGAGTGTCACGGGGGCCAGTATGGCGCGACGACGAAGAGGATCGAGACTGCCGACGACACGGAACCTTCACGAACGGGAGCTGAGGGCCTTCATACGCGGGCGATTGACTGAAGGTCATCATCACCTAGGAAGGAACCTGAACATGACAACGAACTTCACCAAGAACATTCTGCGTACGGTCGCGATCAGCATGGGCGGGCTCGCCGTCGCGGCGGGCGCGTGGACGGCCGTGGCCTCCCCGTACGTCCCCAGCGACACCACGGCGATCACCTCGGCGGTCTCCGCCGACCTGGCGTTCAGCCGCGACGAGGAGCGGATGGCCCGCGATCTGTACGCAGCCATCGCCGCGCAGTACAACAACGCCGTGCCGTTCAGCACGATCACGACCAGCGAACAGCGCCACTACGACGCGATCCGCGTGCTCCTGACCCGGTACGGACTGCCTGACCCGTCCGCGGGCAAGGCGGCCGGCGTGTACGCGAACGCCGACATCCAGAAGCTGTACAACTCCTTGCTCGCACAGTCGAAGATCTCGCTCACCGAGGCGTACAAGGTGGGTGTCGCCGTGGAGAACCGTGACATCGCCGACGTCAAGGACGCGATGAACACTGCGACGCAGGCCGACATCGACCGCGTCTACGGCAATCTGCTCAACGGCTCCGAACAGCACCTGCAGGCCTTCACCGACGCGACCAACGGCATCCTGACCACGCACGTCGCCGACGGCACGCAGGGCAACATGAACCGCGCCAACTCGGCGGGCAACGCCGCGGGCGCAGGCACGGGCGTCGGCTACGGCACGCGCGCCGGGTACGGCATGAACGGCACCCAGGGCAACGGCAACGGCACCGGGATCTGCGTCACCCCGTGACCTCAGGTACGACATCGGCGTAGCGCACATGGGCCGGGAGCTTCTGCTCCCGGCCCTTTCGCATGTTCGAAGGTCGGCGCAGGGAGCGGTCTGGATCAGGCGAAGGTCGCGGTGAAGATGGCACCCTGGCCCGGTCCTGCGGACTCGACGGTGAGGTCGCCGCCCTGAGCCCGCATGTACGCGCGGGAGACGGTGAGGCCGATCCCGGACCCGTCCGACACGGATGCCGAGCCGGGCACGCGGTAGAAGCGCTCGAAGACGCGGTCGAGCTCGGCGGGAGCGAGCCCCTCGCCCGTGTCGACCACGCGAACGCTGACTCGGCCTCCGACGCGCGACCCGGTCAGCGTGATCCGGCCGCCGGCCGGGGTAGCCCGGATGGCGTTGCCGACGAGGTTCGTGAGCACCTGTACGGTCCGGTCGGCATCGGCCTGTACGGTCCCGGCGCCCGCGACAGCCGTGAGGGTCAGCTCAGCGTCCTCAGCCTGCGACCGCAGACGGTCGACCACACCAGTGGTCAGGGAGTCGAGGTCCACCGGCCCGATCGCGAGGTTCAGTCGGCCCTCCTCGGCCCGCGACAGGGCGGAGAGGTCGTCACTGAGCCGGCGCAGGCGCCGTACCTCCGTGCTCACCTGCCCGAGTCGCTCGGGTTCGGCGGGCAGGACGCCGTCGATCATCGCCTCCACGTACCCGTCGATCACGGTCAGGGGCGTACGCATCTCGTGCGCGACCTCACTGAGCAGGTGCAGGCGTCGTTCCTCGGTGGCCTGCAGCTCGGCCCCCAACGCGTTGACGTCGGTCACCAGCGATGCCAGCTCGGTCTCCCGCGGTACGGGGACCTGGTGGGTGTAGTTGCCGCGCGCCAGCTCTCCGACGGCGGTGCCGACCCGGGCCAGCGGTCGCAGCAGCTGGCGTGCGAGCAGCAGGCCGGAGACTGCCGCCACCACCGCGCCGGTCAGGGTGCCCACGATGAGCGAGTTGGTGATGGCCGCAGCGAAGGACGCGCGTAACGCCTGCCCGTACCCCTGGCCGGTCCCCCGGCCCGAAGCGTTCGGTCCGAGTCCCATCTGCTGGTCGAACATTGCGGGGGCCAGCCACCACACGACCACGAACGTCACGAGCCCCCCGACGACCGCGACGAGCAGGTGGGACAACGTGAACCTCACGACGAGGCGTCTCATACCTGCTCCTTGAGGAACTTGTAGCCGACGCCGCGTACGGTGCCGATGATGGCCGGGGACGCCGCGTCGTCACTGAGGGCCCGGCGCAGGTTGCGAATGTGGACGTCGACCACCCGTTCGTCACCGAAGAAGGCGTAGCCCCACACGCGCTCCAGGAGCTGGGCCCGCGAGAAGACGCGACCCGGTGATGACGCCAACGCCGCGAGCAGGTCGAACTCCAGTGCGGAAAGCTCCACGAGCCCGTCACCCGTTCGTACCTCGCGTCGCTCCGGGTCGATCGTCAGGTCGGCGAACTGCCAGGCGGACACGATCGGCGTGGGTGTCGCCGTCGCGGCAGCCTCCGCGATGTTCCGCCCCCGTCGCAGCACGGTCTTCACGCGTGCCACCACCTCGCGCGGGCTGAACGGCTTGGCGACGTAGTCGTCGGCACCGACGCTGAGGCCGACGAGGAGGTCCACCTCCTCGGCGCGGGCCGTCACCATCACCACGTACACCTCCGAGGTCATCCGGATCTGACGCAGCACTTCGAGGCCATCCAGGTCGGGAAGGCCGATGTCGAGCAGTACGAGGTCGGGCTGGAACGACGCAGCGAGCGTCAGGGCGTCCCGTCCCGTGGCGGCTTCTTCGACCGTGTAGCCCTCACGTTCCAGGTACGCCCGCAGGACGACCCGGATCTGGGCCTCGTCGTCGACCACCAGTACCCGCACCATGTCCGTATTGTTCCCTCCCCACGGGTTGGAGGACCCGCGCCGCGCTCGCGGGAGCCCGAGCCGCTCAGTGCAGCCGCGCGACGGCGTCCTTGACGACCTGGACGTCGAACCCGGGGATCGTGTCGGAGACCTCGCGCAGGGTGAGGTCGGCGTTGACGTCCGACGGAAGGCTGCACTCAGCCACGAGGACCGCGACCTGCAGCTGGTTCGCGTCGGCGACCTGTCGAAGCGTCATCGACCCCTTGATCGACGCGTCCCCTGTCCCCGTACCGGTCGCCTGCGCTGTCGAGGTGTGCGTGGCGGTCGACGTCGGGGTCGACGTCGGGATCGCCGAGGCGACGGCCGTGGGGCTCGGGACCGGCGGGGGCGTGGTCGTGGGCGTGGTGATGGGTGTGCCGTTCCGCGCGGCGAGGTACGTCCGCAGGGTCTCCCGGAAGGCGGTGAGCCCGAACCCAGGCACGAGCGCCTCGAGGTCCTTGAACGCCGTGGTCGGCGTGAGCAGGCTCGGGTCGGGTGGGTTGATGAGCGTCACAAGCTCGGCGAACGGCATGCCCACGCCGTCCGCCGCCTGCTGCAGCGTCATCGACCCCTTGATGTCGTCGGCGGTGAGCTGTCCGGCCACCACGACCTGCTTCCCGGAGGTGATCCATGCGCCGGTGGCCTGGGCCACTCCGACGCCTCCGAGCATGACGGCGATGAACACGATCGGTGTGATCCAGGTGAGCTTGGTCATGACGCGTCCTTCGATCCGGCGCTGACGCGTTCGCGCGGACTCGCGGACGCACGCTCGGTCTCCTTGAGCACCGGAAAGCCCAGCAGCACCGGCCCCTCGACGCGAAGCGCGCCCTTGACCGGGCACGCCGCGACGCAGTCCATGCACCCGATGCAGTCCGTGCTGACGAACGGCTTGGCCTTGCTCGGCTCGATGCCGACGGGGCATGTCTTGTCGCACATCGTGCAGTCCGTGCAGACCTGGGGCGACCGGCGGATACGTACGAGGCTGAACCTGCTGAGGATCGCGAACACGCCGCCGAGGGGGCACAGGTAGCGGCACCAGAAGCGATCCACGACCAGCGATCCGCCAAGGATCACGGCGAGGATCGCGATGGAGATCCACATCGTCGACGCGTTGAACGCGAAGAGCCACCGCAGGCCGAACAGCGTGACGTACGGGTCGTAGTCGGAGAACCACAGCTTCGCGGTGGAGACGCTGAAGTAGATCACCACGGCGAGCACGACGAAACGTCCCCAACGAAGTGCTTTGTCCCAGCCCGCCGGTACGGTCAGCTGAGGCAACCGGGCCTTCTTCCGGACCCACGTCAGGGCATCCTGGATGGCGCCGAACGGGCAGATCCAGCCGCAGAACACGTTGCCCACAAGGACGACAGCCACGAGGACGGCAAGGCCGAGAACCAGGTTCGACGGGTGCGTCTTGCTGATGAAGTGGCCTGTCGTGATCCACGTGACGAGCGTCTCCACCCCACCGAACGGGCACAGCGCGTCCACCGAGGGGCTTTCGGAGCCGCTCAGAACCTGATTCCGTACGGCGGCGACGATGATCCACGCCGCGAACACCAACTGAACGATCCGGCGCGAGCCTTTCAGCCGCTTCATGCCGCGGAGTCGACGCTGCGCGCGACTCAGCTTCGTACGCTCTTTCTGCTGCGTACCTGTTCGTGTGTCCGACACGTCACTCCCATCGCCTGGTCGTGAAAGCATCTCGGCCGTTTGTGAAGGAACGGTGAAGGAGACGTGATGATTGGAGGCGGATGTGGGCGCAGGTGCTGGCCGCTGGACCCGGAGAAGGCTCGAGACAGGATGGAGACGTTTCGGACCGGGGTGTTCCCTCCGGTACCGTTGACTCGGTTGCAGCCTGCAAAGCGGTCCGGAGGTGTCCGACGGTGAGTGAAGGAATTCCCGACAGGGAGCGGTGGTCGAAGGACCCGACCGCGCCAGCGATGGACGCGTCCTCGGCTCCGGCCCCCACGAGCGGGCTGCCCGAGCCCGGGGATTCCGAGACCACTGCAGTCCGGCGGCCGAGGGGCACGAAGCCGCGCACGGGAGCGCCTCGCGCACCGCGGCCCGCTGGTGCCGGTCCGCGCAAGGTCGCGCCGACCCCTGTACCGCCCGTGGCTTCCGATGCGTCCAACTCCGGCACTCCGACGACTCCCGCAAGCGAGGACAACCTCATGACGCCTGGGCCCAGCTTCTCCGCAGGACTTGACCACTTGCCGAAGGCCACCCCCGCCGATGCGTCCTCGTCGCCGTTCGCTGCGCCACATCCCGAGACGGTCGAGCCCTCGTCCGCTCCTGTCTGGAGCTCGCCGGGCTCTGACACTGAGCCGGCAGCAGCCCCGCAGCCCTCCGTGCTCGAGCGGGCGCGCGCCGGTATGGCAGCAGCGGCAGCCGTGGCCATGGACAAGGTGGCCCAGGTCAGTGCGCCTGTACTGGCCCCGGCCGTTCCCGCCGCAGATGCCGAGCCGGCGCCACGGGCCGTCGCCCGTCCCCGCCGTACACGTCGGGCTCGTCTGCGCATCTCCCGCATCGACCCGTGGTCGGTGATGAAGACATCACTGCTGTTCGGCATCGCGGGCGGCATCATCTTCGTCGTCGCCACGTACGTGCTGATGAGCGTCATCGAGGCGACGGGCCTGTTCACCGCCATCAACTCGATGGTCAAGGACATCCTCGCCTCACCGACGGACACGACGACGTTCGACATCACGACCTACATCAACACGAAGCGGGCGACCGGCCTGGCCGCACTCATCGGTGCGATCGACGTGGTGATCTTCACGGCCCTCGCGACGGTGTTCTCGTTCCTGTACAACCTGTCGGCCACGATGCTCGGCGGCCTCGAGATCACCCTCGCCGAGGACTGAGGGGAATCTTTCGCAGACCTTGTCGCGTTGAGCCGACGATGAAGGGAGGCGACGAGTCATGACTGACCCTGTTGCCGATAACCAGGTCTGGGACGAGATCCGCCGGGAGGCCGCTCGTGACGCGGCACTCGAGCCGGCGCTCGCCGGCTTCCTGCACGAGGCGATCCTGCGCCACACCTCGCTCGACTCCGCCCTCGGCACGTTGATCGCGGGCAAGCTCGACGGCCATGGGCTGTCGGCGCTGTCGCTGCGCGACCTGGCCGCCGAGGCGTTCGAGAGCGACCCGACGATCGGGACGGCGGTCATCGCCGACCTGCAGGCGGTCCTCCAGCGAGACCCGGCGTGCAGGGGCTACTCGCAGCCGCTCCTGTACTTCAAGGGGTTCATCGCCATCCAGGCGTACCGGATCGGCCACTACTACTGGACCCACAACCACGAGCCGCTGGCGCTGTACCTGCAGAGCCGGATCTCCGAGGTCTTCGCCGTCGACATCCACCCGGGCGCCCGCCTCGGCAAGGGCATCATGTTCGACCACGCGACGAGCGTCGTCATCGGCGCGACCGCCGTGGTCGAGGACGACTTCTCGATGCTGCACGAGGTGACGCTCGGCGGTACGGGACGTGCAGGCGGCGACCGTCACCCCAAGATCGGCCGCGGTGTGATGATCGGAGCAGGCGCCAAGGTGCTGGGCAACATCAAGGTCGGCGAGGGTGCGAAGATCGGCGCCGGCAGCGTCGTACTCAAGGACGTACCGCCACACACGACCGTCGCCGGTGTCCCTGCGAAGGTCGTCAGCTTCCCGCCCGAGTCGTTCCCCGCGCTCACGATGGACCAGTCGATCGACGGCCCGGAGTACGACGAGCTGGTGATGGGCTCCGCGTCAGGAGCCTGAGGCCAGCCCGGCCTTGATCGCGCTCACGACCTCCCGGTAGAGCTGCTCGTTCTTGGCCGCGACGTAGGGCGGTACGAACTGGCAGGTCGCCGGGTCGAGCTCGACGCGGCTTCCGAAGAGCTCGTCGAGCTGCTGCGGCGTCCAGATCTGTCCGTCGATGCTGCCGACGATCGCCGAGGTGTGGGCGGCGATCATGACGGCGGCGGTGTCCCAGACGCTCGACGGGTTCGGGTTGAAGACCGCGTCCGTGTCGTACGTCAGCAGGTTCATCACCGCCGGGTTGCCCGCGAACGTGAGGCAGAACCAGTCGTCGCCGAGGGCGTCGAAGACCGGCGCGGTGAGGTGACGGGACGCGTGCTTGTACGCGTTCGCCGCGACGATGTGCTCCTTCGTCGGGTTCGGCGGGGTCGGGCCGCGGAACGGCGCCATGATCGCGTTGTGGGTGGAGCCGATGAGGACGGCGCCGTCCTCGCGCAGCAGGAACAGGCGACCGTCCGGTGCGGCGCTGAACGCCGTGACGAAGCGCCAGCCGTCGCCCGTGCGCTGTACGACGATGCCGGCCGTGCACCAACCCGCACGCTGGCAGCGCCACTGGTTCGAGCCGTCGGCGGGGTCGAGCAGCACGAGCAGCTGGCCGTCGCGGATGCCATCGGGGAGGTACGGATGCTCCTCGCCGACGACGGTCGCCACGATGTCGAGCTTCGCCGTACCGGGGTGCGCGAGCAGGTTCGCCTGGAAGATCTGGTGCGCGGCCCGGTCGACAACCAGAGCCGAGTCTCCGAGATGGAGCTCCGCCGGGTCGTACACCTCCTGGTTGGCCGTGCTCAGCATGATGAAGTTCACCGTCGCCGCCAGCGTGTCCCGAAGCACCGCGAGCAGCAGATCCGTCCGCACCGACATCATCGGCGCGCCCTGAGTCCCATGATCAGGACTGTAGTTCGTGGTCGCAGATCCCTGCCGACTCCACGCGGAGCACGCGCGATGAGCAGCGCGACTGTGACCCGGCGGTAGGCTGGAAAGCGTGACGGGGCAGGACCTGGACACGCTCGCGTACCTGCGACGTGCCCGCGATCTCATGGACCGCGAGTACGCGTCGCCGCTCGACGTGGCGCAGATCGCCCGCGCCTCGTACATGTCGCAGGCGCACTTCTCGCGCCAGTTCCGCAAGGCGTACGGAGAGACGCCGTACGCCTACCTCATGACCCGCCGCATCGAACGGGCCAAGGCCCTGCTGCGGCGCGGCGACATGTCGGTGACGGACGTCTGCATGGCGGTCGGCTGTACGTCGCTCGGCTCGTTCAGCGCCCGCTTCACCGAACTGGTCGGAGCGACGCCGACCTCGTACCGGCGCGGCGACCACGCGGCGCTCGAGACCGTACCGGCGTGCGTGACGAAGGACCTGACCCGCCCCATGCGCACTTGACCGTGCGCACAGCCTTGCGAGCCTCCGCACCAACCCGGGTGACCTGGTCTTCGCAGCACAAAGGTCGTGCGCGTCCAGCACGTCACCCTCCGACTCAGGCGGCTCCGGCCTGCAGCGGGCGAACGATGAGCAGCGCGATGGATGCGTTCTGGCAGGCCGTGTACGAGGTCGTCGCGACGAAGACCGAGTGCGTCTCGTCGGGCGGGTAGACGCGCAGGCCGTCCGCGGTCTTGGGATTGCAGGTCGCCGCGTCGTAGTTCCCGGCCATGGTGATGCTCAGTTGCGCATGGGCTGCCGCTCCCGGAGCCAGCGTCAGCGTGGTGATCGGGACGCCAGCGGCCTGACGGGTCGCCGCGGCGCCCAGCTGGGTGCCGTTGCCGTTGCCGACGAACGACACTCCCGGGTAGCCCTTCACGGTGCACGTGGTGGTGCCCTTGTTGGTGAGTACGAGGTCGGGGTACGCGTGCCCCGCGCCGCTGCCCGATCCAGCACCCAGCGTCACGGTCAGCTGGCTCGCGAGGCACTTGCCCACACCGGTGGAAGCAGCCGCCACCGGCGCGCTGGCCGTGGTGCCCGCGGACGTTGCGGCGCTCGCCGACGTGGTCGTGGTCGTCGCGGATGCACTCGCTGCAGCGGTGGTCGCACCACCGGCCACGGAGGTCGTCGTGGATCCGCTCGAGCTCGTACTGGGAGTACACCCGGCGAGCGCCGCTGCCGTCGCGACGAGGGTGATCATCGCCGCCAGTCCCGCGCGTGGACCAGATCCTGTCCGCATGGCTGGACGCTACTCCCGTCCGACTGCGCTGTCAGTCGGCGGAGAAGGGCTCGCCGGCGCCTGTACAGAGCAGGATTCGAGAAGCCATCCATGGAGGTGCTGACTACCGTTTCGGACATGGACCTCACTCTCTCCCGCGCTTTCATCACCGTCACCGATCCTGACAAGGCGCTCGCGTTCTACCGCGACGTCCTCGGCCTCGACGTCGTCATGGATGTTCCGAACGGGGACTTCCGCTGGATCACCGTGGGCTCGAAGACCCAGCCCGGCGTCGCGATCGTGCTCAGCAACTACATCCAGGGCTCGCCTGACGACCAGTCGTACATGGCGGGCCTGGTCGCGAAGGGCGCTCTCAACGCCGTCCACTTCCACACCGACGATCTCGACGGCGTGTTCGCCAAGCTCGCCGAGGCCGGAGCCGAGATCGTGTCGGAACCGACGACCCAGCCCTGGGGCGCGCGCGACGGAGCCGTACGCGACCCGTCGGGAAATCTCGTCCGCATCGAGGCCTGACTCACGCGCACACCGTTGCGGCGTCCGGACAACCCCTTCTGAACGGGCCTTCGCGCCACCAAGGTTGTGCGCGTCAGGCGGCTCCCGCGCGCAGGTCTCGGGCCACCGCGGCGGCCGCCAGCGACACCCGGTCCTCCAGCAACCCCGCCCCGCTGATCTTGTGTCGGCTCCGGCCTCCCACGCGGACCGCGACCGGCGGGCTGAGCGCGGCGAGCTGGTCGACCACCGACTGTGCCGCCTCGACGTCCGACTCGAGATGCACCCCCAGTACGGCAGCGCGCGCGCCGACCTCGCTCGCGACCGACTTCCAGTCGTCGAGCGGTACGTCCGCCCCGAGATAGATCGCGTTCACCCCGGCTCGCCGAAGACACGCGGCGAACGCCAGCAGCATCAGCTCGTGGCGTCCGCCTTGGGGAAGCCCGACCAGCACCGGCACACCGCCCTGCGGCCGCGCGTCCTCGAAGTGCGCCGACAGGTGCCGCGCCACCGCGGCGCTCGCGAAGTGCTCCTGCGCGACGCTGATCCGGCCGCTCTGCCACGCGTCGCCGAGGCGCTCCAGCTCGTACGGGAGCCAGCAGTCGACGACGTCGTCGAAGTCGGTCGCCGCGAACGCGTCGTTGAGCACGGCGTGGAGCACCTCGGGATTGAGCTCCGCCGCGGCTGACACCAGATCGAGAGACCCATCAGCCACCGGGGTTGTGTCGGTGTGACCTCGGACCGCCGATCCCCGTACGGTCCTCGCGGCCAGCGACGCCGGGACCCCGTTGTTGACCAACGCGGCCATCACCCTCAGGACCGCGACCTGGTCATCGTCGTACAGCCTGTATCCGGCGGCAGAGCGCGCTGGCTCGACCACCTGGTACCGGCGCTCCCAGACGCGGAGCGTCGCCTCTGAGACGCCTGTCAACGCTGACACCTGTTTGACCGCGTACACGCGTCGCCCGCTTCCCGAATCGATTCCAGGTCATGCTACACAACCTTGAACAAGGATTGGACAGCCCCTTGACGGGGTAAGTGGTCCTCACCTAAGTTGGAGCAACCTTATACAAACATTGGACGGACGTCATGGCCTTGCAGCACAAGACACGACAACTTCACTCGGACGACCTCGGATCCGACGACGTCGTCCTCGTCGATGACGCGGGAACCGCGATCGGTACGGCCCCCAGGGCCGAGGTCCACACCACCGCGACGCCGCTGCACCTCGCCTTCTCCACCTACCTCTTCAACGCTCGCGGTGAGGTGCTGCTCACCCGACGGGCGCTGGGCAAGAAGACCTGGCCCGGCGTCTGGACGAACTCCTGCTGCGGGCACCCCCGCGCAGGGGAGTCCCTCGAAGACGCGGCGCGGCGCCGGATCCGCGAGGAGCTGGGGCTCACCGTCGGCCCGCTGGTCCCGCTCCTTCCCGAGTTCCGGTACCGCGCCGTCGATGTGTCCGGCATCGTCGAGAACGAGATCTGCCCTGTCTTCGCCGGGTACGTGACCGAGGTGGATCCCCGCCCCAACACCGACGAGGTCGCCGACTGGGCCTGGGTGCCGTGGGAGAAGTTCGCCGACGCGATCATCGCCACGCCCCACGTGTACAGCCCGTGGGCAGCGCTGCAGGTGCCGTTGCTGGTCTCGAAGGAGCCGGCGACCTCGCCGTCGATGGCCCGCATTCCCGATGTCGAGGCCGTCTGCCGCGACGTCGATGCCCTGCTCACCGCGGAGATCGCGACCCTGATCATCGAGTGGGACGGGTACGCGAACGGCAACGGCGTCGACGTCCTCCCGGTCGATCTCCCGGCCTGGCTAGGGGACCTGCTCGTCGGGCGCGGCAAGCGGCTGCGCGTGGCGATGAGCTACTGGGGCTTCCTGGCCGCCGGCGGAACGCACGGGACCACGGACTATAGGTATCTCGTCCGTGCCGCCGCCGCCCTGGAGGCGCTTCATCTGTTCGCGCTCATCCATGACGACGTCATGGACGAGTCCGCATCCCGTCGCGGCCGCCCCTCGGCTCACGTCGAGGCGTCCCGCTGGCACAACGCTGCCCAGGGCGTCGGCGATCCGCGGCTGTTCGGCACCAACATCGCCGTCCTGCTGGGCGACCTCGCCCACACCGTGGCCGACCGGATCGCCAACGACCTGCCCAAGCCCCTGCGGACGATCTGGTACGCGGTGTGCGTGGAGCTTGTCGCCGGCCAGCGTGCCGACCTCACCGGCGCGGCCGCCGGTCGCCGTGACCTCGCCCACGCCGAGCACGTCGCGAGGCTCAAGTCCGGGCGCTACTCGATCGAGCGGCCCCTGGAACTCGGGGCTCTCGCTGCGGGCGCGATGCCTAACGCCGTCGACACCCTCATGCAGTGCGGCGAGCACATCGGCCGGGCCTTCGCGCTGCGAGACGACTACCTCGGGGTGTGGGGAGACCCGGAGCTCACCGGCAAACCGTCCGGTGACGACCTTCTCGAGGCGAAGGCGACGGTGCTCCTCACGCTCGCGCGGAGCCGCCTGACCGGCCACGCCGCGTACCTGCTCGCCCGGCTCGGGACGTCCGACATCACGCGGGACGACATCCCCGTACTGGCAGCGGCCATGCGCGAGGCCGGTGTCGATGAGGCCTTGGAGGAGCTGATCGCCGCCGAGTACGACGCTGCGATCAGGTGCCTCGACGGGTCCCGGTTGAACTCCGTCGGCATCGCCGGCATTCGCGACGCCGCCCGGGCGATCGCCTGGCGCGACGCATGAGGCGACCTGCCCCTGGCGCCGCGACCGTCGTGGTCGTCGGAGCCGGACTCTCGGGGCTCAGCGCAGCCATGCACTGCGCGGGCGCCGGGTACAGGGTCACGCTCGTCGAGGCCCAGGACATCCCCGGCGGCCGGAACGGCAGCCTCAGCCAGGACGGCTTCCGGTTCGACACCGGGCCGGTCGTCTTCACGATGGTGAGCCTGCTCGAGCAGGCGTTCGCCGCCGTCGGCGCCCGCGTGTCCGACTACGTCACCATGACCCTGCTCGACCCCGCGTACCACGCGTTCTTCGCCGACGGCTCCCGTCTGCTCGTACGTCCCGGCCACGAGAAGATGCGTGAGGAGATCCTGCGCGAGTGCGGGTCCAAGGACGCCGCCGCGTTCGACAGGTTCGTCGTCTGGCTCAAGCGGCTCAACGACGTCGAGCTGCCCCATTTCATCGACGCCAACTTCGACTCTCCCCTCGACCTGCTGCGGTCACCGGCGGCGGGCATCGAGCTGCTCCGCCTGCGCGCGTTCGGCCGGCTCGGGCCCGAGATCGCGCGGCGGTTCTCCGACGACCGCCTCCGCCGAGTCTTCAGCTTCCAGGCGATGTACGCGGGGTTGTCGCCCACCAGAGCGCTGTCGCTGTACGCGGTGATCACCTACATGGACTCGATCGAGGGCGTGTACTTCCCTGAAGGGGGCATGCATGCCGTCCCCCTGGCGATGGCCCGCGCCGCCTGCGATGCCGGGGTCGAGATCCGGTACGGGACGGCGGTCGAGCGGGTGGACCGGGCGCCCGACGGCCGTGCCACAGGCGTCGTGCTCGCCGGCGGCGAGCGCCTGACGGCCGCCGCGGTCGTCGTCACAGCCGACCTGCCCGTTGCGTACGACCGCCTGCTTCCCGGTGTCAGGGCCCCGCGCGTCGCTCGGAACGGTCGCTACTCCCCATCAGCGGTCGTCTGGCACGTCGGCATGAAGGGCGCCACGATCCCGTTCGGAGCCGGCCATCACAACATCCACTTCGGCCGGGCCTGGGACGACGCCTTCGTCGACCTCCTCGACCGGGGACGCGTGATGGCGGATCCGTCGCGGTACGTCGCGGTGCCGTCGATCCACGACCCCGCCGCCGCACCCGCCGGGCACAGCAGCCTGTACGTGCTCGAGCCCGTACCGAACCTCCACGTCGGCACGATCCACTGGGAGACAGAGACGGCCCCCTTCCGCGATCGGCTTCACACGTTCCTCGCCACGGCGGGATACGACGGCGAGATCGTCACGGAGAAGCTCGTGACGCCGATCGACTGGCAGGCGCAGGGGATGGCCGCCGGTACGCCGTTCTCGCTCGCCCACACGTTCTCCCAGACGGGCCCGTTCCGGCCGCGCAACGTCGATCGTCGCGTGCCCGGTCTCGTCTTCGCCGGCTCCGGGACCACGCCCGGCGTGGGCATCCCCATGGTTCTCGTGTCCGGCAAGCTCGCGGCCGACCGCGTGAAAGGAATGCTGAAATGACGACTGCCCTCGAGGCCGGCTACGCGCGATGCGCCCAGCTGACCCGCCAGTACGGGACCACGTACTACTGGGGCGCCCTGCTGCTGCCGAAGCGCCAACGGCGTGACGTGTACGCGGTGTACGCGCTGTGCCGGCTGGCCGACGACATCGTCGACGAGCCGGACAAGGTTGACCTGTCGGTGCCCATGACCGGCACCGAGGCTGAGCGCCTCACGGCGTTCCGGGGGATGTTCTTCGACGCGCTGCACCACGGTACGAGCGACGAGCCGGTCATGGCCGCGGTCGTCAGCAGCATCAAGCGGCGAGGCACCGACCCCGACTGCTTCGAGCGCTTCTTCGACGCGATGGCCCTCGACCTGACCCGTACGAGCTGGGAGACCTGGGACGAGCTGCGTGACGGCTACATGGAGGGCTCGGCAGCGGTGATCGGGGAGATGATGCTGCCGGTGCTCGAGCCGTACTCGTCGGCAGCGAAGGCTCCGGCACGTGCTCTCGGCAACGCGTTCCAGCTGACCAACTTCCTTCGCGATGTGGGCGAGGACCTCGACCGCGGCCGCGTGTACCTGCCGCAGGACGACCTCGCGCGGCATGGCGCCGACCCCTGGCTTCGCCAGGTCACGCCCGAGTGGCGCGCGTTCATGAAGGAGCAGATCGCCCGCAACAGGGCGCTCTACGCGGATGCGGTGCCCGGTCTGGACCAGCTCCCGCCGGCATCACGCCGCTGCGTCGCGACGGCGCTGGTCCTGTACAGCCGGATCCTCGACCGCATCGAGGCCGCCGACTACGACGTGTTCACCTCGCGCCAGAGGGTGCCCGGCTGGGAGAAGCTGGCAGTCGCGCTCCGTACGGTCATCGCCGGCCCACCCAGTACGGACTTCAAGCGCCTGAGCCCTTCGATCGCCTGAGCCATCGGTCGATCAGCGGCGCAGCAACCCCCGTACAGGCACGGTCCAGACGTCCTCGCCGGCCACGCCCCAGCCGCTGAGCAGCTCGTTCGCGGCCATGAAACCCGTCGTCGCAGCGCGCTCCATGAGCGCCACGGGGTAGTCGCAGCGCACCCAGTCGCCGGCGAGCACCAGGCGACGGCTCGGCGTCGTGACGCCTGGCCGCTCCTGCCACTTCTCGGGGCCGATGAGGGTGCAGTCGTCCCGTACGAGCACCTTGCGTTCCACCACCGGCAGCGTTTCGGTCTCCGGGTACGCGCGATGGAGCTCCTCGATCAGCTGCGCCACGACCGCGGCTGCCGCGTCGGGGTCGGTCGCCACCTCGGGTGCACACGCATAGGCATGGAGCTCGACGACGGAGCCCCGATGCGTACGCGACCAGGTCGCGGCGCCCTCCTCGAAGCGTTCCAGTACGGAAACGTTGTCGAGCGGTCCATACCCCGTTGTGCCCAGGAATGCGGGCCGGTCCCCGTGGACATGCCCGCCGAGCCACAGACGGACCACGATGAACGGCGGTGCGTTGTACGTGGCGGCGACCTGCTCCTTCCATACGCCCGCGTCGGGCGTCAGCGTCATGTCCGCGACCAGCTCCCGGGCGGCGCGCGGATCGGCGGCCACCACGACCGCGTCCACCGCGTACGACTCGTGCGCCGTCGTCACTCGTACACCGTCGTCGTCCACGCTGAGCCACGTCACGGGGGTGCCGGGGTGGACCTCGATGCCGAGCTTCGCCAAGTGGTCGCCGAGCGGAGCCCACAGGCTCGTGTCGTAGTCGTCGTCCGGCACGTCGAACAGCAGGCCCTCGGCCGACCCCATGAAGTAGGTGTGGAACATCGCGACCAGCTCGCCGGCGCCGAAGTCGCGTGGGTCGGCGAAGAACGACCGTGCGAACACCTCAAGCGCGAGGGCGCGCGCGTCCGGCGGGAACCGCAGCCGGTCGAGGAACGCCGCGGCCGACTCTCCGTCGTAGTCGTCGTACGTGCCGGGGAAGTGCACCTGCATGAGTTCCAGGGCGGCTTTGACATTCACCTTGGCCAACGATCGCAAGGTGAACGAGTCGCTCTGGCGGACGAACTCCAGGACCGACCACGGTGGTGTACGTGGCAGGTTGGTGAACGAGTCACGCATCCCGTCCGGGCGCTGCAGCGGATAGTCGGAGACCGGTACGAGGTGGCGCAGGGTCGGGTCCGAACGCTTCAGCAGGGCTCGGAGGTTGTAGTACTGCCGGAAGAACGCGTGGAAGCCGCGGCTCATGGTGCGGTTGTCGTGTCCCGGTAGCGGCCAGGACGCGACGCGTCCGCCGAGGCGGTCGGAGGACTCGAACAGCGTGACCGATGCGCCGTGCTCCGCGAGTACGGTCGCGGCGGCGAGGCCGGCGATGCCCCCGCCGATCACGGCCACGTGGCGCGGGTCTTCCAGGCGTGACGATCCGACGGGGCCCGGGTGGCGTACCGCTCGGCGGTCCCGCCCTGGCAGGGACGTACTCATGACTTCTCCCTCGGTTTCCGGGCGACGAACGTGTGGAGGATCCCGTGCTGCCAACCGGTCGCGGTGCGGTGTGCGACGTCGGAGAACCCGGCACCCGCGAGGCGGTCTGCGAACCGGGTCACGGAGTCGAACTCGATGACGCTCTGCCACAGATAGTGGTACAGGTCGTGGTTCCCGTCGAGCAGCACGCCGAGCGGAATGATGATGAAGCGGGCGACGATGTCCCAGACGAGGCGGGCACGCGAGTCGCCGGCCACTGAGTACTCCTGGACGACCAGCCACCCGCCCGGCTCCAGCAGCTCGTACACCTCGGCGACAGCCCTGTCGCGGGCCTCGACGGGCACGTTCCGGTACAGGTAGGCGGTCATGATCCCGTGGTGGCTGCCCGGCCCGAGCGCCGCGACGTCCAGCTCGCCCGCCACGGCCTGGCAGAACGTGAAGCTCGCCGGCCACGTGGCACGGCCGGCCTGCTCGAGCATCCCGTGGGACGCGTCGAGCCCGAGCACCTCCGTACCGTCCGGCGCCGCCCGGTGCAGCGCCTTCGTCGAGGCGCCCGTGCCGCAGGCGAGGTCGATGAGCCGCAGCCCCGGCCGGTGGCCGACGCGGTCCACCAACGCCTCGGCCGCGACGCGGAGCTCCCGGTGGTAGCCCGGGTTGAGTCCGACGAGCAGGTCGTAGCGCGAGGCGCCGCGGTCGAAGGCTGCTGCGGTGGTCACGCGCGCTCCGTACGGCCGAGTCGGGTCCAGACGAGGATGGTGAGAGTCACCATCGCCCAGCCGAAGCCGAAGTCCTCGATGGGGATGTCCCACGGGAACCGCAGACCCGACTGCTGTGCGGGGTTGTAGATGACGATCGGCGCGGACAGCTTGGTGAGCCAGCCGTCGACGAGGCTCTGGAACAGCCACGTGATCCCGATCGCGATCCAGTACTGCGCCGTCTTGAACACGCCCGTACGGAACCAGGCCAGCTCCGCGACGACGACTCCGACGATCGCGATGAGGGTCATGAGCGGGTACTCAGGCACGTGTGTCCTTCCGCGTACGGCGAAGGACATCGCCCACCGCTTCGTACGTCAAGAGACCGCAGATCGGCACGACGATGAAGAACACGAGCTCCTCGATCGGCATCACCCCTAGCCGGAAGCCAGTCGTGAAGAGCGGGCTGTACGTCCAGTGGTGGCGCAGGATTCCCGCGACGTCCCAGATCGTGAAGATCACGACCGTAGGAATCAGCGCGAGGAGCAAGCGGCGCGGCCGGCGGTAGACCCGGGCGCGAAGGACGAACTCGAGTGGGAGCGTCACGATCAGGCACGCCGCCATGAGGGCCAGGTACTGCCACCGGTCGTCCATCAGCGACTCCCGCAGGGCGCCAACGGCAATGATCGTGCGGCCATGACACTCCTGTCCAATGTTTGTATAGACTTTAGGGGACCGGTGGCGCCACCACAATCAGCGTGTCCACGACTCCCGCACGAAGGGCCCCGCATGGCCGACGAGCACAACCGGCGACGAGCCACCAAGCAGGGTGAGCCGACGGGACCGGGCATCGAGCGCGACGGGATCGTGTGGCGTATCCGATCCCTCTCCGCCGCTCGTCAGGTGCTGCGTGCCCGCGAGCAGACCGTCCAGGCAGGTTTCACCGCCGAACGGATACCCAAGGGCTTCTTCACGAAACACCCGATCCTCATCTCGGACGGGCCCGCGCACGACGAGCAGCGCAGCAAGGTCGCCCGGTTCTTCGCGCCGGCGGTCGTGGAGGGCTACACCTCGCGGATGGAGGCGTGCGCCGACCGGCTGCTCGAAGAGTTCGACGGGACGTTCCACCTGGACGAGCTCGCCCTGCTGTACACGGTCGAGGTCACCGCTGATGTGGTCGGCCTGACCGCCGCCCCGGTCCCGAAGATGGCTCAGCGGCTGGTCAGCTTCTTCAACCAGCCGCCCTTCGACATCACCCGCGCCGACCTCGGTCGTACGCCTGGCCAGTGGGCTCTGGCGGCCCGCAACGGCCTCGTCCCGATCGTGAGAATGTGGTTCGCGGACGTGCGTCCGGCGGTTCGGGCTCGGCGCCGGGCTCCGCAGGGAGACGTCATCAGCCACCTCATCGCCGAGGGGTACAGCGACGCGGACATCCTCGTCGAGTGCGTCACGTACGGGACGGCCGGCATGGTGACCACCCGCGAGTTCATCGCCATGGCCGCGTGGCACCTGCTCGGCGACGAGGCGCTGCTGCGGCGCTACCTCGTGGCGGGGACCGAGGAGCGGTACGCGATCCTCCACGAGATCATCAGGCTCGAGCCCGTGGTCGGCCACCTGTACAGGAGGGCCCATGAGGCCTTCGAGGTAGGCGACGGGGACGAGCGCGTGACCGTGCAGCCGGGCGACCTGCTCGACGTGTGCATCCGGCCGGCGAACGCGGATCCGGAAGCGGTCGGTACGGATCCGCTCGACCTCTGTCCGTACCGGCCTGTACCAGCGGGTGTTGCGGCGTACGGGCTGACCTTCGGCGACGGCGCCCACAAGTGCCCGGGCCAGCCGCTGGCGATCCTCGAGTCGGACGTCCTGCTCACGCGCCTTCTGGCGAGGACGCCGCAGATCGTCCGCGAGCCCACACTCGGCTGGGACGACCTCATCGAGGGCTATACCTTGCGCGACTTCGAGCTGCGACTCACGCCAGGCGGCGTCGGCAGCTGAGTTTCACGCCCGCCTCCTAAGTCGCTCCTTCCGGGCTGAGAACCCCGGTCGTGACTGAGCACCCCGGACGCGTGGTGCTCAGTCGGGTGTGTGGTGCTCGGTCGGAACACGAGACCATTAGGACCTCTTGAGCTTGGGCCGGATGCCCTCGCGCCAGATCGTGACGGGGATGCTCACGGACCTGTTGGTCGTGGCGACCGCGGCAGTCCTGCGGACGTAGTCCGTACGGGTCACCTGGTCGACGATGGCCGCCGCGAGATCACGACGAGCGGTCTGCCTGCCGGCGATGTGATCCTCGGCGATCGCCCACCGGGTGGAGGCATCCATGTCCGCCAGCCCTAGCGGCCGCATGATCGTCCAGTCGAGATCGGCAGCGGTGACGATCTCCTCCATACGGCGCATGTCGTCGTACAGGGTGCGGCCCATGCTCCCCAGGATCCGCCGCATGACGTTGCGCTCGACCCAGCTCATCGCCGGGTCCCGCCACGTCGAGAGGACTGCGGAGCTCGTCACGACCAGCCGGCGCGGCCCTTCGGCCGTCATGAGCGCGGTGACCGCCTTGCCGCTCTCCGAGTACAGGCTGATCGGCTCCTTGCTGTACGGAGTCCCGAGGACGGACACGACCGCCTCGGCACCTTTGAACGCGCGCCGCAGGTCAGCCTCCCTGGTGGCGTCCCCGCCGATCACGGTGATGTCGAGCCCGGAGAGGCCACCGTCGTCCGGGTGCCGGGTGAACGCCCGGACCTGGTGGCCCGCATAGACGAGCTGCTTGCTGAGCAGCCTGCCCGTGGGGCCGTTGGCTCCGAGGACGGTGACGAGCATGGCGGTCTCCTCGTGTGTCGGCAGGACCGAACCTACCAAGCGCGCCCACTGGCGATCGCTGCACGAAGGAGGGTCAGGATTGTGTCAAGGCCCGTAAGGGTCACGTACCCAAGGCTGCCGCGCACCTGTCGGGCGACCAGCATGGTCCTCGTGATCGAAAACATCGTGGCCGCAGTGATCGGCCTTGCGCTTGTCGTCTATCTCGCCTACGCGCTGGTTCACCCGGAACGGTTCTGAGTCGACATGAACACGACATTGGCTGCAGTTCTGTCCGTCCTGACGCTGCTCGCGATCCTGGCGGTCATCCACGTGCCGCTCGGTACATGGATCCACCGGATCTTCACCGACCCGCGCCACACCCGCGTCGAGCGCTTCATCTACCGGGTGGTCGGCGTCAATCCGGACGTCGAGCAGCGCTGGTCGGTGTACGCGATCTCGGTGCTGGCGTTCTCCGTGGTGTCGATCCTCGTGCTGTGGCTGCTCATCCTCGTACAGGGCTATCTTCCCTGGTCACTGGGACGATCGATGCATCCCGACACGGCGTTCAACACCGCCGTCTCGTTCATCACCAACACCAACTGGCAGTCCTACGCGGGCGAGTCGGGCACCGGCTACCTCGTCCAGGCCGTCGGCCTGACCGTACAGAACTTCGTGTCGGCGGGAGTCGGCCTGGCCGTCGCCATCGCCGTGGCGCGTGGCCTGGCGCGCGAGGAGACCGACCGGATCGGCAACTTCTGGGTCGACCTGACCCGTGGCGTCCTCCGCCTCCTGCTGCCCATCGCGGCGGTTGCTGCCCTGCTATTCGTCATCGGCGGCGTCATCCAGAACCTTCACGACCCGATGACGATCACGACGCTCACGGGCGGGTCGCAGGTCATCCAGGGCGGCCCGGTCGCGTCGCAGGAGGCGATCAAGGAGCTCGGTACGAACGGTGGCGGGTTCTTTAACGAGAACTCCGCGCATCCGTTCGAGAACCCCAACGGGCTGACCAACCTGTTCCAGATCGTGCTCCTCCTGGCGATCCCCTTCTCGCTGCCCTACACGTACGGGCTAATGGTCAAGGACCGTCGCCAGGGGCTGGCGATCGCCGGGACGATGGCGTTCCTCGCGTTCGGCGCGATGTCGCTGATGGTGTGGCTGGAGGCGTCCGGCGGCAGCATGGAGGGCAAGGAACAGCGTTTCGGCACGGTCTGGTCGGCGATCTTCGCCTCCGCGACCACCGGGACCTCGACAGGCGCCGTGAACTCCATGCACGAGTCGCTCCAACCGCTGTCGGGCGGCGTCGCGATGCTCAACATGATGCTAGGCGAGCTGTCGCCCGGCGGTGTCGGGACAGGTCTGTACTCGATGCTCGTCATGGTCGTGCTGACCGTGTTCATCGCCGGGCTGATGGTCGGCCGAACACCCGAGCTCCTGGGCAAGACGATCGGCAAGCGGGAGATCACGCTGGCGAGCCTTTCGATCCTCATCACGCCCACCCTCGTCCTCCTGGGGACGGGCCTGGCCCTCGTGGTCCCGGTCGCTCGCAACGCCTTGTCGACCGACGGCCCGCACGGCTTGTCCGAGATGTTGTACGCGTTCACCTCGGCGTCCAACAACAACGGCTCGGCCTTCGCAGGGCTCTCGGCCGATCAGCCGTTCCTCAACATCGCCCTCGCCGTCTGCATGTTCCTCGGCCGGTTCGTACCGATCGTGGCCATGCTCGGCGTCGCCGGAAGCGTGGCGCAGCAGAAGCGCCGCCCGGTCACCGCGGGCACCATGCCCACCCACACCGTGAGCTTCGTCGGCTTCCTGGTGGTCATCATCCTCATCGTCGCCGGGTTGACGTACTTCCCGTCCCTGGCACTCGGCTCGATCGCAGAGGCACTGTCATGAGCAAGCATCCCCGTCCGGCGCATCCTTCGCTGCTGGTCACGGCCTGGTACTCGTTGCCGCAGGCCCTGGTCAAGCTCGACCCCCGGCACGTGTTCCGCAGCCCCGTCATGTTCGTGGTCTGGGTCGGTTCCGTGCTCACCACGATCATCTCGATCGTCTCTCCTAGTGTCTTCGCGATCTCGGTCGCGGCGTGGCTCTGGCTGACCATCGTGTTCGCCAACCTGGCCGAGGCCATCGCGGAGGGACGGGGGAAGGCGCAGGCCGACACGTTGCGCAAGACACGTACCGAGACCGTGGCCCGGCGGCTGCTCGCGTCGGGGGCGGAAGAGCGGGTTTCCGGGGCCACACTCACGCTGGGTGACCGCGTCGTCGTCGAGGCCGGCGAGATCATCCCGGGCGACGGGGACATCGTCGAGGGCGTCGCGACCGTCGACGAGTCGGCGATCACGGGCGAGTCGGCGCCGGTCATTCGTGAGGCGGGCGGCGACCGGTGCGCGGTCACCGGAGGCACTACCGTGCTGAGCGATCGGATCGTCGTGAAGATCACCGCGAAGCCGGGTGAGACGTTCATCGATCGCATGATCGCGCTCGTCGAGGGCGCCTCGCGGCAGAAGACGCCGAACGAGATCGCCCTGGGCATCCTGCTGGTGACGCTGACGATCATCTTCCTGCTCGCAGTGATCGCCCTTCAGCCGCAGGCGATCTTCTCGGGCCAGCGGCTCTCGCTGGTCGTGCTGGTCGCGCTACTCGTCTGCCTGATCCCTACGACGATCGGCGCGCTGCTCTCGGCGATCGGGATCGCGGGCATGGACCGCCTCGTACAGCACAACGTGCTCGCGATGTCCGGACGGGCCGTGGAGGCGGCGGGCGACGTCAACACGCTGCTGCTCGACAAGACCGGCACCATCACGTACGGAAACCGTCGGGCCTCCGAGGTTTTCCCGCTCGACGGCGTCGACCGCATGGAGCTCGTGGCCGCGGCGCGGATGGCGTCGCTGGCCGACCTCACCCCGGAGGGCCGTTCGATCATCGACTTCGCGGTCGCCGAGGGCATCACCGACGAGGTACCGGACGACGCGGCGCTGATCAGGGCGGGCGTGACGTTCGTGCCGTTCACCGCTCAGACACGCATGTCGGGCATCGACATGGCCGACGGGACGCAGGTGCGGAAAGGGGCTGGGTCCGCCGTCGCAGCCTGGGCCGCCCAGGGGGGCGGCCCAGCATCGACAGACCTCGTCCCGATCGTCGACAAGGTGTCGGCTCTCGGCGCGACGCCCCTTGTCGTGGCCACATGCGCACCAGGGGGCGTGCCTCGCACCCTCGGCGTCGTACAGCTCAAGGACGTGGTCAAGCCCGGTATGAGCGAGCGCTTCGCGCAGCTGCGGGCCATGGGCATCCGCACGGTGATGATCACCGGCGACAACCCGCTCACCACGAAAGCGATCGCCGCCGAGGCCGGCGTCGACGACTTCCTGGCCGAGGCGACGCCCGAGGACAAGATGGCGCTCATCAAGGCCGAGCAGTCCGGCGGACGGCTCGTGGCGATGACCGGTGACGGTACGAACGACGCGCCCGCGCTCGCGCAGGCCGACGTCGGGGTGGCCATGAACACCGGCACGTCGGCGGCCAAGGAGGCAGGCAACATGGTCGACCTCGACTCCGACCCGACGAAGCTCATCGACATCGTCGCGATCGGCAAGCAGCTGCTCATCACGCGTGGCGCGCTGACGACGTTCTCGATCGCCAACGACGTGGCCAAGTACTTCGCGATCATCCCCGCGATGTTCGTGTCGATCTTCCCCGGGTTGCAGGCGATCAACATCATGCGGCTGCACTCGCCGCAGTCGGCGATGCTGTCGGCCGTCATCTTCAACGCGCTGGTCATCCTCGCGCTCGTACCGCTGGCCCTGCGCGGCGTGAAGTACCGGCCGATGAGTGCCTCCGCGATGCTCAACCGCAACCTGCTCGTGTACGGGCTCGGCGGGATCATCGCGCCGTTCATCGGCATCAAGCTCATCGACCTTCTGGTCGCACTCCTCCCAGGACTGGTGTAACTCTCATGACATTCCTTCGACAGGGCTGGGCAGGCCTTCGGCTGCTCCTCGTGATGACCGTGCTCGTGGGCCTGCTGTATCCAGCGGTCATCACGGTCATCGCTCAGGTGGCACTCAAGAACCAGGCCAACGGGTCGCTGGTCACCAATGCCAGCGGTCAGGTCGTCGGCTCGGCCCTGCTGGGCCAGACGTTCGACGGTCCGCAATGGTTCCAGCCGCGGCCGTCGGCGTCCGACTACTCGGGTACGACCTCGGGCGGCTCCAACCTCTCGCCAGCGTCCAAGGCTCAGGCCGACGCGCGCGCCCAGCGCGAAGCTGACCTCAAGGCGGCCAATCCGGACGCTGTCGGACCCGTGCCGGAAGATGCCCTGACAGCGTCGGCGTCGGGCCTCGACGCGTACATCTCCGTCGCGTACGCGCAGTGGCAGGTACCGCGGGTTGCGAAGGCCCGGGGCATGTCAGCCGCTGATCTCCAGAGCATGATCGCGGCCGCGACCGACAAGGCGGTGCTGGGCTATATCGGGCAGGACGGGGTCAACGTCACTCGACTCAACGCGGCGCTTGCGAACCGGTGAGAAGGTAGGGGCCATGGGACGTGGCAGGTTGCGCATCTACCTCGGGGCGGCCCCCGGGGTAGGCAAGACCGTCGCCATGCTCGACGAGGGACATCGCCGAGCCGAACGCGGTACGGATGTCGTCGTCGGACTGTGCGAGACGCACCGCCGCCCGCACACCGGTGCGCTGCTCGACGGGCTGGAGGTCGTGCCACGACGCGCCATCGACTATCGCAGCACCGTCATGGAGGAGATGGACCTGGACGCGATCCTGGCCCGTCATCCGCAGGTGGCGCTGGTCGACGAGCTCGCCCATACGAACGTGCCCGGGTCCCGCAACGAGAAACGCTGGCAGGACATCAACGAGCTGCTCGACGCCGGCATCGATGTGGTGTCGACGGTCAACATCCAGCACCTCGAGTCGCTCAACGACGCCGTGACCGCGATCACGGGGATCGTGCAGCGTGAGACGGTGCCCGACGAGGTCGTGCGGGCGGCCGAGCAGATCGACCTCGTCGACATGTCGCCGGAGGCGTTGCGACGCCGCATGGCACACGGCAACATCTACCGTGCCGAGAAGATCGATGCCGCTCTGGCGAACTACTTCCGGGTGGGCAACCTCTCGGCGCTGCGCGAGCTGGCGCTGTTGTGGCTCGCCGACAAGGTGGATGCGGGCCTCGAGGGGTACCGCGCGGCCCACGGCATCACCTCGAACTGGCCGACCCGGGAACGCGTCGTGGTCTCGCTGTCGGGTGGGCCCGAGGGGGAGACGCTGCTGCGACGAGGCGCCAGGATCGCGTCACGCCTTGCCGGGGGGCAGCTTCTTGGGGTGTACGTGGCACGTACGGACGGGCTGGCCAGCACTCCCCTGAACCAGCTTGCCGAGCTCCGCCGGCTCACCGAGGAGATCGGCGGCGAGTTCCACACCGTCACCGGTGACGACCCGGCCGAGGCGATCCTCGCGTTCGCGCGCGGGGTGAACGCCTCGCAGATCCTGGTCGGTGCGGCTCGCTCCCGACCCTGGCAGCGTGGGTTCGCCGCGAGCATGGCTGAGCGGATCATCGCCGGGTCGGGCGACATCGACGTCCACGTCGTCACCCACCCGCTGGCTCGGACGGGGTTTCGGCGTCGATCACGTCGCGGGTTGTCACAACGTCGGGTGATCGCGGGGCTCGTTGCGGCGGTGGCCCTGCCGATATCGCTGACGGCGATCCTGCGGGTCGATCCGTACACGTCGGATCTCCCGCTGGACATTCCGTTGTACCTGCTGATCACCATCGTGGTTGCAGTGCTCGGTGGCGTGATCCCCGCAGTGGTGGCGGCGGTGGTCTCCTCGCTCCTGCTGAACTGGTTCTTCATCGAGCCTGTGGGGACGTTCACCGTCGCCGACCCGAAGAACACGCTGGCGCTCGTGATCTTCGTTCTCGTCGGAGTGACCGTCGCTCTCGTCGTGCACCGCAATGCGCTCCGTACCGAAGAGGCACTGGCCGCACAGCGTGAATCCGCCGCGTTGGCCGAGCTCTCGCACACGCTGCTGTCCTCGACGGACCAGCTGCCGTTGCTGCTGCGCCGTGCAGTGGACATGTTCGGCGTACAGGCGGCAGCGCTCCTGCGTCGTCCGACCGGCGGCGAGCCCGAGGCGGTGGTCGCCCAGGCGGGCGTCATCGACCGAGCCGTGCCGGTCGACCACGAGACGGTCGACGAGTTGCACGAGCTGGTGCTCCAGCCCGCGGGCCTGCGCGCCGACCAGCGGCGACTCCTCGCCGCGTTCGCTGCTCACGCGGGGGCGATCCTGCAGCGCCAGGAGCTGTGGCGATCCGCCGTGTCCGCAGCGCGGCTCGAGCGCGACAACCAAGCACGTACAGCCCTGCTCTCCGCGGTATCCCACGACCTGCGTACGCCGTTGGCCGCGATCAAGGCGGCCATCGGAAGCCTGCGTTCGAGCGAGGTGGTCTGGTCGGACGACGACCGGCAAGAGCTCGAGGCGGCCATCGACAACTCGGCCGATCGTCTCGACGCGTTGATCGGGAACCTCCTCGACATGTCTCGGCTGCAGACGGGCAACCTCGTCGCCCACCCGGGTCCGGTCGACCTCGGCGAGGTGATCCCGGCGACTCTGGCAAGCGTCACCGACCCATCGCGCACGCAGTGGACGATCGACCCCGATGCCCGGCAGGCGGTCGCCGATGCCGGACTCTTGGACAGGGTGCTCGCCAACATCGTCGAGAACGCGTTGCGGTACCAGCCGTGCGAGGCGCCGGTGGCCGTCGCCACCAGTCGCGTCGAGAATCGCGTGGAGATCCGGATCATCGACAACGGGCCGGGCGTGGACTCCGAGCAGCTCGAGCGGATCTTCCAGCCGTTCCAGCAGCAAGGCGACGTGCCGAACACCGACGGGGTGGGGCTGGGGCTGGCTGTGGCCCGAGGGTTCTCCGAGGCGATGGGTGGTGAGGTCTCCGCGGAGAACACGCCGGGCGGTGGACTCACTCTGGTGATCGAGCTCCCCGCAGCGGACACCTGGGTGCCGCCCGTCGCCAAGGAGGACGCATGAGCCGCATCCTGCTCGTGGACGACGACGCCACCCTGCGCCGCACGTTGCAGCTCAACCTCAAGGCGCGCGGCCACGAGGTGACGACGGCAGCCAGCGGTACGGAGGCACTGCGCGGGGCCCTGACGGTGGAGCCCGAGCTGATCATCCTCGACCTCGGCCTACCGGACATCGACGGCATTGAGGTGTTGCTCCAGCTCCGCGGGGATCTGAAAGCGCCAGTGATCGTCCTGTCGGCGCGGCGAGAGGCTCACGACAAGGTGCTGGCGCTCGACATCGGTGCGATCGACTACGTGACCAAGCCGTTCAGCATGGACGAGCTGATGGCGAGGGTACGGGCGGCGCTGCGCCGGTCAGGCCCGGAGGACGAGGCGGTACCCACGCTCAGCGGAGGCGGGTTGGTCCTCGACTTCGCGAACAACCACGCCAGCCGCGACGACCAGGAGGTTCACCTCACTCCGACCGAGTGGCGCGTGCTGGCGGAGCTGGCCAAGACTCCCGGGAAGGTCGTCAGCCACGAGAACCTGCTGCGCGCCGCGTGGGGTCCCAACTACGGCCGTGAACGCCACTACCTGCGCGTGTTCGCCAGCCAGATCCGCCGCAAGATCGAAGCCGACCCCACCCGTCCCCAGCACCTCATCAACGAACCGGGCCTCGGGTACCGGCTGGTCGTGTAGGTCCGAGCGTCGTTTCGGCACCGCAGTGGGGCTCACACCCACTTCGTCGGGGTGTGGAGCCGTCGACGGTAACGATCTGACTGTCCCCGCCGCGCCTCTCGTGCCAGCGGCAGGATCACGCCAGGGTCGATCACCCTGTTGACAAGCCCTACCGCCATCCCTCAGGCTGACATCTGAGCAGATGTTCAGATGAATGGGGTGGCATGTCCGAGGTCATGGGCTTGGATGGATGCGCGGTCGAGTGCGTACATCCGGACAAGGTCGCGCTGGTCGTCGCCAACACCCCGGACGCGGGTGAGCTGTCGCGCGTGACGGGCGTGTTCAAGCTGCTGGGAGATCCCACGCGAGTGCGGCTGCTGTATGCGCTGCTGGAGGCCGGCGAGCTGTGCGTCTGCGACCTGGCCGCCTCGACCGGGACGATGGAGACGACCGTGTCGCAGGCGTTGCGGCTGCTGCGGGCCTCGGGTGTGGTTTCCGGGCGCCGCCAGGGACGCAACGTGTTCTACCGGCTCTCCGATGCCCACATCCGGATGCTGCTCGATGTCACAAGGGAACACACCCTCCACGCCGCGGCCGCCATCCCACGGCGGGGCGCCGTCGGATGAGCCACAGCCACACGCACGCCGCGGGTCGCCACCGCTGGCGTCTGACCATCGCGTTCGTCCTGGTGGGCGCGTTCTTCGTGCTCGAGCTCGTCACCGCGCTGAGCTCCGGCTCGCTGGCTCTGCTGTCCGACGCCGGGCACATGGCGGCCGACGTGGTGACACTCGGCGCGGCGCTGGTCGCCACGAGGATCGCGACCCGCAGGGACACCACCGGCCGCCGCACGTACGGCTCGTACCGCGCAGAGGTGTTCGCCTCAGGCCTGGCGGTGCTGCTCATGATCGGCGTCGGCGTGTACATCGGGGTCGAGGCGATCGGACGCATCGGCGTGCCGGCGGCCGTCGCGTCGACCCCGATGCTGGTCGTTGGACTGATCGCGCTGGTGGTCAACGTGGCGGCGATGTTCCTGTTACGCGGCGGGGCGACCGAAAGCCTCAACGTCCGCGGTGCGTACGTCGAAGTGGTCGCTGACACGATCGGCTCGGTAGGGGTCATCGTTGCCGCCCTGCTTGTCCGCTGGACCGGCCAGGCATGGTGGGACACCGCCATCGCCGTCGCCATCGTGATCTTCGTCCTGGTCAGGGCCGTCTCGCTGGGCCGGGAGGTCCTGGCGGTGCTCGGCCAGCAGGCGCCCAGCGGGGTGGAACCGACCGAGATGATCCAGGCGCTCCGAGAAGTGCCCGACGTCACCGACGTACATGACCTCCACGTCTGGACGCTCACCTCCGGGATGGACGTGGCAACCGCTCACCTGGTGACCACCGGGGAATCCGCGGCCGTGCTCGGAGCCGCCGCTGAGGTGCTCCGGGAGCGGTTCTCCATCGCGCACGCCACCCTCCAGGTCGAAGGCCCCGCCAATCCCACGTGCGAGGGGACCGACTGGTGACCTTCGAGCCCATCACGACCCCGGACCTGCCAACGTCCGGCCGGCAGCGCGTGCTGGCGCACCGCGCCCAGCTGCTGGCCGGCGCCTCGGTCCTGTACAACATCGTGGAGGGGATCGTCGCCCTCGCGGCCGGAACGGTCGCCTCCTCGAGCGCCCTGGTCAGCTTCGGCCTCGACTCGGCCGTCGAGGTCGCCAGCGGGCTGATCATCCTGTGGCAGTTCCGCCATCCGATGCCCGAGTCTCGAGAGCGGCGCGCCCAACAGCTGATCGCGATGTCCTTCTTCGCGCTGGCCGCGTACGTCACGTACGACTCGATCAGGTCCCTGGTCACCGGTGAGCGGGTGCACGTCTCGATCGTCGGCATCGTGCTCGCTGTCGCGTCGCTGGTCATCATGCCGCTGATCTCGTGGGGGAAGCGGCGCACCGGTCGTGAGCTCGACTCCAGCGCGGTCGTCGCGGACAGCGTCCAGGCCCTCCTCTGCACGTACCTGTCGGCGATCCTGCTGGTCGGACTCCTCGGCAACGCGTTCTTCGGCTGGTGGTGGCTGGATCCGATCGCAGCGCTCGTCATCGCGGTGATCGCGGTCCGTGAAGGCATCGAGACCTGGAATGGCG
>Ga0182021_10000988_pt1 | contig 32443 bp, 36 predicted proteins | sample 612E3MmetaG_FD_120493 | JGI IMG/M metagenome (GOLD analysis project Ga0182021, IMG submission 120493) | Permafrost microbial communities from Stordalen Mire, Sweden - 612E3M metaG (Illumina Assembly) | ecosystem: Environmental > Terrestrial > Soil > Wetlands > Permafrost | place: Sweden... | reverse complement strand
TAACTTACGTACCGACGCCTTTCCATTTGGGGGAGCCAAAGACCAAACCCGCACAGTTATCGGTCAGAACGCTTAATTCCATGGGAATTCAGCCGGATTTTGTTATCGCCAGATCGGCCAAGACTTTGGACCAAAGAAGAAAGGATAGATTTGCTTTATTTTGCAACATGCGCCCCGAGGATGTAATTTCAAATCCCGATTTGCCCTCGGTTTATGAAATTCCCTTTGTCTTACATCAGCAGGAGCTGGAAAAGAAAATAATGAAAAAACTTAGTTTGCCTGTCAGGACGCCAAAATTAACAGGCTGGCAGAATCTTATTAAGAGTATTAAAGCCAAAAAAGAAAAACAAATCGAAATTGCAATTATCGGAAAGTATTTCGGCACTGGAGATTATCAGTTAAGGGATTCTTATGCCGCGCTTTTTGACGCCATAGATCATGCCGCCTGGGCATCAGATGTTGAAGTCAAAACTACCTGGGTTGATGCGGAAAAAGTCGAAAAAGAAGGTGCGGAAAAGATAATTAAAAAACCCGACGGAATAATTGTGCCGATAGGCTGGGGGGAAAGAGGAGCCGAAGGAATGATTGCGGCGGCGAATTACGCCAGAATAAACAAGATCCCGTATCTCGGACTTTGCTACGGAATGCAGTTAGCCGTTATTGCTTTTGCCCGGGATGTTTTAGGATTCAGGGACGCCAATACAACCGAAAATGATCCGAAGACAAAACATCCGGTTATCCATCTCATTCCCAGTCAAAAAGAATTAATGGAAAGACGGGCCTACGGAGGCACCATGCGACTCGGAGGTTGGGAAGCGGTTGTTTCCAAGAATACCAGGGCTTATGGACTTTACGATAAATATAATGATTTCATTGACAAAAACAAAGGCTTAACGAGCGAAAGACACAGGCACAGATATGAATTTAACGACAGGTATACCAAGGATTTTGAAAAGGCGGGCCTCGTGATTGCCGCCAGGTCGGTCGTGGAAAATCTGGTTGAAATAATTGAACTTCCCAAAGATAAGCATCCTTTTTATTTGGGAACTCAAGGACATCCGGAGTACAAAAGCAGACCTCTGAACCCGCATCCGATCTTTTTGGGCTTCGTAGAAGCTTGTAAAAAGCAAAGCTAATCTGATATAATATCTTTTATGATAAAAAATATCGAATTCAGACCGGGCGATATAATCAGGGTCCACGAAAGAATTAAAGAAGGCGAAAAATCCAGAATCCAAATCTTTGAAGGGACGGTTTTAGCAATTAAAGGCAGGGGAGAAAATAAAAGTTTTACGGTCATGAAAATCGTCGGAGATGTTGGGGTTGAAAAAATTTTCCCGATTAAGTCCCCGAATTTGGAAAAGATCCAGGTCAAGGAACATCCGAAAAAGAAAATAATGAGATCAAAACTTTATTATATGAGATTACCCAAGCCCGCATAAAGCGAGAATAGTAAATCCTACTGCCAAACTCGGAGAAGATAAGGCCTGCGAATGCCTCAAAAAAACCGGTTTAAAAATTTTGGAACGTAATTACAGAAAAATCTACGGCTAAATCGATATAATTACTCTTATAAGGATGTTTTAGCTTTTATCGAAGTAAAAACCAGAACTTCGGATAAATTCGGAATACCCTTGGAATCAATTGCGTATTGGAAATTGAAATCTTTGATTAAAACAACTCAATTTTACAAATTGAGTCATAAAAACCTTCCCGAAGCGCTTAAAATAGATGCCGTATCGGTAATATTAAAAGATCAAGAGGTTCAAAAAATTGAATTAATGAAGAATATTAGTGGATTCTAATACTCTCTAACGTTTAAATTCTTGATTTGATCCCTGATTAAGGCGGCTCTTTCGAAGTTAAGATCCTCGGCGGCGATTTTCATTTCTTTTCTTAACTTTTTAATTAGATCCTCTTTTTCATCCGGCAAAATTACGTCTTTTTTGGACAAAGTTAATAAGTAGCTTAAATCTTCAATCGTATTTTTTGATGTGTCTTCTTCGATCAGTCTGGCTTTTATTAGTTTTTGAATTCCTTTCGGTGTCAAATGATGTTTTTTATTGTATTCAAGCTGAATATTTCTTCTTCTTTCGACTTCGTCAATAGCCGATTTCATTGATTTAGTGACATTGTCGGCATACATAATCACCTGAGCATCTATGTGCCTGGCTGCTCTTCCCATGGTTTGGATTAGAGAAGTCCTGCTTCGCAAAAACCCTTCTTTATCGGCGTCCAAAATTGCGACCAGTGACACTTCGGGAAGATCCAATCCTTCACGAAGCAGATTTATTCCGACCAGAACATCGTATTCTCCTTTTCTAAGTCTGTCTAAAACATCCTGTCTTTCCAGCGTCTGAATATCCGAATGAAGATAGGCAACTTTCAGATTCTGTTCATCCAAGTAAGAGGAAAGTTCTTCCGCCATCCTTTTAGTTAAGGTTGTAACCAAGACCCGCTGTTTCTTAGATACTCTTTTGTTTATTTCGTCGATCAGGTCTACGATCTGACCTTTTGTCGGTTTAATCGTTACTTTTGGGTCAACCAGATTGGTCGGTCTTAAAAGTTGTTCCACAACCGCATCTCTTTCCCTGGCCAGAGATAACTCATATTCATCAGGAGTGGCACTGACATAAACAATTTGTTTAATTCTTTGCATCAGTTCCGGAAATCTTAGCGGTCTGTTGTCCAGGGCCGAAGGTAAACGGAATCCGTAGTCAATTAAGGTCTGCTTTCTGGATTGGTCGCCGTTATACATACCTCTCAGCTGTGGGAGAGTAATGTGTGACTCATCAACGATAGTCAAGAAATCTTTATCGGCATGGTTAAAATAATCAAGTAGTGTATAAGGCGGCTGGCCGGGAGCCCTGCCGTCAAAATATCTTGAATAATTTTCGATTCCGTTGACGTAACCGACCTCTTTGATCATTTCCAGGTCAAAATTCGTCCGTTGTTCCAGACGATGTGCTTCCAGAGCCTTTCCCAGATTTTTTAGTTTAGCTACTTGCTTTTCCATATCCGCCCTTATCATCGGAAAAACCGAACTATATGTTTGAGGATCGGTCATATAGTGTTTTGCCGGATATATAACCGTACTTTTCAGAATGGAAATTAGATCTCCCGTCAACGGACTGAATTCGGAAATGCGGACAAGTTTACCGTTATTAAGCTCAATTTTTATGCCCGAATCTTTGTAGGCAGGGAAAAGGTCGACCGTTTCGCCTCTGACCCTGAAGCTTCCTCTTTCAAAGGCATATTCATTGCGTTCATATTGTAAGTCCGTAAGTCTTAACATTATTGATTTTAGGTCGATTTTCATTCCCGGAACCAATTCCATAACAAATTTTCCGTATTCAACCGGGGAACCCAAATTATAAATGCACGAGACAGAAGCCACTACAATGACGTCTTTTCTCGTCAACAGGTTGGTGGTGGCGCTAAGCCTTAGTTTATCTATTTCTTCGTTAATTTCCGCCTCTTTTTCGATATAAGTATCGCTTTGCGGAATATACGCCTCCGGCTGGTAATAATCATAATACGAAACAAAGTAGGAAACGGCATTTTCGGGGAAGAAATCCCTGAATTCCTGATAAAGCTGCGCCGCTAGTGTTTTGTTGTGGGAAATTATCAAGGTTGGTCTTTGCACTTTCTGGATGACATTTGCCATCGTAAAGGTCTTTCCGCTGCCCGTAACACCCAGAAGAACCTGGTTTCTGATGTTTTTCTCAAGATTATCGACAAGTTTATCAATTGCCTGCGGCTGATCACCGGTAGGCTTGAATTTTGAAACTAATTTAAAATCCATAGGGAAAGCACATTGTATCACAAAATTACGTAATTGAACCAGATTTTAGAAGATTTAAATCTTATTTTGATTGACCATTTTCGGGGGACAAATTAAGGATGCATCGGTTCGTCGTCCAGAAATATAAAAGTAATCTTTCTGCCAATAATACGGTCAGGCAAATTTACAGCTGCACGGCTTATAACTTTACTGTTTCTATTTATTCCCTCCCCGTGGTAGCCTACGGTGTGTTTATCGGTAACTATAAGGCATGGTCTGTCGTCCATCCAGTTAGTTGCTACACTTTGAAAACAGCGTACTTTTCCTATCCGTTGACCCTGACCGAACGAATTAGAGACGATTTCTTCCGGCCTAAACCAACATGGCCTTTCTTTTACTTCGATACTCATTGCAGGAATGTATCACGGATATAGGAAAATGTCAACTATAAGATATCATTAATGTTTTTAAATAATTATTGACTGGGTTTGCATGCTTTAATCATATTGACAAAATACTCGAATATTTCGTATAAAATAATAGTAGAAGGAAAAACGATATGCCGGGAGTAATTTATAAAAAAGAAAGAGAAGTTTTAGAGTATCTGGCTCAATTCCAGAGACAGTTCGGATATTCTCCGACCCTTAAGGAAATCGCCCAGGCTACGGGTCACAGAAGCAATTCCACGGTGCACTCGCTGATAAAATCATTGGTAGATAAAGGTTATATTCAAAAGGTAGACGGCAATAATAGAGTTTTAAAGATTGTCGATCAGAAAGTAACCTTTTCTCTCATGGGTAGTTCTGCGGCCATAGAATTGCCTCTGATGGGTTATATTGCGGCAGGTAAGCCCTTGGAGCCCCACAGTGATCCAAATGCCACATTTCACGTGTCTGCTTCAATGATATCTGGTAAAAAGACCGCTTACGTGCTACAGGTAAAGGGCAATTCGATGATTGAGGACGGAATATTCGACGGAGATTTTGTGATTATAGAAAAAGCCGATACGGCCGTTAACGGCGACATCGTGGTTGCTTTGGTCGATAATAACATGGCGACACTGAAAAGATTCTATAATGAGAACGGAAGAGTCGTCTTGAAGCCGGCCAATTCGGAGATGTCACCGATTTATCCAAATTCACTCCTGATTCAGGGAAAAGCCGTAGGAATTGTCCGCAAATTCTCTTAATTTACTTCTTTTTTACCGAATTTTAATATTTTCAGCTTGTGATTGACATAGAATAGAATAACAAAAACTAACAATATACCGAGAACCAAATCAAATTTATGGAAATAGACTCCGATGGTATCCCATTTGCTGCCAAGATAAAATCCGATGTAGGTTAAAACCGCCGTCCAAATTAATGAACCTAGAAAGGTGTAAATCGAGAATTTAAAGAAATTCATTTCCGCAAGTCCACAGGGAAGGGAAATGAAAGTCCGGACCGCGGGCAAAATACGGGTGAAAAAAGCGATCTTATCGCCGAATTTAGTGAACCATTTCATGGAATGATTGTATTCATTCTCTGTTACAAGGATAAATTTGCCGTATTTTTTGATCAAATTCAAGATTATTGTCTCTTCAAGAAAATAACCGATCCCGTAGCCAATCCATGATCCCGCAAGATTGCCTAAGGCGCCCACGAATACGACCGGAACAAAGGATAATCCGCCCGTTGAAACCAAAAACCCGGCAAATGGCATGGTTACTTCGGAGGGAATAGGAATCAGTGCGGACTCCAAAGTCATTACCAAGAATATGCCCAAATAGCCTGAAGATCGGATTAGATGTATAATAAAACCTGATAATTGCGAAAGCATATTAAAAATATGGGAATTCTGTATATTGTAGCAACACCGATCGGCAATTTGCAAGACATCACATTGAGGGCAATTAAGATTTTGCAATCGGTTGACGTCATTGCCTGCGAGGATACGAGAAAAACCGGCATTTTACTATCCCAAGTTTTGCCTTCCGATTGTCAAAAACCCAGATTAGTCTCTTATTACGAGCAAAATGAATTACAAAGGATTCCTGAAGTAATTGCGGCCCTGAAGGACGGATTAAACATTGCTTTGGTTTCGGATGCCGGTTCCCCTACGGTTTCAGATCCCGGCTTCAAATTGGTTAGGGAATGTATTGAGCAGGGAATTAAGATAGAATCGCTTCCCGGGGCATCCTCGGTGATTACAGCCCTTACTGTATCAGGCCTTCCCACTGATAAATTCCTGTTTGTCGGGTATCCGCCGAAAAAACCCGGACACAGGAAGACTTTGTTTGAGAATCTGACTAAATTGCCTATTAAAACAACAATTATTCTTTTTGAAAGTCCGCACCATTTAGTCAGAACCCTTGAGGGAATGAAGGAGATTTTCGGAGACATGGATATTGTAATTTGCAGAGAATTAACTAAGATTTATGAAGAAATAAGACGGGAAAAAATCTCGGAATCAATAAGGCATTTCGGTGATGTAGGCCCGAAGGGGGAATTCGTGATTTTATTTAACGGACCTCTTTTGAGATAATTTTACCCTGTTCGTCAATTTTGTATGCGTAAACTTGGCCTGTGGCAATTTCCAAATTTTCGACATCTTTATCGGAAATTTTCTCCAGATACTTGACCAACGCCCTCAGAGAGTTTCCGTGAGCAACTACAATGACGTTCTTGCCGCTTTCAAGTTTTGATAAAATTTCAGTTTGGTAGTAGGGAATAACTCTGGCATAAACATCTTTCAGGCTTTCTCCCTTTTCAATTGCTACATCCCAGCCTCTGCGGATGTTTTTAAATTGCTCGTCTCCGACCTCTTTTTTAATCTCCCACTTATTCTTTCCCGTATAAATCCCATAATCTCTTTCGTTTAAAGCTACTGCCGCAAAGGTAGGAACGTCAATTCCCAACACTCCTTTAATTTCTTCCCAGGTCTGTTTCGCCCGAAGCAAAGCGGAAGTATAGGCAAAATCAATTTGCAGGCCTTTGATTTTTTTCCCGGCAAATCTGGCTTCTTCTTTGCCTTTTTCGGTCAAGCCGGTATCCGTCAGGCCTGTCCATAAACCTTTCTCATTCCACTGCGACTCACCGTGTCTGACTAAAATTAAATTCGCCATATTTATAAGATTTTTAATTGATTTTCAATTTGCAACAGCCGGTTGTATTTGGAAATATTTTCCCCTCTTGCCAAACTTCCGATTCTGATATAATCCGCCGCAACTGCAACCGAAAAATCGGAGATAAAATCATCGTTTGTCTCGTCGCTTCTGTGGGAAACCGTTATTTTTAAACCGGCCTGCCTGGCTGCTTCCGCAATTGCCAAACATTCAACCACAGTTCCCAACTGGTTTGGTTTTATTACAACTCCGCTAACGGCTTTTTTGTCAATCGCCATCTGCAACCGATACGGATTAGTTGCAATCAAATCACCGCCGGAAATTATACAAGAGGTAGACAATTTTTCAAATAAAGACACCCAACCGCCCCAATCATCCTGATCCAGAGCATCTTCTATATACAGAAGATGAATATCTTTATTCAGTTGGTCATAATAGCTTATGAGGTCATTTGAAGACAAATTCCCCTGGATATCTTTTATGGAATATTTTCCGTTATTATAAAAATTCGAAGCCCGGCAATTCACGCCAAAGAAAACATCAAATCCGAGCTTAATCGGAGTGACTTCCGTAGCCTGCTTAATCAAGTCGAATGCTTCTTTATTGCTGGACAATTCCGGATTAAAGCCCTCTTCGTAATCGTTAATGACCGTAGCATATTTTGTTTCAAGAATCTGTCTTAAAGACTTACGGATTGCTTCACCGATCTGAACGCATTCCAGGTAGGGCTTGGAGGATGCGGGAATTATCAGAAACTCGGAAAAATCCGCAGTTCCGTTATCCCTTATTTTCCCGTTGATAAGATCAAAAATAGGAACGGGAATTTTAAGGATTCCGGGATCCCTTTTCAGAAACTCTTTAAGGTAGAGGAATAGTGGCAGGGAAGAACTTTGCGCTCCTGCTTTTGCCATAGCCATAGAAACCGTGAATATGGCGTTGGCTCCGAGCCGGGATTTATTTTGTGTACCGTCAAGGTCAATAAGCAATCTGTCCAATTCCGACAGACGCTCAATATCTTTGCCGATTAGTTGCGGGGCAATAATGTCTTTTATATTGCCTACCGCTTTAATTACATCCTGACCTTCGAAACGGTTTTCATCATTATCTTTTAGATCAAAGGCTTCGTAATGGCTTATTTTTTCACCGCTCGGACAAGATGCCACGCCTATTTTTCCGTCACTCAGGATTATCGTTGTCTCTATTGTCGGAAAGCCTTTGGCGTTAAGAATTTCCCTGGCTTCTACTAATTTTATTTTTGCCATATTTTTATTATAGCAGTCCGCCTGAATATATTTCTCCGCTTACTCCGTTAACCGTGATTACATTGCCGTTATGAAATATGTTTTCGGCGTTATCTACTCCCTCAACCGTCGGAACTCTGAAATCCCGCCTGTATAAAGCTTTGTCCGCAGAGTCCTGTAAAACCTGACTTACGACTGCTGCTTTGGCTTTTTTTATTTCCTCAAAAAAAGAATGATCGAGTTTGGGCAGAACAACTATTTCTCCTTTTTTAATCTTATCATTTTTTAGTTTAGATGATAACACTTTAACCGGCCCCGTAACAATTCCGGGATTAACTACTATTCCCTTGGCCAGGACTTTCTTTTCTTTTACCCGGTTCGATTCTACAATTCCGGTAAAGGGATAGATCCTGGTAATATAAGTTTTATCATTTCTTATGATATATTCAATTTCTTTGGGAAAATAAAAATATCTCTGTATCAGCTTACAGTAATTCAGCAATTTACTTGCCCTTTGTTTTGTCAATTTTTTATCAGGCAGGGGATTGTTGGTAAGTATTTTCCCTTTAATTTCGGGTCTAATATCCTCCTGAATCGCGATTGCCGTAGGCTGTCTGAATGATTCGGACCAGATTTTCTTAATTTTCAACAACAGGTTTGCGTCTCCTGAAATTCCGTCGAAGATAACTGACTTCTCACCGACGGACGAAGAAGATACGTTCAGAGGTTTATCCTTAAGAGATCCGGAAAATTTCCTATAAAATCTATGAAATTCGGCGGCCAAGGTCTGCGGCAGGGGAGTTTCTCTTATTTTTTTTTGCACGGGATAATACAATTTGTCAATTGAATCCTCCAAGGCCGGATGGTAAACAGCATCGGTTTTTTTAATTTCTTCATCGATGCCGGTCAGGTGCAGGAATTCCTTAAAAAATCCAGCGGTAATTATAAAGCCGTCGGGTATGGGAATACCCAGACTTTGCAGTATTCCAAGTTCGTGAATCTTATTGCCGACAGCTTCTTCTTCGGCATTTTTAAGATTAGAAATATCTATAATTAAAGACGGTTTTAATCCCATACTGATATTATTAGGAAATTTTGCATAATTTTCAAGAGGAAGGGATTTAAGACAGACTTTTAATGAGCGCTACAATCTCGTCCTGTTTTTGCTTCATCGTTTCTTCCGATCTGGCCTCGAGATTAAGTCTTAAAAGCGGCTCCGTATTGGATTTGCGGACGTTAAATCTCCATTCAGGATATTCAACGGATAATCCGTCAAAATGTTCGATAGTTCCGTCCTTATACTTTTCCTCAAGCCTGGTCATAATCTCGTCTTTTTTCTCCGTCTCGAAATTGATCTCTCCCGGAGTAAAGTATTTTGATAGATACGGTCCGGTTATTTGTGACATGGTCTTGTTGTATTTACCCATCATTTCCATTATCAGAAACAAGGGAATTAAGCCGTTGTCTCTGAAGAAATTATCCCTGAAGTAGAAATGCGATGACATCTCTCCTCCAAAGATCGCATTAGCTTTCTTCATGTTTCCGGCAATTACCGTCATTCCCGGCTTGCTTTTTATTAAGGTTCCGCCGGCCTTGGTAACGGCATCGGTTGTTGCCCAGATCAAACGAGCATCGGCAATTATGTTTGATTTTGGATATTTTTTGAGTAGATCTTCTGCCAAAATTGCCGTAGTGAAATATCCTTCAATAAATTGTCCGTTTTCATCAGCGAAGAAACATCGATCTCCGTCCGCATCCCAGGAGACGCCAAGATTAGCTTTCTCCTTTACGATTAAATCCAAAAATTCTTTTCTATTTTCAGGAAGCAGAGGATTCGGAGGGCCTTTCGGAAAAGTTCCGTCCGGCGTTTCGTTCAAAGGAATTATCTCTATCGGTAATTTATAGTCAGTTACCGCTTTTCGAAAAAGTATGACATCTACTCCGAAATTGGCATTGGCAACTATTTTCATCGGCTTAATTAAAGAAAGATCGACGGTTGAAGTTACCATTTTAAGAAACTCATCTGTCACATCATGCTTTTCAACAGTTCCTCTTACAGGAGCTATAAACGGAGTCTGCTGTTTAATTGCGATGTCTCTAATATCGAACAATCCTGTCTCGGAAGAGATTGGTTCCGCATTCTTCTTGCAAAAATTCATTCCGTTGTATTCTCGAGGATTATGAGAAGCGGAAATGGTTACTCCTCCGTCAACGGGAAGTGAGCCGGCTGCAAAATAGAATTCGTCGGTGGAGACTACGCCAATGTCGACCACATTTACTCCTGCATCCAAAAATGCCTTCAGGGAAGAATTAAATAGACTTTCTCCGGATTCCCTGACATCTCTTCCCAAAACTACTTTTTTGAGAGAATAAAGTTTGACGAATGCTTGGGTGATAACGTAAGCCATTTCTTCGTCGAAGTCTTGTGGATATACGGCCCTGACATCATAGGATTTAAAGATTTTAGGGTTAATCGTCATAAAAATATTTTATATATCAAGCAGGAGAAAGTCAATGCTTTGGGATAAGGATAAAGGCAGGGATCCGGTTTTTTGTCCCAACTCTATCTCATATAATCTTTTATAGATTCTTTTTAGATCCGAAACGGTGAATAATCTTGATTGTGACTGAAGTTTTCCGATTTGCCAGGGGGCAAGACGTTCTACCTCATCAATTGATTTTTCACCGGAATCAAGAAGAGATAAAAGCAGTCTTATTTGTCTTTGCAACATAAATAGAATTATTTCCTCTTTTATTCCGCCTTCAAGTGCATTGTGGAAAAGTTTAAGCATGTTCCTTGAGTTATTCGGACGGAGGTTATCCAAAAATAAGAAAATGTTTTTCGGTAATTTAAATATTTTAATATCGGCATTTTTAAGAGAATATAAATCTTTTTTTAAGATTTCTTTTGATTCCCACAAAATAATGTTATTATCCTTCGAAGATTTGACGATAAAATCTAAAATTTCTTTTGACGCTTTATCCGTTTTTTTAAGTTTTGTTAAAAATTCTTCGATAAAAACGGTTTTTGAATCAGTAAAAAGGCCTGATCCTTCAATGTTTTGGACAAGCTGTGTCAACGTAACGCTTCTGTAATCAAAAGAGATTGCATCTTTTTGTTTTTGCTTCAATTCCAAAAAATGGTTCCTTGATTCGGCTATATTGTCACCGTGAATAATTGTAATCATACTCTGTTTTTATATTCTTTAAATAATTTATTTACTTCTGCCTGCAAGTGACGGTGCCGGCTTCTGTGGGGGAGAAGTGCGCCGGAAAAATTTTTGGGAATATGTAAAAGCTCATGAATAAGAACTTTCTTTTTGGAATCATCATCCAGCTTATCGTAATATTTGGAGAGAACTTCGATTATGTAAGCGGGTTTGATGTTTAAAGCTCTTTGGAATATCTTAGGCATTGACCAGATCCGGGCGTAGGATCTGGATTTGGAGCCTTGGGTTCTGAAGCAAAATATTCTATCGGAATTAATGTGCGGAAAATCCAGAGTTTTCAATATTTGCTCAATATCCTTTTTTATTTCTCCGGCATCGGTCCAATCCAGTTTTGAGTTTTGAGATTTGAGTTTAGGCATTTATTAAGTGTGTTTATCGGCTACGTAAGAAGCTCCGTAAGCATATGGTTTGGTTTTTGCCACAAATCCGTTTCCCGTAACCATACCCACGACTTCTTTGATCATATCCCTGGTGTCTCCGTGTTCTCCGACATCAATATGGATCTCCAGATTGTAATTGGGAGAATCACCATTAAGTGTTTTTCTAAGTAGGGGTACGAAAAATAAAGCAAAACTTAAGGACTCAAGTGTCTCGGCATAAATCTTCTCCCGTAATGAGTGGATGTTGGAAAGGTCTTTTCTTCTCCAAAAATATTTACCTCCGAAACCGCGTCTATGAACCAAAATAGCGGTAACTAGATTTATCGTTTTTGTATTACCGTTGTTTTCTTTTTCATGAGAATCGGTACCGATAACGATGCTGTATTCCGCAAACGGTTTTTCTTCCAAGAATTTTTTTATCAACTGCAGGGAATCTTTGATTTTTATCACTCCGTGAGTAAAGCTGTTTAATAGCTCCGAAGGGTTATTTTTTGTATCTGTCAGGGTATTTTTGACCATAGCGTATTATATCACAGGAATCAAAATTAAAGCATGAACAGCCATTTTAAAAAACTCTCGATCGTATCTGTTTTCCGGACGGGTAGATTATCGTATTGTGATTCTACGGGAAAAGTTTTCATGGGGATATTTTTGGGCAGAATATACTTCGTCAGATCTATCCCCGGATTTATCGTAGGTTCCCCTTTTATTTTCGGAATGTCATGGAGACTTTGAAAAATCCGGTTGCCGTTTCCGGCGGTATCCGTCAGTGAAAATTTGGCAAAAGGCCCCTGTTCTCCTCCTTCCAAGAGGAACACATTTACGCAGACAATGTCTTTGTCGTTCCAAACATAAGAGAACGCATATCGGAAGTAATCTGCGATCTGACTTTCCGGCAACTCAGCTCTTGACCAGCCCGTCTCAGTAATGAAGACGGGCAAATTTTTATTACTGAGTCTGTACGCCAAATTCTTTTCAAACTGAAAGCTGTCGATACTCTGACTGGTTAAGATGTAAGGCATCTGTTTGAAGCCGGGATTCGGATACGAATGGCTTCCCAGACCGTCTATCAATCCGAAAATTCCCGGTACCTCTTCGTTCATTTCTTCCATATAATCATACTCATTCATGTACTGACCGGCAATGTTAGGGGCGGCATTATCAAGGCCGCCGGAAATTATAAAAAAATCTTTGTCCAAAGACTTAAAAGCAGTTACGGAATAGTTGAGCAAATCTGCATATTCTTTAGGATCCAGATTCCCCTCCCATTCGTCACTCCGGTTTACTTCATTGAAAATGACAACATATCTGTTTCTTACCGGCCAGGAGAGTGAATTTAAAAAATTTGCGAAGTCGAGTATGTCGTTGGCTGTCGGTTTGCTCCAGACGCTCGTGTTAAAGTAGTCACCGGCGGTCGCAAGTCTTATGATCGGTATGACATGGAGTTTTTTTGCCTCATTCATGAAATTTTGCCATTTCTCCATATCCCTGTCTCCGGCCTGAATCGGAATCGTCACATATCCCCAGTCTCCGCCGCTCCCGTTTACCAGATCGGCAGCCTTAGTAATTTCGGAGGGAAACAGAATATGCACGCCCATCTTGTTGTTGGGCAAAGCCAGCGGATCTTCTATGGCAAACGATTGCCTGGGGAATAAAAACAATATTCCGGAAAGCGTAATTAATACTGCAACTAGAAAACGTTTCATGGAGACTATATTATACACCCCGGACACTTATGCTTCAGTTTATTCTTTTTCTCCGGAGTAATCTCTGAGCAAAGGAATTTTAACGGCCATAAATCCGACTATTATCAGTGTTCCCAATCCTCCGGCGACAACCGATAGAGGCGCTCCGATTAAGCCCGCCAAGAGACCTGCTTCAAATTCCCCGAGCTGGGGTCCGCCCATATAAAAAATCATATTTATCGACATCATTCTCCCTTTGATGTAGTCGGGCGTTAAGATTTGCCTGGCAGTGCTTCGGATAATCGTACTGATACTGTCTCCCGCACCGATAAGAAAAAGTGCCAGAAATGACAACCAGACATATCCGGAAAAACCGAATATTACGGTTGCAAATCCGTAAAGAAAAACACCGAACAAAAGAAGTTTTCCCTGTTTTTTAATCTTGCCCGCTTGAGCCATTATATAACCGGTCAGAACCGCACCTATCGACTGGGCGGCGTAAAGAAAACCGAAACCGACCGGCCCGACATGCAAAATTGATTCCGCAAAAATGGGGAGAAGTGAATTAGCCGATGAAAAAAATGTGCTGAAAAAATCCAAAAGCATTGTCGACCAGATGATAGTTTTTGATTTTATAAAAACCAGTCCTTCGGATATTGCCTTAAACGATATTTTGGCCGGTTTTCCTTCAATCTCTCCGGATGTCTGCATCAGGATTAAGGCAATTATCACCGCCAGAAAGGAAACCGCGTTAATAAAATAGATGCTGCCGACCCCCAATTCTTTAATAACCAATCCGCTTATGGCCGGACCGACAACCATTGATATCTGGAACATGATTGTATTCAAGCTCATGGCGTTCGTCAGATGGTCTTTATGGACCAGGCTTGGGACAATCGCCTGCCTCGGAGGAGAATCAAAGGCGATTGCTACGGCAGACAATGCCGTAATCAGATAAATTATCATAGGGTTAACCAGGTTAGTAAAGGTTGTATAGGCCAGGATAAAGGAAAGCCCGGCCAGAACGCTTTGAGTAATAAAAAGAATTTTGCGTCTGTTATGGGAGTCTGCAACCGCACCCGCAAAAAGCGCAAAAACCGTAACGGGTAAAAATCGAAAAAGACCGATCAGTCCCAAGGCAATTGCCGAATGAGTAATTATGTAGATGTGCCAATTTATCGCCGCAAACTGCATCTGCGAGCCTATATTTGAAATCAAAAGTCCGATCCAAAGTAACCTGAAATCCCTGTATTTTAAAGCGGCAAATTTACCTGACTTTACTTCAATTTTTTCCATAGATTTTAATATTGTATCACGTTTGAGGCTAAAATAAGGCACTTATAATACTTTTAAATTATCTAAAAATATTGTACAATACGCCAAACATATGGGTCCTGAAAGAAAAGTCAGAATTGTAACCGATTCAACCGCACGTATTACTCCTGAAGAAATTGATAGATATGGCATCGGAGTAGCCAGGCTAAACATTAATGTCAATAAGGACAAGAAATTTTTTGAGACATTTAAGGATGATTTCACTACCGATCCGAAAGATTTCGTAAAGAAATTAGGCGATAATTCTTTAGATATCAAAACCTCATCTCCAACCCCCGGAGAATTTTTAAGCATATATGAGCAATCTAAAGATAGGCCAATCCTTACAATGCTGATGTCAAGCAAATTAAGCAAAGGGACATATGAGGCAGCCGGATCTGCAAAAGAGTACGGAGGATATAATAATGTTGAAATAATCAATACCGAAAATGTCTGCTTGCTTAGGCGTCAGGTCGTCAACGCGGCAATATTGGCAGAACAGGGTAAATCTATCCGGCAAATAATCAATCAATTTGAATACTCTAAGAAACGATCGGTGCTGTATGTTGCACTTGATAAGCTCGATCAACTGAAGAAAAGCGGAAGAGTCAGTGGCGTACAGGAGATAGCGGCAAAAATATTAGGAAAAAAATTGATCTTGGAGGTCAGAAATGATAAGGCCGAAAAATATGAAACTACACAGGGCATCGATAAGGCGGTTGAATTAATGGAAAATATCACACTGAGCCTTAAACCGACAGAAATCTGTATTTTCCACGGCGGCGATGAAAGATTCAAAGAAATGGCAATAAATCTTACTGAGGATATGCGTCAAAGAACGGACAATAAAATAAATGTGTCCTATGACTATGCCGGAAGACTTTTGACGACTCATACCGGTGCTCAAGTGATAGCTATCGGAGCTTTTACCGAGGATCAAATTCCTGAAAAAGTTATTTACAAGGCTAAATAATTTGACTTAATATCGTTCCCCTCAATATAATTCTATTAATGCAAAGTAAATTTGAAGAATTAACAATTTCCTCAGGAAATACCCAAGCAAAGGTAGCACCCGAAAGGGGAGGGCTATTGACTTCTTTTTCCGTTAAAAACGTAGATATTCTTTACCTTGACAGGGAAACGTTTAATATTCCTGAAAAAAGCATCAGGGGAGGGATCCCTGTCCTTTTTCCGCAAGCGGGTCTGTATTCCGGTCCATATAATCTAAAACATCATGGTTTTGCAAAATTAAAAACCTGGAATTTAATTGAACGGACAAGCGATTCGGTGACCTTGGGACTTTCGTCGGATGAAAGTACCAAAAGTGATTATCCTTTTGATTTTAAGTTGGACTTAAAAGCAAAAGTCGGCGAAGGCAAATTGGATTACATTATGACGGTAGAAAATACGGGCAAAGCGCCTTTGCCGACTACTTACGGAACTCATCCGTATTTTGAGGTTTCGGATCCGGAAAAAGCTAAGGTAATAATCGAAAATATTGAAAATTTTAATTGTCAGGGAGTTGACTGGACCAAAGATTACGGTGTGAAATTTTTAAATACCGGAAAAATCAGGATTTTAATCCCGAAAACAAATATGACTTTACAAAAAGAGATATTGATAGAAAGTGACCCAAATTTATTTCAGCTTATCTATGTTTGGCATGAAGTCGGGAAAAATTTTATTTGCGTTGAGCCCTGGACCAGAAATGATTATGCGCTTAATGATGCTAAGCAATGTATCTGGATTAAACCCGAAGAGACCATGGAATTCCCTATTTCCATTTCGGCAAAAATCGGCTAAGGTAATTTGACAATCTCCTGTCGGTTCTATTAATCTTAAGCTATGGACGGTTTATTTGATATTGCGATCCGGTCGATAGTTATTTATCTTTTTATCATCCTGGCGATAAGATTGTTCGGAAAAAAAGAATTGGCCCAGTTATCCGTTGTCGATCTGGTTTTCATTCTTCTTATAAGTAATGCCGTACAGAATTCAATGGTCGGAAATAATTCCAGTCTTCTCGGAGGAATTGTCGCCGCGGGTTCGCTTTTTGCCTTAAACATTATTTTGGATAAGCTTTTTTCCCGGTCAAAAAAATTAAGCACGTTTTTCCAGGGAAGTCCTCTGATGCTCATCTATAACGGCAAAGTCATGGAAAACCACCTGAGGCAGGCGGATATATCTTTTGAGGAACTTTCGGCGGCGGTCAGAGAACACGGAGTAATGAATATTCCAGAGGTAGATCTGGCAGTCTTGGAAACAGACGGGAATATCAGTATTTTATCCAATAATTTTACGAGTAAAACAGTGAGAAAAAGAAGGGTCCGCAAATCACTTACAACAAATCCTTAAGATTTATAAATCCTTAATCTATATTTTAAATATAATTTACCGGCCGGACGCTATTTTTTTGTTGCCGATGGCGTAGATATAATGATCTTTTTTATTCCCATTGTCGGCGTGGGACTCAAACTCATCTGCAACTGCTTATTCGTTATAATCAGATTTTCGTTGGTTGTTTTGGCCGTATTTAATTGATTCTGAAAAGACTGTTTTGCAGCTTCCATGTTGCTTATTGCCCGCTGTCTTTCAACAGCATACCCGATAAAAAGGCCGACCAAAAGTGCAATTATAACTACCGCGATTGAGGTTTTACTCATAAATTTCACCTCCCCTCAGACAGCTATTTAACCTGATAATAGCACAACACCCATAATAATTAAAGATTACGCATAATCAGCCAATTGTAACATCTTTCAGAAAGGCTTTCCACCAAATTATTTAAATGACCTATAGTTGACAAATTTATGCATCCCTTGTATGATTTACCATATGATAGAAATACAGAAACCGGGAGAAGGAAATCAGATGGAAATAGTAGAAGACCTTAAAAACCTGTCTTTACTTAGACAGGCAGGCAAGCAAACCAAATTTACTGTTTCGGTTACGGCAAGAGTAGGCAAGCAATTTATGCTGGGGGATACTCCGGTCACTATTGGACCCAAAAAGATAGGAGTTTCCATATGCAAACCGAAAGGATATAGAGGTGATTACAGTCTCTTTTTGAACACCTATCGTATTCTGGAAATGCAATCAAAACTAAAAAAATCTAAGTAATCCTCAAGTCAATTTAGTTGAAACTATTATTTTCTGATGTTAGCATTGTAATATGGATGAACATGAGCGGACATCGATTTTTGAGCTATTTTTTGGGAAATTTACCACTTTAAAAGCAATTTGCATAATTTCAATTATTGGTTTTATTGTCTTTTTCCCCGCATTGTTCAATAATTTTGTGTGGGATGATATTAACCAAGTGCTTCCCAATGTGATAGCTTATGGTCTAAATATCCCAAAACTTTTTGGACAAAATTACTTAAGTGCTTTTGGCTATTACAGGCCGGTTTCGTCAATATATTTCTCTTTTATTTACGCTTTGTTCGGATCAATTCCGTTTTTTTTCCATTTTCCCCAAATTATTCTGCATCTCGTTAATGGAATTTTGTTATTTATCTTTTTAAAATCTTTTATTAATAAAAAGATTTCACTTTTTCTTGCTTTAATTTTTGTTATTCACCCCATCCAAGTTGAATCCGTGTCGTATATTGCACAGGTAATTAGTGTTTTGTGTTTTTTATTCGGGATGTCTGCATTATTGTTAAGCCGGGAAAAAGTAATAAAAAAGAAAAATCTACTATTGGTTTTTTTCCTTATACTTCTTAGCTTATTTACTAAAGAAGTTGGGATCATTTTTATTCCAATAATTTTGCTTTTTAGATATTTATTTAAGAAAGGGTCGTTAGTGATTTATTCGGTTTTAAGTTTTTTTACAGTCTGCGCCTATTTCTTAATTAGGTTTTATGTCGGAGGAATTTATTTCTATAAAATGACTTTCGTTCCAATTTCCAGAGTATCTTTTCCAATGAGATTTATTAATATTCCCGAGATTATTTTTTATTATTTAAAAACTTTTCTTTTTCCCATAAAGCTTGTGATAATGCAAAACTGGACAATTACCGAAATGAACTTTCCGCAGTTTTATTTCCCAATGTTAGTTGTTTCGGCATTATCCCTATTAGATATTATTGTCGGGGTCTATTTGCATAAAGCTAAAAAGGATATTAGGGGATATATATTTTTCTCTCTCTGGTTTATTTTAGGAATTAGTTTCTATTTACAGATTATTCCCCTCGATATGACTGTAGCGGATCGATGGTTTTATCTTCCTTTGGCCGGTTTGTTGGGATTAATAGGGGTTACCATCCAAAATGTTAGTATTCAGGACGAAAAAATAAAAATTTTAATGTTTTTGATCTCCGTTAGTATAGTACTGCTGTTATCTTTCAGAACAATTTTAAGAGATATAAACTGGCAATCTCCGACTGATTTATATACGCATGATTCTATGGTTGAGGACGATTACAATATTGAAAGTAATCTTGCTTTTGAACTCCAGTCCGGCGGTAAATTTGATGAAGCTTTAATCCACTATAAGAAATCACTTTCTCTGTATCCTTACGATGCTACATTCAATAATGTTGCATGGATCTACGAAAAAAATAAAAATTATAAAATGGCAAAAGAATATTACCTTAAAGCGATTACTGCCCTATCCTACGCTCTTCCTCCACATAAACACGAGTTTTATCTGTATAGAAATATAGGAAGATTTTTTTTATATTTTGATAATCCTATTCTTGCTGAGAAATATATTAAACAGGGATTGTCTGAATATCCTTCAGATGCGATTTTATGGTTACTTCTTTCGGTTGACGACTATAGTCAGGGACATCGGATAGATGCAACTAATGACGTAAAAAAAGCCTACGCTTTAAATCCAAGCGAAAGAATAAAAATGTTATATTTAGACATGCGTAATAACCAACCGGTTAATGTACCCGTAGAGATTTTTTATTGAAATTTTATGATAAATAAATTATATCTATACGCAAATCTTATGCAATCAGGATATTAAGTAAAACTTAAAACCTTTTTATTTGTTTTGCTATACTATATGAAATGACGTCCCGGAAAAAACAAATCGGACATAAAAGCGCGATATTTATAATTTGCACCGGCTTACTTTTATTGGTTTTAAGCATTGCTTATCTTTTTATCAACATCCGGAGCATCCGTCATTACTATACTATTAGGCATAGAACTGATGTAAGTTTAATTCAAGGCTGGATGACCTTAAATTATATTTCACGCTCTTATACTATTCCCGAATCTCTTTTATTAAAAACAACAAATGTCACGATGCAACAAGCTAATCATCAAAGCCTAAGTAACATTGCAAAAACAAATAAAGAGTCCCTTTCAGGGATTATTGAAATTATCCGCAACACTATTTTGCAGTATAAGGCACACATAACGGCAACTCCTTCGCCGTCTTAGAATATAAACTCTTTTTTGATGCAATAAAGCTTAATGAATATAATTCTTGGTAAACTTTTTACGGCGATCCTTGAATACGGATATCCGATTATAGGTTTATCTGTTTTTATAAGTTCGATTGGCATTCCGATGCCAACGATTATTGTCGTTTTAGCGGCCGGTTCACTGGCCGCGTTAGGCGAGCTTAATATTTTCATCTTGTTTTTTATTGTCACTGTTTGCAGCGTACTGGGGGACATTGTAGGCTATTGGCTTGGAATAAAAATCGGATATGGAATTTTTCATAGACATAGAACTCATTCGACCATTTCCTTAAATTTATTTGAAAAATTACAACAATATTTCTTCCGTTGGTCGGGTATCACGATTTTCTTAACCCGTTGGCTTTTCTCATTATTTTCGGCTCTGACAAATATCCTGGCGGGAATGACCAAGTATTCATTCCGAAAATTTTTGCTTTTTGATATTCCGGGAGAAATTGTTTCCGCAATGATTTATTTAGGGATAGGATATATATTCAGCAGCCAGTGGCAAAATATCTGGATAAATATTGAGAATTTGCTCTTGTTCATAACGGGGATATCCATCGGAATTATTTGTATTTATTTGGGCATAAAAAGACTGCAAAAACTAGTCAAACTTTAAGATGATTAAATGTCAATTAATGTGAGCCCGAAATCCCCAAATACGAACAGGATATTGAAGTAATGTTGGTTTATTTATTTTAAAATTTTAACCGGAGGGACCGGCTTTGCGTCATTTATTCTCTCTGCTATTGCATTGATTTCTTTTGGTTGTAAATTCCCCAGTAAATCGTTCCTTATATGTGCATGGTAAGAATCATAAAAGCTTTTAACTTTTTCTACATCCGTTCCGTTTTCTTTCAATACGTACGTTTCCAGCTCATAACAGTCATCATCTCTTTTCTTATCAGACATTATGATTCTTAATTCACCCTTTGTTAAATCGCCCTGTTTATCCGCGAAATCCCTGATTCGGACCCTATTGCCATCTTCTTCCATCAAGTCCAGGTTGGATATTACCTTCTTGGGGTCGGGTTCACCCGACCAGACTGGAGCATGCGCCTTGGAACGAGAAATATTGTCCGGATTTTTCACTAATTTCTCCACACAGGCATATTTAAATCCTCTGATGGCCGCTTCTTTCTCAATATTTGGATTGCTGTCAACTGCCTCTGTTTTTCCCTGAATCTCTTCTAAACCCGATTCTGCCATATCGATAAAATATATCACAACTATTATTTAACTGTCAAATTCATCTATTTATACTTTATAATATTGCTAATTTTGTTCTATGTGCTATCAAGGAGCTGTTGTGAGCCCTAAATCCCGAACTCCGAACCGATTTTAGAAGAATACCGGGGAATCTTTAATTTTTACTCAATATATTTTATTTTACTCTTCTTCGGGAGATAACAATCTACTTTATGTTTTTTGCTATGTTCGTCTTTGGTACTTGCCATTGGGGATTCTCAGTAAGCTCAATTGGCCATCTAAAGGGCCCTTCTTTTCCAATAAGCACATCTGTTGCCATCGCTATTCTCGATACAGCTCCCCCTAATTTTTGGAATTTATCCAAAGGAAGCTTCAACAAGTCAGGTTGAGACGAAACCAGCGCCATGAAATAATTCATGGGAGTATCTTTAAGAACTTTATTAGCTCCAGGTATTCTCCTATCTTCATATAGAAAACCACATATGACAGCTCCATGTGCAATTGAACTGATTGGGGTTTTGACGCCTAATTCAGCAAGCTCCTTATTTTCTTTGAAAAGTTGTTCAATTAATTCTCCGGTAGAAAATTCTTTAATTTGTTCTTCAACGGATTTGTCTATAGAATGATCTATTTCCTTCATAACGAAAAGGATTATAGGTTATTCTGTATAGAATGTCAACTATAGGTCTTTGCGAGCCGAATGATTCACGCTTCAAACTAATTATGCAAGAATATGTAAGGATTCATCAAGAATTTAGGCGGTATATTTAAATAGGATTTAGCTTACTTGATCACTTTGCTGATTTTTTAGCAAGATTGTATGCCACGGCAGAACGAATTAGGTCCTTCAGCTTGAGTTCTTTGATCTTGTCGTCTTTGAAATAGTCAATGGTCCGCCACTTCTTGCCCTCAAGCCCATTGTTGTAGAGTCTGTCCGGATCCGCGATGCTAGCGCCTTCGTAAAACGTCAGTTTTACCTTATCTTTAAACGCGTTGGCAATACAAACTATTCCGCCGTGGGACCAGACCGGGGTTCCCATCCATTTCCATTCCTCGATTATCTCGGGGTCAGCATCATGAATTATTTTGCGAAGCTTGGCAAGCATTTTGCCGCGCCAGTCATTTAGTCCTGCAATTAGTTGATCAATTTGCTCGCTCGGTTTCATGATATTTTTTTACCTCTATTTGTTTTCACAAGCATCATAAGCTGCCCGAATCTCGCTAGGGATATTATTACCAGAATGATATTCAATATAAGCTTTTTCAAGTTGGGAATCAGTGTAGTGCGCGGCTAAATAATCCGCTCCGCATTCACAGGCAGAAGCATATTGTTGACCAACCTTTAATTTACAACTAGCGATAAATGCACTTCTGGCTCTAGTTCTAAATTCAGGTGTATATTTGGATGCATTATTTGGTATAGTTGGGACAATTGTAACGGTTGGAATGGAAGTGACAGCCGTCGGTTTAGTATCAATATTAACTTCCTTGATATCCGAATGTTTATTAAAAACCAAAAAAATGGCCGTACAGGAAACTAACGCTATGATTACAAGTATTCCAATAATCCTTACTGATTTATTCATAATTCAATATTGTATATTATATCAAATTTTTATTTCAAATTGTTCTAAGTTTAGTGAGCCGAATGATTCGCACTTCGAATCAGTTTTATTTGAATATTATGATTTATGTTGTTCAGTAAATAAATCTATAACATAAATGCTGGTAGTAATCTCATTAATTTGCTATAGTCTTTTAGCTTCATTATAATACAACCCGTGAAAGAAAGATTTCCAAAGATAACAAAAGAAGACGGAATAAGACTTGGTATATTTGCTATTTCTCAATTTACGGATGCGCAGACAACCTTTTATGCTTTACATAGCGGCGCAAGAGAGGGGAATTCAATTATTAATAACGTATTTCAGTCAGATTACGGAGAAACACGATTAATTCTGGCAAAAATGATCGGAATTGCGGCCATTTCTACTATATACTTAATAAGTAAAATTAACGACAGAGATTTTGAAACAAAAAAACTTGGAATTAAAAATCTTGTAAATATCTCAACTGCGCTTTCTCTTTTGATCAGCGCATCAAACCTCATTGCCGGAATATTTAGCTAAATTATTTCTAGTGAGCCTTCAGTGCCTAGCTTGGAACCCCTATTTTTTAGCCTCAGAAAAACATACTTTCAATTGCTTGAGTTAGGGATATCTTATTCTGAAAAGGAGGCAAAATGACCTCTTTTTCCTCTTCAGGGTTATTTGATGAAAAAACCTTCTATTCAGCTTTTATTAATGATTTAGAAAATTGTAAAGAAGAGGTATATATTGAAAGTCCGTATATTACGACTCAAAGAGCAGATATGTTAATTCCGGTCTTCAAAAGACTACTGTCAAAACGGGTAAAAATATGCATTATGACGAGAGATCCTAAAGAACATGGGAGAACAATGGAAGAACAGTCAGAGGATGCAGTCTCCCAATTTGAAAGAATGGGAGTACAGGTTTTGCTGTGTATCGGAAATCACCACAGGAAACTTGCCATCCTGGACAGAAAAATTCTCTGGGAAGGAAGCTTAAATATTCTTTCTCAAACCAGAAGCCGGGAAATAATGAGAAGAATTGAAAATAAGGATATTGCTTTGGAGATGTTTAATTTTTTAAGACTTTATAAATTTATTTAATCTTTCCTTGACAATTAGCTTATATTAATGATGTAATAATAGCCATATGGCAGAACCCGGATCAAATGAAGGATCACTACCAAAACAAAATACCCCGGACTCTTCAACTCAATTACTTAAGAACAAATATGGTCTACATAAAAGTCCTGAAGTAGAAGCTGCTGCAAAAAGGACCTCAATTAAAACAGGTGAAAAAGTCCCGCAAGATCCATTAGTTCGTATTCAAAACTATCTTGACCGGCTTAGTAATATTGTTAATTCCCAGCAATTAGAAGGACAATCAGATTTCGATAAACAGGAACGAAATTTGGATATGCTAAAACATGGTTTATACAAAAAGTTCGTTGTTAAACCGGAAGAAATCTCCGATAACTATTGGGAAAACCAAAAACGCATCATCCGGGAGCGTGGTCAGGCAGCCGATCTGGAACAAGTTGATTGGGAACAATTAAAAAAACAGAACACGGAAGCGATTATTACTGACCAAAAATCAAGTATTGATAAATGGATTAACTATCTCTCTTCTCCTGATGCTCCATATTCGAATACTCTTAAATACTTTACTATGCGAAGCGTTCTATATATGAGCGAATATGATAAGGAAAAGAAAATGTATCCTCAGCGCTCAAAAGGAACTACCAGACCTTTCCCTGACTTAAACCGTGAAGCTCTTGCATATGTACTTAATGCTGTTGAGAAAAAATACGAAGGACAACATCACGATAATCCTGAATTTGAAAAACTTCTCCAAGGTGAAAACTTTGCCAAACTCTACGGCTGGGCAATTGAAAAGGTTACTCCTGAATCGCAAGATGCGCTTACCAATGCCAAAGGGCAGTGGATAAAGTACAAGCGGGGATCTGATCATATGCCTCTTGTCAGATCTTTGCAGGGACATGGTACGGGTTGGTGTACGGCCGGAGAATCAACAGCGCAAGCACAACTTAAAGGTGGGGATTTCTATGTATATTATTCTTTTGATGCGGATGGTAAACCGACAATTCCCAGAGCCGCTATCCGAATGAGTGAGAATAGCATTGGAGAGGTACGGGGAATTGCCAAAGAGCAGAATCTTGATCCATATATAGGCGAAGTTGTTGAGGACAAGCTTAAAGAATTTCCGGATGGAGAGTTATACAAAAAGAAAGTCAGCGACATGCAACTTTTGACCTCCATTGAAAATAAAACAAGATTGGAACAAAATCTTACCCCGCAGGAGCTTCTTTTTCTTTATGAAGTAAATGCTCGAATTGAGGGATTCGGATACAACAAAGATCCCCGTATTGTAGAATTGCGCACCCAAAGGAATCAACAGGAAGATATGCCGGTTGTTTTCGGATGCGAAAAAAGTCAAATTGCCAAAAGTGTAGAAGAAATAAATAAAGATACAAAAGCTTATGTCGGAGCACTTGCGCCAGGTATTTTTGACGCTATTCAGAAATATAATATCGAACATGTGTATGTTTCATTCCCTGAAGGAAAAATACGCAGAGAAAGTTTTGAAATTGGCGGAAAAACCGCAAAGCAGTTAGAGCAAGAATTAGGAGATGCCAATATCAATGTCGGCGGGTATATAGAAGGCATTCTCCACAATAAAGACTTTACTACTCTACCTAATCCTGAGACATTGGATACGGTTAGATTAAAAATTGCCGATTTGCTCCCAGGACATCCAACAACCGATCAGCTCTATGGAAAAGCAGAAGAATTAGGACTGGAATTAGTTCCGGCGGAAGCTGGAGTACATTACAGGCTTAAAAATAAAGATCAGCAATTATATGATTATTTACTTATGGGCATGAGAAAAATTACCGATCGCAAAGGCCTTTCGAATGTCTTCGCACTGGGTCACCTTATTAGCGGATTATGGCTGACCTTACGTTGGTCTCCTGACAACACATGGGAGCCAGAGGATGAGATCATGTTCGCTCTTCGCAAGTCTGAACCTTAGAAACTTGAATCTTCTTAGTCTCTTCTTAAAGCATTGAAATTTTGACTATTCTGTTCCCGATATTCAGTTTTACGGATAATTTAAGAGCTAGTAATAATCCATGGGATCGAATCCCTGATGGCGTGAAGCTAGAATTATAGAACGTTGCGAAATGTCTGGAACTCATTTTAGCTTCAATTTTTGGGAGAATACCAAGATGCGTAAAATGTGAGCCGGCTGGGATTCGAACCCTTGTCGTATTTGACGCGAACTTTAAAATGCAAGTTGTTAATTATAATCTCAACATCATATGTGATTCATGTGTCAATAAGGAAATAAATTCGTGTATTTACTGCTTGATTTTATGTACTTAATGTTATATAATTGACATTATATGACACAAATTAGATTAAATAAGACACCGGAGCTAGCAGAAGTTTTGGCTTTTTTGCGAAGCAAATACCGTCTATTATCTGAAGCTGAGATTATTAAGGTATCCCTCGCTGAAAAATATTCAAAAGAGGTAAATATTCCGCTTGTGGATGAAGACACGGAAAAAATTATTGCAAAAGGTCTACAAGACATAAAAGAAGGAAGATACAATGATATTAAAACTGAAGAAGAACTCAATGACTATCTTAGACATATTTAAATGGTTATAATATGCACATTCTCCGTTTTCTAGATTCTTTTAGCCCGACTTATAAAGCAATAATAAAAGGGGATCAAGAAAAAAGGACGAAAAAAGCTTTAAACCTCTTGAGGCAAGAACCTTTTTATCCATCGCTTAAAACGCACAGAGTAAATACGAGAACATTTGGAAAAAGATGGAGTAATTGGATTAATGGAGACATAAGAATTATTTGGGATTTTGATCAAAAAGAAAATATGATCATTATTCTCTTTGCGATAGTTTCCTATAGTGGAACACATAGGGAATATAAGTAAAAAGATCTCCTTAGCCAATATTTTAATTTCTTCCGTTACTGTGGTCTAAAATACCTTAGAAGTTAGAAAATAAATGTTAATTCGCAATAATCTACTATAGGCTTCTGTGAGCCGGCTGGGATTCGAACCCAGGACCAAGAGCTTAAAAGGCTCCTGCTCTACCACTGAGCTACCGACCCGAATTAAAATAAACAAAGGGGAACTCCCGATGCAACCCTTTGCAATATTATAGCAACTTTCAATGTAGCTTGACAAGAGAAGCGAAACCGCAGTAAACTGAAGTCGTGCAGGCTCGCTTTCACTAAAGTTTCGGCGGGCAAGAAGGGGGTGAATAATAATATGACACAAGATATCGGCCAAACACTCCTTGATTCTCTGAATAACGGTTTTGGAGCCATAATAAGTTTTGTTCCGAAGATAATTGCAGGAACAATAGTTCTTTTAATCGGTATTATTATTGCTTCGATTCTTAAACAGATAGTTTTGGGGATTTTCAGGGCATTAAGGATTGAGAACCTTTTGAAAAAGTACGGAGTACCTGAGGCAAAACAGGAATTTTCCTGGTCCAACATCTTTGCCGAGATTATCAGATGGTTTGTAATTATTATCTTCCTTCTTCCGACTGCGGACATTTGGGGATTACCAAGAGTTGTCACAATTTTGAACGAATTTTTACTCTATCTCCCGAATGTTTTTGTTGCAGCTATCATTGCTGTTGTCGGATTTGTATTAGGAAGTCTTGCCCATGATTTGATCAGGGCATCCATAAAAGGAATATCCGCAGCTACGGCCAATAGTATTGCATCTATTACCCGTTGGGCAGTGAATATATTCGTAATCTTGGCGGTTCTGAATCAGTTGGGAGTTGCTACGGACCTGATCAGGATATTATTTACGGGATTTGTTGCAATGCTTGCTATTGCAGGAGGTATTGCCTTTGGTCTCGGAGGACAGGATAGCGCTAAAGACATTGTTGAAGGGATCCGCAATAAACTGAAATAGGCTCAAGTGAAACCTATTCTCCTGGGCTCTTAAGTGAGCCTTGGGTTTTTTTATTAATCTTGATATAATTGAAACATGCCGCCATCGTCTAGTGGCCTAGGACATCGGGTTTTCAGCCCGAGAATCTGGGGTTCGAATCCCCATGGCGGTACTTAAATCCCCTAAATTTACCTCCAGATCTTTTACAGTCTTTTATATATTATAAGATTAATATAATTATTTAAAACATATATTTCATCTTATAATCTATTTGCTTGAAGTTGCAATCCGTTAAGATAACTTAGGGCTTGACATTCCCACTTTGTTCAGGTATACTATAAGTCGATAATTTTATAATCGTAAAAATGAATATAAATAAAATTTATAAAAAGGTCTTAATCTTATTTGCAATTTTGGCATTCTTTGCCGTTTCCATTACCGCCGTATTGGCTTGTGCGCCGACACCTACTCCCACAAAAGCACCGAAGCCTACAGAGGCACCGAAGCCTACAGAGGCACCGAAGCCTACCAAAACGCCTTGTCCTACGGAAACTCCGAAACCAACCAAGACACCGGAACCGACCAAAACGCCGGTTGTTACGCCAACTCAAGCTCCCGTTCCGACCACAGAGCCAACTCAAGCTCCCGTTCCGACCGAAACACCCTCAAATCCGTCATCCGGAGGGGGATCATCGGGAGGACCAAGCGGCCCGTCCGCCTGCACACCGTCCATAATTACGACAATTCCGACAATAATCCAGTCCAAAAGAATTGATGCTACTACAGTTTCTGTCAGCTGGGGACCGTATGCGGGATTGAATACCTTTATAGTGCAATACGGATTTCAAAAAGATAAGCTTCAGTTCAATACCAAAGTAACCGGCTTTTCAACCAATATTAATTCACTTCCGGCCAACCAACAAATTTTTGTCCAGGTTGCGGCTACGGATAATTGCGTAATCGGATCTTTCGGACCGATTGTCAGGATCGGAGGAGGGGAAGTTCTCGGGGCCAGTCTTCCTGCTTTACCGGGCACGGGATTTGAACCCGACAATCTCTCAAACATTGCCCTTATTACCGGTATTGTCGGCACTTTGTCTTTATCCGTTCTGTTAATTAAAAGAAAGAAGATACTTTCAAAATAGCTTACACTTCATAAATTATGAAGCCATTCACTACCCAATATGACTATCATAAACAAGAACCTATATTTAAATCACCGACTCATGCCGACTTCCGTTCCGATTCAGATTTGGCCTGACCCCTCACAAGCTAAAAACATAAAGCCTAAAAAATTACGGCAAAAAAAATTATCTTCCGGTTTCAAAATAAATTTGGAAGCATTTCGCGGTATTTTTCAAATACTTTATAAATATATCGTTATTCTTCTTCTGATTACCGTAATTCTTTCGCTCGGTTACTTTGTCTACGCAAGATATGTACGCCAACAATCAACATCCGCAAATATTCCGTTTGTTTCCGTAGACCGGATTTATTCGTCATTAGTTAATTCCAATTTTTCCTATGATATTCCGGTAAGACTTAAGATTCCGAGTATTGATGTCGACGCTTCGATTCAACCGGTCGGCTTGACGCCCTCCGGGGCTTTGGATGTTCCCAGCAACACTACCGATGTGGGTTGGTATAAATTCGGCCCAAAACCGGGACAGGAAGGAAGCGCCGTAATTGATGCACATTTCGACAATCCTAACGGACTACCGGCAGTATTCAGTAAATTGGATGTCCTAAAACCAGGCGACAGCATCATAATTGAGGATGATAAAAAAATACTGCATTACTTTGTAGTTAAGAAGCTAACAAACTATTTGTCCGACGATTTTGTTACCGACATTTTCAATATCAATAACGGAATTCACCTTAACCTGATCACCTGTAACGGAATCTGGGACGTAAATAAGAAAACTTACACGGAAAGACTGGTGGTCTTTGCCGACGCAACTCAACCTTAGAATTTATTCGTTTTTGAGGTTGTTTTTTGCCAACCAGGCAATTGTGCCGGCTCCGGCATAAAGACTTAGACTTTGTTCGGGAAAATCTATGTTATGCAATCCGTATTCTGTCGGCAGAGAAACATTTGTTTCTTCGGCTTCTATCAGATCACTGTTCCTATAATGAATAGTGTTGAGCGTTGCTTGATGATTAGTTCTTTGCAGGGAGGCAAAGTCTCCAATTGTTTTCAAACTAAAAATACCGTAATCTGAAACCTCTGCGTTAACAGCGTGAACACCATGAGAACGGGTAAGCGTCTTGGGGGGTTTATACAATGGATTAAGCGATCTATATGTATCCGAAATCACTTTTTGAGTTTTTCGCGACACGATATCTCTTTCATCTTCATTTAATTTAAAAAGCCATATTCTTAAAGAGGAAGTTTCCAACAAAGTTCCGAAGGGGGTTAATAACAACATTTCCTGATTGTTCAACCCGATATCAGCTTTCATTTCGCAGACCTTATGCTCGATATCCCAAGGGCTTCTCACATCTGACAAATTTATTGCTTGTTTCCCGGTGCTGTTGCCGATAATAAATTCTCTCCTGCCGGGATCAAAGTAAAAGGACCTTGACGGGAACATTATTATCTCCGACTGATTTAACGACTCTTCGCGCCTTTCCATTTAATTTAGGTGATTATACGAGCTTAGTGAATGATTTACAATCCTCTTGTCTATTTTTTCCAAATATTTTATAATTACATCTTATGATACCGGTTACATCACTTAGGCCCGGAGTTACATTCGAAGAGCACGGAGATATTCTTGAAGTTTTGACATACAATAATATGCATCTTCGCAAAACCAGCTCTGTTGTTCAGGTCAAGCTTCGAAGCTTAAGGAAGGGTTCTACAATTGAAAAAACTTTCAGCAGTAACGGGGAAGTAAATCAGGTTTCGATTGAGAAAAAAGAGCTGCAATATCTGTATAAGGATAATGACCTTTGCTATTTCATGGATCCTAAGACTTTTGAACAAATCAATGTTCCGGTAAAAAGCCTTTTCGGCAGCGATTATCTTAAGGAGGGGGAAAATGTCTCAATTTCTTTTTATAAGGATGAAGCGCTTAGCATGATTTTACCACCCAAAGTCAAACTTAAAGTTACCGATACCAATCCCGGAGTAAAAGGAAACTCCGCCACCAATGTCTACAAAGATGCGACTCTGGAAAACGGAATGACGACCAAGGTACCTTTATTTATAAATGTCGGGGATGAAATTATCGTTGACACCAGAGACGGCTCCTATACCAACAGGGCATAAGTGCCCATACTTCTCCAGTCAAGTACGTCTCTCTCCTGAACAATTTCTTTTTCTCTGACGATTATCATTATCCTGTTTAAAATAATCCTCCCGGAAACACCGATTGCCTGAATCTCTTTCAATTTATCGTTGTTGTTCATGTTATTTTTATAAATTAAACTTAGATGGGGATTTATTTCGTACGGGGGATAATCGCTGAATGCCTTTTTAAATTTCGAATGGAGGACTCGTAGTTCTTGACTTACTTTATACCGGATATACAAAGTTTTAGTAAAAACATCCGAATAGTCAATTTTGTCAAAATCCAAAGACAATACCCTTGCGCTTTGGGCTATCTCTTCAACCTTTGCCGTCAAATCATTTAGATCCGGAACCGAATCCAGATGGTATGCGGTTATATGGGGTATGAACGGAAAAGTATTGTAACGGCTGCTTAAATTATTGATTATCTCCCGTAATTGTTTTTCCTGATTCTCCTCGGGAACTAACCAAATGGAAACACTGAATCTATTCATTAAAAATTATTCTACATTCTTTACCTTTTTCTTGCAATTAAATTTAAATCCTGATAACCTTTAACGATGATAGTTGAAAGCTTAACGGAAAAAGGCAGCGGACAAATCAATGAAGATTCATACTTTGTCAAGCCCAATTATTTCGGAGTTTTTGACGGAGCTACCGGCTTAGTAAAGTATGCCGATTCAAGCGGAAATACGGGAGCACTGCTCGCATCAAGAACCGCCAAAGAAGTTTTCGAAAACAATCAAAATAAACCGCTCCTATCTTCATTTAAAGAAGCGAATGTAAAAATACGAGAACTGGAAAAAAATGCAGGGATTGATTTGAATAATAAAACCTGTTTGTGGTCAACCTCGGCATCGGTCGTCAGAATAGAAGGTAATTCGGTTGAATATTTAGCCATCGGAGACAGTCCGATTGTGATTGTTGATAAGGATAATAGACTGAATACATATTTTATCGATCATGATTTGGAATCAATGATTTTATGGGATAAAATGGTTAAAGAAGGAATTGATGACAAAAGAGCCGATAAGCGCATGCAAGACCAACTATCAAGAACCAGGCTTAGATCAAACGTTACTTACGGTTTTCTTAACGGGGAAAAGGAAGCGCTGAATTTCGTAAAGACAGCTCGCTATTCTAAAGATAATATCAAGGAGATTCTTCTTTTTACCGATGGCATGCTTATTCCCAATGAGAGGCCGGGTCAGCCGGAAGATTT
>Ga0182021_10000987_pt1 | contig 32456 bp, 35 predicted proteins | sample 612E3MmetaG_FD_120493 | JGI IMG/M metagenome (GOLD analysis project Ga0182021, IMG submission 120493) | Permafrost microbial communities from Stordalen Mire, Sweden - 612E3M metaG (Illumina Assembly) | ecosystem: Environmental > Terrestrial > Soil > Wetlands > Permafrost | place: Sweden... | reverse complement strand
CCTTACCCTGAAGACCAGTTGCTCTAACAGTGGGCATCCCCAACGGGGGATCCCGAAACCTATTTTCGCTGGCTCTCCAATTCGATTATATCTTTCTCTGAGGATTATGATACAAACCTATTTTATGGCTAATTTGTCTCCGAAGGGTAGACAATATTCGGACAGGATATCTAAATCAAATTTGACACGTTTTCTTACCAGGGTATAATTATATAAAGGAAGGAGGATTCAATAATATGGTAAGAGGAAACTTTATTGGTGCGGCGATTGTTGCAATAATTTACACAGTCTATATTTTAATGAATCCATTTCCCACGAAAGCGGGAATGGTAATAGCATTAATCGTTCTTAATGCTTTGACAATCGTACTGCTATCTCAGGCCTTCAAATAAAATTGTTCCCCGTCACGGTCTAAGACCATCCAACATCATAATCTGTCTCATTCTCCGGGCTAAATGAGACAAATGAGACACTATAAAAAGGGGCGTCTCGAGTTTATCATGAAGATCGTTCGAAAATTAACGGAAAAGGAAATTTTCTAGTACCATAAGTTAAATGAATAGAAAACTTGTTCTTCTTACATTAGTTTTTCTTATTATTGGGTTTCTTCTTTGGGGCAAGGGAATAAGTAGCTATTTGTCTATCAAAAAGATTAAAACGTCCATTTGGAGTCGGTAAATTAAGGCAAGAGATGACCGGGCATTATTGAGGGTTTTATTTTATCCGTTGCCAAGCGGTAATGATTTGATCGGTTTGTCTGACGCGGCCGATTCTGGGGAAAATACGGGTAACGGCAAACTCGTGATCTGCTTTTGTCCGGGCCGCCATGGCATCCTGTGCGAAAATCAGATCATAACCCCGCTCATAGGCATCCCTGGCGGTTGATTCAACCCCGTAATTGGTGGAAATTCCGGAGAGTACGATTGTCTTTATTCCGCGTCTCCTCAGCTCCAAATCAAGCTGTGTCCCGTAGAAAGCGCCCCATTGATGTTTCGTAATTACCAGATCATTCTCTCCTGGGGTAAGTTCGGGGACTATGTCCGCCCAGTCTTTGGGTAAACCGCCCCTTTTGATAGGAGGGGAATCCGTATTCGGATGGAGCATATCTTTTCCGTCTTTTGCTCCGGTTACATGGACCAAAATTACCTGGGCTTTTACTTTATGAAATGCTTCGGTAAGTTTTCCTGCATGTTCGATAACCCGTGCGGCTGTTAAAGGTTCCGCCGGTATAGCCGTAATGCCTTTTTGAAGATCGATAATAATTAAAGCCGTTGTTTTAGGATCAAGATTTAATAAAGATTGAGCATTATTCATTTTCGTTTAGATTATACAACAATTTCTGAAAATGCAAACAGAGGATTTGACATATCCCAAGATAGGTATTAGTATAATAAACATAGGGAAAATCTAAGATGGCTGCTCGAAAAAAACAGGAAGAAATATCACCGACCCCGGAAAAACCTGCAGAAGTTAAACCTTCCGCTCCCGTTGAAGTTGTGCTGGACAAGGAAGAAGTAAAGACAGAACCGGTTGTTACTTCAGCTACCGCTGCGCCCGAAGTAATAGAAAATATTAAGGTAATTCGGGAACCGGCCGTTCAAGAAGCTAAGGTGGAGGTCATGACGCCTACGGAAGCTCCGGTTTCCGCCGATCCTTTAAGTAATTTCAAGGACAAGGTTAATGAGGAACTGAATATGCCGGATATCCCCAAAAGAAAAAATTATATGTGGCCGATACTTCTCATCTTTATCATAGCAATAGTTTTATTGGTCGGTATTTTTGTCTACAAGCAGGGATTATTGAAAAAAGTGACGGTTACTATTACACCCGCGGCAACTCCGGCTCCCGCAGTCACGGTAGAGCCTAAACAGGCAGTAGTAGACCTGACAAAATATGAAATCGAGATTTTAAACGGAAGCGAAGTCACCGGGGAAGCAGCAAAGCAAAAAGATGGCCTTGAAGCAGCCGGATTTACGGTATCCTCGGTCGGCAATGCCGACAATTCCGACTATACGGATACAATTATAAAAGCCAAAGCAAACGTTGACAGCGCTTTTATAGCCAAGCTTAAGAACGTACTTAGCAATACCTTTACGGTTGGCCCGGTACAGACTTTGTCTTCGGACGCTGCGGTGCCGGTCCAAGTGATCCTCGGAACTCAAAAATAAGATTTTATAGAGTTTGTTTCCGGGAGTAAGCAACGATTATATTTGACTCTGCATAGATTATTCTATCCACATTTCTGGAATTTCTTTACTCGTCATTAAGGGGCCTATATCTAATGTATATTTTTTATTGAGATTAAGTCCGTCTATGCTATTCTTAGAATAGTTGGTAATGTCTCTGATTCCTGATGCTGCGGCCGATTTTCCGGCAGCATATTTTAAGAAACCGATTTCCGCAGTCTTTGTCTAAATATTTTCCATAACGTTGAATTATAGCGCAATGAAATTGTTATAAGTCATTGACACAAACAAATATTTAAATGTACTATAAATATAGGCCTGCCTAATGGCAGCAAAAGAGGAGGTGAGTTATAAATGCCAAAATCAAAAGCAAGATCTAAGGTAAAAGCGAATAAAGATTCAGTCACTCTTACGAAAGAGGGATTTATCGGATTAATACTATTTGTAATTGCAGTCAGCATGCTTATGGCTTACGCATATCTAAATTTCGGGGGAGTTAGATAAGAATCCTCGATTCCTTGACAGCGGATGGTTTTTAGGGAATACTAATCGTAGTGAAGATATTAAAACTTATCGCTTCGGTCGGTTTTTGTTATGTAGTCGCATTTTTTGGTAGTCTTGTGACTTTACCCTCAATAGCTACCTGGTATGCCGGTCTTAATAAGCCAAGCTTTAATCCTCCCAATTTTATTTTCGGCCCGGTTTGGACAATTTTGTATACCTTAATGGGGGTGGCCCTGTATCTGATTTGGGATAAAAAGAAGAATAATAAAAGTGTTGACACAGCAATAAAAATGTTTCTGCTTCAACTTAGTCTAAATTTTCTCTGGTCGCTCATATTTTTTGGCCTACATCTGCCTTTCGCGGCATTATTGACCATAATAGCCTTATGGCTCAGTATCGTTTATACGATACTCCTTTTCAGGAAAATATCCAATAAAGCCTACTTACTTTTGCTTCCTTATATCGCCTGGGTGAGTTTCGCCTTGATTTTGAATTTTTTTATTGTTATTCTTAACCGGTAAGAACAAAGGGGAGTAAGATGATGAATGTCAGAGCTTGGCAGGGAGGATACGGCATGCCTTCGCCGAATTACGGTTTCGGGTTGATATCAATGTTATTTGGGATAGTCATCTTAATCGATCTGATTTTTGTCGGTATTTGGCTATGGAAGCAGATAAAAAAGAAATAAAGTATATGACCGGGGATAAATCATTCTCGTATATCAAAGTTTTATCCTTAATCGGGATTTTACTGGCGGTTTATCTATTGGTAGAACAGATCTTCCGTCCCGCTTTTCAGCCTTGCAACATCAATTCCGTGGTCAATTGTAATGCAATAATTTCCGGTTCGGTCTCGAAAACTTTAGGTCTACCCACACCCTTATTCGGACTGATCGGTTATATAGTTATTTTCTTTGCCTCAATTTTTAAGAAGAAAAAACTGGCTTTGTCGATGGCTACTTTCGGCCTTCTATTCTGTCTTTGGATAGCTTATCGGGAATTATTCCTGCTTCACGTAATTTGTCCTGTCTGCATTCTCTGTCAGGTGATTATGATAACGGTTTTTATCCTCGCCTTAATTATCAATAAAAAATCCTCTTGACAAGAAGTATTCTGTGGTTTACTATATCCCCATAGGGGGGATATAGTAAATGGCATATAGACCGAAAGATACACAGGAAAGGATTCTTCACCGCCTTAAGATAGCGCGGGGGCATCTCAATAAAGTTATTGAAATGGTGGAGGAGGATTGTTATTGCATCAACGTTCTCCACCAGATGCAGGCAGTAGGGAGCGGACTTAAGGAAACGGAAAATCTACTCTTGGAAAACCATCTGAAGACTTGCGTTGCCGAGTCTATTGCTAAGGGAAATAAAGATGAGGCGATTGCAGAAGTAATGGAAGTATTTAAGAAAAAACGATCATGACTCCGGATAAAATTATTGTAATAGTTGTTTGCCTAATCGGTATTATTTTTATTTACTGGTTCTTCTTGATGAAAAAATAAAAATATGGCAGAAATTAAAAAAACATTTCCGATTAAAGGCCTGCATTGCGCTTCGTGTGTGAGGCTTACAGAAAGGGCTTTAAAAGGCGTACCCGGCGTAAAGAATGCGGTTGTAAATTTGGCAACCGAAAAGGCAACCATTATATATGATGAGTACAAATGTACGCCTGTTGAGCTAGCCGATTCAATTGCAAAGACAGGATACAAACTGGAGCTTGCTCAAAAAAGCGATGTGACAGAACACATGGAAAAGGAAAATGAATTAACAGATTTAAGAAACAAAGTAGTCGTAAGTTTATTCTTAGGGTTTTTGATCCTTTGGGGAAGTTTTCCCGGACTTATAAATACATCTCCGTTATTTTTACGAAGTTTCTGGGTACAGTTATTGCTGGCTCTGCCTGTTCAGTTCTGGGCCGGCTTGATGTTTTATAAAGCCACAATTCCTGCTTTAAAAAACAGGACTGCCAATATGGACACCTTGGTTGCCTTGGGGACAACGGTTGCTTTCGGTTATTCGGCACTGGTAACAATTTTTCCTCAAATATTTAAGGGCTTGGGGGTAGACTTGACGCCGTATTTTGATGTCGCGACCCTTGTTATCGGTTTGATTCTCTTGGGACGTTTTTTTGAAGCCAAAGCCAAGGCCGGAACGTCGGAGGCGATTAAAAAATTAATCGGTTTGCAGGCCAAAACTGCCAGAGTCCTGAGAAACAACAAGGAAATTGATGTTCCGATTGAAAAGGTCATTGTCGGTGAGACAATCCGCGTCAGACCGGGGGAGAAGATTCCCGTTGACGGAATGATCTTAGAGGGGGAGTCATCGATTGACGAGTCGATGGTAACCGGCGAGAGTCTTCCCGTTGATAAAATAAAAGGAGATACGGTCATCGGTGCGACATTTAACAAGGCGGGGACATTTCTTTATAAAGCCACTAAAATCGGTTCCGATACTATGCTGGCGCAAATCATTAAATTAGTGGAGGAAGCGCAGGGAAGTAAAGCGCCGATCCAGAGGATTGCAGATTTGATCTCTTCATATTTTGTGCCGATTGTGATTATGTTGGCTTTGGCAACTTTTGCTGTTTGGTATGTCTTCGGGCCCCAACCGTCATTTCTTTTTGCGATGTTGAATACGGTTGCGGTTTTGATTATTGCCTGTCCTTGCGCAATGGGCTTGGCCACTCCGACTGCAATTATGGTGGGCACCGGACTTGGGGCAGAAAAGGGGATCCTAATTAAAGACGCTCAGAGTTTGGAAATCGCCAACAAGATTAATGCCGTTATTTTTGACAAAACGGGGACGCTGACAAAGGGGAAACCCGAAGTAACGGATATAAAAGCATTAGGCGATAAGTATGAAGTATCAGGCATTCTTCGTTATGCTGCTTCCATCGAGAAAGGATCAGAACACCCGTTGGCAGAAGCGATTATAAAAAAAGCGGGAGAAAGAAAGCTTGCCCTGGTCAGCGTCGAAGGGTTTAAGTCAATTGCGGGTCATGGCGTCAAGGGGATTATCGATGGCAAGAAAGTTACGTTGGGAAATAAAAAGTTGATGGAAAAAGAAAAAATAGATTTTAGTCTCGCAAGGCCAAGCCTTACAGGACTGGAAGAAGAAGGTAAAACGGTAATGATGCTAAGTCTTGATGGGGAATTGGCAGGACTTCTTGCCGTGGCGGATACGGTAAAAGAATCTGCCAAGGCAGGCATTGAAAGCCTATTATCTAAAGGAATCGAAGTAGTTATGATAACCGGAGACAACAAGAGGACCGCTCAGGCTATCGCTTCAAAAATCGGAATCAAAAAAGTTTTTGCCGAAGTTTTGCCGCAAGATAAGGAGAGAATCTTAAAAGATGTAAAGGGGCAGGGCACAGGGAAGATTGTGGCTTTTGTCGGGGACGGTATAAACGATGCTCCGGCACTGGCGGCTGCGGACGTAGGTATCGCGATGGGGACAGGAACCGATGTGGCAATTGAAGCAGCGGATGTTACGCTGATCAATAAAGATTTGCGTTCTGTTGGTAGCACGATCGAACTTTCCGGAAAAACAATGAACACAATTAAGCTAAATCTTTTTTGGGCTTTCGGATACAATGTGTTATTAATTCCCGTAGCGATGGGCGTTTTGTACCCGTTCTTTCATTTGCTTTTGAATCCGATCTTCGCATCGGTCGCAATGGCGACCAGTTCGATATCGGTTGTTCTGAATTCTTTATCTTTGAGAAAGGCTAAAATATGAATTTGTGGGTGATATTCGGTACCGGTTTAACCGTCGGGGGGTTGTCTTGCCTGGCTGTCCAGGGCGGACTATTGGCGTCTGTGATAGCGGTAAAAAAAGAAGATGACGTTGAAAAAAATGCCAAAAACCAGAATACGGTCTTTCCGACACTGGCTTTTCTCTTGGCAAAATTAGTAACTTATACGATCTTTGGTTTTTTCCTGGGAGCTTTCGGCAGCGCCATCGGCATCAGTCAGCAGGCGTCAATAATCATGCAGTTTGTGGCCGGATTGTATATGATTGCCGTAGCTTTGGATTTATTGAATATTCATCCCATTTTCAGATACGCGGTTATCCAACCGCCGAAATTTCTGACCCGTAAGATTCGGGATCAGTCCAGGAGCAAAGTCCTGTTTGCACCTGCTTTTTTGGGAGTCATGACGATTTTTATTCCCTGCGGCACCACCTTGGCAATGGAGGCCTTGGCAATCAGTAGTAGGAGTGCTCTTGTCGGAGCCGCAATCATGTCGGCATTCATCTTGGGAACCATGCCGCTGTTTTTCGGAATCGGCTGGATAACAAGTCTTTTGGGAGAAAATTTCAGGGGTAAATTCCTGAGAATTGCGGCGGTAGCGGTATTGTATCTGGGAATTACTTCGATGAACGGCGCTTTGGTGGCAGGTGGCTCTCCTGTGACTTTTCAGTCTATTGTAGGAGATGTTTCGGTTGCGCTTGGAGGAGGCAGTCCTAGCCAGAACAATAATAGTGTAGAGACGACCCAAAATGTAGAAATTATTATTACTTCCAGCGGCTATTCGCCTGACTATTTTAAAGTAAAAAAGGGATTGCCCGTGACGATTACGCTTAAGAGCGAGAATGCGTACAATTGCGCCTCGGCATTCAGGATACCCAGTCTTGGGATAAGCCGGAATTTGCAGCCTAACGAGACTCAAACATTCACATTTACTCCTCAGGAAGTAGGCCAGATCCCGTTTACCTGTTCGATGGGGATGTATCGGGGGGTGATCGAAGTTATATGAAAAAGCTGAAATTGAAAATCGAGGGCATGCATTGCACCTCCTGCGCTATGAGTATTGATTTTGACCTTGAAGACATGGGTGTTAAAAGTGCCAAGACCAGCTATGCCAGACAGGAAACCGAAGTCGAATTCGATGAGGAGAAAATAAAACCGCAAAAGATAATCGAACAAATCGAAAAAACCGGCTACAAGGCCTCATTCTAACCGGTAAGGATTGAGAGCTTGGGGATTTTGTGGGCAAGATAGGCGACTAAGTAGGAAACTCCGGCTACTGCCAGGAAAAACAATAAGTTGAAAAATATTTCCCCTCCGACGATCTTCTTCCCGATAAGGCTCCAAAACTGTTCAAGGATGATTATATGGATGAAAAAAACGAAAAAGGAGAGCTTTGAAAAAAATTGAATGATTCTTATATTTATATTCAGCTTATTAAACAGAATGTAGAGTAGGGCAGCGATAGCGACGGTGTAGATTAGGACACTCGGTCTCCACTGGGTATAAAAATACAGATAGTTATGGGTCTTAAGATAAAGTGTCCTCCCCTGGATAAAAACCGCTACGGCAAAAACTGCGGACAATATGCCGATAATTATTTTCCATTTCGAAATTCTTTGCAAGAAATCCTGATGGTGGGAGGCGACCATACCTAAGATGAACGGATAATAGTTTAATAAGGCAATCGCAAACGGGTAGGGAACGGAGAGGGGACGGACATAGTATGTCTGATAAAGTAAAATTAATTGGGCAATGCCAAGGACAATCATCACCCATTTATTGGCAAGAAAACGGTAGCAATAATTAAATAAGGGAAAGAAAGCGTAAAAGACAAGTAAGGCGGGGATAAAATATAGCTGGTAAGATGCTGTGCCGTACAAAAGCGCGTCTTTAAATGGCCAAAAAGATGTCAACGGGTGAGGGTAGACAAGATAAAAGTAAATAAGGCTCCAGAAAAGATAGGGCAGGAAAATTTTGGACAGACGTTTTTTAAAGTAAGTGAAGTAATTTTGATTGAAGGAATAATTCAGCTCCAGAACGAATCCTGAAATCATAAAAAACAGGGGAACCGCGAAACGTGTCGCCTGATTCATAAAAAATGTGAAAGTAAATCCGGGTATGTCGTTAGAGGCTGCGAGCGTTTTAGTGGTTGTATGAATCACGATCACGGCCAGAATGGCAAGAGCCCTCATGCCGTCGATTGCCGGAATATAGCTATTCTTCTTATCCACTTCCTGATTTTAGCAGGACCTAACTTTAAAAAAAAGAGAGGGGTTTACAAATCGGAATCTACAAGCTATTATAAATGAATGACTGCTCGAAAATTTATCATCCCCTTTGAAGAATTAGGAATTGCCGACGTCCCCGAGGTCGGAGGGAAAAACGCCTCACTCGGAGAAATGATCGGGTCACTGTTAAAAAAGGGAGTAAGAATCCCGACCGGCTACGCCGTCACGGCCACGGCCTACAAATATTTCCTTTCGGAAACGGATTTGGGGAAATATATCGAAGCGGAACTGAAAGACCTTAAAGGTCAGGATTTAGATTTACTAAGTGAAGTTTCCAAGAAAATCCGCGCGAAATTCTTAGAAACACCCTTCCCGAAAGAGTTGGAGCAGGCAGTAAGGGACGCCCATAAAGTTTTTGAGAAAAAATATAACAATAGCCCCGATTGCGCAGTCAGGTCGTCGGCAACCGCGGAGGATCTGCCGACCGCTTCATTTGCCGGAGAACACGATACATATTTAAACGTCAGGGGAATAGACGGGATACTTGAGGCGGTAAAAAACGCCATGTCCTCGCTTTTTACACCACGTGCGATTTCTTACCGCATCGACAAAGGGTTTAATCATCTATCTGTTTTTCTGTCGGTCGGGGTGCAGAAAATGGTCCGCTCCGATCTGGCCTGCTCGGGGGTTATCTTTACCCTGGATACCGAATCGGGGTTTTCGGGTATCGTTGAAATAAGCGCTTCCTGGGGCTTGGGCGAAATGGTTGTGCAGGGGAAAGTCACCCCGGACGAGTTTGTTATTTTCAAAAAGACCTTGGGGCACAATAAAGTTTCCGGTTTGGCGAAGCTTCTTCCGAAAGAAAAGTTCGACCCGATCATCAAGAAAAAGTTAGGCAGCAAATTATCCAAGATGATTTATTCCCACCCCGGGACGAAAATCCTGGATACAACTATTGAGGAGAGATCGAAATTCGTCCTGACGGACGAAGAGGTCTTGACCTTGGCCGAGTGGGCCGTAGCGGTTGAGGAACATTATTCACGGAGGAATTCACACTGGACTCCGATGGACTTGGAGTGGGCCAAAGACGGAGGAAGCGGTGATTTGTATATAGTCCAGGCCCGGCCGGAAACGGTCCATTCCCAGCAGGATTTTACCAAGGTTACCCAGTACGAGAGAAAAGGAACAGGTAAGGTATTGCTGACGGGGGCATCTGTCGGCTCGAAGATCGCCACCGGCAAAGTCAATGTCATACATGACTCCAAGCAAATAGATAAATTCAATAAAGGAGAAATTCTGGTCACAACCATTACCGATCCTGACTGGGAACCGATCATGAGACTCGCTTCCGCAATTATCACCGACAAGGGCGGAAGGACTTCACACGCCGCAATTGTCGCCCGCGAACTGGGAATTCCGGCAGTGGTCGGAACAGGTAACGCCACAACGGTTTTGAAGACCGGGGAGGACGTTTCTGTGGATACGACCGGCTCGGACGGGTTGGTTTATAAAGGAATATTGGACTTCATTATTACTCAGCATGATATCAGCAAAATCCCGACCCCCAAAACCCATGTTTTGGTCAATATCGCCAGTCCGGAGATAGCTTTTGAAAAGTCGTTCCTGCCCAACCGCGGAGTAGGCCTTGCCCGCGAAGAGTTTATTATCCAATCGGAGATCGGAATTCATCCTCTGGCCTTAATCCACTATGACAAATTGGATGAGAAGACTAAAAGTAAGATCGACGAAAAGATACGGGGATATTCTTCGGGAGTCGATTTTTATAAGAATACCTTGGCTTACGGCATAGCCCAGATTGCGGCCGCATTTTATCCCAATCCCGTCATAATCAGATTCTCCGATTTCAAGACCAATGAATACAGGAATCTGTTGGGCGGGGAAGCCTATGAACCGTTCGAAGAAAATCCGATGATCGGCTGGCGTGGGGCATCAAGATATTATGACGAAACATTCCTGCCCGCCTTTAAGCTCGAGCTGGAAGCCGTCAAGAAAGTCCGCAATGGAATGGGACTGACGAATCTGATGGTTATGGTGCCTTTCTGCCGGACTCCGGAGGAAGGAGCAAAAGTAGTTAAGATAATTGAAGATTCCGGTCTGAAAAGCGGAGAAAAAGGCTTGAAGATTTACGTCATGTGCGAGATTCCTGCCAATGTGGTTCTGGCCGATAAGTTTTTGGATGTCTTTGACGGTATGAGTATCGGATCCAATGACTTAACCCAGCTGGTTTTGGGAATTGACAGGGACGGCAATGACAAGGTCAGGAAAATCGCCAACGAAAACAATCAGGCAGTCAAAGATTTGATAAGACAAGTCATCGGAGTCTGCAGGAAGCGCGGGAAATATATCGGAATCTGCGGTCAGGCGCCTTCCGATTATCCCGAATTTGCCAGATTCCTGGTCGAATGCGGAATCGACAGCATATCCTTAAACCCCGATACCTTAATTAAAACAACTTTTGAAATCTACAAAGCGGAACAAAAAAACATCTGATATAATAGGCCTCGCTGCATGAAAGAAGTTGTAAAATCATCCAACAACAATGGAGCAACACTTACCGTCGAGGAGCTTGCAAAAGATTCCGAGTCGGGATTTGTTGTTTACCGCCATATCTCAACACCGGGTTTTCTCGGAGAAAAACACGGTCATACGGATTTTGAGTGGGTATATGTGGCTGAAGGCGAGATGAAAGACGAATTCGGTAGCTATCCCAAAGGGACATTTAAGATAAACGAAAAGGGTGCAGTTCACTGTTCCTATACGGAAACGGGTTGTACTCTGCTTGTTATTTCCCGGGGCGGACATACGCCGGTTGGGAAGCAAGGAGGTGAATAGAGTATGGCAAAGAATGAGACATTCAAAGTAAACGGCGAAGGTTTATTAAAAAAAATCAAGGAATTGATAAAAGAAGGAAACATCAGAAGGATTACCGTTAAAGATAAAGACGGAAAAGATCTGGTGACATTCCCCTTGACCTTCGGAGTTGTCGGAACGGTTGTGGCGCCTGTACTGGCGGCAATCGGAGCATTGGCGGCTCTCATTGGTGAGTGCACGATTTCCGTGGAAAGAGGCTAAGTATTCAGCTTCATTTTTGCTATAATAATTCCGTGATTATTACGAAAACTAAGCCTTATTCTAAAAAAGAAATTGAAAAAATAAGAGAGCAGTTCGGAAGTTACATAAAGACCGTTATAGATATAAATAAGAAGATCTGTTCGGCGGGAGCGGGCAGGCATTTTGAATCCGAAAAAACTCTCCTTGCTAGGGGCTCGGGACAATCGGATCTGTGGGGTGGGGGAGTTGACGTTAAAACCAAAATTATAGACTATAACTCTTTTATCAATATACGTCCGAAAGATAAAAATACAAGTAATGAAATTTTAGATACCAATACGCGGAAAATGTTTGAGAAATTAACAAAATATTTTTTTAAAATAATTCATGAATAAAAATAAAATTGCATTAAGTTCGTTAGCGATGGATTTAAAGCGGGTGGCGCTTAGCTATCATAACGGATCAGTTGAAACTGCGAAGCGGTTCTTTGAAGAAGCAATAAAAAGAAGGGATGAGGTGGACAAAAAGAAGGTAAGAGTATACCTTAGGGAAATTCTGGACAATCTTGATCGGCTTATTCTCCAAAAAGATAAACAAAAAATCGCGGAGGATGCCTTGATGTACAGCACTCTTTTCCAAAACGCAATAGGACGATAACGGAATCTTAGATAATCGGCGAGTGCACGATCTTTGTGAAGAAAGACTAAATGGAAAAATCAGAGGAACAATTTACCTTCAAAAGTTTTTTTATACCGCTGACAACCTTGAAAGCAATTCATTGGATTGTTATTGTAGGGCTGGTAGCTTTTTTCAATATGCTGTTCAACGGATTCGTCTTTGATGATTTCACCTACATAGTCAACAATCCGGGAATACGTTCGTTAAATCTGTCCTCACTGGTCGGCGCCAATCTTTTTACCACCCAGAGTTATTACCGCCCATTCCAGGAAATCTATTTTGCCATAGTGTATGGCTTTTCAGGCTCAGGCGCATTTTTTTATCATTTCTCAAGCCTGATATTGCATATTCTTAATGTCATTCTGCTTTTTATTTTGTTTAAGCGTTTTTTTCCGAAAACACTTTCTTTATTCTTAAGTCTTATTTTCCTTGTTCATCCGGTTCAGGTAGAATCGGTTTCATTCATATCGGCCTCGGGAAATCTCCTATCCTTCCTTTTTGGAATATCGGCTTTTTTATTAAGTCTTAAGAATGATCTTTCCCGGAAAAGATTATGGCTTATCCTGTTCCTCTTGTTGTTATCCTACTTGACCCGGGAAACGGGCATTCTATTTTTACTAACAATTATTCTCTATAAAATTATTTTTAAAGGTAAGAATATTTTTAGGATTGCTTTGTACGGATTAGGTTCAGTGCTGTTATATGGGCTGATACGTTTTGGGGCCGGTAATGATCAGTCCGGCCTCTCCGGTTTTGTCCGAATATATAGTCTGCCGCTCGCGTCTCGGATATATAGCATACCGGAGATAATCTATTACTACCTGAAGATTGCGGTATATCCCGTTAATCTTGCAATAGATCAGCAATGGGTGGTTACTTCAGTCAATTTTTCCGGATTCTATTATCCGTTACTGATTGATTCTGCATTTTTCGGCGTAATTTTCTTAAGCGGCTTCCTGATCAGGAAAAATAAGAAAAATTTTTCAGCCTTTATTTTCTTTGCGTTGATATTTTTATCGGGACTATCACTGGTCTTACAGATTATTCCTTTGGATATGACCGTGGCCGACAGGTGGTTTTATTTCCCTCTTGCCGGATTATTGGGAATGATAGCTGTAGTTTGCACGTCAATAAAACTTCCCGGTAAGAATATCCGCATTCTCTTTTATGCAATCGGGTTTTTGGTGATAATGCTACTTACCGTCAGGACAATAATAAGGAATACCGATTGGCAAAACAACATAACCTTGTATTCCCATGACTCAAAAATTTCGGATAATGCTCAATTGGAACAAAACTTGGGTTATGAATATTATCTGCAAAAAAATTTTGAGAAGTCTCTTTACTATACAAACAGGTCAATTAAGCTTCTTCCGAACGAATCGAATATCAATAATCTTGCCACATTTTATCTAAACAGGGGCGAGATAGAAAAAGGACAACAATACTACAGGGAAGCGCTGACTTACAACGTCTATCCTAAGGCGGGACACATATCGATAATGAAGGGAATCTACCAGGGGCTTGCCTGGACGTATATTTATTCGGGCCAATTTGAGGAAGCAGAAAAGACTATCCAAAAAGCATTTTCCGCAGGCTATATAACCGATAAAATGTGGGAATATTTGGCAATCAGCCAGTATAATCTGGATGATCGGGCTGATGCACTTTCTTCATCCGGAAGGGCAAAAAACATACTTCAAAACGCCGAAGCAAATTATGTCTATAATCAAATCCTGAATAATCAGCCGATTAAGTTGAAATAACCGCAAGCGTACGATCTTTGTTAAGAAGGGCCTGGGCTTGACAAAACGGATTTTACCATAATATACTAGTTATGGATGAGCGCTGAAAGGGCTTTATCAAGGGAAAGGGTCGTAGATGCAGGGCTTCCTTCTTTTATCCGCAAAATATTAGATGCCGATATCCTGGGACTGGCAAAGCGCCAAAAAGCAGAGGAAAGAGAAATGGAGTTTTCCGTGGCCTATGATGAGGGGGAAGAACTGCGGATGCAGTATGACTCGGGAGCTTCTATCTCAAGATCCGGGGAGGTATTTTCCGAATTCAAAAACCGGGTCATTAAGGAGAAAAGGATTCTGTTTGAAGACCCCAGGATGATAATGGATGTTTCCAACGAGGCTTTCGGGAAGATAGTTACCGACAGGGAGATTCCCTATGTCTGCCAGGAAACGGAAAATCATAATCATCCGGATAGATCCGCCGAGACTACAGTTTTCGCTACTACCGAAAAAAATCTGCGCATAAGAACCAAAATGGAGAAGGATAAAGACGCTTTTTATAAAGAAGTTATTTACCCTTCTCTTGTTGCCCAACGGACCAGGCAGGTCGATTTACTAAGGGGTAGGGAAACTACCCCCGCAGAAATAAACGATCTGGACAGGAAGGCAGGCTATGCGGCAATTGATATATCCGCTAATTATCCCGTTACCGTCAGAAAGATACAACTTCTTTCGCCGGCGGAGGCTAAAAAGTTCACGGGAGGGGGATTGCCCTCCTACAATGTAATAAAAGATGATTACCTCGCCAATCGCTATTAGGTATCCTTCGGTCTTCAGAATCTAAGAACTCCCGAACTTTTTATAAATCAGTCGAAACTCTTAGGACAACACTTAAATGTGAATTATTGAGGTGTAGGAGCAGGGGACTGAATCTTACCGAAATCCTTTTGGACTTTAGTTAATAATTCTCTACCTTTTATCACATTTTGTCCCGAATCTTTTGCTCGTCTATCTGCTCCGGTTTCGAGTCCAAGACCGTTATGTTCATTTTTATTGATTACGGAATATTCCAGTCTGGGTTTTTGGGTAAAAGAACCATTTTCGTGACCCCAACCCCTATCTATATTTAAAGTTTCCATAATTCCGTTCTCAGTCCTTGAGATAAAAAAGGGGTCGGTTCCGTCCGAAAGATTTATTGTGTTCAGGTTATAGTCGCCCGTTCCTTTTTTGAAACTTATTGTTCCGTGTCTGCCACTTGCCTCACGAGTGAAATCATATTTGAAGTACCCTTCTATTAAGGATTTTTGAACGTCCGGATCTGTTTTTAATATATCCGTAAATCCCTTAATAAGATTTTCTCCTTCAAACCTTTTCTCCCGGTCTGTCAGTTTTTGCTCGGGGAGGTAAGTTTTTTGCTCTAATGTTGGCTGTTGTTCCTTTCCGTCCGTACCGCCTTTATTTTCTGTATCCATAATCGAATTATAAAAGACTGCGTAGATGAGAATGTCAATGGTAATTTCTTCAGGGGCCTTCCCCCTCATTTTGCAAGGGTTTCCGGCTTTTACTTTTAAAAAAGCCCCTTCTTTAATTCCCGTAGTGAGAATTCTACTTCGAAAGTTGTCCTGTCTCCGACGTTGACATATAAGGATAGTGAGTCCTGTTTATTCTTTTTGATAATTCCTCCGCATGAGTAGACGACCCGTCGGATCTCCGGGTGCAGTTCCGTTACCAGAGGTAAACCTTTGTTATTTAAAAAATCATCCGGAGTAAGGATAGGCTCTTTTGCCACCGTTACTTTGAACTTATTATTTTCCCTGACCAATTTTGCCCGTCCGATGCTGTAGATATATTTTTCTTTTCCGTCAATTCTTCGGATGGTAATACCGTGAATTATAAAAAGGGCTTCATGAGAATTAAGCCAAATCGGGGGCATGGCAGTTCCGATCCGCCACATTGCCCAAGGCAGATCTAACGGGAAAGTAATATCGTCAATTTTTTGGGGCACCTGGGAGTCAAGGGAAAAGGCCAGGATTTTATGGTTGTAATCCGGGGATTCGGGGCGGAAAAGATATGTGCTTTTATCAACGGGGGTGATGTTCTTCCCGGGTCCGAAGGTATCAATGATTAAAAAGGGCGGTAAATTCTGTTTCCATTCGTTAATGTAATCTATTTTTACAATGGCGGGGAAGGGGATCGGTTGCCCCCGTTTGCCCCTCAGAACGCAGGTCAAGCCGATTATCAAATTGCCGTTTTGAAGCTGTAAGGTTCTGGGATCCTCCAGGTTTATGCCGTCGTATAAAGGTTTCCAGATTACCCGCTCATGGACAATTGCGCCTTCTTTATCTATCTCAAAAAGTTTTAAGACTCCGGTATCCGGTTCACCCGTAGTTCCGGCTTTGGCGACTTCTCTGCCGATAAAACACAAGGCGTCTTCTTGGTTTTTTTGCCAGACACCCATGTTATAACGTGCATCCCTGATACCGGGGAAAATATTCTTGATCCTGTTGATTTTCATTTAGTGTAAATTAGTGACTATAAAGTTAGACAAAAGATAGGAAACCAAAGATTCCGCTCCCTGATTCAGGCTGACCCGGTCGGGCTGTAAACCGTCGGAACAGCCAAAGGTTTTTTCATCATACAAAGCCTTATTTAAGTTGTTATTTCCTAAAAACCAGCTGAAACATTTTTTGGCCAGGTTTTTATATTCTTCATTGCCCGTGATGCTATACGCCTTTGACAAGGCGCTGATCATGGATGAGGGGTCTTCGGGCTGTTGGTCATATTGACTTCTTTTCTTACGATTGCTGTACCAGAAAGATTGTCCGATAGGGATATACATATTGGGAGAGAAGGTTTTACCGATTAAAAATTCAAGACTCTTAAGACCTGAATTGGTATACTGAAGGTTTCCGAGACTATCTCCGGCTATGAGTAAGCTTTCCGACAGTACGGCATTGTTGTATTTTAAATCTTTTTCAAACCAGGACCAGGTTTTAACTGAATTTTCTCTCAGAGAGTCTACCAGTGAATCGGCATATTTTTTAAGATGTGCCGTCAGTAAAGACCGGTGTCCGGGGAGTGCCAATCGGGCTAAGGCCAAAGATTTGATCATCAAAGCTTTCGCTCTGATATGCGACAGCTCAGGCCCTTCTTTAAATGACAAAATGTACATTTCTTGAGCCTCATTGCGGATGGCAATTGAAAGTTTAGGGTTATTCATGATTTCACTAAGTGCCAGCATCGCTCTGGCCTGAGCATCTTCCAAGACTTCGGTGTCGTTCTGCTTGGTCGGTAACTTATCGGCGTAGCCGATGTAGTTCGTGAAGGAACCGTCTGTCAGGAAGCATTTTTTCATGAAGGAAAAGTAGATATCAATAAGATTTAGTATCTCTTTTGAATATTTTTTCTCGGCTAACTTACTGCATAAGATAAGGGCCCGGGCATTATCATCCAGGGTATAACCGTACTTTTTGTCGGGCCTGGAATGATGGGCAAACTGAAAAAGTCCTTCCCTATCGGTCATTTTTAAAAGATGAGTTAGAATTAAAGGGGGAATGACGGTTCTGGTTAGAAGATTAGTGTACTTGAAAGCGACGTTATCCCAGAGCATATAGCGCGTTTTGTCGTAGGCCTTTCTCGCCATGCTTTTTAATTTTTCCTTATCGTTAAGCATTTCCAGGATTGCCCTGGTTAAAGCCGGAGAATCTTTGATGGGAATTAATTTTCCCATATCGGGAGTGACGATTTCTTTTGCCTGGGCAAATCCCGTGCTGATGACGGGCCGGCCGGCTCCCAAAGCATAGGAAAGTGTTCCGCTGACTGCCTGGTTGGGATTAATCGAAGTTGAGATATAAATGTCCGTGGCCTGTAGGAATTCAAGTAAATCGGGAAGAGCTAGGTATTGGTCATAAAACTTGACATATTTTTCCAAATCAAGCGAGGTGACTAATCTTGCCAGCTCTAGGCGGTATTCTTCGCCTTCGTGCCTCCTTATAACCGGATGAGTCTCACCTAATATAAGGTAAATAATCGAAGGGTATTTCTTGATGACCTGGGGTAAAGCCTTAATGACATATTCAATCCCTTTTCCCCGGCTTAGAAGACCAAAAGTACTAAGGACGATATGATTATTGAGTTCCGGTTTGGCCCTAAATTCCTTTTTATATGAAAACTCTGTTTGGTGGATGCCGTGGGGGATAATAAAGATTTTTCCGATAGAGTTGGGATAGACTTTTTCGATGATTTCCTTTGAGTTTTTGGTAAGTACGACAACATTGTCGGCATATTGTATGATTTTTTCCGTCACTTCTTTCATTTTTGTATCAGGCACGGGTAGGGCGGTATGAAGGGTAACCAGCATCGGTTTTTTGCAGTTTTTCATGAAATACAATATTTTCTCTCCTTGTTTGCCGCCGAAAATGCCGTATTCATGTTGCAGGATTACCCCCGAGATGTTGGGATCATTGTTAACTGTTTTGGCCAAATTCAGATAATCATCTTTATTGTTCTGGTCGATTTCCCATTTGACCTCGTGGGGATACTTATACGTGTCCAGGGGAGACAGATTAAAAGCCGCCACTTGGAAGCGGTATGTGCCGGCTAATATTTTTTGGCAGGAACGGAACAGATCCTGTGTAAATGTTGCAATGCCGCATTCACGGGGAGGGTAAGTAGTCAAAAAGACAATGATCGGTTTCTTGGACATTGAAACATTATACTCTTTATCAGGATTCTTATATCTAAGACTGTTGATTGTAGGCCTCATTTATGCTATTTTAATTTAACGGAGAAGATAAGACCGACCAAAAGTCATGAAGGAGACTCTTCTTATATAATTTATCCAGCCGGCTAAGAGAAATCCGCTTTTCGATAATGATGTTTTTCCACAGGAAACCGTTTAAGGCCGAAGATCCTGAGAATAAACCAGCCTGTGGATCTATGCTGCTATTTAAGACTGTTTGTGTATTCATAAATTGTCCAAGTTGAGTCAGTAAAATGTATTGATTATTATTTCTTTAAATAGTTTCTACTTTGATTAGCCGACTCAACTTGGACTGATAAAAGTCTAACCCTAAATTGTTTATATGTCAGTAATATACGTATCAATAACTTTGTGATTTGAATAACTAAAATTGCGAAAGGGGGATATTAAATTGTTTTTATGCCTTAATCAGCCTCGCATAACCAAAACGGCCGGTTTAATTCCGGCCCCTTCTTATCATATCCATTTTCTGAAATTTTAATTATTCTTGACTTTTTTAACCTTAATTTCATCCTGAGTCATGCTTTTTCCGATTTTTATAATATTCTTCTTCAGATTCTTTACGTCAGGATTATTATTTAAGGTTTTAATGTATTTAACTGTTTTGTCTTTGGCCTGATTAAGCATTTTCCCGGTCTTTTTGCGGCTTTTTTCATCCTTTAAGGCCAAGGTCGCTGCGACTGCGACACCGGCTATCGCCGCCACTTCAACTGCTCCCGTGATGACGGAGCCGATCATATTTTTGTCCTGCTGTGTATTTCCTTTGGTAGTATTCATGTTTCACCTCCTAACCTTTTTTAGACGAAAATCGAGATAACTAAGGCGACAATAACTGCTAAAATTATGATGTTGGGCAGTCCGGCAATGGCCAGAATCCCAAGAATCGAAAGAACCCAGAGTATAAGTAAGACCGAAGCGATGGCCTGAAACGGAGGGGGCAAAACGCCGATGGCCCAGCCGATGATTAGAAGAATCAGGATATTAAACAGGGTAACCGGGTGACCGTTGATTACAAAAAGCTCGGGATTGGGGATATAGGTTCCCGACAAGGGAGTATAGCCTAAAGCCCAAAGTATTATAAGAATAATGATTATTGCTCCTACCATAGTAAATTATGTATTAACATCGTTTGGTGTGATCGGATAAATCAAATCCAAGAGATAGACCAGCCCCCAGGCAAGACAAAGGTAAACGATTCCGGCTACAATCGTGGTCCACTCGAAAACCGAATTCCCGCTCACATATATTCCAAAAATGCCCCTGAAAGGAGCGGCCAGTGGCTCGGTGACCGAATAAATTAGACTGGTAAAGCCGGTATACGAATTTGCTCCCAGGGCTTTCAGGACCACCCTAAAAGCCAGCAGAACTTCCATTACACCCAGAACATACCAAACCACCTGATCAAATCTGAAAATAGTTTTCTTGGTTTCGTAGACTTTCTGCTTGCTCTGACCTCTAGCCTCGGGCTCAGCGGGCCTTTGGGTAAACGTTCTGACTTGTTCTTGGGCGATTACCTGACTCATACTTGCTAAGCTTATGCCCTTTGGGTTTAATATTCTGTAATCGGGATTACAGATATTTCATGATCTGTATTTCCTCCGGAGGATGTTGACAACCTGAATAAGTCGGAAAGCCGGCCGCTTTATAAGTCTTTATATAATCTTCTACATTCGGCGGTTCAAGTGCATTTTTATCTTTTGTCCATTTCAGGAGTCTGATAGCATTTACATTGGAGTGGTCTTTGGAAAGAGCAATTTTTGCCGCTCTTCTTGCGGAAATCTTAATAGCTTTTATTAACGATTTGTCGCTCGCACCCGTTTCCGTATCGAATACTGCTATCCTTTCTTTGCCTCCCATAATCGTCCTATGTATACTCCCATTAATGTTGGTTGTCAAATATTTTCTTGTCTCACAAATCTACGCTTTGCGACGTGAAGCATGACGGTAATATTGATACTTTAACCTTTCTATTGACATTTAATATCAAATGTCATATTATTAGAGTAATGAAATATATTGATTGGAACGAAGAGAAGAATGAACGCTTAAAGAAAGAAAGAGAATTGTCATTCGAAGATATAATTATTTCTCTAGAGGAAGGAAATCTATTGGATACCGTTGAGCATCCAAATAAAAATAGATATCCCAACCAAAAAATTTTCATAGTTGCTGTTAATGATTACGCATATTTAGTTCCATTCGTTGAAGACGAAGAGAAAATTTTCTTAAAAACAATTATTCCGAGCCGGAAAGCAACAAGACAATATATTATAGAAAGGAGGGGAGAGTAAATGAAATATTTTGATTTAGATAAGGAGGAAAAGCAATTGCTTAAAGACTTTGAAAAAGGCGAACTTGTTTCTATTGGAAAAGATAAAACAAAACAATATCAAGCATATGCTACTGCTACACTAAATAAGGCTAAAAACATTAATATCCGCTTGTCTGAAAAGGACGTCTTAAAACTGAAAACGAAGGCAGTTGAAACAGGGATTCCTTATCAAACGTTGGTAAGCTCAATCCTTCATCGTTTTGTAAGTAGATAGTAACTATGGTTCCTAGTTCCTGGTACACTAGGAACTTTATGGTCTGTCAATAGTTTGCCAATCGACAAATTAATTAAACATCTTGAACTATCCATGAGATAGACTTCTTGTCTCACAAACCTACGTTTTGCGACACGAATCCGGTATTTATGGATTTAAAATAATCCAAGTAGGATTTTGAGGACTCTTATAAGGACTACTTAAAATTTAAATTACAAAATCTATCCAATTTCCTTGGTTAATTAAATTTGCGGTTGCATCCGGATATCCTTCTGTCCAAGATTTTGGTAATTTTGAGGATTTTTTTCCAAATTTGAATTCAAATCCGTGCAATTTTCCGTCTATTTCCTCTATTAAATCTATCTCTGCACCGCTTGATAAACGCCAAAAATATAAAGAAAAGATTTTTTGTTCATATTGCAATTTCTTCATTCGTTCTGCGATCAGAAAATTTTCCCATAACTTTCCCGCATCATCACGGTTATTAAGTAAATTTAAATTTCCGATAATTGCATTCCTGACGCCCGTATCGTAAAAGTAAATTTTATCCATCTTGGTTACTTCTTTGCGTAAATTTCTGCTAAATCCGGGTAATCTAAAAATGATAAAAGATTTTTCTAATAAATCAATGTACCTATCTATTGTCACTCGGCTTAGCTCTAGGGAGTTACTTAATTCACTTAACGAAACTTGATTCCCAATTTGAAAAGCCAATAATTTTAAGAGATCATAAATTTTTGAGGAATTTCTGATATCGCTGAATTCCAGTAAATCTTTGTAAAGGTAAGCATCGACTAAATTTTGTAAAAATTTTGATTTCGCCAGTGCACCGTCAAGAGAAAATATTTCCGGATATGATCCATAAATTAATCTTTCTTCCATTTGAGCCTCCATCTCATATGCTGTATTTAAAACTTTCAGCTCTTTCTGGGAAATAGGGAAGAGTTTATGACTATAAACTCTTCCCGTTAGCGGTTCGCTAATTTTACTTGCTAAATCCAGAGATGAGGAGCCCGTAACTATGACTTTTAATTTTGGAAAATTATCCAGAATGATTTTCAAGCTTAATCCGATTTCCGGTATACGCTGTGCTTCATCAATGAATACACAGTCATACCCTGAAATCAAAAGCGTTATTTTAGACAAATCTCTGCTGGTTAATAAATTCCACCATTCTCCTCTTTGGTCGCCGTTTAAAACCAGGGTTTTAAGAGAAGAGTCATTCAGTAGGTCATTCACGAGTGTCGTTTTCCCGACCTGTCTTGGGCCATAAATAACCATTCCCTTGTTTGTCTTTGTTAGCTCATTTTGGAGAATAGGAAAAAGGCTTCTTTTTATTTTCATAGATGTATATTAGCATAGTTAAGGGGGTTTGTCAACCGAAATCGAGCTATTTCCGATAGTATAGTGACGGAAATGAAGCTATTTGAATAACATTTGAGGCTAAACTGAATGTTTTGAATTATTCAGCAGATTCTTTGTCTTACATAAGAGGGGGGTATTTGTCGACTGGCAACTTACATTTACCTGGGGTCTATATTTTCTTGTCTCGCAAATCTATGTTTTGCGACGTGGAGGGTAAGCAATATGCAAAGATTATAGTAGAACTATACCCTACATGAGGAAATGCTATGTACTCATTACACAGAATAAATCATTTCCTATGTACTATTGATATTTTTTTACATAGATGTTACGAGAGCATATTTTTCAATTTAATATTAAAATGTATATTGACAAAATACAAATTAGTGCTAAAATGATATAGTATAAATATGTTAAAACGAACAATTGAGGGTACAATAGATCAGTATCTAAAAGGAGAAGATCACAAAATTTTGTTTGTTTGGGGACCTAGACGTTCAGGAAAGACAACTTTGCTCGATAAATTAGCAGAAAACTTGAAAGTAACTAAGTTTAACTTTGATCTTCAGTCGGATAAGGAGAAATTTGCTCCCAGAAGAGAGATCCTTGAAAAACTCATTAAAGAGAATATAGCCACGGGACTACCTAGTAAGCCCAGTGTCATTCTGATCGATGAGGTACAGGGTTATCCGGAGGCAACGGTAATGTTAAAAATTCTTTATGATGAATATAAAGTAAAAGTAATAGCAACAGGCAGTAGCGAGCTTAGACAAAAATCAAAAGACTTTAATACACTGGCAGGCAGGTTTACGGAAAGCTATTGTCTTCCCTTATCCATATTTGAGATTGCCGAAAATGAAAAGGTATTAGAATCCGAAAGAGCTATGTATGAACAGAGTCTTGCGGAAAAATTACAAATATTTGGTTCTTATCCGGAAATATATACAAAAGATTCTCTAGCCGAAGGAGAACGTACTAATCTTTTACAGAACATTTTGGATACCTATGTTCTCAAAGATGTCATTGATATCTATGAATTAAAAAACGCCAAACTTGCCAAGGATATACTTACTAAAATTGCTTTACAATTGGGTAGCGAAGTGTCTATCCGGGAGATCGCAGATTCTTTAAATGCTAATCCTTCAACGGTTTCCAACTACATTGAAATTTTTATAAAAAATTACATCTTGATCCCGCTTCCTTCATTTAAAACAAATATCAGAAAAGCTGTATCAGAGAATAGAAAACTTTATTTTTATGATTTAGGGATAAGAAATATCCTGGTAAAGGATTTTAGGGAAACAAAGCTCAGACCGGATCAGGGAGGATTGTTTGAAAATTTTATTATTCTTGAGATTGAAAAACAAAGAAGGAATACCGGCGCATTACGCAATTTCTATTTTTACAGAGAATATGGAGGAAAAGAGGTTGATTTAATAATTGAAGATTATTATAAAAAATACCAATGTGTTGAAGTGAAGGTGCAGGGGCAGGGAGGCAATAAAGATATTTTTCCGCTTCCTCATAAATTCACTACTATTGGCCAAGATAATTATTTCCCCACAATTACTGATATTCTAAAATAGTATAAAGTTAAACCGAATTAATATTTTCTTATTTATTAATTAAGAGTATCCTCCTGTCTCACAAATCTATGCTTTGCGACACGGGAGCAAACTAACGGACACAAACGGAAAGGGCTGGTAGACAGAGAACTATCATCAGAAATGTTAGTCGATAGATTTTGCAGTTATTATTTTCCTGGAATGAGTCTTAAGCCATTCGGATATCTTTTCAATTGATAGATGATTACTTTCTACTTGCAATGGAAAGTTAACAAATTCTTTATCGTTAACATCGAAAGTATATTCATTAATTGATAGAAACCGGGCAACTGAAACCATGGCTGTCCGTTTATTTCCGTCAATAAAGGCATGGTTGAGTATAATCGAGTGGAAAAGCGCTGCTGCTTTATCAAAAATATTTGCGTATAATTCTTCTCCCTGGAATGATGATTGTGGCCTGGCGATAGCCGACTGAATTAACCCTAGATCTCTTATTCCGGAATTTCCACCATATTTTTCAACCATGTCATCATGAATTGCAAGAACTATATCGAGGCTAATGTAAGAAGTTTTTTTCACTTTTTGGAAAGCGCTAGTAATGCAGCCTTATGTTTATCATTGAATTTTTCAAGCCAGTGTAAAAAATCAGGAGTAATACCACTGCTATTTATAATAGGGGAGTTGAGTGTTGCCACAACAAGAGCACCTTCTTCCAAGTCTTGCCTTACCATGACTCTTTGTCCTGCTTTCAGTTCTTTGTTTCTTACAAAACTTGAAGGAAGAGTAATTGCTAGAGAGTTTCCAACTTGTATCACTTTTTGTTCCATGTTATAACCATGTTATAATATTTTGAAAGTTTTGTCAAGTCTCACAAATCTACGCTTTGCGACGCGGGAGAGGTGAGATATGGGATATTACTTATAGTATCCGACCTAAAAGAGTAGACTAAAAGGTACTTGGCATACATAAAAGTCTAGACTAGAACGTCCTGGTAGTAATTAAAATCTTAAAGTCTAACTATTAGACTAATCTAATTTCATCAGGAATGTAGGATAATCTCTTTTGAACAAAAATAAACCATGATTTCAGAGTTTCCTCTTCGGGAGTTTTGAGATTAAAAGAATAGTACGTAGTTCGTCCTACCTCACGCTTGGTTATAATATTCTCGTCAGTTGCTTTTTGTAAATAAGTAACAAATGTTTGTCTGGACATCCTTGCCTTAACTATCTTAAATAGATTTTTAAATTGTATCTCCTGACGCTTAATAAGCGGTTTAAGAATAAATCTTGTTTGATCATCGCTAGTTTGTTTCGCAAGAAATTCCTGCCGTTTTGCCTCAAGACTTGTTTTAACCACGGAAATCATAGATAGCACGAGCGCTTCCTGGACAAAACCAACGAAATGATTAAGATTTTTCCTCTCAATCGAATATAAGAGATATTTATAATAACGTGCTTTTTGCTTATGGTAATAATATGAGGTACTGTACAGATTCTTCTGATTTATGCCAAGATCTCTAAAAAACATATGTTCAAGAATCCGGCAGACACGCTTATTGCCATTATTGAACGGGTGGAGTCCATATAGGCCGGTATGGAAAAGAGCGACCCCCGTAATTGTCTGGTTTTTCTTTACCCAGGCAACCAGTTCTTCCACTCCTTTTTCTATTTCTTGAAAAGGTGCCGGCGTATAGTCTCCGACCCTGATTAGATCGTTATCACGCCAACTGCCTGATTTATAGACAGTAAAGCCCGGTAAAAACTTATCAAATATATCAAGCCCCTTACTTAGACTCTCTTGAATATCCCGTATCAAGGATGGGGTTAAGTCAGAAATTTTAATTGGCGATTGGTTCAGATTACGAAAAGTTTTGGCAATATTGAAAAACTCTAATTTTTCGTAATCATTTTGTGTTAATTTTTGTTTTGCCTTAAGTTTATCGCTAATGAAGGTGTATTCTTCCTGAGCCAGAATAACATCATACACATCTTGCGCTTCTTGTAACGTTAGGGAAGAGTTCTCGGCTTTTGAGATGGCAAATGATGCTAGTAACTCATTCTTACTGATGAGGCTCTTCTCAATATCCGGATTCAAGAATATTTGTTCATGGGCAGCCAGTTCTTTATCTATCTTGACAATTTCACTATCCGTGAAGGGTAATAGCGTTGGGGTAAACACAAATTGAGAAAGAAATGGAGAGGCAAATGGCTTTTCCGTGGCTATTTTATTCATAGAATTAGTCTAAAATTAGTCTAATTATTAGTCTAATTAGACTATAGCAAAGAGTCAACAGGAAGTCAAATAAGTAAATCAACGACTGTCTTAAAGACTAGGGTATTGATAAGTTCTAAATAGAAAGAAGGTCTGGTTTAGGCAGTACTTCTTAATTGTGGGAACACAACCCCATTATTACGTCTAATTCAGGGACCTGTCGGATGCAACTCCACAAATTTGGCATAATTTATGGAGCGGCATTCCATAAATTATGCATTATCTAAGGCTAAGGACATATTTTCCGACCGAAATCAAGCTTTCCGATAGTATGGTAACGGAAATGAAGCTATTTGAATAACATTTGAGGCTGAGCTAAGTGTTGTGAGTCATTCAGGTATTTTCTTGCCTCACAAATCTACGTTTTGCGACACGGGGGCAGGAAAATGATATCCAATAAATTTCAAATCTTGACTTGTAGTTGTATGGTATAATAAACATATGGAAAAATCTCTTTTAAAGAAAATCTTAAAATACACTGTTATCTTTGAGCCTGCGGAGGAAGGGGGATATATAGTTAGTGTTCCCGCTCTTCCCGGATGCGTTAGTCAGGGAGATACATTTGAGGAAGCAACATTAATGATAAAGGATGCAATACAGGGTTGCCTAGAAGTACTTAAAGAAGAAAAACAAGAAATTCCTCAAGAGCAATCGAATGTCGTTATAACGCAAATTTCGGTACAAAATCCGGTCGCAGCTTTTTAAATGGCTACTTTTAAAGCAAGAGAAATCGTTAAAATCTTACAAAAGCTTGGATATATACAAAAAAGACAAACGGGTAGTCATCTCATTATGTATAATCCTCAGCTAAAACGAATTATACCTGTTCCCATTCACGTTAAGGAGCTTAAGAAAGGTTTAACGAGGGGCATTATTAAGCAGGCAGAATCAACAGAAGACGAATTTCTTAAACTTAAATAATTACCCTTTTTGAGTAAATAGCCTCCAAAATAGATTAAAAACCTAACATTATTAGTTATAAGCTCTCTAAATTTCCCAGCATATTCTTTGTCTCACAAATCTACGCTTTGCGACGCGGGGGCAAAAATCAGGGAATAGCTGTAAGGGAGAATCTTTTATTTCTGGGGATAAAATCATTTTTTTTCAAGACCTTCCCGTTGTTTTTTTTCGAAAAAATATTTTGCCGTTTTTTGAAAATTTGGTTCCGCCCAATCGGGTGTTTTTTCCAGATTGGCCCACTCCCGTAATCTTTCAACCGATATAAAATCCGTCATACCGGACAGTAGCCATTCCTGGGTGTCACGTACCGTATCTTTTCCAAGTTTCACGGCAAATTCCTTGGTCGTATGTCTTAATCCATTGCTAAAAGCTATTGTCCTCTCATCAAGTTTACCGTCTACCTCAAGTTTGGTTACATCCTTAAGTTCGCCCATGCAGTCTTTAAAAACCTTTTCCCTGATAGAATATTCGGCTATTTGAGGTTTACGTCTTTCCATAGTGGTCAAGAGTCTAGCACATATTTAAATTCTAATCAAAATATAATTTAGGGCAGGATATGATTCCATTATAGAATTGCCTTTTCATTAATTATCAATTATTATTTTTGTTGACCTCTTGTCTCACAAATCTATGCTTTGCGACGTGGGGGAAGATTAAGGGAGACGGAGATAGTAAAAATATTATAGAGTAAAAATGTTGGTCAAAAATATTAATGACTCTTAGAGGTTAATTGCGTTATCAAATGTCTCTTGTAGGCTTTTTCTAAATTTGCATGGGCCTGTTGTTCATACCGGTTATTAAAATAGTAAGTTTGATAGATTGATTTCCTTGAAGGCGTGATAAAAGATTCCAATAATTTACCTCTGTTAGGTATAAAAATGTCATCGGGAACACTACTGTATTCCTGACGGATGTTTTCTTCATAGATATTATACAAACGGGAAGAACGGCCGAAGATTGCCAGGTCAATATCGGCTATTAATTTTCCGTCGTATTTTTGCGGTATAAGATCATGTTTGGTGACTATAATTAAGGAGGCAACCTTCTCGGCAAAATCTTTGCTTAAGCCTAATTTTTTCGTAAGTCTGTCGATTGCCAACTGCGCACTTTCTCCTTCATCATCCGGTTTATTGGCTGATTTAAGATTAACAGGAAGATGTACTGCGTCATGAAACCAGATTCCCATTTCCAAAGCATCCGGGTCATCAGCCTGATCCCTGACCAACTCTAATTCGTTTAGGGAGGTTTTAAGATGATTTACGTTATGATATTTTCTGTGAGTTTCAGAATATCTCTTAAAAAGCTCATCAAAGACTTCGTGCTGGTTTTCTTTGACTTTAAGTTTGGTACATAAAACCAGCCATTTATCCCCCAGCATTTTCTTATCTTTCTCTGTCTGCAATGCTTCCAAACGCTTAAAAACATTTTCCGGAACCATTCTGGTCACCGTATTCTCCCAGCCTTCATATCCCATCAGGCCCATCACCGAGCTTGAGGAGATTTGCAGTAAGGGTAGCGGAGGGAACATGGCGATTGTCCTAACCTCAGGATTTATTCCTGAATTGATTTGCCCCATGTTACTTTCGTTAATAAAATCAGCACCGTCTCTAAGTCCCCGGACAACGGTTTTTGCTCCTAGCGTTTCCGCAAAATCGGCGGCATACATTCCCACAAAACTGGTGACAATCAGGTTGGGAAATTCTTTAACAATAATTTCTTCCAGCATTTTTTCCCGTTCACTGATCGGGAATCTGCCCTTATCTTTTCCGGAATTTATGCCAATTGCCACAAACCCTTTATCCCATTGGCTGGATACCTCTCCCATGACCCATTTATGTCCGTTAGTTGGGGGATCAAAAGATCCTGCGTATAAAACTCGGCGTTCGATAGGTTGTGCCATAAATTCCTTAAATATCGGTTTTCGGAGTATATCAAAAGCAAGTATTACAAGCAAACCTTGTCTCACAAATCTACGATTTGCGACGCGGGAATGGGGAAAATGACATTTAAAGAATAAAGATGAGCTGCAATTATTTTAAAACGTAATAGCTATTTTTCGTTGTTCCTTTTTTATCTAAGAATCCTTTTTCAGATAATGATTTCAGCAAATTAAATGCCTGTTGTCTGGTAATTTTTAATTCCCTGACCAAATCAGCCGAGATTATTTCCTTGTATTGCTTAGCTATCTCAAGAGCCTCCTGTTCCCTGGGGGAAGGTCTGACATCAAAAGAAAGTTTAGCTATCCCTTCCTTAACCTTACTTAAGGCGCTTTGAAGAGAGTATTTAACGCCATCCGTAAAGTACTCAAGCCAGATTGTTTTATCACCCGAATCAGCGCTGTGGAGCGAGTCCGAATAGAGCAAACGGTCTATATCATAATAATCATCCAGAACAAAATATTTATTTATTTGATAATTATGAGAAAGTAAGATAAGAGCAGTCAAAAGTCTGCATGTTCTTCCATTACCGTCCTCAAACGGGTGAAGATAAACAAATTCATGATGAAATATACCCGCCGATAAAACAGGAGAGTCCTTTGTTGAGCTTGCCCATTCTGCCAGATCTTTTAATGCATTTTTAATGCCTGATTGATCATGAAAAGGTGGATTGTGCTTAATAATAATTGGTTGATCAATCTGTCTTCGTCCCACAACGATGGGTACATTTCTAATCTGACCCTTGATCTTATCATTAATACCGTTTAGTAATTCACTATGAATATCTAAAATTAAAGAAAGACTAAACGGATCATTTTTCTTTTTATCCAACTGTTTCAGAATTGAAAAATAATTAAATATCTCCTTCTCGCTTCTGTTGGTAGGAACACGATCATTCAGGATAAGATTTGTTACTTCGCCCACGGATAGGGGATTTCCTTCAATGCTGTTTGAAGCATATGAAGATTGTATGAGATTTGTTCTTTCGAGATTTAATTGTAATTGTTGCGGAATTCTTATCCCTTCAAGTTGGCCATAGTAACGTTCTATTTCTGTCAGATTTGTAAGAAGTTTTGGGGTAAGTGTAAACTTCGGGCTAAACATGAGTTTATTATATAAAGATTATGATTAATTGTCAAGTTAATTGACAAGTTAATTGTCAAAGTAGACAAGGAGTAAAATCGTCCTGAGGCTAAAATACAAGCAAGCTTGTCTCACAAATCTACGTTTTGCGACGCGGGGGGGGTATTCCTACATATTTTTGCAAGGGTCAAGATGAAATTAATCAACTCTGAAACATTTGGGATACATAGTTCTGAAAAATTTAGATTACTAAATCAGATTAAAATCCGCTGATTGACGAGCACTATCAGCGCCTTGGCGTAGAGGTGTATGAATAGGAGTATTTGTTAGATTATGTTGAGGCATTTTTACTTAGTAATTTTTAAAAACTCTTATGATTTTACTTTAAACACCTGACCAGTCCATTGGTTCCTACGCACAATTCTCCATTCCATACGCCCATGCTCGAAATGGTAGCATTTGTTGCTCCTTGAGTTTTCCAATTTTTACCATTATAACAACTTACTAAACCATATGCTTCAGCCACGCATAATTGATCTTCCCAAACTGAGAGTATAGATTTACCAAACTGATCAAGTTTTCCATTCCAATGAGTATCTTCCCATCTTAATCCATCAAAACATTTAATATTAAAAGCGTTGGCTCCGTATGGTCCATAGCTATTCGTTTCTTTACTACTTGCTGCACATAATTTTTGATCCCAAACAAAAGGGATGGTATACCATTTTCCATCTCCTATTTCATTGCCCATATCAACCCAATTTTGACCATCATAGCATTCAATCAAACCATTTATACCGAAACATAATTTACCTCCCCAAACTGTCCAAAAATCCCCCGACTTATCGATTTTAGGTTTCCATGATATACCATCATAACATTTTGCAGTATTTTCTCCCTTTTGACATAATTGACCATTCCAAACTTCTAAAAAGAAATAAGTCTCTTCATTACTACCAATATTTTTCAAACTTGAACCATCATAACAATATACTCCTCTTTTATCACTGGCATAATAACCCTTGGCATAGCACAATTGATTATCCCAAACGACAAGAGGAGAGGGGGAAAGAATATCCTTTTGAATTGTATGCCAACTTAATCCATTGTAGCACTGTACGGAAGTTGAACTAGATATGCATAATTCTCCTCGCCAACTCACTATGCTCGAAATCTGGGTTCCGTTTTCCAGTTTCCCTAGATCGGTCCATTGATCGATTTTATTAGTTGATTTATAGACAAAAAGTGTGACTATGGCTATTATTAGTAATAATAGAATTATCAAATCAGTTCTGTAAAATAATTTTTTGTTTTTTATCCTTCCTGATATGACAATCAAAAAGAAAGTAATTCCGAAAGCAAAAACAAAATCGAAAATAGAATAAGCTATCGTAACAATTGGATAATTATTTTCCATTTGGAAAGCAATTGTGGGAAAAAGGAATGAGATTAATTTATTTCCCCACAAAGACATAGGTAAAGAAAGAAATAAACAAGGTAAACAGCCTAATTCAAAACAATTTTTAATACATAAAAAATATAAAAGAGGAGGAATGAGAGAAATAAAACCAACTATTAATCCTTTTTTTAATCCTCTTTTTGTATAGGTATTCATAGTAGGTTGGGACAATACAGGTTGAGTTATTGGAATTTCATTTTGGGTCGGTTGAGTAGGAATATTTGGATCCATAAAATAATCATTTCAGAAAACCCTATGCTTGTCAATTTCAGGGGTCTTCCCCTCATTCCGCATGGGCTTCCGACTTCTTGCTCCAATGGGTTGAAATTTCTGTTTGTCTCACAAT
>Ga0182021_10000986_pt1 | contig 32470 bp, 29 predicted proteins | sample 612E3MmetaG_FD_120493 | JGI IMG/M metagenome (GOLD analysis project Ga0182021, IMG submission 120493) | Permafrost microbial communities from Stordalen Mire, Sweden - 612E3M metaG (Illumina Assembly) | ecosystem: Environmental > Terrestrial > Soil > Wetlands > Permafrost | place: Sweden... | reverse complement strand
CGAGAAATACGGTTTTTTAGTATTTTCAAAGAAGAAGTTACTGAACCTATGATATTACTCCTAATCGCGATAGGAGTAATCTATGCATATCTGGGTATTACAACTGGCAACGGGTTAACCGATGCCCTAACAATTATAGTAATAATTATTGTGTTGGTTTTGGCGGAAGTTTGGAACGAGTATAGAGCCAAACGCTCAATCGCTTCTCTTAAGAAACTGGCGCCGCCAACAGCGTTAGTTCTCAGAGATGGGCAACCCCAAGAAATCCAAACAGCCCTTCTTGTTCCAGGCGACATTCTCATCCTTAAAACTGGACAAAGGGTACCTGCTGACGCCCGATTGATTGAAGCCTTCGGTTTAGAAGTTGACGAGTCCTCACTCACCGGCGAATCCTATCCGGTAAACAAAGATGCAGCAGCAAAACTGTCAGTTGAAACCAAAATCACTGACCAACTAAACATGCTGTTTACTGGAACAGTCATCACCAGAGGCAGAGCAAAAGCACTCATTGTTGCCACTGGAGTACAAAGTGAACTTGGAAAAATCGCAGGCATAACCATAGCAGCAAAAGAACCAAAAACAACGCTGCAACTCGCGATGAAGCAACTTTCCAAAACGCTGGTGTGGATTGCACTTACCTTTAGCATTTTCATCCCAATCTTGAGTTACGTCAGAGGAATTGAACCGAGCCCAGGACAAGCATTACTCTACGGATTATCCTTAGCCTTTGTCGTTATACCCGAAGAGCTACCCATCATCATAACGATGGTTTTAGGCGTCGGAAGCTATGCACTCTCCCGCAAAGGCGCAATTGTAAAACGTTTACGTGCTGCAGAAGCCCTTGGAAACGTAACAGTCATAGCCACAGACAAAACAGGAACCATAACAGAAAACAAAATGCGACTTGAACACCTCTACTTCGACGGCTCAATTCATAAAAGCCAAGACTTCAAAGAAAATGAAAAAGCAGCATTGAGAACCGCGTTTTTGGCCAGCGATGCAGTTGGAAACTTGATAAGTGGCGTAGTCCTGGGCAATCCTATGGCGCAGGCAACTTTGGAACGTTTGAGGCAAGATGGAATTAACGCCCAAAGTGTTGTTAAAGGTTGGGTTCTGAAAGATGAATTAAGTTTTGATGTTAAACGAAAAATGGCTTCATACATCTATCAATATGGTTACTCTAAAGTTGTCTTATCTAGTGGTGCGCCAGAGAAAGTTTTAGCTGACTCTACAAAAATCTTGCTTAAAGGTGAAGAAGCACCCCTCGATGATACCACTAGAAGTGACGTGGTTGGAGCTATGGCGCAGATGGCTCAGTCTGGTGAGCGCCTACTCGGGTTTGGCTACCATAGGCTGCAATCTGATCCAGGGGATAAGCAAAATCTTGAAAGCGACATTGTTTTCGTCGGCATCTTAGGATTTATTGATCCGCCACGAAAAGAGGTCAAGGGCGCCATCCAGACATGCCAAGACGCAGGCATAAAAGTCATAATGATTACAGGTGATCACCCCGAAACCGCCAAAGCCATCGCTTCCCAAGTCGGAATAACCAACGCCAACGTATTAACTGGAAACGAAATCGCAAAAATGACCGACGAAGACCTCAAAAAAGCGTTAAAGAGCACTTTTGTTTTTGCACGGGTCACTCCTGAAGATAAACTGCGGTTAGTTCATCTGTTAAAAGAGAACGGCGAAATCGTAGCTGTCACAGGTGACGGAATCAATGACGCCCCAGCCCTCAAAGAAGCGCACATTGGTATTGCAATGGGCATCCGCGGAACCGACGTCGCCAAAGAAACCGCAGATATGGTTCTAACTAACGACAATTTCGCAACCATTGAAGTTGCAGTTAAGGAAGGAAGAAAACTATTCAGCAACCTGCGCAAAGGCGTCCGATACTACTTAGCATGCAAAGTAGCTTTAGTATCAATTTTCCTCATCCCAATCATACTGGGCATTCCTCTACCATTTGCCCCAATACAGATCATAGTACTGGAGGTATTCATGGATTTGGCTGCATCCGCCACTTTTGTTGCTGAACCAGAAGAATCAGGCATAATGAACAAGCCCCCGAATGATCCGAAAGAAAAATTCCTAAACCAACGCATGCTAAAAACCCTCTTTTTAGGTACATTAAGCCTTTTCTTAGCAGTCACAGTGACTTTTCTGTTTGCTTGGTATACAACTCACAGCATACCTTTTGCCCGGACAGTGGCCTTTGCAACATGGATGTTTGGCCACATCTTCCTGGCCCTCAACTTCCGCTCAGACAAAGAACCACTGATAAAAGAAGACTTGCTTTCCAACAAGGTAATGCTACTTTGGGCGCTACTTGTGTTTGTAGTTTTACTCACAGGGACATCATTGCCAGCTACACAGACTGCTTTGCAGATTACAAGTTTAAGTTTGCAGGATTGGGTGCTGGTTATTGTAGTGGCCTTTACCGCAACGTTCTGGATGGAACTTAAGAAAATTCTCGAACAGAATACCTTACGCCAAAAAATAGCGGGTAAAACAAATTTTCTAACTTGCTCTTGAGATTAATTTTTAAACTTTCTTTCTTTTGACTCTCTTGCAGACCCATGAGGACACAGAGAATTTTTGGCGAAGATATGTCGACTTGTTCTTTTTAGAAAGCTCCACTTGCATTGGGCATATTAGGCAATATTTGTTGTGTAATGTCCCAGTACTCGACGATTTTGTCGGCTTTGAATCGGAAAACGTGAACCTGTCTCAAGCCTCCATTGCTGGGTTTAGATTTGGAATTCAGAAATATAGTATGCGCGGCAACGAGATCTCCATCAGCGAGAATGTTCTTAACAACAAATTCAGGTTCTGAATTCTGTGCGCCCATGTCTTTACTTGCCGCAATCATCGCATCGGCTAATTTTTCTATGCTACCAGAAATGTAGGGATTGTGTGTTAAACAATCGGAAGCAAAAAAGCGCAAGCTCTCCTTAAACTTTCCCAAGTCCACCAATTTGAAATATTCCATAATAATGGTCTTTCGATCATCCATTTTTATCAAATCCTAAAAAATCAACAATTAGTTATAAAAAAGAAGATTTTAATAAACTTTCATAACGCTGGCAACATCTAATATTTTTGCACGTGAAAAACTCTGAAGTTTTATTTAAGCTTAAAAGTCGTGGGAAATCGCTTCTTGTCCGGCTGATGCCTGAACAATAAGAAAAACTGGCTTTCTCAGCCCTTTAGCTAACCCAAGTCAAACATTACGTTATCATTTGAAAAGTCTTTAGAAATGACAGCGATTAAGAAATCCGTTTTCTCAATTTCATCAGTAATGGTTGAAAAAATGTTGTTCGAAGAACACGAAAAAGAATCAAATGAGAAGGCATCCTTTTCTCTGAGCAAGTCGCGGAGTGGGTTTATATTCAGACAACTGGTGCGAAACAAAGCATTTGTTAAGTCGTGTATGTTTAGAACCTACCATAACAAGATCACGTTCCAAAGAACTTTGTAATCTACTTTATATTGGATATTGTTAAGAATATTCTCTTAAGCTTATCCTCGCCCGTTGCTTGCAAAAGTGAAAAACAACTGGAAATAGAGAAATCAGGCACATCAAAAGAGCTCAAATGAAAGTATCTCATGGATATGCCGTATGCTCGATTCCGATTATACCCCCCTCTATCCTATATGAATTATTTTTCTATGTATATGCCGAATCATGTCTACTCCTAATCTGCCTAATGCATTAAAAGTTGGGTTGGTTAGCCTCAATTTTAAAGAAAACATCACTAACGTGACTTGATCTAACACAAATTACCCATTTGAGATTTCTTAAACAACCATGAAAGTTTTCTTGGTTTCCCGATATATTCATCATAGCCTTCTGTATCAAGACCAAAAAGTGTTGCATCAATGTATTTGTCAATTGACTTTCGCATTTTACTCAATGAATCTTTGGCAAATTGTAAAGCTTCCTTGTTATCATTGTACTTCATGACTATGGATTGCAGCCACGTCAAGTAAAGCAAATCAAAACTAAGATATCCTAGCCAGGGTGTCCTGCATACGTTGTACCAGCGTTCCACAATCTGTTTTGGTGGGGTGATTACATCAACAAATTTTTTCATCCAATTAACAGGATTAGCTGACCTGTTTAACCCTTCCCAAAGAATAGCATAAAAGAATCGCGTAACGTCTGGATTTTTGAAATCCCTAATCTCGATATTTGTAACAAAGAAATCAGCTAGGAAAAGGGGATCTTCGCTGGGTAAGTTACTAAATTGAGGGTACGCATCCAATATTTTTTTTACTTCGTCTTTTGAGCAATAAACAAATTCAGCCAATCGATTCATCATTTCGTCAAAAAATTCTAAGGCGTGTTCTTTGTCTTTATTTTTGAGGTAAATTCTGGCTCCAGAAAGTCCAAATCTAAGTGAAGATGCGAAATCCTTCTTTTCTATAAACTCGAGCATCACTTTTTCGATTAGTTTTACACAACTATCGAGAGTTTTTGGATCTGACAAAGATTTTTCGTATATTGTTTGCAACAACGAATCTATAAAAACCAAATCATTTTTCGTGGCATAATATAGGGAAATTTCCCTTAGATTGTGAAGAGTTCTCTCTTCAATGTTAATTTGCCTGAGGAAATTTGCCACCCCTGTACTGAGTTTATCAGATAAAGTTTCCTGGTTTTTGTATTGAATCCTCTCTAACCCCATTATGTCCGAGGGTACACTTCGAGTTCTTGTTCGACTATTATCTAAGAGAAGGAAAACTGGCTTTCTTCTTCCTAAAAGCATTCCATACTCGAACAGAACATTTGGGTTTATGTAAGTAGTTTCAACAATTGCAAAATCACAAGTAGTTATTTGTTGACAAATTTTGCATAAAATTTCTCGTCCAGTTGTAATTTCATCTGTTGCCATATAGTGTTCGATATCACATTTTTTGAGAACATCAAAAATTGTGGTAAGAGTTGTTTTCATCTCTTCTCTGCATGGAACCGCAATAAAACATGTCAAAGCACTATTCTGCTTTAATGTCTGTTCTTTAAAAGAACACTCCGCATTCTTTACTGGACAATACTCCTGTTTAGACATAATTAGTAATCCAGTTTAGCCGCTAATAACATTATAGTCATTCCACTATAGAGGAATTAGCAGTTAATACCTGTCTGGATGAATCTTCAGTAAGATTGCATCTTAATGTTTTAGAAAGTGGTCTCTGTGTGGAAAAAAAAGACAAACGAGGAAACACAATCTACAAGGCTACGCAATTTGGAAAAGTCATAGATTACATTGAATAAATTAAGTATAGTTTGGTTTCGGTTGTCCTAAATCTTAATTCACCACCACATTTTATTACAGGGCTATGTGCAGTGTTAGCTACCCAGTAGGGTTTCCTTAGCAGTTTAATCTAAAATAATACATTCTGAGGTTATATATCAGGTAAGAAAAGTCGTAGGGGATTAATCACTCAAGGTTAGGAAAAGGGCTATTGTAAGTGGTTATAAGTGAAATCTTGCTCTTGCATTGTATCGCTTTCTGCTGGTGCAAAGACAGTTAGATTACCCATAAAGCCATTTGCCGAGAATGGAGTAAAAGATGGAAGACCATAATGAAAATTCACCGTTATGTTGTATGTTTCCTCATTGTTTAAAATAATATTGTAACTGTAATAACTGTCGTTATCATCCTCAAATGAAGGGTTTACCGTGTAAATCGCCGTTGTCCTTGTGTCTTTGAACTGTAAAGAACCGACGTTTAAAGCATAAGGTGATGTTATATGTATTTTTCCTGAAACTGTAACGTTATTATTTAGAACCGAAATCGTGCAAGAGGAGTTTGCCATCGATGCATCGCCTGATGCTTTTACAGTTAAAGAGTAATTTTCACTCGGGGTAGAATCAGGAACAGTTATTGTTATGGTGCTGATGAATGAGGACTTACCAGTTGCAGGGGCAAAACTACATTGAATAGAAGTTGAATTTAGCAGGGCTGTTAAGGTTGCATTTTCAGGATTACCTTTTGAATCAACTTCAACTTGGATTTGAGAACTGCTTCCTTGAAGTATAATTGTTTGGGTAGTTGAAAGACTAAGACTGATTCGTGTAGCAGTCAATCGATTGTATATAATTACTGCTCCAAACGATGATACTACAAGCACAACTACAATTATGGAAGCAATGAGAATGTTTCTCCGCTTGGTTGAAATTTGAACCAAATTGTATCACTTCGCCTAATTGCTTGTTTTATTAGATTATTATGGCGTACTTGTCCATACAGGTGTTACTGTCCAATTGGTAACTGTTCCTTCATGGTAAATATCCAGATTGACATCAGCGGATTGTCCACTGGTTAGATTTCCGAATTTTGGAGAAGACCTGCAATAAGGATCAAAGCTGTAGAGGTAAGAATAAATTGCCGCATTGGTTCCAAACTCTCCTAAACCATAAGTGGTTAAAGGAACAGTCATGTTAATTTCTAATGTGCCATCCGCTGCTAAGCCAACACATGTAATCCCGCATTCAACGCTTCACCTTGCCCATTATTGGTAACTGAACCCTCTATGAAAAGCCGATCATAAGACCTTGATATACTCGAAGTATTGCCCACCTCAGCAATCCCTAATGAAGTCACAAGATTTGGCGAAGTCAAGTTTGTTACTTGACTGGGTAGCTTTGCTATTTGAGTATTCCAGGAAGCAAGTGTGGAGTTTTTGTTTTCCAATACATTGTTATAATAAGTTACTAATCCTGCAAGAGCACTTACAAAAAGTACGACAACCGCAATTAGTACAATTGATACCTGAATTACTCTTCTCATCGTTTAACCTTGCAATTTACAAATTAAGTGCTGACCAACTCTTAGTTCTACTCATGGAACATATTGTTCCTCTTTTGGAACACAAAGCAGTTTATCTTTTTTTATTGTTAAGTTGGTGCATTAAATTCTTGTCTTGAAGGTTCTATGCAGGAACCTATCGAGGGTCTATCCTCGCAAGCTCCATTTTTTCGTTTTCTCCTCAGAGAAGCGTTTTCTTTGAAAATAAAAGCAAGTAATTGCAACCTTAGTTTAGTCCCTTTATGTTTGTGTCTTTAAGGCTAAATTCTATGTGGTAGGTTTGATTTTCAAAAATTGTCGCATAAACAATTCTAACGGGCCAGCGAAGAACTTTATCTATGTAATATGTAGCGTTAATTGCTTGGTTGGTGTAATCGTAGGCTATGCAATCTCGGCTTCCTATGCTTCTGACGGTTATTTTCGTATTATAGGTTCTTGCAAGTGTCATACCTTTAGGCTGAAAGTTGATGTTTGTTTTATTGACCCACAGAGTAGTTTGGTCGGATAATGTTGGCGCAAAAGATGTTGCAATTGATGAGTTAGTCTTAATTTGCACGTGGGTGGCGTTTAAGTCAGTAAATTGTATTGTTTCGTTTATGCTACGTGGTATAGAAAGGGAGTCTATTTGGCCTTCGTATGTTGCATATGCCCCTTTAAACATCCAAGACTCAGCCATGCTTTGCTGGGCATTATCCATAAGTTGGATTCCAATAATTAAAACTAATGATGAAAAGGCTAAAACGATAGCGAACCCAACAATTATCCAACTTCTTCCCATACTTAGCTAAGGAATGAATTGCGTTAAAAGGATTATCACGTTTAACAATTTTTCCTCACCTTTCAAACGCGAGACAAATCATAGTAAAATTATGCCAGAAATCCCTTGAATATGCACTTAACTTTTTAACCTAAACGACATATCTGCATGTTAATGAGAGAGGGTTGAGGATGCCGATTAAATATTTTGAAGCCCCAGAGATAAAAAAACAAGTGGACCAGCTTGCTGAGGAATGTGAGTTCTATCATGTTGTACCACAATTTGTTTTCTGCATACGTAGCAGAGGTTCTAAAGCCAGACGCACCATCGCTCGCATTCATGGTTTAGGCAAGGTTTGGCAAGGCGTTCTAAACCTGCCGGCGTCTTACACGATTGAAGTTATCTCGGAAGTTTATGATAGGATGTCACCTGAAGATAAAGAGAGAACATTGATTCATGAACTGATGCATATTCCAGGCGGATTTTCAGGCGGTTTTCGTCCGCACAAGGGATATGTTGAGAGAAAAGATGTTGAGGCAGTTTACAAGAAGCTGCAGAATGATAGGGCAGCAAAAAAACAGAAACCGCTGTTTTTCGGGTAACTTTGCCATTTTCCATTGAAAATTTCAAGTTTCTAAGTCAGGTTAGAGTAAGTCGCAGGTTTGACACCGAAAAGTAAAAAAACCATGTAAAAGCAAATATTGACAAGACTTAAACGAACAAGTTCTGTTCCATGAAATATTGAGGTTTAACAAATGAAACAGGTTATGAAAATTCTGAAGCATAACGGGATATTCGTTCCAGCTTACGATTACAAGGGCTTCAGCATCAAAATTAACGGTCAACCCATAAAGTTGACTTCGAAAAGTGAGCAGATGGCAGTTGCATGGGTACGAAAAACCCTCTCAACTGTATCTCCGCCAGACCAAGTTTTCAAGCATAATTTCATGCGTGAATTTCTAAATGAAATTAAAACTGAAAATCCATCAGCAATCTTTCTTAACAGTTTTATTCCAAGTTACCTCCACAATATTGAGCATCCAACAGCAACCCCAAACAGCGGCAACCAGTCTGCAAGTCAAGAAATTGACTTCTCACAAGTCGCAAACTATATTGAAAGCGAAAAAGCTAAAAAAGAAGCCCTCACCAAAGAAATCAAAAAACAACAGGCTGAAGAACGCAAAGTAAAACGTCTGGAATTCAAAGAAAAATATGGCTACGCAGAGGTTGACGGGCAAAAGCTGGAGATTGCCAACTGGACATCCGAGCCATCATGCCTTTTTGCAGGCCGAGGAGATCATCCGCAACGGGGCAAATGGAAAGATGGTCCAAGCGAATCAGACATTATTCTTAATTTACCTAAAGACGAAAAAGGCAAACTCCTAGTTCCAAGACCAGCAGGAAACTGGAAAGATATAGTTTGGGAACCAAACAAAATGTACGTTGCCAAATGGGAAGACAAGCTAACAGGCAAAATCAAATACGTCTGGTTCAGCGATACAGCATTTCTCAAACAAAATCGCGAAAAAGAAAAGTTTCAAAAAGCCGAAACATTGGGCAAACAAATCAAAACAATTGAACAGCATATTCTCCGAAATCTAAATGACAAAGACGATTTGAGGCGAAAAACTGCAACTGTGGCGTGGCTTATTTTGGTGCCAAACATGAGGGTCGGCGACGAAAAAGACCCCGACGAAGCTGACACCGTAGGCGCCATTACACTCAGAGCTGAACACATCAAGATAGAAGGCAATATCATCCACTTCGACTTTCTCGGCAAAGACAGCGTCAGATGGGTAAAAGACATCCCCGCACCACCCGAAGTCATACGAAACCTACAGTACTACGCCAAAACAAGCAAAGAATACCTCTTCGAAGGCGTAGACTCCAAAATGGTAGCCCGTTTCCTATCGGAAAAAATGCCCAAACTCACCGCTAAAGTTTTCCGTACGTGGCGATGTACAAAAACCGTCAGAGAAGAACTAGAGAAAAGCGGAATAACAAAAGAAGACCCAGACTACTGCAAGGTTTACGCTGCAAAAATGGCTAATTTCAAGGTAGCAGAAGTCGCAAATCATAAACGTAAGGTTCCGCCAACTTTTGACCAGCGTTTAGAGAAAAAAGAAGCCAACATCAAATCATTAGAGGCACAGCTTGTTGTGAAAAAAGCTGATGGCAAAAAAACCGAAACCTTAGAAACTCGAATAAAGCGGGCCAAGCTCGATTTGGAACTAACAAAGCTAACCAAAGAATACAACCTTGGTACATCATTGAAATCCTACATTGACCCCACAGCTTACATAAAATGGGCTAAAAAAGTCAAGTTCGACGTCGAAAAATTCTACCCCACAACACTCCGAAACAAGTTCAGCTGGGCATTGCATGGCGGAAAAGCACAGGCGGCCGAGTGCATAACTGCATGAGCATCGCTGAGACCAAAGACGGCATAATCATCACAATTTTTGTAAAACCTAACTCCCCTAAATTTAGCATTGAGCTTGATGGAGAAGAAATCGTTGTCCACAGCACAGAAGAACCCGTGAAGGGCAAAGTTAACAAGGAAATTTTGAAGGAATTTGCCAAACTTTTGCAAGTTAAGGTTGAGCTTGCTTCAGGCGCCACCTCAAAGCAGAAACAGCTATTTGTTAAGGGAATAAGCAAGAGCCAAGCAGAGCAGCTTTTGCAGTTACTGTAGTTGTGTGCAACAGGATATATTACGAGAATCGAAATATCCCTTATATGCAAAACTAGCCCATGAGTAGGATGGAAAGAATTGAAGTTCAAGGGAGAGGGGCAAACCCCCAATCACCTTACCCCAAAACAACTTTTCAAGATTTTACGTTAATTGTTTGATAAGATTGTTTTTTATCTGGTTAGAGATTTTTGGCGTAGACTGTTGGGTCTATTCTCTATATTATTGAAAGTCAGCTATTACAGCGTTCGCAACGCGGAAGCCGCTGTTCAAATCCTGACCAGATCTTATAACATCCTTACTAGTAAATTGACACTAGAATCCCGCTCTAAGCTGAAAGGATAGAAGAGACTAATGGCGTTTGTATTTATGAAGGAGTTAAGGTCAAGCCTAATGGCCGTTCTAAAACCCTGCAAATTTTTAGGTTTGTTGTTTGAACCTAAGCATTGCCGCTATGCCGCCAAATGCATTTTTGAGCATTTGGCCTTCTTCAGTTTCAGTAGAAATAACCTCTACATCAGTGTTTCCAAGCTCAGCCAGCTCAGCTAGGTCATCAACTACGTCTTTCTTATCTACAACTGTAAAAGAGGGCGCACTGCATTTAGCGCAAGGTTTACCGACGAGGCCTTTCTCGAAATCATCTACTTGATCTTTCTTTAGGGTATTTTGTTCTTCGTAGCCGCAAGCACTGCATTTCACGGTTACACGGATCAAATCTAAGCTCTCTGACAGGATTAGCAAGCGAACCGCTCCCGACTGCAGCAGACGTCTTACTTCGGCTTCACCGTAAGTTATCATGCCGGTGTCATGGCCAACTTCGTAGAGGAATTTTTGCATGATTGCTTTTTCTTCGATGTAGCGGACTTTCTTCATGATTTCTGGCGCTTTATCCATCACTTCTTTAACGCCTTGCTCCTCCACGTAAGCGGTGTCCACGACATCTAGAATTTTGTCTTTTAGCTGGTAGTTTAGGTAGCCGCCTTTCTCAAAATCATACTTTGTCGGTCCAGGCCCGCCAAGAATGATTCCTTTTAAATTGTCAAGTGGCAAGAAAGCTTCGTTCGCGTGTACCCCAACGCGGGTGAAGTACTCGTTTAGTTGCATGTCCCTTAGGCGTTCATATCGCCGGGCTGATTGTCCACCTGCCTTAGTTTTACCTGTAACACCGGAATGCATCTGGCGAACAATATCTAGTCGTTTGCCCTGCAATATTGCAATGCTGGCATTATTAGCATCCACCAGTAAGATTCCATAGCTTTCTTTTTCCCGCAGCATCTCTTGAAGATGCTCAGTGTGGAAACGTGAGTCACAGCGATAGAGGAAAATTCGAATTGGTTCAGGCGGAACAATGACGTAGGCTTCCATCCGTTCGGTACCGGGCGCAGCACCTTCCGCTAAGAGGGCACCAGTGAAAATCACAATGCCTTTCTCGCCTGGATCCTTAAACAGTTTGAGTTTTTGCTGAGCTTTGGTGATAGCATCAAGTACGTTTTTTCGGGTGACGTTTGATTTGATGTTGCTAGCGGTTCCATATTCGTTGCGCAGAAGGTTTAGTGCGTCGCTGATTTGTTTGCCTGGCGGAACATAGACAGTAATCAGTTCTGTGTGGCTGCCTTCTTTGCTGGCTAGAGAGTTAAGTGTTTTTCTTAGCCTGAATAGTTCAAGGGACGATTTTTTCGCTGTGCTCAATTAATTTCACTAAATTGTCGGTAATTGGATAAGTAACGTTAAAAGGAACAAAATAAAAGTTCCGACTAAAAAACGGAACCTTTTAAGCTTTTGGCTTTGTTGGGGGTACTGCTGCTGGTTCCGGCATAGGTGCGCCAATGGCTTCTCTAAGGTAAGCCTTGAATGGACCCAGTTTTCCACCATAGTTGCCAGAAGAAATCTTTACTACACCCGGTACACTGGCTGCTGCGGTTACGCCTTCTTTCATGCCTTTTTTGACTGCGTCAAGGGTTAAGCCGTTCATGACGATTTCGTAAACAGAATTCACACCTTCTGGAACAACAGTGTCAGGTACAAGCGTTCGCAACGTTGGGCAATATGGATGATTAGTTGAAGCCTTCAGTTTGTATTTGAGTGAGCCAGCTTTGCTTCCTGCGCGGCAAACGCCTCCTGGAAACTGCATAATTACGTCAGGAGCATTTGCTCTGATTGCATCTGCTGCTGCTTCCGCGGACTTCAATCCTGAAATTTGATCTTTTGCAAATATCATAAAGTTGCCGCCTGCAACCGCTTCCATGGCGCCAAACCCGTTTTCAACATAGAAGTTGCCTTCCATGACTGGGATTTTCCAGCATTTTCTTCCGCCGTACATGGCTTTTTTCTGGAAGCCATCGCCGAAGTAACGTAGGCTGTTACCAACATCTAATGTGCGTTTGCTCTTGTCCAATCCGTTAAACGCTGCGGTTGTTGGGCAAGTCAGTGTGCATTGACCGATACGCTGCATAAGTTGGTGTTTAAGTTCAAAGCGGTCACGATTATAAATCTGAATAAGTACCCCAGGTCGTTTGTCAGGTGTCTGATCTGCTGGAACAGTTCGTTCGACTGCTGCTTCCGCAGTCGCCTCAATTACGCTCGTGGCAAAACCTGTAGTTAACGATCCGGCAATTAATGCCCATTTCTCGGTTTGAGCAGTAATTAAAACTCTTCCCGCCCATAAACCGAACATTTCTGCAAAGGTATCTTGAACCTTCACTATGTTCCCATTGAACGATTTTACTAAAAACATCTTTTCTTTATCGTCATAGCTTTGGATTTCAAGCGCATTAGTGTTTGAGGACATTGACTAGACCTTGCAGTTCAGTTGGGAATTGTGTAATTTAAGAGTTTTCGTGAATGACTCTTAGTTTTCCCGTTTTTTAACGCCAATTATTAATGATTTTTGTATCTTCAACTAAAGGTATTGGGTTTTTAGAGTATGGTTTATTTTTTTCTTTTTTGTTCCGATATAGAACAACACTGTTAAAGAGGAGCCCAAAAAACCGCTAAAATAATAGGGAAAGCTGGAATCTCTGGAATATTAGTTGTTGATAACGATGTTGGCGATATTGTTTGGGTTGGGGATGGTGTAGGACTTGCAGTTGGAGTTGGTTCTGGAATAACTTCAGGGGTTTGTGTCGGCGAAGGTGTTGGACTGGGGGTAGGCGTTGGGTCGGGAGTGGGTGTAGGAACGGGAGAGCTGGATATGGATATAATGTGGGGTGTTACCACGTTGGTAAAAGTGTAATTTCCTGTTATCGGTTGTGGAGAGCCGTCAACTAAGATGTGGGTTATTAAATAGCCGTCGTTGGCTGAGTAATTGAATGTTTGATTATCGCCGTAGTTAACATTCATGAAGCCTGAGGGGGTTATGGTGCTGGAACTATCGCTTGAGGAGTAAATTGTTGTGTTGCTTGCTGTTCCGACATAAAGTCGTGAGATGGGAAGCTCAGACAGGAGTGTTTCAGATGTGATATTGTTCCAGTCATCTGCGAAAGTTAAGTGCCAAACACCGGAACTGTTTAGATTATACTCAAAAATGTTGGTTCCAAACATTGATTGGAACGTTCCAGGGGTACCTACATTTATGGTCAATGTATGGCTTGTGAGGTTTATGTTGTTGATGCCTCCGTCAATTACGTTATTAATGTCTTCATATTTGCAGTCTTCCAAGGGCACTGCCAATGAACCTGTTACTGGAACGGTTGACAGTAGCATTAATAGAGCGGCTCCGTCCGCCGTGGCTTCTGCGCTATCTGGGTCACTAGAAGATATCCTAAACATGTTTGTGGAATTATCATACAATTTGCTTTGCAGAGTTAAATTCCAGGCTGGAGCTAAACTTGCTGACCCATCTAATAATCCCTGCACCTGACTCTGCATAGAGCTACTCAAATTACCGTAAAATCCAAGCATCGCAGCCCAAGACGCAATAGTGTTCTCAAGTCTCTCTTGCGAGTTACCACTAAAACCATTAACATCTGATGCATGAACAACAACGTAGTTTTTCCATTGAGGACTACTCCAACCTTGGTTAAGTGCTCTGGTTTCCATGTCAGTAAGCAAATTACTTGTGTTTGAGATTGATGGGGCATAATATTGAAGTTTCCAAATGATTTGGTCCATTGAACCCGCCTCACATTCGAAAGTAGTCCAATCAATAGCATATTTGTAGAAGCCGCCGCCTGAATAGTCAGAGTTGTCCCAAAGATTGGAGTTAGCCCAGTCCCACCAATATTGAGCATGTGTTAACCCATCAGGTACACCTAGAAGCCAAAAGGTCAAGTACATATCAATTGTCTCTGCGGCTTCATCGTAATATCTAGGTCCGTAATTTATGCCCCAACCCATTTGATTAGAACCGACGCAAAGAACAGGTTTACCGTAAGCGATAACACCATTATTAAATACCGAATAGGCTGTCGAAAGGTTCCATTTGGATGTTTCATAACCTAATTGAGCAGCCCATTGATAAGCATACAAATCGTATCTATTATAAACAAGAAAAGAGGCTATCCCAGAGTGAGAATAATCAGAAGGTAACCCGCCAACCGTAGGCAACATCGGCACTTCATCTAACGCTGCCTCTATCGTTGTAGCATTGATACTGACTCCGAATTTGCTTAGTTCAAAATACCAATAAAACATTTCTTCAGCCGCTGAAACAGAACTTATGCTTATAGAATCAACAGCAGTTTGAAGTTGATTGACTGTAGTTTGCCCCAATGCAATTCCATCATATATTGTTTGTAGGCTAACAGTCCAGCCGCCATTAGCGATTATACTGTTTTCCAACGCCAAAATAACTGAAGCAGAACCTGCTGACTGGGAAGAAAAAGTGGTCATTTCTCCTCTAGCAAAACTTAATGCTCCAAAAAAACAACTAAAAATCAAAAGTGCCGAAAGACACAAAGTCAAAATCTTTCTTTGATTTAAAGTTTTTTTGTTCATGCACCGTCAGCTAACTTCATGGTTTTTCCAAGACTGAAATTGGCTGTTGCATGAACGTTCTAAATCCACTCTACACCCATGAAGCAACCAAAGGGCCACCAACTACTAATCGATCTAGACTTTTTCTCTAACTTCATCATTAAGCTTACGCTTTTCAAATACACAAAACATTAAACTTAGGTTTAATGACGCTCTGTTCTTTTGAAAAAGTTTTATGACTCAACTTTGATTATTTGCGGGATTTTTCCTGCAGTCCCAACCTGCCTCTTGTAAATTATCAAAACACCCAACACACCTTCTATCGAGAGTCCTTTGCTTATTCCTGCTTTAATTGCCACCTGAACATCTTCGCCTTTAACTACGTTACCTACTGATGTTGCTGCCGCATCGGCTAAAGCAGCGTTTTTGCAGAAAACCGTTGCTGCCTCGGCATCACCAAAACTTAGCGCATGACTGAAACGCCCTGAACTGGTGGCGACGCCAATCGGGAAGTTGACAAGCCGAAAGCCGAACTTTTTTGACAAAGGTTCGTCTCCAGCGGCAACTGCCACATCTATTGGAATGTTTGAAGTTGCCGAGATCTCTCCGCCGTCTTCTACAATAGCCACTTCACAACCGGTATTGATCATGTCGTTTACAGCCAAGTCAGCTATGACGCCTGCCACTGCTGCCATTGGTCCAACGCCTGCCTTTTCTGCGGCTTGAGCCATGAGGTTAGCAACAATTGGCTTTTCGGGTGGAGTGATGGGTTTTAGGGTATGAAGAAATTTTGGGTTTGCCTTAGTGTAGATTTCGAGTTCTTGTCTGTTGCGTTTGATTGATTCAATAGCGGTTTGAATTGCTTTTTGCTGGTCAGAAATTATGGTACATTGAGATTCTTTTAAGACAAAGTTTTCTTTGAAGAGGTGACGGGTCATTTGTTTTTCCTATTATTCGCTGATTGATCATTGTTGCTTTGTTTAACTGATTTTATGGCTCTGGCTGGGCATGCGTCAACGCAGATACTGCAGGTGCTTCCGACACATTTTTCCTTGTCAAACACCACGGTAGAATCATAGTCTACGTGTATAGCTTCGACAGGACATAGAGCAACACAGGAACCGCAGCTAAAACATTTCTCTGAGTCAACTTCGATAAGTTTAGGCACTGTTACTGAGATTCCTCTTTCTCTGAAAGCGTTCACTATTTGTTCCTGTTGCTCATCTGGGATTTCAGCAAGAATTTCGCCGCCTTTTGAGTTCATATGTGCTGACAAAATGACCATTGGCACTTTGTACTCTATGATTATTTGTGAAGCTATAGGCTGGGATACTTGTTCTTCTGAGAATCTGATGAGAATACGTGCCATGCTTTTACCGTCCTAACAGTTTAGAAACGTCTTCTGAAGTTATTATTCCCAGCACTTTCCTTTCTATGTCAACCACGGGTAATGCTGAAATGTTATGTTGTGCCATCCGCTTTGAAGCGACTTCAAGGGGTTCATCAGGTTTTGCCGTGAAAACAAGGTGTGTTTCAATGTCCGTTAATGCTTTTTTACCTTCAGCCATAGCGCGAGTCACGTCCCAGGAGGTTACTATTCCTTTCAACTTGCCTGTTTCATCAATTACGACTATGTGATTGACGGATTTGGTGACGATTTTTTGAGCGATGGCTTGTATTTCTTCATTTTCAGTGCATGTGACTGCCGGATGCATAACGCTCATGACGAAGGGTATTTCTTCAGTCTGCCTCATCGGTCTAAAAACAGTGTCATTGGGTAAACGCTCAACAGGTGAGCTTAAGAAAAACGTTCCTTGTTCTATCCAAGATTTTAGTGTCGCTGAAACTTTTTTAGCTATTTTTATGCTTGACAATGAGCTGACGCGTACTTTCTTATCGTTAATTGTTATTGAGCCTGATTTTAGCTCTTTGTAACTCACTTGCCTAAGCTTTGGTCTATCTCTACGTGGGACACTATAATCAACCACATCAGTCATGATTTCGCTGTCGCGGATCGCTGTTTTCTTTGCCAAACCTTCATTTAAAATTGGAATTGGAATTCCTAAACCTATGTACATTGAAGTGCCGTATCGTGTAAAAGCAGCACCCTGCAAAAACTCGGGCGACATCTTTTTAGCGTCCCCTTTGACCATCAGAGTACCATTTAGGTTTTTGGGGCTGTGCTGTGTGCCTTCACCAATAACATAGCCTTGTCCGCCTCCAAGGAAGATACGGGTACCCATGCCAATAGTTTCGTAATCGGGATCGTTCATAAGCGGGTTCAATTCGCCAGCGCCAGAAAAAGTGGCGTTTCGCAATCTGGGCAAAAGTTTGCTCATGTACGTGTAAATTGTTTCGTCACTGGTATTTACAGCACAGTTGTAGCGTTGATAGCAGTTGCGAAAATTTAGGAGATAAAACTGGTTTAGATCGTCCTTGGTTATATTTGTTTTTAGCTGAGTTCTTGGGTAACAGTCGGTTCCATAGCCTATTGCTCGGAGTTCAACTTCTTCTCCTGCCACCAAATCTTGGATAACGTGTCCGCCGCCGTATTCGAAGGGCTGTTTTTCTGACATGTTTGTTGCGCCAACAAAAAGGTCGACTGCTGCACCCGGATGGCAAACTTCCACATCGTTCATCCAAGCTTTGTCAATTTTTATCGGTGGGTCAGAGTGGCCTAGGTTGATAACTGCGCCAGAGGAGCACATAGCGCCAAAAGTGCCGGTTGTTACAACATCAACTTCTTTGAAAGCGACTTCTACCCCGCTGTTTTCGACTAGTTTTTTCATTTCTTCAGCGGTTAAAACCTGAACGTCGCCATTCTTAATTTTCTCGTTAATTTCTTCTACTGTCCGAGTATGGGAATGTTTAGACAAGGAGCTTACCTTAATGTCAATCGAAAAGGTGCCGCACGTTAATATTTTTTGCGCAAAAACCATGAATATGCTTAATGCGATTACATTTTGGAACAAAATACGTATTGAAGGGCTCATAGTCTGAGTTTAGAATACGAGGAATTTTTACATGACAAAAATAGTCATGAATGGAGGCGAAAATTTTTAAAGTTTGGGCAGCGGGCAACCTCTAATTTTAAGTCATAGTTCTATTAAAAAAATAACAAAAAAAGAAGGAATGATTTTTAAGTTGTATTTTTTAGGGTCGTTTTCTGAGCACAAGGATGGTTGCTACAAAACCGATTGCTATTGCAATTATTATTGCGACTGCTGCTATAGTAATGTACATTCCTGTGGGTTGTTCAGCTACTACTGGTGCCGGTGATGCTGTTGCTGCTGGGGAACTCATATAGAATGATGTTTCGGCGGATGATGGCCAATATGCATTTGTGCCTGCAAAGTTCGCTGTTGCTGTGAAGCTTCCGGAGATTGTCGGTTTATATGTTAAGGTGTACATGCCTCTTGCGTCAGTTGTTGCGGTGCCTATGCTGTATGTGTTGCCGTTAGAATCTGTCACGCTCACTGTAACTGGAACACCCGTGAAGTTGGTTGGTTGTGCTTGTTGCTGGTATATGTAAGCCATCCATTGGGTCATGGTTGAGTCTGATGCGACTGGAACGCCGTTTGGAAAGTCAGCTGCTTGTTCTGTTTGTTTTGTGCCTGCCGAAATGTCTGTTACTGATCCGCGAATTATGATAGAATCGCCGAATGCTTCAGCTTCAGTTGTGGTTGCGCTTGGTCCTCTGCCTAAACTGTAGATTTGGTTATCGTATCCGTTATCGAATATGGTGTTTCCGTCTGCCAATGCGAATGCTGTTGAGGAGCCTGTGGCTGCTGAAATTGTCCAGATTTCTTGTCCTGTTGTGGCGTTAATGGCGCGTATTAGGGCACCTTTGTAGATTGGTGTTTCGAAAGTGTGCTCACTTGTTACTGTGTATACTATTCCGTTGGCGATTGCGCTTATGACTGTCGGGTAATTGCGTGCAAATTCAAGGCCACTGCTAGTGGTGTTGCCTACTCCGTCGTTACCGTATGTCCATAGTAGGTTTCCATTTGTTAAATCAAAACAGTAGACGAGTCCGCTGTAGCCGCCTGCATATAGTTTGCCGTAAGCTAATGTTGGTCCTTGACCGCCGTATCCCATTGAGAAGAAGTCAAGTGCTGCTTCTGGTGTTGTTGGGCCCCAAAGTTGTTTGCCTGTATTCATGCTATAGCCTATGTACTGCATAGTTTCTGCGTAGTATTCAGTGAAGACTCCGACTGATGGATCAGCTCCATCGTATGATACAGTCAGATTGCCAGCTGGAGCGTTGACAGCGTTCTTCCATTGTACTGTGCCGATTGTATCGCTAGTTGCGTTTAGGTTTATGCCGAAGTAGGTGTATGGAGTCCATGATTGTGAACTGAAGATGTTGTTTCCAGCATTTGGCATAGCGCCAGCTTCGCCAATTAGCATGCCGTTGTAGAAGGCGCTCTCTATGGTTGGTGATGCAGATAACGTGTTAAGCGAGGGTATTGAGATGTTCCAATCATACAAGCTTGGATCGTTTCCGTTTAGTATTACTGGGACTACTGGTGGTGTTGTTGATGGACCAGAGTAGTTGTTGCCCCAAAGCCTGGATGAGTTCCATTCTTGCAGATAGTAGTTTGGTGCCGTTGGGGTGCCATAGTTTACTAAGCTTACGATTAAGCGTTCGCCTTCTGGACCCATGAGTGCAGTGCCTGCGGGAACATTAGTTATGTTGAATATTGAAGTCCCTGAGTCTGCGTCATAAGCTTGCCATTTTAGAGGTACTGGTGGACCAAGGAAGGATCCTCCAATAGCTGCAACTAGAATTGGTGGGTAGACTCCGTGCTCGTTAGGATCTTGAACGTCGTAAATATAGCCAAATGATAAGGCAGGTATCGTTGTGCTTCGCCATTTTTCTTGCCCTGTTTGCAAGTCAACGCAGACTGTTGCGCCCGAGCTGGACCCCGCAAAGGATAGCGGCTCAGTGTAGTAGAGCATTCCGTCCATTATTATCGGATTGGTGAATCTTAGAGCATATGCAGTTCCTTCGAAGTATGTGTCGCCTGCAGTTTGGAAGTCGTTGCCTCCTGTTACGCCTCCGCTTTGAAGGACTTTTGTCCACATGATGTGGCTAGTTTGAGATCCTATTGCGTAAGGTTGGAAAGTTGCTCCAAGATTTCCATTGGAGTATCCTGGTGCGCTTGTTCCTAGCCAGTTTGACGAAAGTGTCCACCAGTTAGGGTTCAAGCCGTATATTGGACGTGTCCAGTAAGCTGAGGGTAGGGGACTCGTTGGAATTGCTGTTACTTGATCTTGTTGAACCGTGAATGTTGTTGAGGCAGAGCTAGGCAAGAAGGTGTCGTTTGTGTACACACTCGGTGCAGGACCCATAAAGCCTGGTGCCATGGTCCAAGTGTATAATTGTCCTGGGAAAGTGAAGTTGACAGTGTAAGTGCCGGTTTGTGTTGGAGTAAAGTAGTAGTTCTGATTTGATGTTGGATCTGAGATTACGGCGAAAGTCTGAGTTGTTGTTGTGCCGTCAGGTGCTTTAATGGTGAGTTGGTAGTTGTGCCAGCGAATATCGTTACCGAATTCTGCACCTGGAGCTACAGCGCTAAGCCACATACCAATAGAGATTCGTTGGCCAACGCCGATAGGTTCGGGTGCTGCGTTAACGTAAGCGTAGGTTGGAATACTCCATGGGGTTCCGCCTTGACCTGGACCGTGTGCGCTAACATTTGATATTAAAGTCATGGAAGCTGTCATTGAAACTATTAGAAATATTGCGATTGCAATAGTTACCACTTTATTTTTAGAGATATTCATTTTCCTTATTTTCTCCTATATTTTTTGGACCAAGAAATATCGAGATATCTCTTGTCCGCCCTCCCCTTTTGTTACCTTTTAACTTAAATAACTTGCCCAATTTACCTTCAACCTATGTCCAATTGATTGACAAATGGTTATTTTTTTGAATTTTTCCACGCACAAGAAGTTTAAAAGAAGACCTCCAACGTGGTTAGAAAGTTGAGAAGGATATTTTCGCACCATTCTCAGCTATGAGAAAAATGTGGATCAGAATTGATGCGGCCTTCTTAAGTAATTAAGAATTGCTTTGAAATCCCTTTTTTCTTTCTCGGGGGCCTTTTAGCTTATTTCGCCGTCTTAATGCTACTGAAACCAAAGTTAACATAACTGGAATTTCGATCAGCGGTCCAACCACTGTCGAAACCGCCACCATGGGCATAGACGCGAAGGCGGTTAATGCAATGCAATGGCCAACTCAAAGGTTCTTCCCGTACAGTGAAAAGCCATTGTGGATGAATCCTCATAATTGTATCCAAGACGTCGAGTGGTGAAATATACTATGTTAAACAGTAGGAAAAAGAATAGTGCGATTGGTATAGCCATCTGCCAAACTAACGATGGATTGTCTAGAATAACTCCGCCTCTTAAGGCAAACATGACAACCATTGTTGCAAGCAACGCTAAGAGCTGTAAGGTGTCAAAATAGGGTATGAGCTTTTTGTTAAACCATTCTTGTGATTTGCGTTTGATAACTTGCCTTCGTGTGATAGCCCCTAGGAGTAGTGGCAGACCAAGATAAAGTAGGATGCTTTCGCCGATTGTGATTATGTTGATGCCTACATAGGTGCCAACTAGTAGAGCGATGAATAGCGGCGTGGTGATTATTTGAATAATCGAGTTCCATGCCATGAGAACAATTCCAAGCGGACCATTACCCTTGCATAAGTCTGTCCAAACAAGTACCATTGCAATACATGGCGCAACACCAAGCAAGATTAAGCCAGTCCAAAGATACCGGGCAGTTACCAAGTCGATTAGCCCAAAAGATGGAAAAAGTACCTCAAAGAAGAGATAGCCTAACCCAAACAAGAGAAATGGGTTTATCAAATAATTGAAAAAGACAATAATTGATGTTTGCTTTGGGCTCTTTACAGCCTTCTTTAATTCACCTATTTCAATTTTGGTCATCGCTGAATAAATCATAAAAAATAATCAAATGGGGATGCCAACTTGGAGAGTAGCGCTAAACTCAGGAAAGAATTTTCCGAGAGCAAGACCGATCACAATGGCTATTGCGATCCAAAGAGCGAGTAATTTGCTAACCCAGCCTAAGAATTTCTGTTCTTCACAGGTCATCTAAAAAAGCCCTAGCTACAAGTTACGCTTTTGAAAGCCTCTTTTGAGAGAGTGTTTAGTAGTTCTGGCGTAAGCGTATCGACGACTTTGTATATTCTCTCATCAACGACGGCATACATGTGTTTCGTGCCCTCTTTTCTGCATTTGACAATACCTGAATCTTTTAGGATTTTTAAGTGTCGAGAAACCAAAGGCTGAATAAGGTTTAGATGTGGAACAATTTCGCACACACATTTTTCTCCGTCTCTCAGGTAGTCGATGATTTCCAATCTTATTGAGTCGGAGAGGGCGTAAAAAACCGTCGATTTGAATCGGTTCTGGTTGTAGTTTGATGACATGTTTTCCCAATAATTGATAACAATATTTAAAAGTTGTTATGAACCAATTGTTGTAGTAAGGGAAAAAGCATGTCGGAAAGCGATTTTGAAGGAATCCCTCGTAACAAAATACCCTGGGACCCAAAGATAAACTACAAAAAATGCACAACTTGTGGTAAATGCGTCGATTTCTGTCACATGAGCGCCTTCAAGTTTGATGAGAAAGACGCCAAAAAAATAACTGTAGTAAATCCCAATTCTTGTGTTGTATTCTGCAGAGGATGCGAAGATATTTGTCCAGCGGGCGCTATTACACATCCAGAGGAAGAAAAAACTCGAAAGATAATTGACGAACTAAAAAAACAATTTGAAGAAGAAGTTTGAAAACGAGAAAGTAGAAGTGCTTTCTTTTTGAATCATTTGAATTAAGGTAAAATAATATGACTATAGAGAATATATTGATGAGGTTTTTATATTTCTAAAGAATCTTTTGGGATGAGTCTTATGGCTAAAACTAAAGTTTTGTTTCTGTGTACTCATAATTCAGCTCGCTCTCAGATAGCTGAGGGTTTGCTTAAATTCCTTTACGGCGATGAGTACGAGGTTTTTAGTGCCGGCACAAACCCCACACAAGTAAATCCATTAGCCATTAGAGTTATGGCTGAGATAGGGATAGACATCTCTGAGCAATATTCCAAAAGCCTCGATGTTTTCAAAGACGCCGATATAGACTTGGTTGTATCAGTTTGCCGTAGTGGCTCAAAAATAAATTGCACCATATGTTCTTCACAAATAGTTATGGGCAACCCTGAATTAATTACCTCAAGGTTACCCAGAGCAAAAGATTATTTGGATCAACCTTTCGATGACCCATCCGAAGTAGATGGGACCGAAGAAAAAAAACTTGAAGCTTTCCGACATACACGGGATGAAATGAAAAAGTGGATAATCGAAAGATTTAGTTATTTGAGCGAACACGCACTTAAGAAGACCAAAGTCATTTTCCTATGCACTGGAAATTCGGCGCGAAGCCAAATGGCAGAAGCATTTCTAAGAAAATATGCTGATGACCACTTTGAGGTTTACAGTGCAGGCTTCGACCCTCGACCCATTCACCCCTATATAATCCGGGTTATGAAAGAAATAGGATATGACTTAAAAGATCAACATCCTAAAGACCTATCTCAGTATCTTGGAAAGGTACATTTCGGAATAGTAATAACGGTATGTGAAAAAGCAGAAGCGCAATGCCCCACCATACCAGATGTATCCACAAGATTGTATTGGCCCTTCGAAGACCCAGCAGCATTTCAAGGAACAGAAGAAGAAAAATTAGCTAAATTTCGCGAAATTCGAGACAAAATCAACGAAAAAACAAAAGCATGGTTAAAAGAAAGAGGCATCAGGGAAAACTGAAAAGATATTTTCCGTCCAAGGTTCCTATTAATGGCATCTGCTCTAAGTCTAAGATAACCATTGAATCCTCAAAAATCAAGGGTTCATTACTAACCTTTTCTGGGTTAACAAAAGAAAAGTACCCTTCTGTGAAATTAATACAGGTTTTTTCTCGCAAGTGTTATGGAGCCAACAAAGCGTTGCTTTTGTGTGAACATTTTGTTCCACAACACCTGGGATTATCAAAATAATCGCGGCAAACTTGCATAAGGCTCTGATCCTGACTCAGTAGGGCAACTTCATTTGGCCAGTTAGTGAGTGTCACAAGGTTTTTCATGTCTGAAATGAACATCGCTAAATTACAGTAAAGAACCCTAACCTCGCCCAAATCTGAGAGATCTTGGCTTTTGGCGATTTCAGGAGTTACGGCGATGTTAAGTTTTACTCGATGTTTTTCTTTTGCTTCTTTTAGGGCAGGGTGAATTTCCTTGACGACTTCAGGCAAAGTCATAAACATCGTTATTTCTCGCTTCGAAGCTCCAATAAGACTTTTCATGCGGTTAACAATGCTTTTTTGTCCACGCAGGATGTAAGCAATTTCGAGTTCTTCAGGCTTATCTGAACTATCGTATAGGGGCGTCAACTTACTTGTAATGACATCAGCCTGCTTGATTTTCTCGTCCAACTCGTCTTGTAACTGTTGTTTGAGGTTGGCAACCGCTTCGTTCGGTGGTATGGGTCGATAAACTGCCCTAGTGCTTTTTTGTATTGTAAGCATTCCTTTTTTTGATAAACTATCTAGTGTGTAGTATATTTTTGAATCAGGGATTTTGGTTTCGTTACAAAGTGCGCTCGCTGTCATGTTGGGGCGTGTTAAAAGGGTGACGTATGCTAGAGCTTCGTGGGTTGAGAGGCCAATTTCTTTAAGCTGTGCGACTATCTGGTTTAAGGCACCATTTTCCATCGTTTAATTCCTTCTTCTATTTTCTGATAAGTATGTATGAGAAAACTGTTAAACAGTTTTCTACTACTAAAAAGTAGTAGAGAATGAGACTATGAGTAAACAACAATCATGTGACTGCACTAACACAAAAACAAACACGGAAGTACCAAATAAATCGCTACCAGAGATACGACCAACAACATGGTCGACCGGCAACGCCGAATTAAAAGACCACATCCTCGCCCGGTTAGGCGTTTACCGACTAAACCACCGAGTAGACCCTGGTTTGTACTCATTGGGAAAACCAACCCCAAAGTCACCTGCCTTTGTAAGCGCAAACTATACCCTAAGTTTTGATATGTTGCGATCTTCGTTGAAGCATACTGACGCTTACATTCTTGTTTTGGATACTCAAGGCGTTAACGTTTGGTGTGCTGCAGGCAAAGGCACATTTGGAACCGACGAGTTAGTCAGCAAAATCCAAACCACGAATCTAGCTGATGTTGTTTCGCATAGGAAGCTGATTCTGCCACAACTTGGCGCCTCAGGAGTTAATAGTTTTGAAGTGGAAAAACAAAGTGGCTTCAAAGTCGAATACGGACCTGTCCGCACAAATGATCTTCCAGAATATCTTAAGACGGGAAAGGCAACTCCTGAAATGCGCCAAGTCAAATACACGCTCAAAGATCGATTGGTACTGATACCGGTTGAACTTAGCGTCGCAGCTCTTCCGCTAATTGTAGCCGTTATTGCTCTAGACATTCTTGGAGGAGTTTTGCCGGCGTCAGCAGTTGCCGTCTCAGTGTTGGCAGGCACTGCATTGTTTCCCGCGGTCTTGCCTTGGTTGCCGACGAGAGATTTCAGCTCCAAAGGCTTCACACTAGGAATACTCTTAGCGTTGCCTTTTGCCGATAGTGCTTTCTTGGGCAACTCAGGCTCGGCAATATGGCTGCAAGTTGCTTTGGGATTGGCTTACGTCTTTCTCATGGCACCTATCACAGCCTACCTTGCGTTGAACTTTACAGGGTCAACAACATTCACGAGCCGTACTGGAGTTAAGAAAGAAATCTTCCGCTACATTCCCGCCATGGCAGCATCATTGGTAGTCGGTGCAGTACTGGCAGCTTTAGTGATTGCGATGCATTTCTTGGGAGGGGGGATTTAATGTTCAACTCTTACCAAGAAACCACCGTGCAATATGACAAAGAGAAATGCGTTGGCTGCGGCAGATGTAGCACCGTCTGCCCACATAGAGTCTTCATCCAACATGGAAACAAAGCAGAACTCATAGCTGCCTCAGCATGCATGGAATGCGGCACATGCCAACTGAACTGCCCAGCAGACGCAATAACAGTAGACAGCGGAGTAGGCTGCGCAGGCTCAATGATTCGAGCCGCCCTGAGAGGAGAAAAACTTGATAAAGCCAACTGCACCTGCGAATAAAAGAGCACAAAGCATGAACAAACCAAAACCTACTTGTATAATTAGGCCAACCCAGCTTGAAGACCAAAAAAGCATCCGTGCCCTCCTTTCAAATTTCAAGTTGCCGCTAGAAGGTCTCGAAGAGACAAAACTGTGGGTTCTTCAGTCGAGCCATGGCGACATAATAGGCGTTGCAGGATTAGAAGTGTATGGCAACCAAGGTCTGCTGCGTTCTGTTGCGGTAATCAAGAGCCTGCACAATCAAAATTATGGAACCACTATAGCAAACTATGTGATAGGCGAAGCAAAAAAGAGCCAGGTGCAAGACTTGTTTTTACTAACAACAACAGCTCCCGCATTTTTCAACAAATTAGGATTCAAAGAGGAAAACCGAGAAAAAATTGGGGGAAACATTGCGAACTCGGTTGAGTTCATAAGTGCTTGCCCAAAAACGGCAATCCTCATGCGCTTATCCCTGGCTTAATTATATAGCCTCTTTTTTTGTAGGGTTAGCAGCTTTCCCAATCACTTCAGAGAGTTTTTCAATGGAAGGCAGACCGCCGTAGAGTACCAATTCTCCGTTTATGAACAAGGCCGGCATTGCATCCATGCCATATTTGTTAAACAAAGATCTTAGTTTGCTGAAATCGCCAACTTCGACCATAACGGGCTTCAGTAGCGGTTACAACTTCAATTTTGGCTTCGGCATTTATTTTGCCCAATACTTCCTTTACTCTTGAAACGTACTGTTCATCCATTGTCTTAAGAGATGGATTTGCAGCAGGAAAAAGTAAGGATTGAGATGTTCATTCTATTGTTCATAGAGATGCTGCCCCACCTTTCTTAGACTTTGGATACCGTAAATGTCAGTGTCGAAGAGAGGAACCTCCTTTCAGGGTACATCTTTGAATCGAGTAGCTATTAGCCTTAGACGACGTCATATCTGTTTTATTAGCAAATTGGGGATATGAGCCCCCACCGACTCGGAACAGCTTCAGAGGAAGGAACCAGACTCGTTCGGAGATGAGTCCATTAGAGACCCTAATCGTTTCAAGTTCGAGTAAGGAGTAGTTCTATGCAAAAATAAAAAATGACCTTATCCTATTTCCTGAAGCTTAAGCAAAAACAGTTTTCCGGCTTGAATGTCCACTCAGAATCTATTTCTTTGGCGGCAAACGTACTGTAAAAGTTGTACCTTTCCCTTCTTGGCTCTCAAAAGAAACTGTACCGCCTAACGATTCAGTCATACGCTTAATGACTGCTAATCCGAAACCTTGACCCTTTGATTTGGTTGTGAACATTGGCGTGAACAATTTGCCCTTTACTCCTTCGGGTATGCCAACGCCAGTATCCTTAATACTTATGATGGTATCGTCTGCTTCTTTGTAGGCATGAATGAATAGTTTTCCGCCCTTAGGCATGGCTTGAACAGCATTATTAACTAAATTGTACATGATACGATTTATAAAAGTGGAGTCAGCCACAACTTTTCCAGTTTCAACTTTGACACTTACTTTAACATTTTCGGGTAAACCGTTCTTTTGAAGCAACTCGTCAATTACTAGTTTCAGATCAGTTTCTTCTACATTTGGTTTAAGAGGTCTAGCAAAGTCTTGCAGGTCAGCAACTATTTTGTTAATGTAATCTATGTTCTTTTCAATCTCTGTTAGGCTTTCTTGGATGGTTTGTTTTTCTTTGCTTTCTGGAATCGAAGCTAAATCTGTTTTAGCTAAGTACAAATCACCAGTTATAGCCTGCAAAGGGTTACGAATATCATGCCCAACCATGCCAGCAGTAGCGCCGATAGCTGCTAAACGTTCAGAATCTCTAAGTTGCTTGGTACGTTCCTCAACAAGCGTCTCCAAATGTTCAGAGTGAACCTTCAACTCTTTTTCATTTTCTTCCAGCATCCCAAGCATTCGGCTGTTGACTAGGGCAACCGAGGCAATTTCTCCAAATGCCATTGCCATTTCGCGGTCGCGTTTGGTGAATCCGCTCGCTTTATTTGCCAAACCGATCACCCCGACGACTCTCTGGTCAATCGTCAATGGTGCAAACAAGACGTTATCGAGATGTACATGACCTTCAGGCATGAATTTCTTCCATTCGCTTTTGTTAAAATCATTTTCAATCGCCACTTCTCCAGAGTGGTACGCTTCTGCTCGGAGACCGCGAATAGGCATCGGAAGCGAAGGATTAACCGTACAAGGAAGCCCTCCTGAATCTAAAAATAAAACTTCGTTTTCATTTCCATCGTCGCTTAAGAGGGCAACATAGCCGGCTGTTGCTCCAATTAGTTCTTTGACGGCGTCAAATATTGCTCGCGCCGAATACGGGAATTCTTTGTTTTGCAAAACCGCTCTTGATGCTTTCAATAGGGCTGAAATCTCAGACTCACTTTGCTTTGATTCTTTGAGAGAGTTAGATAATTCTTGCTCCATTTTCTTGCGTTCAGTAATGTCCCTAATTATCATGTTTGTCTTAACTATTCCATCAGCATCTGTAAAAAGACTGGAAGCCATCTCAACTTCAACACTTGAGCCGTTTTTACGTCTCATAGACAATTCGGCTCTAACTTTACCCATTTTTTGACGCTCATTAACCGCCGAAACTAAGCGTTCATCTAAAACCGTTATTCCTGCCCGCCCAACCAGCTTGATTTCATCTTCAGTCATTCCAAGCATACTACAAAACGCAGGGTTAGCTGCGAGAATACCTCCGTCAGGCATAGTCAGCAATATACCTTCAGGGCTTGAATTAAACAGCGAACGATAACGAATCTCACTACTCTTTAGTGCTTCTTCGGCTTTCTTGCGTTCAGTGACATCGTCAAATATGACTGCAAAATAGTCTTTTTTTGGGCTATAAACGAAAAGTGAGTACCATACGCTCCTAAATTGGAGCAGAGCTTCAAAACGTGTAGATTCACCTGTTATAGCTACTTTGCCATATTTGCTGATCCAATCCACAGGGTCATTTACCAATGTTGGAAACAATTCTGTGGCTCTTTTGCTCAAAACAACTTCTCGTTTAGACCCAGTAATCTCCACGTAGGCATCATTCACATACACGTAAACGTAATCGACAGGCTTACCATTTTTGTCAATTACGATCTTACAATAAGCAAACCCATTTTGTAAATCTTTGGCAAAAAATTCGGCGTTTTTCCTATCGACCTCTAACTCTTCAAGATCATCAGCAACTTTGGCTTTAGAAGTCATTGAATTATCCTACTTTGAATTCTTTTATAGTCAGCATATTATGGTAATAAAAAGATTGCTCATAATTGCCTCGATCTAAAAGAGCCGAAATATGCTTAACCAGTGCGCTCCCATTTGGAGTTAAACCTGGTACCGTCGCCCTTGCGTCTTTTTACTAGTAAATTGGTGCTATGATCCCCATCAACTAAGCGCTTCCCATCGGAGCGCTTCTCTAATTGAATAATTTTTGTTGTTGGAAGATGGTTTTTTACTCTTCCAATTTCCTTATATGTGGGTCGCGTTTTACAGGAACTAAATACGGAATCTTGAAGGTGCAAAAAATTGAAGTTACCTCTATTTGTTCAGCAAGAAGTTGACCAAATACAAGCTCAATTATCACCTGAAAAACTAAGCATAGGCACACTTTTGTCTCAACAGGCAGATTACAATAAGAAAGCAGTTCTCGTGCAGGGGTACTATTGTTTCTGTGGTTAGCCTTGACGAGATGAACGAACAAACAGTCGGCACCTGGTTTCTGAATCTGCCTACAACTGTCCAAACCACAGCTTCGGCAACCTACTTTTACCTGCAAAGCGAAATGGGCGAGAAAATCCTTGTTAAATATCCAGCTGACCTCGACGTTTCTGCTCAAGACAACGTAATCATCGTAGGCATGTTCAGCGCTTACGGCGTTTCAGTTGACACGCACGGGTTATTGGGAACAAAAAAGAAAGAAATCATAAACCCCCTGGGCGAACCCTTTATCGGAGCACTAAAAGTAGAAAACCAAACCAAGCAAAAACTAGAGTACATCCGAAAGAAAAGCTAAGCACAACTGCTTTGCAGTGAGAGATCAGATAAAAGTAACTGCTTTAACTACGTTTTAATACAATAGCATTTTTCTTGAAGAAAAGAATTAGGTTCGTAGAGAACGATAAAATGTTATTATAATTAGATCTTCAATATCTTTTGAGGATAATTATTGATTGATTATCTGGTTGGGACAGGTGGATGGAGTTACTTCAATGTTCCGAACAAATCTAAACTAAGAGTTTACAGCGGAATATTCAATTTTGTTGAAGTTAATTACACATTTTATGAGTACCCAACAGTTCAAACAGTAGAGCGATGGAGAAGAACTGTTCCAAAAGACTTCACTTTTTCTGTAAGATGTCACCAAGACTTAACGCATAAAATAGGCTTAAAACCGATAGATGAAACGTATGAAGTATTTTACAAATCCAAAACCTACGCTGACATTTTGCAAACCCCTTATGTGGTGTTAGAGACCCCGAAAAATTACGTGATAAATAACTTTACAAAAGATTTTTTGTCTTCGTTAAACCTAAAAAGCATCAAGCTTGTTTGGGAATATAGAGCATCCGTCACTCCAGAAGTAACTAATCTAATGCGTGACTTCAACATAATGCACTGCGTTGATTTGTCAATCCAAAAACCAAGCTTCAATTTAGACGTAACTTATTCAAGACTGTTTGGCAAAGGGCAACATAACATTTACCAATTCACCGATGACGAACTAGTAGAAATACAGCATAAGGCTGAAGAGACCAATTCAAAGCAAGTAATTCTTGCTTATCACGGATTGAGGATGAATGGTGACGCTTTGAGGTTTCAAAAGCATTTGGAAACTGGAAATTTCTTGCCCGTAACTTCTGCTACTGGGGTGGATTCAGCGAAAGCAGTCTTGGCTGAAGACGTTACATTCCCAACTTCCAAATCAGAACTAATCAAAAAGCAAGGCTGGAAAGTCATAGATGTTAAACAAAACCAGACAGCTCATTTATCCGAATTTCTAAAGAGCATTCCAGACAAGAACTACAGTAATATATCGGAAGTCGTTAAGGAGCTAGAAGTGGTCATTGGACAAAAATAACATTTGTTTAGGTACTTGCGGATGGAGTTACAAAGAATGGGAAGGGAACTTCTATCAGATTAAGAGCGGGCAGAGTAAACTTCGCGCTTATTCAAGAGTTTTTAAAACTGCTGAAATAGATTCAACTTTCTACCGCAATCCTACTAAAGGAACAGTTATGGGGTGGCTAAAGTATTCGCCCAGCGACTTTGTTTTTACCGCTAAACTTCCTAAAACAATAACGCATGACAATATGCTGGGTCTGAAGAAAGATGTTAAGGCAAATCTTGAAGTGTTTTTGGATTTGATGAGACCTCTTCAGCTGGGTGGAAAACTTGCGTGTTTGCTTATTCAGTTGCCTCCAAAGTACACATATAATCCTGAGAACTTGGAGGGATTTTTCAAGTTGCTTGATCCTATGTTTAGGTACGCAGTGGAATTTAGAAATATTACATGGTTGCTTCCTGAAACAGTGACTTTTAAGCTCTTAGAAAGATATGGAGTGGCTTATACTATTGTGGATGAGCCGCTTCTTCCGCCGGAAGTTCATTTGACGACGGATTTTGCTTATTTCAGATGGCATGGCAAAGGTGAAGACATCTGGTTTGATTACAGATACAGTGCAAAAGAGTTAGACAGTTGGATTCCCAAAGTGCAAGAAACTTCTGGTAAAGTAAAGAAAGTCTACGGGTACTTTAACAATCATTATCACGGGTATGCTCCGGAGAATTGTCTTCAGTTAATTGAAAAGCTCGGATTAACGACTGAGGAACAAAAGAGGGCGAAGACGAAAAGCGCTGTTAAGCAATCGCAACTTGGCTCTTTCTTTACCTAAATTCTTCCCGCACACTCGACATTTCAAAGGCAATATGTTTACATTATTTTGGCTTTCCTTGACGTTCCTTGACGTTCCTTGACGTTCCTTGACGTCCTTTGACGGATAGTGACGCAGCCTGCAGACTTGCAAGCTTTAAATCAAAAAAACAGCCCAAATTAGCTTGTTCAAAAATG
>Ga0182021_10000985_pt1 | contig 32498 bp, 43 predicted proteins | sample 612E3MmetaG_FD_120493 | JGI IMG/M metagenome (GOLD analysis project Ga0182021, IMG submission 120493) | Permafrost microbial communities from Stordalen Mire, Sweden - 612E3M metaG (Illumina Assembly) | ecosystem: Environmental > Terrestrial > Soil > Wetlands > Permafrost | place: Sweden... | reverse complement strand
TTCTAAAACTCTTGGCTTTATTTTTTGAATATTTACAAACCATGCAGGTATTGCTCTGTATATTAGCTTTGTATCGCACCTGTAGCAGAAAGGATATTCATGCTCTATGTTCTTTATTAAAACAATTTTCTTTTTCTCTTTTAGGAAATCAATTATATCTTTATTTGTGCTGTGAACAAATCTTCCGGAAAAATCTTTTACTTCTTTTGTAAATTTTCCCTTGTCGTCAACTGGCTGAACTGTAGGAATATTGTATTTTTTGCACACTTCATAATCATCTTCACCAAATGCAGGGGCAGTATGAACTATTCCTGTTCCGTCTTCAGCTGTAACAAAATCTCCAAGTATAATTTTGAATGCATTTTTTGTATCCTTGAAATAATCAAACAAAGGTTCGTATTCTTTTCCTTCCAATTCTTTGCCCTTGACTTCTTTTACTATTTCATAATCTCTTTTGTCTTTGTAGAAATTTTTTACAACTTCCTTTGCCATTAAATAAACATTCTTGTCAGAATTGTCTTTAATATAAACATAAACTAATTTTGGATTTACAGTCAATGCTAAATTTGAAGGAAGAGTCCATGGGGTGGTAGTCCAGGCTAAAGCATAAACCTTATCTTTATCTTCTTTAGATTTTTTATCGTCCTTAGACTTATCTTCATATTTTAATTTGAATTTTATAACTATTGAATCTTCTTTTATATTCTTGTAGGAATTATCCATTGCAATTTCTGCTTTTGCAAGAGGAGTGGCACATCTTGGGCAATACATTAAAATTTTTTCACCTTCGTAAATATATCCTTTCTCCCACAATTGTTTAAATGCCCACCAAACACTTTCAATATATTCATTATCCATAGTTTTGTACGAATTTTTCATGTCAACCCATCTTCCAATTCTTTCTATTACCTTTTCCCATCCATCAGCATACTCCAAAACTTTTCCTCTGCAGTAATCATTGAATTTTTTTACTCCCATCTTTTCAATTTCGTCCTTAGAATTAATTCCTAATCCTTTTTCAGCAATATTTTCAATAGGCAATCCATGGCAGTCCCATCCCCATATTCTTCTGACATATCTTCCCTTCATTGTCCAGAATCGTCCGTAAACATCCTTCGTGACAGAGCCTAATATATGCCCGTAGTGGGGAAGACCAGTTGCAAATGGAGGACCATCATAAAAGATGTATGGTTTTGAATCTTTTGTTTTTTTAAGTGATTTTTCAAATGTTTTATCCTTCTTCCAGAATTTCAGTATGCTTTCTTCAGTTTCTTTTATGCTTTCCATTTTGTTCTAATTCAATAGAATAACTAGTTTTTAAGATTTGTTCTATCTATGCTTGTTTACGCTTTTATTAACTTGGCCTTTGCTTGTTATATTTTTATTTGTAGACTTATTATTTATATTCTCTCTATAATTGTAATACTTTTGATATTCTATTACTTTACTTACATGTTCTGTTTTTTCAGGATTTGGTGCTGGCTTTCCCTGATTGTATGCTGAAAGTGATTTGTTCCAGGAGCCATACTTATTATATTCATCTTTTATGTAATGTGCAGCTGCCTTTGCAGATTTTTTGACATCAAATCTTTCATCAATCTTAGCTACATTTTTATAATTATTTTTGTTTATAGCAACTAATTTTTTTAATTCTTTGCCATTTTCTTTATCAACTCCAGTATTTTTTGAAGAACCAATGACTTTTAACCCGTATGCCTCTGCAGTCCCAGGAGCAAACATAAAAAGTCCTGCACCTCCATCTCCTCCTGAATTTAATCTTAAAGGATCTCCATAACTCTCCCTCATTGCAAGTCCTTTCAGCAATCCTTTTGGGATTTTATATTTTGTTTCAGTATTTTTTAAGATTTTATCCCATCTATATGTTCTTTGGAATCTTCCCTCTTTAGTCCAGTATGGAGCAGTAATTTGACTCATTCCACTAACCGTTATCCCTGCAGCAATAATGCCCGCAGCTATCTTCTTTTCCAGATTGCTCAAAAATAATAAACCCATAACAAAAAACACAATTGTTAATATAATAATACAAGAGCTTCCAATTTTAATTCCAACAACAGCTCCTGTAAGTTTAATAGAAAGTATATTTGCCAATGCAAGTATCATTGAAATAAAAATAAAAGCAAGTCCAATTATTTTTCTTCTGCTAATTTTCTCTTTTGCAGTTTTTTCTTTTTTCTTTTTTATCACACATAATTATGGAAACTATAATTTTTAAAAGTTGTTTAAGAAGATATAAATCATTAAAAACCAATTTTCACTACCCCATTTATGAATAAAGAACTGTGTGATAAACTTAATACTTTGCCTATTGCAGATAGAAAGAGATATAAAAAAGAATTAGATTTAGCATTTACTGATTCAGTGTATGCTGCCAGAAACTATAATATGAGCAGAGACGAATACAACGACCTTTCACAGGAAACAAAAGAAAAGTTTCAGGAAATTATTTACATTAAAATGTTTGGAAATAGCAATAAATAAAATTCTTTATATTTATATTCTGTAACAAATTAAATTAATTTTATTTAATCTCTTCCTTCGAATATTTTTAAGAAATCTTTCTCCAAGAAATGTAATTCTCCAGGAATTATAATGCAATAAGGTTTCACAACTCCTGAAAATTCTCTTATTTCGTCTATGCTTCTGTAAAGAATCTTTTGTCTTTTTGTTCCTAAACATTGACAAATAACTAATTTTCCTAATTTAACATCATGATTCTTAGCTGCTTTTTCCAATTGCATAATAGCTTTGCTTATATCCATGTTTATGTCTATAAGAATAAGAGAGTGAGCTTTTATTGACTGATTTTCTTTTACAACTTCCATGAAACTTTCTGGTTCATAGGATTTTTTCCAGTATGGCATAGAAGTTACTTTTCCAAATTTATACAATTGTAATCCAGTTTCAGCAACAGCATCAAAAATTGAAGCATTGTTTATTATTCTGTATTTTACTCCAGAAGCCAGAGCTTCTTGAATTAAAGTTATATGAGTAGTTGCAGTTAAAGGGCTTCCATATACAAGAAGAGCAATATCCATCTTTTTAGCCTCATCAATCATACTCATATTCTCAACTTTCTCCCTGTCAGCAGGAATAACCTTCTTCCCAATCTCATCAATCAGTGCCTGTTCTGTGTAGGGAAAATCAACAGTATAACTATCTAAATAGACTTTCTTGCATCTTGGTATTATTTCCAATGCTTCTTTAGAAATTCCTTTTTCATTTAATCCCAATCCTATTAAGTATAACATAAATAAGAAAAATAAACTCTATTTATTAAATTATCTAAGGACACTTTATAATAAAATTTCTTTGATTGGAGATTTTAGTGTTAAAATCTCTATCTTAGATACTTCAACAGTGCTCTTCTCTGAAGTTGTTTTTGCATCTTCTCTTATCTTTCCTTCATCAAATTTTTCATATAATTTATATTCTCCAGTTTTAGGATCACCTGTTTCTTTATCTGTTCCAACCAATCTTACTGCACATTCATAACTTCCATTAAAAAGCTCCATCAATAAATGTTTTCTTCCCTGTCCCTGCCAATAACCCATTCCACCCATAAACAAGTAATAACAAAATTAATATTTAAATTTATATGAAATAAAAAATACACTTTCCTAAACTCTTAAAAACAATAATTTTCTTTTAATTCAATGAATCCAATAATATTTACTCTCCTGAGCGTTTTTGTTGTATCTCTTATATCTCTCGTAGGAATATTTTTTATTTTTCTTAAAAAAAATACTTTAGAAAGTGTAATTCTTTTCTTTGTTTCTCTTTCAGTTGGTTCACTATTCGGAGGAGCTTTCCTTCACCTGATACCTGAAGCAGTTGGAAATGGAGGAATTACTCTTAAAATTTCATTCCTCATTCTTACAGGAATTTTAATTTTCTTCATAATTGAGAACTTTATACATTGGAGACATTGTCATATTCCAACATCAAAAGATCATCCTCATCCATTGGGAATAATGGCATTAGTAGGAGATGGAATACATAATCTTATTGATGGTTTGGTAATTGCTGCAGCCTATTTTGTAGCTATACCTCTTGGTATTGTAACAACTCTTGCAGTTATAATTCATGAAATACCTCAGGAAATAGGCCACTTTGGAGTTTTGCTATATGCAGGTTTCCCAAAAAGAAAAGCACTTTTCTTTAATTTTCTAACAGCTCTTACTGCAATGATTGGAGCAATCATAGGGATAATATTTAGTGAAAGTTCCGCGTATTTCTCTGCCATAGTAATTCCAATAGCTGCTGGAGGATTTATATACATTGCAGGAAGCGATTTAGTTCCTGAAATGCATAAGAATCAGGAAAAGAGTTTTCCATTCAAGAATTTAATAGGAATTATTTTAGGAATATTACTTATGTACGCTTTGACATTTCTGAAAGTTATTTAATTTGTAGAAAGATTTAGTTAATGTTAAAACAGAATTGTGATTATAATCATTTACAATTATTATATCAATACTGTTACAAATAACTTATGATTTCACAAAATAACACATTTACTTTCTATTTGAAAGAAAAGCACCAACAAGACCTATAACAAAAAGAAGCAATCCATAGCCTACAAATCCCTTTGAACCCGTAGCTACAACATTTCCAGTTACTGCTGGATACCAAAATGCCATTCCAGCGACAACCATAAGCAATGAAACAATTGTGGTTATCTTGTTTATATCTAACTTGTCCCCTTTTTTCGCTTTAGCCATTAATTATGCTAAGGAAACATCTTTTATAAATTTATTTATAATCAAGATTATACTACATTTTCTTAAGAATTTCAATTCCATCAACACAATTATCAATTCTATCTGGACTTTCACAAACTATTGTAATCTCCTTATCTTTTGGAAGATTCTCAAATAATTCTTTCCACTGTTCTTTCTTAACACCAATATGATTTCTCTCCCCTTTTTCTCCATATTCAATCCCAGAGAAATGGCAGTGCCATTCTTTTTGAGGAAATGCTTTTTTTACTCTATCATAATCTACCTTCTTATCTCTTGCAAGAACATGAGCAAAATCAATGCAGAAACTGCATCCCGTTTCTTTAACTAATCTTGATATTTCCTCGACGCTGCCGAATACATTTATCTTTCCCATAGTTTCAGGACAAAGTTTTACATCCCATTTCTTTTCCTTTATTGTCTCCATCATTTCTATAATTCTCTTCTTTATATTCTGAAAAGTTTCTTCCCCAACTCTTTTCTTATCTTCAGGAGTTTTAGCTTTTGCAAACTCTTTTCCATAAAATCCAGCATGAAATACAATGCTCTTTGCACCTAAAGCATGTCCTATTTCACAACATTTTAGAATTCTCTGCATGCTTGCATGAACTTTTTCCTTCTCTTCTGAATTTAGGTTTATAAAATATTGAGCATGAATGCTTAGACTAACTTTGTTTTCTATTGCAAATTCTCTTATTTTAGCAGCCTGTTCCTTATCCATGTAAACCTGCTGAACAAAAAGAACCTCGCAGTTTCCAAAACCTTTTTTATTATATTCCTTAAGAATTTCCTCACTCTCCTCAACACCTCCAAGTCCAGAAGGTCCAATCTTTATGCTTCCCATAAAACTCATAATGTAAAGGAGTTTTTATAATTAATTACGTCATAATAAAGCTTATATCTTGTACAAACTTTATTAAATAATGGAATGGAATATTGAAAGCGGTGTTCTTACAAAAGAATACGAATTTAAGAATTTCATTGAGGCAATTGAATTTGTAAATAAAGTATCTATTCTAGCAGAAACAATGGAACACCATCCTGATTTGCTTATTCATTCTTACAATAAAGTCAAGATTATGCTGTCAAGCCACGAAGAAAATAAAATTACTGATAAAGATTATGCCTTAGCAAATAGAATAGATGAATTGATATAATTTTAATCTAAATTAGTTGTATAACCTTGGCTATGTACATACTCTAATATCTGTGGTAATTTTTTCATAAGAGTATAATCTTGATTAAATTCTTCAGTAAATACTAGATACTTATTATTATCGTCAGGAATCTCTGCAACATTCTTTATCTCTCCTCCGTCTTCTGTAGGGCTATCACTAGCAATTATAGCTAATCTTCCTCTGCTTGGGCTCTCAGATATAATCCTTGTTATGTCTTTTAGTATTTCATTATTTCTCATATAACGAGGCAATTTTCACTATATTTAAGGTTTTACCATCTTGTATATTTGCAGCAGCGAGTTTATTTTCTTCTTTTTTCACTTCTTTTCTTAGAAATCTTCTTCATCTTTTCTTTTGCTTTTACAGGCCTCAAACTCCTTGAAGTCACAATTGCAATAAATAAAAAGGTAAAAAGAAGAGCATCTTCCCTGAATATAAGAGCTATTATAGCTCCAATAAAACATATTAAAATTAAAATTAAAAACCACCTTCTTCCGTCTTTTAATTCCTCACTTGTATTCTTAGCCAAAATATTTCCAATGGGAACTCCAAGAGCCAATATTACAATTCCTATAATTATTTTTAACACCTCTAACATATAACAAACAACAAAAAAGGCTTTTTATAATTAATGACCTTCTCCACATTTAAAGAGATCTTCTAACTTTGCCCTTTCTATTTCCAAATTCACTTCTTCATTATTATTCAATCTCTTTACCAAACTATTAATTGTTTCTTCTGCATTTTTTGCCTGTTCTGGACCAACATTTCCCTTTTTCCATATAATTTCATCCTTATTTCCACGTATGTCGTGTTTTGCAGTCCTGTAAGTAGGTTGATCTGCAAAAATAAAGCTGTAATAGTGATTAGGCTCTTTCGTTTTGAATATTATTACTCCTGACATAAAATTTGACTAAATTAGGGGTATATAAGATTTTTGGACTACTAATCTTCTTACTTTCTTCTAATTCTTCTTTTCTTTAATTTTAATTTATTAAAATTCTAAAAAAGTTTACTTTTTCTTTATATGTCTCCATATAAAGTACACAATTAAAACAATAAGTATAACTAAAACTCCAAAAGAAACATAATCAGAATATTGTTTTATCTTTTCCCAATTTTTTCCCAAAACAAATCCAACGTAAGTAAGGAAAACATTCCACATTCCTGCTCCTAAGAATGTGTAAAGCATGAATTTCTTAAGGTTCATCTTTCCCATTCCTGCAGGAATTGATATAACATGTCTTACAAGAGGTATGAATCTTCCTATGAATATTGTGAGTTCTCCCCTTTTTGAAAACCATTTTTCTGTTTTAACAAGGCTTTCTTCATCCAACAAGAAATACTTTCCATACCTTGAAACAAACCTTTTTCCTCCATACTTTCCTATATAATAAGAAATCAATGAACCAATTAAACTACCAATTGTAGCAGATATTACAACGATTAAAAACTTCATTTCACCGCTTGAAATTAAAAATCCTGCAAAAGGAAGAACTAATTCGGACGGAACTGGGAGAATCATACTCTCCATCATCATTAATAAGAGAACTCCAAAATATCCCACAGAAGATATTATCCCAATGCAAAATGCTCCAAGACTTGCAAATATACTCGTTATTATATTCATCATATTACAAACATAAACTATTTTATAACCCTTTCTTTCAAAAGCATTATAAATATTAAATTTATATTAAATTCATGCCAGAGGAAAATAAAAATTTCTTTAGTAAGAAAACAATAATAATTGCAATAATCATACTTGTTGTCTTTGGTTTATCCCTTGTATATTTCTATTCTGTTTATTCCAAAGGAGGATTAAGTGTTCCTAATAATTCTCTTTCGTATTTAGGAGACGCAATTGGAGTAATAGGTCTTATTGCACTTATTTTAGTTTATTCGAGAACTCTTCTTAAAATAACTGTTCAGAAAGGAACTCTTTCTAAGAGATTAGAACCACTTGAAGCAAAAGGCGTTAAAGTTGAACCATACATGAAAAGAACTTTGAGGCTTTCAAATGTTCTTCATCCTTATCTGGGAGGAATTGCAGTTATTGCAATTTTACTTCACTGTTTTTTCACAAGTTCTTTTATGAACAATTGGCTTTTGAGAGCAGCATTAATTCTCATTGCCTGGCAGGGATTCTTTGGATTAATGTTAAAGTTCAGGTTCGTTCCATCCTTCCTTAGAAAAAACAGTCATTTAGTTCACGCTCAATTCTTCACAGGAATACTTCTTTTAATTCTTGCAGGATTAGGCCATTTATTATTAAGAGGTTAATTTTATTTAAAGAAATCATCCAGTTCCTTTTTCAAATCAACTTTCTCACCAGCATTTAGCTTTGCTACTAAAGCATCTTTTGTCTTTCTTGCATTTTCCATTTGTTGAAGACTTACGTTTCCTGTTTTCCAAAGAATAGTATTTCCTGTTGTAGGTGCTTCTTTTACTTGAGAATTATATAACTCGTTATCAAAGCATACGAAGCTATAATATTGATTAGATTCAGTCTTATATATATAAAATCCACCCATAAAATATTTATAATTGGGAAGTATTTAAGGATTATTAGTTTTTTCAACCACAATAAATTTTAAAACCTCTGTATTCTTCCGCTTTTTATGTTTAAAAAATACTTAGTACTTGCAAGCAAGAAAGACAAGGCAGGAATGAACATAGCTAATCAGCTTTCCCAATTCAAAGATAATCCTGTTCTTTCTTCCTGGGCTGGAAAACCAAGCTTTGATATATATCTTGTTGAAGATGAAGCAATCCTTACAGAAAGTCTAAACATGGAAAAGATAAACCAATATGATTTTGTCATATTTGCCTCAAGACATAAATCTGAAAAACAGGAAAAAAGCCTTTCAGTTCACTCTCCTGGAAACTTCAGAAAAGCAGATTATGGTGGAATGCCAGGAAAAGTCTGTCCTTCTTCTGCTCTATTTAATAAATTTATTTTTCAAAAATTAAACGAACAAGCTACAAAATTTGAGCTTAAAGATTTCAAAATAACTCTTGAAGTAACTCACCATGGTCCTTTGATAAACAAGCCATGTGTTTTCATAGAAATTGGCTCTTCAGAAACAGAATGGATAAACAGAAGATTAGGATTCATTATAGCTAAAACAATTCAAGAAACAGTAGAAGAATTTCAGGAAAACAAATACAAAGAGATTGCAGTAGGCATTGGAGGACCTCATTATTGCCCAAGCTTCAATAATATACAGTTAAAATCAAACGTGGCAATAGCTCATGTAATTGCAGAGTATAATTCCCCCATAAATGCTGAAATGATTCAGGAATCAATAAAGAAAACTTTAGAAGACGTTGATTTTGTCCTTCTTGACTGGAAAGGTTTAGGCAAAAGTGAACAAAGACAGGAAGTAGTTAAGATACTTGAAGATAATTATATACAGTGGAAAAAGACTTCTGACATAACAAGATAGATTTTTAAATATAATAATATTCTCTCTTTTCCGTAATATTATACATAAAATGAACAATAAGACCAGCGAGGTGAAAGCGAAATGGATCAATGGAAGAAGAAAGAGTGTTGAAAGAGAAAGGGAAAAAGAATAGTATACGTGATGGTGCTTCCTACAGTGTAATGGATGGTATGGGTCTTAGATATATTACCCCATATGCACTTTCTATTGGAGTTTCTAATCAAATTATAGGAATACTTGATTATTTGCCTGCTCTTATTGGAAATATATTCAGAGTTGCATTAAGCAAAACATATTACAAGAAATCAAGAAAGGGAATGGTTTTACCTTTCGTATTCATTCAGGGATTTTTCTGGCTTCCTTTGCTTTTAGTTGGATTCGCATACTTTTTCCTTGGTTTGAAAGTTCTTCCCGCAACATTACTTCTTGTATTATGTTATTCAATAATTGTAATTTCTGGAGCAATTGCTTCTCCAGCATGGACTTCATGGATGCAGGACTTAGTTGAAACAAAAAGAGGAGAATATTTTGGAAGAAGGAGCAAAACAACAGGATTAGTTCTTATAATGAGCATGCTCACAGCAGGATTAATTCTTGATCATTTCAAGAAGGGAAATGTTTTCTTTGGATTTATTATTCTCTTTGGTCTAGCCTGCATTGGAAGATATGTTTCTTTTTCTTTTTTGAAAAAACAATACGAGCCAAAGGCAACAAAAGACGAAAAATCTTACTTTAGTTTTTTAACATTCCTCAAAAAGATGCCCTCTAACAATTTTGGAAGATTTGTAATTTTTACTTCTCTAGTTTCCTTCGCAGTTGCAATAGCTTCCCCTTTCTTTTCAGTTTATATGATAAAAGATTTGCATTTTTCATACTTTGCTTTTACGATTGTAAGTCTTAGCTCTTTGCTTTCTCCAATTTTATTCATATCTTTCATAGGAAAATTTTGTGATAGGGTTGGAACAGTAAGAATTATGAAAATATCAGGATATCTCATTTCCCTTGTTCCTATTCTATGGGTATTTTCCATTTTTATTATGAAAGCTCCTCAATTTATATTAATTGGTTATCTTTTCCTTGTAGAATTTTTCTCAGGTTTTGTATGGGGGGCATATAATCTTTCCACGAGCAACTTCATATATGACGCTGTAACAAAACAAAAAATAATATTATGTGTTAGTTATTTTGGTTTCATAAATTCCCTTGGTTCTTTCCTGGGAGGACTTTTAGGAGGACAGCTTTCAAGTTTATCTTCCCTTTCTCTATTTGGATTGAGCGGAATATTATTAGTATTCTTGATAAGCTTCGTATTGAGACTTGTTCCTGCAATTCTCGTTGGTCCAAAACTAAAAGAAGTAAGAACAGTTGAACTGTCTAAAGAAGGAATATCATTGAGAATAAAAGCAAAGATACATTCCTTTTTGAAATCAATATCTTTCTACAATCCAGAATCAAGGAAAATTCTCCCAGAATTTTAATCCATATACCTAATGAATAATTTATAATAACGTTTAAAAACAATAAACTGTCCATTCTGTAAGAGGTGACAGCACCTCAGAAATCTTATTCTGAGAAAAATTAAACAAAAATGCTATACAACAATGAACAGAAAAAATTTCATAAAAACATTAGGAATAGTTACTGCAGGAACAATTATAGCACCAAGTTGTGAAAAACTTGATTTTTTTAGTGATATAAAACAATTTGATGTAAAAAAAGGAAATAATCATTACATAGGACCACAAATTCCAATAACAATGAAAGATCCAATTCATTTTTATGCATATATTCCAGATAGTCAAATACATCCCCCATACAATGATGAAAAGTGTGACGGAATTTGGAATAAATTATACGGTGCAGGATCAAGAGTTTTTGCAGAAAAAGATGAGAATAGTGCGTGCTTTGTCTTCCGCCCATTATATGAGAAAAATAAAATTGAAATTGGTCAGTATACTTACAACAATGGGGAAATAAAGAAAGATTGCTGGACAACAGAAATAGATCCCAACAGGTACTATGAATATGAAATAAGATTTAGAAACGGGAGAGCAGAATATCGTTTTGAGAACACCTATGTTTCAGGAGATCCAATCGCAGAAAAAAACTTCATAGGAAAGTTTATACAGCCATACAATGGAGGACCTTGCGGAGCATATAGAGATAGCTATATTGTTCTCAAGCTATAAAATGAATTTAAAGACAATCCTGGCTACAATTATGCTTACAACATTTCTCACAACTATATCAAAATCTCAGTCAGAAAAATATTCTCTTTCATTTGGAGGATCTTATATGATTCCAAAAAAAGAGATAAAAAAGAGTTTTAATTTTTTAAAAGGGCTCGAGATATCTCTTTCAAGACCAATAAGTGAGAAATCCTCAGTTGGAATAACCTATTATTCTGGATACAGATGGGGAGAAGAACCAATTCAGTCAAGATTACTTGAGCAAAAAATAAATGCCGATGGTCTTTCAATAAATTATAAACATGAGCTATTTAACTCTAAAATATTGAAACCTTTTTATGAAATAGGAATAGGATATGAAAAATTCAAATTTGGAAGAAATAATGGATCAAATAGAGTAACAGAGATTACAAAAGGAGAGACTTTTGGCATAGGCACAGGATTAAAGGTAAATTTGGGAAAAAAGAAAAACGTATCAGCATATCTTGGAGCTGTAAAAGAATTTTTTATCCCAAACTCAAAAACAAATCAGAAATATTCAAACATAAAGCTCAATGCAGGAATGACTTTCAAAATAAATTCAAAAAATAAATCAAAGTAAAAAATAATTAAAGAGTTTTAATCTTCTTCAGAATCTTCATCATCTACGCCTTCTAAAATAAGATTATACGTGTCCACTAAATCATCCTGTACCTTCTTCATATTTTGCTCAAGAATAAGCAATCTCAGCGCGATATTTTCAATCAATTCTCTGTCTGTTTTTTCTTTTATTAATTCTTTATAATCTTCAAGACTATCTTCTTCATCCTCATCTATTTCTTCCTCATCGTCGTCTTCTTCATCCTCTTCTTCAGAGTCATCATCTTTTACATATTCTATTTTCATTTTATTAAAATTCCTTCATTCTTCCTTTATTTTTATTTTATAAAAATTACATTCTTCATTTATAATCTTTATTGACTATTATAGAGTTCCACAACTGCAATGTGTCATGTGAGTGCATTCAGGATTATTGCATCTTTTCGGACGCCCACATTTTGGGCACCATGTGTGTGCTTTACTTATTTTCTCTTTCCCATTTGCCTTTTCTATCCCCCTATCATCTTCCAAATCAACCATTGCCATGTAAAAACATAAGGCTCAATTATTTAAAAACTTTTTTAAAACAAACGCCTTCGCTGGGAATCGAACCCAGGGACCCCGAAGGGCCGAGATTAGCAATCTCGTGCAATACCACTATGCGACGAAGGCTTATATATCATAACTAACGAAAACATTTACTCAAAAATACTTATAAATATATGGTTTTCGGTTTGGTACTCTGTTTGCAAAAACATTTATAATCCTAAGAAATTAATTATATTTTAAAGGTTAAACAAGAGGTGAAGATGAACAAAACATTAAAGCTACTTATCATATCAGATGTGTTTGTATTTAGTGGTTTTGGTTTAATTGCTCCAATTCTTGCAATTTTTATAAAAGATAATCTTATCGGGGGAACTATCTTTGCAGCAGGTATAGCAAGTGCAATTTTTCTTGTAACTCATTCTCTTCTTCAGATTTTCTTTTCATACAAATTTAATCCTAAAGATAGAATATGGATGCTCTGGCTTGGAACTGGTTTAATAGCTTTAGTTCCTTTTGGATATATATTCGCAAAAAGTATCTATATAATTTTTGTAGTTCAATTTATATATGGAATAGGAGCTGCTTTTGCCTATCCTTCCTGGTTTAGTCTCTTTACAACCAATTTGGACAAAGGAAAGAGAGGTTTTCAATATTCAATATATTCTGCAGCAGTTGGAGTAGGATCAGCAATAACAGCAGGAGCGGGAGCTTTGCTTGCTGAAAAAATAGGATTCCAATGGGTATTTGCCATAACAGGATTGTTTGCGGTTATAGGTTTCCTTACACTTTTATGGCTTGAAAAAAAGATATTGAGAAAAACATAATTAATATTTAATCTTCTTTTCCAGGGTATATTTCTGAAAACTTCTTTATTTCATTCAAATTTACTCTTGCCATAACTAAACCCTGTTTGTTATATAATTCTGCAAGTATTTTGTGAGGAGAAGAAATTGCAGAATATGATATTAAATCCCACTCTTTCTTGTAAGGATTGCATACACATACAAAATTAAGATTTTCAAAAGCTCTTGAAAGTAACATTGACTTAAGCAAATTTAATTCACCATCCTTTGGATTTTCTTTGTGGGCTTTAGATTCATATCCCCAATAAGCTGGACAGAATACAATCTCTGCACCTGCATTCTTCATTTTCTTAAACAATTTAGGAAAAGCCAAATCCCAACATATTACAATTCCAATCTTCCCAAAGTCTGTATCGTGTACGAAAATTCTGTTGCCGTTTTCAGCTGCATGATCTCCATAAAGATGTATTTTCTTGTATTTTCCTGCTATTTTTCCTTCTCTATTAATTAATATTGCCATCTTGTAATGCGAATCTTTTGATATAAAATAATCAGTAATTATTGCCCATATAGAATTTTCTTTACAGGTTTCCTGTATCTCTTTTATAAGCTTGTGATTTAGAGGAAGTTCTTTGGCTTTATTTATGCAAGTTTCAGGAAAACACACAATATCAGCCTTTCTTTCAGCCGCCATAACAATATATTTCTTTATCCTATCAACATTGTGTCTGCCAGTATGGTTGTATTTTATCTGTGCAAGAGCAATCATAGGCATTCTGTGTTTCATAGGGTAAAAAATTGGAAGTCATTTAGTATATTTACACGTCCCACTGCCAACTATTTAAAGTTGTCGTCGACGACAATAAAGTTTTTAAAGCAACTCTGTTCAAAGAAGTTCGCACAAACAAATGCTTCCTTTGAGCCTCTTTTGTAGTTTGTAAATTAGAAATTATTTTTATATGTAGTTACTAATAGAAATTATCATTCTACTGTAGATTGTTTCCATATCTCTTGTATTATTCTTTTATCATATCCTACAAGTTCAACATAAGCCTCTCCATTTATTTTCTTCTTTTCTTTTTCACATTCAACTTTGCATGCTCCTTCCCAATAACAGGCACCAGTCTTAAACAGAGAATCAATTTCCTGATCTTTCACATAAGGAATAACATTCATCTTCACTTTTATTTTTGGAATATTTATTTCCCATCCCGAAGGATATTCAATTCCAGTTTTTTCACTCTTCCAACTTCCTGTGTTCTTTACTACTATGTCTTTGCTTCCCAAATTCATTTTTTTTGAATTTTTATAAACAAACGTTCCTCCAATATAATTTTTGCTCTTTCCTTTCTTGTCCTTTACCATAGAAATCATAATCTCAGTTTTATCATCTAACATTATTCCAAACCAATCCCATCCAACAAGAGAGCTTTTTTTTATCATATTGCTTTTCTGATGATCAAACCAGGCTTCTCCTGAAATATTAACTTTTTTTCCATCAAGAATTACACTCCCTTTTACATTAAGTCTTGTAAAACTCATGTAATACGCCCTAGATTCAGGGTTTTTGTGTATTATCTGAAGCCCTTCATCAAAATGCCTTATTATTTTTTTTACAGGTTTAATTTCTAAATCAATAAATTTATTTTTTATATTGAATGATTTATTAAATTTAAGAGAGGAATCATTTAATTTTAAATCTAATTTATTATAATTTATTTTATTTTCCTCAAATAATCCTGAATCTGTATAATATTGAAATTTTTTATTCTTTTTATCAGTAATTGCAGAATGCACAATTAGATAAGGTTTCTTCTTGAATAAATATAATGGTATTGGACCAATTCTTATTATTTCTGGATGTACTTTAAAGACGCAGAATTCAAATCCTAATGGTTTCTCTTTTGATTTTACATGACCTGTAAAATACCACCATTCCACTGGAGCATCCCTGAGAGGATATATTGATTCAGGCCATTTGAGTTTTTTCTTTTTTATTTTGTCCAATTTAGGAGCATTAATTTTTTTAAGAATATAATCATCTAAATCCACTTCTTCATTCCCAACGTATTTCATAAAATTGTAGAGCCTTCGGTTTAGAATATGCCTTATCTTTCCTCTCTTCATGGACACTTTAAGACAATCCTCTTTTAAATTATTTTCCTATTTGAAAACTTTAAAATAATGTTAATGAAAAATGGGAAGAATCATAGCAAGTACATCTTCATGGGCTTTTATAAATATAGCATTTGTTATAAGAAAAAATACAATTACAGCAATTAATAAAATAATAAAACCAATTAGAAACCACCAACCTTTTTTTACTTTTTATTCCTCTTTAAAAAAACAAAGTAGACTACAACCATAACTAGAACAATTTCTATAATAAGATTAGGACTTAATGATGGTGAACCGAGTATAAATAATAAAACGTCTAATATTAAATATATTAAAAGTGCAATCCCCATTGGTTTCGTATTCACCTTATCTTTAAACAACGCAATAGCCAAAACAAAAACAAATAATCCTCCTAAAATAAATCTTCCAGAAGAACTTGTTTCAAACCCTAAAGAAAAACCATAATAAATCATAACTAAAGAAATCATAATCAAGCCGATTCCAAAAATTTTCTTTCTTGCGTATAAATTTTCATCCAATCTCTTGGCCCCTTTCTTTACCACTTTCTTCATGTTCTTATTAATCAAATTAGTTATTTAAATCTTTTTAAAATAAGCGAGTGAGAAATAGCAGGGGTGGGTAGGTTACTAAAAGTAGGAATACCAAGATTTTAACCTTTTTTCAATCATGGCTATTCATTTCTTATTAACAAAGTTCTATCTTGTATTGTAATATATATTGAAGCTATTTTTTGAACTACAATTATATAAATTTATAAACAAGAAATAATTAATAAAATTACAAATAGCTTTGATAAGTTAAAAAAGGAAGATGATTAATAAAAATTTAGTTGACTATATCAATAAAAATCTTAATAAAGGTTTTAATCATTTGTCAATTCAAAATACATTGATTAAGCGAGGATATTCTTCTAAAGATGTCTATGACACAATAAATTACGTTAAAGAAATTAATTCTCATGCATTTAAAGCATCTGAAACAAAAGATACCAATAAAAAATCCTGGATATACTTCGGAGTTTTTTTAGGAATTATTATACTTTTATTATTAATTTTATTATTCCTAAATAACTCTAAAAAAACAATCCCTGAAGATAAACTCTCTGAAGGAACTTCTTTTAATCTACAAGAAAATAAAGAAGTTAAATTTAATTTAAATGAGGAAAAACATAAATTAACCGTAAATTCTATTAATGAAGATTCAGTAGAAATAATTTTGCAAAGTGAGCCGATTAAATTTACAATAAAAGTTGGAGAAACTAAAAAAATTGATTTAAATAACGATGGCATATACGATGTATATGTAAGTCTGATAAGTATTAAAGACGGTAAGCCACTCCTTTTTATTAAAAAAATTAATGAGAAAACTTGCATTGAAAACTGGACTTGCGCCAATTGGGAGATTTGCTCGGATGGAAATCAGACAAGAAAATGTACAGATTTAAATAATTGCAAAACTACAAAAAATAGGCCAGCAAGTAAACAGGAATGTGAAGTTTCAGAAAAAAATCCACCCGCAGTAAATGATACTACATGTGCAGAAAAGAACGGAACTATCTGCAATAAGACATCAATTTGTACAACATCAATAATAAATGCTTCTAATAGTTTAAGATGTTGTATTGGAAGTTGTATAATTAATCAATCTTTAGATAATCAAAATGAATGTTTAACAGCTAAAAATTGCGATGATGGAAATTATTCTACAAATGATATTTGCAGTGGAACTCCTAAAAAATGTCTGCACAGCCCTATAACTCAATGCACAGATGGAGATAATTATTGTCCAACAAATTGTAATTATTCAATGGACTCTGATTGTAAACAAATAGAGACGGATTCAATAAGGACAGAATGTGGAACAGACATCTGGTGCTACCATGACAAGGTTATTGAAACAAAAAATTATACTCTCTGCTTTAATATAAACAAATACTGGGATGATGTTGATCAAGGAGTTGTAGGGGATTGCATTTATTATATTGCTGTAAATCTTAATAATTGCACTCTTTGTGAGCATATTGTTAAATTGGATATCCACAATTTATGCATAAAAGACGTTTGTTAATAAAAAACTTGGAGAATTAAATCTATTGAAATATTCTGGTGAAATAATAGTTCTTAAATAAAAAATAGCGGGAGTGGGATTTGAACCACACGACCTCCGGGTTATGGGCCCGGCGAGCACTCCAGGCTGCTCCATCCCGCTATGTAATCTCATTAATGTTTTTTATTTTTAAACGTATCCTTTATACTCTCAATCAATTTTTCTCCTCTATTCATACTCAAATATGTTATCTAAACGTCAAATTAATGTTATTGCTTAGTAGTAACACAATCCAAACATTTATAAACCATAAATTATCTAATAAAATTATGAAAGAAGAGAACGATTCATCATCAATTTATAGAATGGCTTCCTTTGCAAGTCCTGTTTATCACGTAGCAGGAAAATTAATTGAAGCGGGATACAGAGTAGCTGGGCGTGCAGGTGTTGAACAAAAACAACTTGATCCAAATATGATTACAATATTAAAAGATAGAAAACCAGTTCAGATAAGTTTATTTGGATTGAGAATACCCTTCCTTTATAAAAAATCAAGAGGATTAAATGTCGGAAAAGTATATTTTAATGACTCAGATAGAAATGCAACAGAAGACGAAAATTGGGTTTTTGAACCTCATGGAATAAAAGAAGAATCAAAACTAACTGCACTTCTCGAAGAAGTCAAGCCAAATCATGTTAAAATTCAAACAGCATTAGGACACCCTGTACCAAAGAGAGAAATATATTTACAGGACCTCTACAAATTTAGTAAGGATTCTCTTCTTTAAGAAGCCCTTGTAACGGGCACAGGAGTTGGTGTTGGCTTTGGAGCCGGTGGATTCACAACAGGTGTGCTGGGTGTTGTTGGAGGCGATTGATTATTCATTGCAGCTATTTCATTAGCGAGAACCTGTTGCCTTATTTTTTCCTGCTGAAGAGTATTATTCAAATTCACAATTGCACTTTCCAATGCTGCTTGTTGAGTTTGTAAATCATTCTTTCTTGAAGTAAAAGAAGAGGTTGTTAAAGTGTTTGCCTGATTCTTAATATTAACTGAAAAAAATACAAGTGCTATAATTACTAATACGGAAACTAATACAATTAAAATCTTTACGTCTCTGTTTTTAGTCATCTTCTTCTCTCCTTGGGGGTGTTGTTACAGGTGGGGTATTGTTAGGCTGTGCTATTATAGGTGCAACTTTGCTCTGTTGTGCAACAAGCTTATCCAATTGTACCTGCAAATCCAGAGTGGCCTGCTTAGTATTTAAAATTTCTGCATTTAAAAAATCTATATATGAAGCATAATAATCATTAGTTTTTGTTATATTATCAATTTCATTTATAAGGGCTGTATTATTATTTTTTATCGCTTGGCTCTTGTCATAATAGCCTTTTACACTTCCCACAAAGAAAGTAAGGGCTAAAGCAATTAGTAAAATCACTATTATTAAAAATGAAAAATTAATCTTATTCGGATGTGCTTTTTTAAGACTAAATCCTAATGCAATTAACCAAAAAAATGCAAAGATGAAATATAGATATACAAAAACAGGAGTCTTTAGAAAAGTGATTAAGAATATGCTAAATACAAAAAAAGATACAATAAATAGGGGAAATGCAACAACAGTTTTTATGCTCATATGAAATTAAAGCTCTCCTCTTTTATTCTATCTCTTTTCACATTTGATTTAATTAATTGCTTTCTTATTGCACTTTTAAAACCAATGGGTCCACATATGTAAAATTCCTTATTCTTTAAGTCTCCAACCATTTTTGAAATCTCTGAGACGTTCAAAAAACCTTTTTCATTGCTGACCCATGGAAGAAATTTGAAGTTTTTATTTTCCTTTTCCATTTCTTTTAAATTTTCGTATGAAATAAACTCTTCATGCTTCTTTACAGAGTATATTAAGTATATTTTACGTTGGTCTTTCTTCATGTCTTCTGCCATTCCAAGGAAAGGAGTAATTCCGAGTCCTCCTGCTAGCCATACCTGATCCATATTCCTCTTGCTAAAGTTAAATCTTCCATAAGGACCTTCAATAGAGACTTTTTCTCCTGCTCTTACATTTTTTAATCCGCTTGTAAAGTCTCCAAGATTTTTTACAACAATCTTAAGTTTTCTCTCGTTAGATCTTGAGGCAACAGAGAATGGGTGTGCTTCACGACTTAGTTTCTGATTATAAAATCTTACAAATATAAATTGCCCAGATTTGTAATCCAAAGGTTTTCCTTCTGGGACAAGAGTAATTTCATACACTTCATTCTTTGCATTTATACTTTCAATTGTATAAAATGCTTCCTGTACTATACTCTTTTTTATGAACAATGTATACAAAAATCCACTTAGTCCTATAATTGAAACAACTGTTGCAAAGATGTAATACCCATTAAATATGAAATCTCTTGATGCACTTCCCCTCACAAGGAAAATATGAAGGACTGCAAATATAAAAACAAGGCCAAGAAATTTATGTGAAAATTTCCAATTATTATATTTTATTTTTGTGTAAAGAGTTACATATATAAGTCCTATCAAAGAAAGGAATGCAATAATTCCAAAATTTACAGACCAGTAAGAGCTAGGAAGAAGATATATAGCAGCCTTGTAGAAATCAGCAGGAATAAATTTGAGAACAAGAAGAAGAGGATGTAAAAGTATGAGTCCGAGTGCAACTCCTCCAAGTATACCGTGTGCTACGTAAACTTTATCAAGTCCCCCAAAAGCATCTTCTATAAATTTTATTCTTGTAGAAAGGATAAATGTTATTGCAAATATAGTCACCCCTATTAATCCAGCCATCTGACCTAAATTCTGTGTAATTTCTAAAAATGTGGATAAATCTTTGTGAGGGCCTAGAGTAAAGAGCAAAACTACAGGAACAACTGCTAATATTACAATTACCAACCATGCTAAAAATCTGTTATATTTCATATTAAAATCCTAGGAAAATTATTGTATATTTCAATATTTAAGTCTTTTCCTATACATAAAGCTCCTATTTTTTGATTTTTTTCCAATAATTTAACAATTTCTGATTTTGCAACAACCATAAGTACAGTTGCGTATAAATCTGCTTCAGAAAGAGTTGGAGCTAGAACTGTTACAGATATGTAATTTTTTTTGTTTATTATATGAGACCTATCAAAATTCTCATAATACTGATTATAATCTCCTGATGTTGCAATTCCCCCATTCTTTACATTAATTCTTCCAAGTACACTTCCTTTTTCTCTTGGGTGTTGTATTGCAATTTCTTTGTCTTCATCACCAAAGATTATTATATCTCCACGATTATCAATTAAACCAGATATAACCCCACTTTCTATTAATGTCTCAGCCATTTTATCTCCAATATATCCTTTTGCAATGCTTCCCAAATCCATCATAACATCTTTATTCTTCAATTCAACAATTCTCGTTTCTTCATTTACATATATATCTTTGTAAGAACAATTCACTTTGCTCAATTCTTTTCCTGATTTTCTCTCAAGGAATTGTTTTCCAAGAGAAATATCATATAACCCATTTGTTTCTTTGCACATATTCAAAGCCATTTTAAGAACTTCTATAAATTCTTCAGGCATTTTCATTTTTCTTTTATTATTAAGGAGAGATAAACTGCTCTTATTATCATAGAAATTAAATATCCTAGACAAACGAATTCCCTCTTCGTATGCCTCCTCTACTATTTCCTTAGCTATATCTTCCCCAGTATTATAAATAATAAACTCTACCTCGCTTCCAAAGAGCTTTTTCTTTATATGTATCTCATCCATTATCCTTTTACAACAACAATTCTTAAAAACGTTCTTATTTTAGACATTTTATGGGTGATATGATTTTGGGTATTGATGATGCAGGACGTGGTCCTGTTATAGGCCCTATGATTCTTGCTGGATGTCTTATTGATGAAGCAACTGAAAAAGAATTTAAGAAATTAGGAATAAAAGACAGCAAAGAATTAACACCTAAAAGAAGAGAATTTCTTGCCGCAATAATAAGAGAAAAAGCGGAGACATTTGAAATTACAATTACATATCCAAAGGAAATAGATGATAAACTTTCAAAAGGAATAAACTTGAATCACGTTGAAGCAATTAGAACAGCCGAGATAATAAACAAAATAAACAAGGGTTTCAAAAGAATAAAAGTAATAGTAGATTGCCCTTCAGTTGGAATAGCAAAATGGGCAGACCTTCTTAAAACTAAAATTGATAATCTATCTAACCTTGAAATCCTATGTGAACATAAAGCAGATAAAAATCACATATCTGTTTCTGCCGCATCTATTCTTGCAAAGTCTGCAAGAGAAAAAGAAATGGATGCGCTAAAGAAAATATATGGCGAAGAAATAGGTTCTGGATATACCTCTGATCCTGCCACAATAAAGTTCCTTGAAAAAAATGTCATAAAGCACGAAGACTCAGGAATATTCAGAAAATCCTGGGAGACCTGGAGAGTAGCAATGGATAAGATAGGACAAAGAAAATTATAATCACAATAGAAAGTGGCTTAATCAAATGGATGAGAAAAATAAAATAAACAAATTGAGCACTATGGAAAGTCCTTTTTACTACAATAGAGAAATTTATGAAAGAATTGAAAGAACAGGAAGATTAATTCCCATAAAACCTTCTGAATTAAAGTGTATTGATGGAATGAAAACCGAAAGACTATTAGAATTAAGAATAAAATCAGAATTAACATTTATATGTGATACCCCCATTACAAACAAAGATTTAATGATAATTATAAAAGTTCATGCTCCATTGGATGCAGAATCCTATACCTCTTATAGGTATAACGGAAAAACTAACAAAACTTTATCTTTGAAGTTTTATTGATTATCTTAATGCTTAAAAACCTAAAAATCTTGTTTTTTTAGTAAAAATTACTCAAAAATGGCTTATATTAAGAGATTGGTGATGCATGGTTTCAAAAGTTTTCCTAAGAAGACAGAGGTTCCTTTTACATCTGGAATTAATGTTATTCTAGGTCCTAATGGTTCTGGAAAGTCAAATATATCTGATGCTCTTTGTTTTGTTCTTGGAAGGCTGAGCATAAAATCTATGCGTGCTGCCAAAGCAAGAAATTTAATTTTTCAAGGGACAAAAGCCGCATCTCCAGCAAGAGAAGCAATAGTAGAAATTGTTTTTGACAACTCTGATAAAACATTTTCAATAGAAGAGAATGAAATATCCATAAAAAGGATAGTAAGACTTAATGGACAGAGCATATACAAAATAAATAATGAAACAAAAACAAGACAGGAAGTTCTTTCTCTTCTTGCTCAAGCTGGAATAGATCCAAATGGTTTTAATATAATTCTGCAGGGAGAAATTCAAAACTTTGTAAAAATGCATACAGAAGAAAGGAGAAAAATAATTGAAGAAGTTGCAGGAATTTCAATATATGAATCAAGAAAAGAGAAATCAATGAAAGAACTTGATAAAACTGAGGAAAAACAAAAAGAAGTATTTTCAATTCTGAGGGAAAGAACAGCCTATCTCAATAACCTTGAAAAAGAAAGACAGCAGGCTCTGAAATACAAAAAACTGGAGGCAGATATAAAGAAATTCAAGGCAAGTATAATTCATGTTGATTTGACAAAAAAGAAAAATAACATAAAAGAGATACATGAATTAATAGCAAAGAAAAACAAAGAAATAGAAAAGATAAGGCAAGAAATATCAAAGATGTCCGAAGAAATAAAAAATTCTGAGGAGAAAGTTATTGCAATAAATAAAAAGATACAGGATTCTACAGGATTGGAACAGGAAAAGCTTAACCAAGAAATAACCTCTGCAAGAGCTGAAATTGCAGGACTAAACGTTAAGATAGAAAATCATGAGAATAAGATGTCTTCAATATCAAAGCAAAAGTTAGAGTTTCAGGAATCCATAAGAAAAGAAGAGCTTGAATTAAAAGAATTACAAAATGAAACTCCTTCAAATTTAAAGAAAGAAAAAGAACTTGTTACAAAGAAGAGCGAGCTTGAGAAACTTGAAGAAAGAAGAAAGAGATTCTATATGCTTAAATCAGAATTAAGGTCTATAAGAGAAAAATACGAAGATAAAAGAGTTGCCCTTCAGAATTATAATAATGAATCTGGATTTTTAGTAAAACAAATAGAATCTATATCTGGACAGCTATTTGATAAGAAAACATCTCCAGAGATTGTTGAAGAATTAAAATCATCTTTAGTTCAAAAGAAAAATATGCTTGAAAACCTTAACAAAAGACAGATTGAACTTGAGAAAATTTCTTTTTCAGGAGAAAGAGAAATAGAAAAGCAAAACAAAATAACAGAAACAATTGCTAAAATGGATATTTGCCCGTTGTGCAAGAGCAAAATAACAAAAGAGCACATAGAAAATATACATAAGGAGATATATCCAAAAGTAGCCTCTCTTAAAAAAGAACTTGATGATTCAGATAAGGAATTAACCCAGATAGGAATGAGAAAAGAAATGCTTACTGAAGAAATAGAGAAGTTTAGTTCAGAAATATCAAAGAGAGAAATGGATTTGATAAAAATATCAAATGCAAATGAAAAGAAAAATACAATCAAAGCATTAAATGACAAAATAATAATTGCAAAGAAAGAATTATCTGAGATTGAGAAATTAAAAATAAATCTTGAGAAAGAACTAGAGGACAATACAAATGTTGAACAAAAGTATGAAACTGCAAGAATTGAACTTCAAGAAATTTCTCTGAGAACAAAAGAAAATGTAAATTCGGAAATATCCTTCAAGCAGAGAGAATATGAGCGTTTCAAGATATCTCTTAAACAACTTTCAAGAGAAGAGGAAGATGTTAAAGAGGAACTTTCTGTTTTCAAAAAGAAATACAACGAAAGAGAAAGTATTCTTGAAAAGAAAAAGAAACAGGAAGAGGAATTAGTATTAAAATTCCAGACTTTTATAAAAGAAAGAGATACATTGCAACAAAAAATAAGAAAAGATGAGCAGGATTCTTTAATAAAAAAGAATTTTATATACAATATAGAACAGGAAATAAATAATGTTAAAATTGACAAGGCAAAAGTTGATGCAGAGATAGAAAATTTGGAAATGGAAATGTTAAACTTCCCGGACATAGAGTTCATAGGTGGTTCAAGAGATTCTCTTGTTGAGAGACTTTCAAAGATACAGGAAGTTTTCTCAGGAATGGGAGTTGTAAATTTACGTTCAGTTGAAGTCTATGATGAAATAAAGAAAGAATATGATTCAGTAAATGAAAAGGCAAACAGCATAACAAAGGAAAGAGAGAGCATACTAAGAATAATTCATGACATTGATATAAAGAAGAAAAAAGTTTTCCTTAAGACACTAGGAGAATTAAATGAAATATTTTCAAGAAATTTTGCACAAATAAGTTTGAAGGGACAGGTTTCACTTGAATTGGAAAATCCCAAGGAACCATTTGAAGGAGGAGTTGGAATAATAGTAAAAACAGGACATGGAAAATACTTTGACGTTACTTCCTTATCGGGGGGAGAACAAACAATGGTAGCTCTCTCATTAATTTTTGGTATTCAGGAGCTTAATCCATATTGTTTTTATATACTTGATGAGATTGATGCAGCTCTTGATAAAAGAAACTCAGAAAGATTGGGTAGCCTTCTCAGAAAATACATGCAGAAAGGTCAGTACATTGTTATTTCACATAATGATGAAATAATTACAAATGCAACAAATCTTTATGGTTTATCAATGCATGAAGGAATAAGTAAAGTAGTTAGTCTTAGAGTATAAAATAATTATCTCGAATAAGTATTTTTTATACCCCATAATCAATATATTAACTGATAAACCACAAGTGTAAATAATTTAACTATAGTCAAAATTAATGATTTACAACAGTCTTATTATATAACTCATTTCCATTTGAATCTCTGAATGTTATAACTGCTGAAGATTCATTTACAATGTCTAAATCAACAAAACCAGATTCGGTATAAGAAATCCATTCTGAGCCTAGCCCACTTTTTTGCGGAGCATCTTCTTTTTTACTTCCAGAGCCTCCAGCAATAATATAGTTAACTCCACTATTATCCAATATTTCCAACTGATGATTGTGCCCACTAAGAACAAAATCTACTCCATTATTTACGAATCTAGACTGAAAAAGAGAAGTAAATGAAGAATCTTGATCTGCCCAGTATTTATTAAATAATTTAGAACCAGAAGAATAAAAAAAGCTGTGAGTTGCGACAATTACCCAATCATCTTTGCTTATGTTTGGAAGCACAGAATCTAAACACTTAAGTTGATTATCAAAATTTTCTCCTTTTCCCCATTCTAAGTCTAATGTTATTAAATCTGTAAAATTATTTAGTTTATAATGATCACAATATTCTGCATATAATTTTTTATTTTTTATTTCCTTTAAATTCTTATAAACAGTCAAATATCTGTAAAAATAATTTTCTCCTCCAAACATGCTATCATGATTTCCCATAATATAAACAGATGGGACTTTTGAAATAGAATCAGAAGCACTATTAATATAATTTATCAAATTAGAACTTACAAATCCCCAATCAGTCAAATCTCCTCCAAAAATAAAAAAGTTAGAGTTATGAGATATATACCTTAGAATATTCAAATCTGTTTCTGCATTTGTATTTTTATCTCCGAAGTGAAAATCACTCGAAAAGGATATTTTAAGAGAGGTATTTGATGTAGGAGTTCTAAATACTTCAGATTCATATGAATAATTTATAATATAATAAGAATAACTTGTATTATACATTAAATCTTTTATTGTAAAGATGTGTTTTCTTATTGGAGATTTATCGTATAATATTGCACTTTCATTGCTGTTTAAATTTGTGAAATTCAAGGAAAGCACCATCGCTTTTGGTGTATAAAGGACTATTGCTAGATTTGAAATGCCATTAATTCCTACTTCATCCGAAATAAGAAGTATAGGCTTGGTTAAATTTGCCTGATTGCTTACAAGAATATATATTATTGACATATTTATAATAAAACCAATTATCATAAGAATGAAAATTATTTTCTTTAAATATTTTTTATGTCTATTTTTATTGAATATAAAAAGTAGTACAATTGGTAACGCATATATTACAATTAAAATAAAAATAAATATTAATTTTATTGGAAAAATCCAATACATCATGCTTCCAATTTCCTTAAATGATAAAAAATAACATACAAAAAATACAAAAGACAATACAGCAAGAAAGATAGACAAAATCACCCCATATTTTTTAATCATTAAATATTAAAGTCATTTACTTGTTATAAATTTAACTGGATAAATATAATTCTCTCACTTATTTATATTCTTTATAAAATTATTAAGAGAAAATAAAACATTCATATGAGCATTCTTTCTTTTCTCCAACTCCATTGCTTTTGCAGGAGTTTCTATAACAATTGCTGTCTTTGCTGCGGGCTTATAAGACATTCTGTCATCTAAAAATATCTTTCTTGCAGCAAGGAGTTCGTCAATTGAATAATCTGGTTGAGCTTTATCACTTTGAACAATTCCTTTTATTACCTCTTCTCCAAATCTGGTTTCTCCATCTTCCTTTATTTTAACTCCTGAGTCCATAAGAATCTTTACCATATTCTTTGCAATAGAATCTCTTTGTCCAAGTCTTCCCTGTGAATAAATATATCCTTCATGTATTAAATTATCTTCATGCAAATCAAAACTCATTAGAGGCATATATTTCCTTGATGTTTCTATAACATATCTTGATAGCATATCAGCTTCCGTACATAATGGTTTTTCATATTCAGGTAAATTTGAATTCTTTTGACTTGGTAAACAATGTTCTGCGTCTCCAACACTATACCCTCTGAAATCAGGGCTATATGTCCTTCTATTTATAAATCTCCAATCTCTTAAATATCCAAGAGGATTACACAATGGCAATAAAACCATTGAGACTCTTCTGCTCATTTTTTCTAAACGTGCAATTGTTTCAGGCTCTGATATGGCATTTGGCCCTGCAGGTTCTTCTCCATGAATGCCTGATAGTATCCATATGGATTTCCCTGCCTTTGGAGTCCTAAGGGCAATTATAGGCAAAGAAACGTTCTTACCTTCATATACTCCGCTAGAAAATCCAATTGTATCAAGTAACCATCCTCTCTTTTCCAACTCAAGAAAAGAAGAATATAATTCCTTTACAGACTTTCTTCCATCGCCATACGTCTTGAAATTAGGTATTTCCATAGGGGAATTAGACGGTTTCTCTTATATAAATTTATCTTCTTCAAATAGTTTAAATAAAACCTATGCTTCTATATTTAATGAATAAAGACGAGTTAATCCACAGTTTGAAGACAAAAGGCTTTCATGAAAGAATATTAAGCGCTTTTGAAAAAGTTAAAAGAGAGGATTTTCTGCCTGATAATTTTAAGAAACTAGCATATGAAGACATAGCTCTTCCTATAACAAACGATCAAACAATGTCCCAACCTTCTACAATTGCCCTTTCCCTCTCTCTTCTAAAGCTTAAGGATAATCATAAGGTTCTAGAGATAGGCTCTGGCTGTGGTTATGTTCTTGCACTTATGTCTGAGATAGTAGGAGAAAAAGGAAAAGTCTATGGTGTTGAAATAGTAAAGAATCTGGCAGACAAATCAATTCAAAGCCTAGAAGAGTATAACAAATACAACAACATAAAAGTATACAACATGAACGGAAAAGTAAAATCTGAGGAAGTTCCATTTAATAGAATCTTAATAAGTGCAGCTCTTGAGGAAGTTCCAAGAGAAGTTTTAGAACAATTGGATGAAAATGGGCTTCTTGTTGCTCCCATAGGTCCTGGTTCCATGCAAACTTTAACATTAATAAGAAGAACACAGGATAAGTTTGTAATAGAAAAAGAAATTCCAGGATTTATATTTGTACACTTTGAGGACTGAGATAGGATTAAGTTAATGTTAACAGCTTATTTTATTTAATAGTTTACACAATAATTGTTACATTATAATTTACAACCAACAGATTTTACTAAGATAATTATAATTAATTAAAATCACAGACTCTATTTCTCATTGTCTCATTCCTTGGATCTTCCCAGTTATTAGGAATAGAAATTACAGCTCCTGTTATTGGGCTTTGTCTTACTAATTTTCCTTCATTGCAAAATATTTGATAATCCTGGCATTGTGTTTCATTACATATTGCCTTTGTCCATGAATATGTATATTCTGGGGAAGGTTGCTCGGCAGTTGCAAATCTCAAATCTCTAAATGATAAGAAAGCAATTAATAAAATTAAAATTGTCAATACAATTATTATGATTGTAGGAGTTTTCATTTTTTGTTTTATTTTTGTATTTTAACATATTTATCACCTTCCCTTACGTAATCTTTTTTGCCTAAAAATTCATTAATTATTTTAACCCATCTAGGATTGTTGTATAATATGGATATTTGTTCTAGCTCTAAGAAATTCTTTTTTCCAACAATGTCGTTTATAATAACTCTTATCTTCTTTTCATCAATCTCTGAAGAATCATCCTTCTTAAGAAAAGAATTTAATTTGTTGTCAAATTCTTCTCTAGGAAAAAAATATTTGTGCCCATTCATATTTACATCTCCTCTTTCTTCTCTTAATTTCCTCATGCAATCTCTGCTAGCTTCTCTATTATAATCATTTATAATCTGATCTTTTTCAGATGGATCTATAGCTCTTTTTATCTTACCATTAAATTTTACATTATAAAGCTTAGAATGAGAATCTACATCTTGAGGATTATCCTTAATAAGAATACCTGCTAACCCCTTAACACTTCTCCACATTTCACGTTCACTATTCAAATCAACATTATCCAAATCTAAGTCAAAATATATAACTTTTACATCTTTTTTATACTTATTAAAATCAACATTATCTTTCTTCTCAGGTTCCCATGTGAAATATTCATCCATTTTAGAGCTATTATCTTCTTCTGTCATTTTATCATCTACCTCACTTAACACTCTTCTCAAGTTCATTGGGTTTTGCAATTGTATCAATCTGTTCGGACTTAGTTTTGTCAAAATATTTATTCATATGTTTAATATTCCAGTCTCCTTCAACGATGCCATTGGAAACATAGGCCCCTATAAGAAGACCTCCACTTATTGCATAGAGAATATGAAAAGCATCTTTTGCCATCCCCTTTAGACTAATAGGATTATAATCAGGGTTATTTCTGTTATCCTCTTCTTCTTTCTGGTGATTCATTCTATAATTAATTAAACTTCCAATAGGCAGTACTTTCCAAAAATTATTTACAGCATATCTAATCCCCTTTACAATATTACTGTCAGAGCCTTTCTTTGGAATTCTTCCACCTTCCATAATTGGTTGGTAATCTATTCCTGACGGCATTCCTCCAACATGCGTATTTTTATTTAATTTTTTCATATTTTAGGCTCCTCTTGCATTCTTTAACAGATTCTCAGTATCACTAACCATGTCTTCAATATTCTCACCAAGCTTATTGCTATTCTTCATTTTACTCCCGTCTATATTGCCATAATCATTATCAGAAGTATAATATCCTTCTGTAAATCCACCTATTAATAAATTTGAATTATACTCTATTGTTTTTTTATCCATTTTCTTTGTGCTATTTTTGTCTATTTAAATTTTACGATTCGCAAATCTATTTTAAAAAAAAATAAAAAAATAAATTAGAAGAAGGGAGAAAGACTAAATAAAAAAATAAAAAAATAAAAAAGGAATTTAGTAGTAACTTTCTCCGAATTCTTCTGTTTTTTGAGGTTTTCTTCCTATCAATACAATCAACACAACTAGCAATACCAAAAAGATAATTGCCAACACTACTGTCAAAACAACAATTGGATTTACGGCTTTTCCCTGAGCTTTCAAGTTTAGAGTAACTGTATCAACTACTTTGTCATTAGTAAAGACAGTAACATCAAAGTTATAGTCTCCTTCTAACTTAGCAGCAGCACTAACTGTAACTGTCTTGCTTGATCCGGCTGGAACAGCAACAACAGCACTGTCAACGCTTGAAGAAACTTCTCCGCTTGAATCAGCTACAACTTTGTATACAACTAAATCGTTTGAAGGATTTACAAGTAACAAAGTGTACTCAGCATTTTCACCAACTGCAACTGTTTTTGATGTGCTTGACACGATTACGTCATCAGGCAAGTTATTTTGTATAGCAACTTGTCTAGTGAAGATAGCTGCAACATCATCGTTTACAACTTTCACGTCAAGAGTGTAGACACCAGCTTTAGCTGAGAAAGGAACTTCTAAGAAGATTCTTCCGCTAACTGTATCTTTAGTGTCATCACAATTGTTACCACTACAAGCTACTTCCTTTGTAACTAAGTCTCCGAAATAAGCAGTTTTTTCAATGCCTAAAGCTGAGATTCCTACAGTTACATAGACGTCATTCAAGTCGTTATATCCTAAGTTCTTCAAGACTATATCAACTGGGAATGTTTCTCCAGCCTTTATTGTCTGAGAAGTGCTTATAGACTTAACAACTGGGTTGTATGATGGTCTTTGAACTAACAAAGCGATGTCTTCATATTCTGATCTTGCATCTGCATTCCATATCTTAACGGAAAGAGTTACATTATCAGCTTTAACATCCTTAAGTTCAAAAGGTACATCAAGCTTCAAAGTCTTTGTGTAAGAGTGTCCTGCCACGACATCAAAAGAGTCAGACAGAGCGTCTACACTAACTTTATCGCCTTCTAGATTTACCTTAACTCTAACATCTGATGCATCTACTGCAGCTGTGAATGTGACTTTAACGTCAGCTGTTTCACCAGCTATTACACTTGGGTTGTTAACGATATTAATATCATTAACTTCAATTGTAGCGCAGCTTGCAAGAAGAGGTTGACCTGCAGTTGTCAAGACTGTGCCTGGACAAGTGCATGTACTAGAGTTGTTAGATGTTCCACCGCATGTAGCACTAACTACTGCAACCAAAAACAAAGCCATTGCGATTGTACAAAGAGAAACCAAAATTTTCTTTGTATTCATTTTTGCTCTCATTTTATTTAATTATGTAGAAAGTTTTTTTCTACAAGATTATAGGGTTTTCCCTAGTTTATAAAGTTTACGATTGTAGTAATTATATAGTTACACTACCGTTACCCCCTGTCAAGACAACAAATGACACTTTTAGCCTATAGGCTATTCCTATCCACTAACCGTTCCCTACTTGTTACCAAGTGTTAGGAAATTGGAAGAAATGAGATTATGGAAAGTGCATTTCTTCCTGCACTCTCTTGAAATACTCTGGATAATAATCAAAACCAAGTAATTTTTCAGCCTCATATCTTTGAATATTAAAATTTGATTTATCTTCTAGATTATAAATTTGTGTACCATAATTTTTATTCATAAATATTAAAGCAGCCTCAAAACCAGGATGTATTGAATATTTATCACCCCCAATTCCTTTGACAAACTTTATTATATCATTAACATACATATTCTCTGTAAACTCCAAATTCTTTCTTAACTCAACCAATTCAATTAAAGTTAATTCTATTCCTAACTTCTTCTCAACAAATTTTCTTGCTTCCTTAAATTCCTTATTTATAAGTTTTTTTCTAAATTCTTTATTAAATATATTTTCCACAGATATTTCATATGTTTCTTTTTCCATTAAAAAACACATAGGAAAACCGTATAAAAATCTATCTAATAAAAAGAAAAAAGCAAGATAGGGTTTCCCCTATCTAGTGTTTATTATAAAATTAAAAACTTAATAATTGAATATTGTTACTTGTAGCTGCGAAGCTTCTAGCAACAATGAATTGACACCCT
>Ga0182021_10000984_pt1 | contig 32548 bp, 43 predicted proteins | sample 612E3MmetaG_FD_120493 | JGI IMG/M metagenome (GOLD analysis project Ga0182021, IMG submission 120493) | Permafrost microbial communities from Stordalen Mire, Sweden - 612E3M metaG (Illumina Assembly) | ecosystem: Environmental > Terrestrial > Soil > Wetlands > Permafrost | place: Sweden... | reverse complement strand
GGTAACGTATTCATCAAATGCCATAGCTACTTTTGCGGTGTTTCTGCTTTAGATTGATTCATCATCTGAGTCTGCATATTGTTCAGCAAATCCCAAGTGAACTTTGTCTGTAATTCCATCAGCCCGTCAATGATGATATTGACTTCTGTTTGCGATAGCTGAAGAAAATAAACTTTTTCAGGTATCGGCTCCCTCATCGGGATAGATTGCTTAATAGGGTTTTGCATAGCTGAATTCCTTGTTATAACAGGTTCTTGAAATTGTCTTACACTTCCCCGGGTCATAACTCAGGGAATCTAACTGCTCTACTGTCAGGTCGCAAAACGTCTCACTTGGCATAATTGGTTTCAGCGTCTTAATGTCAAAATAATAACAGTCCCAACATTTCTTTCCGTCATCTGTCTTTTCACAGCTAAGGAACAAAATTAATCCGAATAACAAAAGTGCTTTTTTCATCGTAGTTAAAATTAAGTTTATGATACTCTTAAAGTTAGAACGTATTTTTTTAATCTGCAATAGGTTACACTTGGTTGTGCATCCAGAACGTCCACCATTGACCGTCTGCATTGAGTCCTACAAACTGACCTAAGGTAGAATCAAAGACTATCTTTCCCGGGGCTGAAGACAATGCCTGTCTCTGAGCCGTTGTAAGGACTGGCACTTTTAATGCTCCAAATCTAATGTCAAGCCCGGCATGAAGTCCGTAAGTCGGGTTGTCTATCCCGGAGAAAACCCCTACCGAAGACCCCTGACCACTGCCTATGATCGTAATCCTTGCCCGGGTCGATCCTTTGTGATACCCGTAATAATTGATCCTGATGACTCCGTAAACATCATTGTCCTGAGTATCTTCCCATATTTCATTCCCCTCCATGTTTACCGATCCCCGGAAGGATCCTGACTGAACAGGAATCAGGTTGATCTTTTGAATAGCTGAGAATCCTGAAACCCCGTCTGAGTTCATGTAAAAGGTTGGTGCATGAATAGAGCCGTCTGATCCGAAAGTTACTCCCGGGGCAGGATTAAGCCCGGGGGCAAGAGACTTATTTTGCGTGTAGAGAGCATCCGGGGCTATATGCCAACCTCCGATAACACCTAAGGTTGAGACTATAGTTCCATCCTGTAAGACCCGGAAAGGGGCTGTGTTTCTGTTTGCGAAGTTAGCCCCTGACCAAAAACGAACACTTGACCCGGCTGTTCCGTCTCCTGTCATCCCGGCCTGACCCTGACCAATAAATCCTGTTCCGACCTCTATTCTCCCGGTAGAGATCAGCCCCCCGTCAATGACCGACTTTACCTGTGCGTCAGCCTGAGAGGATTCGAACTCAATAGTTCCATGAATAACCCCTGTATCAAGATCAAAGTATGTCTGACCGTCTGTTGAAGAGATTCGCCCGGTCTGAATAAATTGCCCGGTAATTGTAGACGATCCGTAAGTCAGGGATATCCCTCTTTTGAATCCGAGTCCTTCGTTTGGCTCATGCAGATATCCTACCAAGAAGTAATAATAATCCCCGGCTGTATCGGTCATATACTGATTTGTCGAAACAAACCAATCGGCTGTATTGAGAGTCTTATTCGCCCTGACATAAAGATAATACCCGGTAGCGTCAGCTAAAGCATAGGTAGTGTATTCCCCGATAGCCCATGTCTTTACTCCATTTGGATCAATAGTAAAGTGAATCAGCGACCCGGTAGAGATATGTAGAGCATTATAGTTACCCTCAAAGTTTGGCTGAAAGGTTACATCTTTAAGGATGAACTGAGACCCCTTAAACCCTACTGAAATCATTCCTGTCTCAATGGTAAGAGGCCGAATATTTGTATTGTCAAAATAACCATCAGGGTCAAATATCTTATGCAGTAATTCCTGAGTGTTCATCCAATTAGCCCTTGCCCTCCATGCGTTTTCTATCCCGGCAATCTTTATAATGTTATTGGTATTTCTTTGCTCTGAGATGACTTGCTGAATTACCGAATAAGTTATAGTGTCAGATACCGTAATGACATAGCTGAAAGGGTCAATAACTTTTTGTTCTAACTGAATGATCCGGCTTGTTAGCCCTGAAGAGGCAAGATCAACATCATTTACAGTAAGTGAATCTCCGCACTCAAGCGTAATCTCATTGTGCTTGAAATGCCTACTGTCAGGGGTTATCTTGTATGTTACCCGAGGAGTCGATAATAGGGCGATCTCTTCAGTAGCCTTTGCCAAAAGATCAGCCTCAGCCTGATCAATGTAAGCCTGTGGCATATAGATATCGACCATCGTATATTGATCTCCCGGGGCAATAGCCTGAGACTTATTCGGGAGACTGAATCCGGCAGGGTCGTTATAAGTTATGATCTGAAACGTCTTTGTTCCCGGATCGTAACTATGCAGATCAAACAGGTAGCCAACTAATGCCCCTGTCTTAAAAATAATTTTCGCTGTAACCTTAGGAACGAAGTAGGCGTTTACGTCAAAGTCCATACTTGTATCTGTAAACATAAGCCCGTTGACAGAGGTTACCGTTCCGGTTCTCTGAGGGTAGATATCCTCATAATTAATCGACCCCTCTTTATACCCATAAGTGGCTACATTATTCTGAACAGGGTTTGCTAAGCCTAACCTCTGCAGTCCATTCCGATAGGTCGCAGGGATGTTCTGTGTTCCCCCGTAAGCCCACAAAGAGGTAATGATATTATTCCGGTTTGCATTGATCCGGGTTATCTCTTTAAGCCCGGCCTTATACTCAAAGGAAAGCCCCGTTGGATTCCCGACCTTATCTACGACCCTTATCTCATGCCCGACCAAATAATATTCGACCAAGAACTCTTTTACGATCTTCTGTAAGGCTGAGAGACAACTGTCGTTCGCAAAGGCTATATTCTTAAACTCTGTTGTAGTGACTGAGTTTACAATAGTCCAAGCTGTTTCTCCCAATCTGTTAAGGTTATCCCGGATCGCAATAAGCATCGTGTCAATTCCTGTATAAAGACTGAAGTCAGCCCGGGAATTATTCAGGAAAGCGGATTCTGATATCGCATAAGAATAGCCCTCAAAACTAACATCATATTTATATAACCGGGTTGATACTTTAGTGACTACGGGTAACTGATTGACTGTGTAATTCAGCCCTTTGAATGTTATGTAATCCAAAGTTCTGATATCAAGCAAGACGGATGATTCAAAGGTTGACTTGATAATGTCTACCCCCATGAGGCCTTTCGTCAGTATTGTAGAATCATCAATACTAACGTCATAAATCTGAACCCCTGATCTGTAAATAATCATAGCGATCTTCGTGGATTAATTTCTACCAATTTAATCGTTACCTCATAGGCAACCTGACTGCCCTCTACCCCCGTCAGCCTATTGAAGTCAACCCCATCCCGGCAATAACATACCCAAGTCTGTACCGTATTATAACTGACCTTTACTGTTCTTAGCCCGGGGGAATAGAGTAAAGTCTGAAGAGCATCTCTTTTTGTCAGAGCCTCAGCGACATTCGCCACAAGCATATAACATTGGATTTCAACCTCTCTTTCTTTGACATAAAAATCATTATCCCCTGTTAATGCAACGACCCCGGCAAGGACGGGGTTATCTATTTCGGTAGGCGCTTTCCTCTGAGGGGTTGTATAAAAGCCTACCATCTCCTTGACTTGTAACCCATAGTTCAGTAGGTTATTGTCATCAATCGTATATGTAGCCATTACGTAGGGGTTATTAAAATGAAATCAAATGATGCCTCAAAAACAACATTCCCGGGAACTGCATTCGTGATCCTCTTCCCTGAGATGGGGCCTTTACAATACCCGTAAAACGACCCGGCATAATCAATGGTCAGATATCGACTTCCCGGGCTGAATAATATAGTTTCAAGCATACCAAGAAGAGTCTGCCCGGTCTGTACTGTTCCTGACATAAGATAGGCCTCTATCTTGAATACTCTCTCTTTCAAAATAATATCATCAGCATCGACAAATGGTTCAATTCCATCAGAGTCATTCCAATCCTGAAACGTCTCCCCTTTTCTCCCGGGAATGTCTTCTATACCTGAGACCCTTTTAACGTCAAGGCCAAATACGTCTTTCAGGTTTATTCCGTCAATCATGTATGTGCTCATAGTCCTACAGCCCTTAGTGTTTCATCCTGACTTACCCGGGTAGTCAATATAGTCAAAAGACTGACCATTTTCGTAGTGTTCTCTGCTGTCAGTTTATGATAAACAACCGATTCCCGGAAGACCTTTAATTGCTCTATGACATTGATCTGCATAGCGTTCATCTGTCCGGCTATAAGTGAAGCCGTCTGTTCTGTAATGTCCTGCTGAATAGCCCCGGCAAGACCTGTGGCCTGAGCCTGAGAAGCCCCCGGGGTAGCCCAATCAAACCCGGCTGTTGTAGCCTCCTGCTGAGCCTTATTCATTGAATCAATCCATGTCTTTACTAAATCAGGGGCTTGATCATAGAACTTCTTCAGGTCATCGACTACTGACTGATCGCCTCCCTGAGAAAACGATTTCGTCATGTTAGCCTGTAACTGCTTAAACTGTTCGGCAAAGACAGCGTTAAAAATCATGTCCTCTACGATCTTTTTCAACCCGGCTGAGACTGACCCCCGGAACGCTTCAAAAGCATCTGTGCCGTCATCCCATGCAGAAACTAAGGCAGTCCTGAGGTCATCAGCTATGAACCCGGCCATACTCTCTACGGCTGACTCAATAGCTTTCTGACTTTCCTCAATCTGTTTGTTGTAATCCACTAATCCCTGAAGGGCTGTTTTTGTAGCCTGAGGTAAAGCGTCAAGGGTCAATAACTGCTCTGCAAGGGCTGAGTTAAACTTACCCCCGGCATCAATTAAAGCAGGGTATTCTTTTAAGAGACTTCCATAAACGGGTTTCGACCCCATTGTTATACCCAAAAACTTCTTCTTAGTGACCCCTATCTGAACCTGTAAGTTACTCAGGTATGTCGTGATACTCTCTGCGTCTGCAGCCGAACCCATTAAGCCTGTCAGGGTTGAAGGCCTATTACCATGAGGTGCAGTATTATACAGTCGGTTAAACTCACTTTCGGCCTCAGCGATAGCCTTTACGTTATCATTGATTATTGCTGTCTGATCCTTTATAAATGCCGAATCCATTACTGAAGACTGAGCCTGTATGATATCTATCAGGGCATTCTTGTATTTATTTGCCATCTCAATGCTCTTGACCCACCATGCAGCCTGATCTTTATGATACTGCTGTGCCCCTTTTGCGAGTGTAGCCACAGTCTTGGCAAGACCTTTGATAGCCTGAATAGCCCCCCCGACAACATCTCCGGCAGCGATCCGGGCAACGCCTACCCCTAAGTCTTTTAATCCTCCGGCAAGATCAGCTATCATATCAATTCCATCCCCTACGTCTTTCCCGAATAGAGTGCCGAAATCTGATGATAATTCCTTGACCTGTTTAATCGCTTCATCGGCTGACTTATTAAACTTACCAAGGGCATCTCCGATATCCTCCTTACTCCCTCCCTTGACAGCCGTCAGTAAATCCTTGAATGAGTCTTCCACCGCCTTGAACGGATTCTTTTCCCTGACAGCCTTGACGAATGAATTATATTTCTCCTGCAACTGTTTGAACTCCTCAATAGTCATTGAGACCGTTTTCTTGACAGCGTTTCCCTCTTTATCCAACTCATCTACGTCTACGATGATCATGGTCTTACCCTCTCTTTTCTCAGTCCGGGCAGTTCCCATAATTTTATCAGTATCGGCTATCAGTTTTTGAAGTGAGGCATATCCATAGGTCGAGATATCCCCAAACGCTTTTTTGTAATACTCAGTCATCTTCAGGGAGGCGCTTTCATGTGCCTGACTGATAGCCTCAGCACGTTTGCTTTCAATGTCTGTCAGGAACTCAGAGTCAGCCCCGGCCTCTTTTGCTTTTTTGATTCGGGCATCATATTCCTTATTGATTTCAATAATGTGCTTTTCAACCTCATCTGCAAAGTCTTTTGTTATCTCCTGATTGATTGCTTTCAGGTCAGCCCGGGACTTTTTATTAATCTCATCCCATTTAGCGTTTCGGGTCATTAACGCTGCATCTCTCTGAGCCGTATCTTCCTTTTGAAGATCAGCCGGAAGGACTGTGACAGCCTTATATACCCTCTCCCCGTTGTCATCTATATACCCGGAAGTCTCATTGATCTTTTGGATCGTAGCCTTTTTCTCTTTGTCGAGAGCAGCCAATTTCTGCCTGTATTTCAGATCAGCTATTTTGAGTTCTTTGTCCTTGCCGTCTTCCTGAATCGCTAACATCTGTTCCTCAATACTCAGGGCATTATCAAGCCTCTTCTGATCGAGTTCCTTTTGAAAGGCCGTCTGATCCTTACCTAACTCTTCTCTTTTTTTGTTAGCGTTTTCAATCTCAGCATCCCACTTATCGCTAATACTTTTATCTACCCCGGCTAACTGAGTTCCATATCTACGGGTTTTACTGAAGAATGCTGCCATGTCTTCCTCAGCCTTAACCCATAACTCTGTTATCTGATTACGTTCCTCAAGGGTCAGCTTACCGACCTTGATTGCGTAATCTCCTGCCATCTTAGCCCCTGCACCCATCTGCTCCATGTTCTTTTGAATCTCATTAGCCTGTAAGGCCATCCCGGGAGTCTTTTGAGCATTGGCTAAAAGGGCTTTCTGAAGATTATATTTCTCCCCTAACTTCAATACCTCTTCAAGAGATGAATATTCATGTAAGAGATTCCTGATCTCTGCATCTGACAGGTTGGTTTTTGCGGAGGCAAGTTTTATGGTTTCATCTAATGATTTTTTATCGAGTTCAGACTTCTTTGTATAGATATCCTTCTCAATCTGAATCATTTCCTCAAGTGCCCTTTTGCGTTCGAAGTCATTTGAGGCATCCTTATTATAGGTCTTTTCCCTGAGTTCTCCGATATGAACCTCCTGCTCCGCTTGTTTTATTGACAATTCATTGGATTCGTTAGCAATCTCATCCATGACCTTGATATACTCATACCCGGCCTGAATAGCCCTGTTAAGTCCTTCCCTGAAGTTTGACCAATCCCCGGAGGCTATTGTCTTAAACAGATATTGAATCCCCGTCTCTGCACCTTTTATAACGGCCTGAAATTCCACCCCCGTTGTTTCTGTCGCTTTCATAATGCCGTTGAATAACTGCATGGCTGTATGGACTGAGAAGATACCAATAGCCCACATCTTCAGCTTTCCGATCAGCCCCTCAATGGAACTCCCTTCTTTGTCGTTAGACTGTTTAGACTGCTCCTGTAACTGAGCAAGTTTTGCTTTCTCTTCCAACAATGCCTTATTGGCTGCACTGATATCAGCCCCGAGTCCATTTGGGCCGTTTTTGGCTGCCCCGGCATTCATGTTGGCATAAGCCTCTTTCATCCGTTTAACATCAGCCTCTACTTCAGCCACAAGCTGTTTTTGGTCAGCAATCATTTGCTTGAAGACCTCTTTTTTATTGATCTGATTAGACATATTGTCTACGATCTGAACAGCCTTATCGGAATCCTTTTTGAGTTCCCCCGTATCAAAGCCTAAGGCCCAATACAGCTTACCTAATACCCCGCCTACGTTTACGCCCATTAGATTATAAATTGTTTTTTAGCCTTGACTTTGCCCCAATATGTATCTAACTCTACCTCTTTTGATTTCTCCTTTTTATACCGGGGGGTCGATTCGCTGATTAATAAACTGAGATGACAAAGGGGGGTGTTCATAACTTGTTCGTATGTGAGATGTAAATGGTTCATGCCTACCCCTATTAACTCCCAAAGGTTTATGCTGTCTCTTCTTTCAGTCGGGTCTTCTTCAATTGCTCCCGGGAGGCTATTATCTCCTCCTGCTTGATCAGGCTCATCCCACTCAGCAGGATGATAGAATTCAGAAAAGACTTTACAGCCATAGAGTCATAAACAAGACTTATCAGCCCCTCTAAATCATTCGGGTTAGAATATTTGTTTATGATCCTCTTGATATACCACTTTGGCAACCTTGATCTGCTTTTAAGCATGATCGTAATGACCTCAATAAGTTTATCTGACTGCAGGGATATCAGTTCGTGCATCTCAGCTACACCTACTTCTTTCTTGACCTGAGTTCCGTAAGCGATCCGGGATATCTGAACGGCCTCACTAAGGCTTAACAGCCCGATCTTGAATGTACGAACAACCTTACCTTTCTTATCTGTAAATCTGACCTTGACGGGTTCATTGAGAATGACCCTGTGAATCTCTTTTCCTAAATCTTTTTCCATAGGTTATTTATTAAAAAAGGAAAGCCGGGAAATCCCGGCCTCCCGTAAATACTCTTCCGGATACTTCGTTAGGAAGGAGTGCCGGAAATGGCTGTCCTGACAAATGGAGGTGCAGCCACGTTGTTTGCTGAATAGGCCTGAATAACACAACTGACGTTGAATTGCTCTGCCTGTTTTTTAGTCGGTGCTCCGGCAAACTTACCAAGAATCTGTGCTTTCTTGATAACGTAGGTTATGTAATAACCATTAAATGCCTGAGTCGTTATTCTGATTGCAAGATTGATCAGAGGGGTTGCTACGGGTGCAGACCAAGCTTCTCCGGTTGCCGACCCCCCGGCAAGGATAACCAATTCGGCTGCACTCAAATTATAGAATGAAAGATCTACCCTGTCAGGGGTATCTTTTGACCTCAGGGTAGCGATAGGGTCTGCCTTATCCTCCACGTTAAGGTTAGTTTCTGTTGGATCGGTAAAGGTGAAAGCTAAAGAGCCTTCAACTATATTTTCGATTTTTGACCATGCCACTCCGTCATTAGAGGAATACTCAAAAGAGTGGATTCCAATACCTAAGTTTACTGTGCTTGAACTCATTTTGCGTTAATTATTAAGTTTAACCTGATTACCATTAATGTATGACTCTTACTAAAAGGATTCTCCGGCAATACCGTTGCAGTTATCTTCTCTACAGCCCCGTAGGACGTGATTCTTGACCCTGCTTGAACATCAAGGGCTACATCAATAGCTTTCTCCAAGCTGTCAAGCGTGTCAATATCCATTAATTTAAAGGGCTTTTCCCGGACGAAGACCTGAATGTTTACAGTCACTTCTCTCACGATCTGACCATACTTTGGCTCAATCGTATTGATAACGATGAATCTGTCTTTCCCCTCTCCGATTAACTCTCCTTCAGTCGGAAATTGATGCTGATATATACGACCGTCAAGCTGAACTGAAACGTCAGGAACTTGAATGTATTCGTAAACCTGTGCTACTGCATCAAATATGTTACTCATGGATATATTCGGCTAAGGTTTGTACAAACTCTTCGTAACCCGGTAAAAATGATGTTATGACTGAATAACTTTTCAATTCGACATAAAAAGCGTAATGCATTCCGGCAAACACTATGAGAACCCACCCCTTGTTATACTCCTGAGCAAGTTCCTGACCATAAGTTAATCCGGCCTGTTGTCCTACCTCTTTTCCCCCCTCTGTGTGCAATGACATGACCTGACCATCTTTTACAACTAAATAACCGATTGAAGCCCTGAGGTTACCTGTTCGATTATGATATGACCCCCCAAGTTTACATCTCTTAACAAAGTCTCTACCCTCATAGTCAAGAATGAAATGAATTTCCTTTTCTTTTTTCTGAAGAAACTCATCTACCGTCTTTTGAATATCGGCCTTGTTAAACTCAGCTTTCATCCGATTTTTAGTTTTACGTCATGCCCCGAAGGGAAATTCTGAATGATATCATATTCCTTACCCTCAAACCGGAACTTACTTGCCGTCTTTGTTGTCTGATACAAATTTGCAAAGAAGACCCTGTATTGAGAAACAACCGCTACACCGTTGATAGTAACCGTCAGGTTTGAACTATCGGTCTGCACTTCACAGTCTATGATTTCTTCCGTTGACTCTGAGGTTACGGCCTTACCCTTGACCCATGTAACTGCGCCCGGGGAAATAAGCGTTGCTTTGTGAGGATATCTTACCATGTTATTGATTCAATAGTCGGAGTAATGTCTATGAAAGGATCGGCTTTACCATACTTCAAAAATATCTTACGGGCTTTTGCAATTAACAGCGACCTTGCTGATGAAGAGAGAGTTTCTGATGTTCCCCCCTGATTATAGTCCGATGCCATTACCTGATCATGAATAGCGTAAGCTACGCTTAGTTCATTAGAGTCAGTCGATGCCGGGGTAATACCATTAATGGAGAGGGTAAGCTCCATGCTACCCTCCCCATTTGGATTTTTGTAAGTTGCCTGATATGCCTCAAGATTGGTCATCCTGTTAGCTTGTTGAATCGGTATGCAATAATGAAATTTCATTAACTGAGTTCAGAACCGGGAAAGCGTTAAACTCATACTCTGTGTAAAAGTTTGCTTTCTCAAGGTATTGAGCGATCAGTACATTATTGATTGTTCCGTAAGTCTTCTTCTTATCAGGAACTCTCTGCTCGTTTGCATAAGTCCACTGCATTTCACCTAAGTCAGTCAATGACGGAACAAATGCTACTCTGTTATCAGCGAATCCCTGTACGGATGTAGTTGTTCCTTTTGATCCTTCGATCCTTATAGGAACATCAATTATTACAATCGGGGGAATCCCTATTGAACTGAGGTAAGTGTTTACTAAATCTTTGGTTATAAAGTTAACCGCTGATACAGTCATTTCTCCACCATTAGCTTTAGGTACTCTAATTCCGAATACTCCGGCAAGCTGAGTTGAACAAACCATCTTATCCCATGTGTTCTGATTCATCAGGATTGCAGCCGTTGGTAAACCTTTACCTCTACGGGTTGTCATAATTGTCCTGAAATCAGTCAGAGGGGTTGCTGTCGTTCCTCCTACAGTCCATGCTACTGCAACGTGAGTCGGGGTTATATCCCATTGAACAGTCCAAACAACTCCATCAGGGTTACTTGTAGTATCAACTACGATCTGACCCTCTGAGAGAGACTGAAGTAAGAGCCAGTCAATTCTTTTCTGAGGACTGAGTGCAGCCTTACGTATTTCAGGGAACAGATAATCAAGCAACATTGCTGTTTCTCCACCGCCTATAATTCCGGCTGTCTGTGCAATGTCAAGCATATCCCTTAATTGACGGGGAGTCATCTGCCATTGGTCTGCAATAGAAGGGATATCCCCGGTTGCCTGAGAGAGATTCGGCCTTGACTTGATAGGCTTTTCAGCCGAAAAGTCTTTGATAGTACCGGCAGCCACTTCACGGACTGAACCGCCTAATGACTTCCATGTAAGAGAACTGACGTATTTTTCTGTCAAAAATGACTGCCATACGGGGGCATCAAACTGTTCCTGAGTCTTATCAAGGAACATCTGATATTGCTGTGCGTTTGCTAAAAGTTCTGCAAGTGTCATAGTATATACCTCCCGTTATGATTTAAAGTGAAACAATGGGCCAAGGGCTATCTTCTGTCCGGCTGTTATCGGGAAAGGAAGATTGGCGGGTTCGATTTCCATAGCTGATATGATAGCCGATACAGTAGGCGTTCCTTCATTCTTAACTGTGTCAAGAACAAATGCGTTAGGCTTATTAGTATTCAGGTTAACATCTGAGTCGTTCAGCTTTGCAACGGCCTGAGGGTCGGCTAATACTGCACCGTGTCCTGTGTTTGTTCCTAAAACTAACATAGTTGAGAAGTCAACACTTTCAACTGTTCCTAATGCCCTGATGGCTGTCTGAATAAGAGCCGGAGTATTACTTGCATCGGTAGTGCTTGCTAAACTGATAGTAAGAACTTTAGACGCATAGGCTACTGCAAGAGCATCTGATCCGTTTGCCTTAAGTAATATTGTTGCTCCATCAAAGTCAGAATCAAATACTTTTATGGCCATAAATTCGGTAGCCTTATCGGAAATATTACCGCCCCACGACTGAGTTCCTGCTCCTGAGCCTAACTCAAGTGTATCATCGGCTGCAAGGCCTGTGATTGCTCCGCTTAATGTCCATGTATCATAAGCCGTATTTGTGGTCACGATAGCACTTATTGTTCTCGCTTCAAGTCTCCCTTCAACGATAACTGAATCACCTACTTTGAATAGGTTGTTTTTGGTTACCCGGGGAGCGGATGTGCTACCTCCGGTTATTACCTTAACGGATTTGAATACCGTTGCGGTACGGGTTGTGTAGTTGATGTTAATTAGCGTTCCCTGCTTGATATAAGCCAATCCGGTAGGCAAAGAAGTGGTATCTACAGAGAACCCCCCTTGTGCAACCCTGATCTTTGACAGATCAAACATAGGATACGAAATTGCATCAGCTGACGTGTAAGTCAATTTCATTTTAACTACGTTTTTTAATTAATACTACTTGATTCCGGTTTGCTCTTTCTTCTTTTTTTTGTCGCCCCAATTATTGATTTCCGTCTTAGCGGTAGAATTACTTCCACCTCCTCCTGATCCCGGCACTCCGATATCCTTTAATCCGAGTTCTGTAAGGGTTGCTTTTGCCTCAGCGATCTTCCCGGCTATGACTGTATCATCAGCGTCAGAGGGAATACTATTCAATACCAAATCATGTACCTTAGTAGGAATCTCTTCTTTGACAAGTAAACCTTTGATCTTAGCGATCCTGAGTTCTGATGCCTTTTCGTTTTCCAACTTAGTGACTTGATCTGTTACAGGCTTGAGTGCGTCTTGAACAGCCTTTGCCACGATACCGGCAATGTCAGAGTGTGTTTCATTGTTACCTGAGCCACTTCCCGATCCGGGTTTCGGATTGTCTTTCTCCCATTTGATCTTAGCATCGGTTACTCGTTTGTCTCCGTATTGCTTGAGAATTGGATTGGCCTCTTCATCAGCTAACATCTCTGCATAAGTGTTATACTTCTTAGGGATAGAGCCGACAAAGGCATTAAGCTGTTCCTCAGTCTCAAAGGTCAAGTGGTCTGCATAAGATTCTGTAAGACCTCTTTTCTTGAGTGCTGCCAAAATCTGATCTTTTGTAAGTGCCATAAATAAATTTATTAAGGTTAATATTAATTGAAGACCTTTGTCTTTGACAGTTCTGATTCGGTTACCCAAATAGTCCTACCAACTCCAAATGTCACTAAATACTCAAATGATTGTGTTGAATATGTGTACCGAATGTCGATGACCCGGCCTTTTTCCCCCTCAGGGAGATTATGAAAAACAATCTGTAAACGATCAAACTTAGGATTCAAGATTGTAAAGTTTTGCTCAAATATATACAAAATTATTTACTCGCAAAGGAATTCCTGATTATTCGTTCTATCTCCCGGGTGTTCCCCTCCTTAGGTAATAGCTGATAAGGCTGTAAATCTTTTCTTGCCCCTCCGACAATAGGCATAGGCTGACCGTTGACAAAATTGTCCCGGTAAAAGTAAGCGTTCTGAAATTTATCCTGATGAGTCAGGACGTAACGCTCTGCTGACAAAGGAATCCTGTCAACCTCATTACGGCTGTTCAAATCGCCCTCTCCTCCATCTCTCAGCCATTCCCGGAACTCATCTTTGTCAGCTAAGATATCAACCTCATAACAGAGACAGTTCGGATGCCAACCACAAAAGACAAATTCAACCGGGTAAGACCCCTCCATAGCATCACAAATATCTACGATATCGTGTGCGTCTGAGAGATGAACCTCCATACCGACTACATGAGGGGCATCCTTACGCTTTTCATAGTTTGACAGCCTGTAAGCAATATTTGTCTCAGTCCGGGCTATTCTCATAAAGTTTGCATAGACTGACTGATATACCCCTGATCCGGGTGTTCCCAAACTGAGTTCGGCCTCAGGAAATGCTTTGCTGAGAGTCTTAAACTCTGCCATAGGATCAGATGCAATCTTAGTCAGTTCCCGGGCTATCTCCCGGGCTGATTTTCCCTGAATGATACCTGATGACAAATAATTCTCAATCTGCTCCTGAAAGACCCCGGTATAGTTAAGAACCCTTTCGCTGATGTTTGACCTGTTTTCTAAATAGCTGACTAATGCCCCCTGATTGTTTCCGAAGAGTGTAGTTGTCAGCCCGGCCTTGAGAGTCATCCCTGCAACGTATTCCCGGGTTATCAGGTTGTTCTTCTCTACGGAGAGTTCCCATGAGTCCTCTACCCCTTTTCGTGTCAGATAAGCGATATCCCGGCTTAACTGATCAATCTGATTCTGCAACTCAGTTTTGATACCCATCCGGTTGATATAGGTTATACGGGTAGCAAAGTCATCCGGGAACTTTTTTGCATACCGGGCTAAATATGCAGAAAGATCAGCAATAGCATTTTCTGTTACGCTGATCATTTTGCTTTTAAGCCTGATCTGATATTGAATCAGATATCTTTCGTATAACGGGTCGATTGTCATTACCCGGTATTAAATTGGACTGGGAAAGTTATCTCTGATCTTTGGATTGATTACCCCCATTCGGGTCTTGACATAGTGCTGAGTCAATCCGGGCAATAATTCTTCGATTGTTTTGTATCTTTTGAAAATATTCATTTCGTTGAGTCTTTATGTAATTTTAGTTTACTTACATCCAAAGCCACTAACTTGCCGTTGTTGAATCTATAATTATTCCTTTTGCTGCAAGTGCTGTTAAAAGATTAGTTAATGCAGTTGCATCATTGCGTTTCCCCGTCACCGTGAATGAAGACGCTGCTGCAAATCCTATCGGTAAGCATTGCAGATTTGCTCCGCCAGATTTGCTAAATCTAGCATCATTAGAACCAACACCAGCCTCAACTATGTGATAATGAACTTCGCCGTGTCCGTAGTTTGATGGATCAAGGATTGTATATACGTTATCATACCATTTTGATTGACTTGCCCACTCAGATTGTAGTCCTAATATATTAACGTAAGAAGCACCCGAAAATTTTATATCATTTTTACACCAAAAGGCTGATATTCTATTAGCTACTGAATGATGATAATTTGCACCAAATTCATATCCATTGGTACAACAAATTGCAACCACATTTTTGAATGATGTATGTTCGCCAGACAGATAACCTGTGTCAAATCCTCCTACATTACAATTTTCAACTAAATTTATAAGTTCGCAGTTCATTCTTGGCATTTCAATACCAACAACACCAGTTACGGGAGCCGCTAATGTAGTAAGATCAAGGTTATATGGGAACGCAGTAAAATCTTTAATAATTGTATTTGCTACGTTTCTAAAATTAAGCCCCCCTACCGTTACCTGGCTTGATCCATTGACTGTAACCATTGTTTGAATATTTTCAATTATTGGCATAGTCCAGTTAAAATCTGTTTGAGTTCCTCCTGTATTTAATCCTCCTGATACAACAGATGGTTTGGTTCCTGATCCTGTAATTGTAGATTTTAAAATAACTCCGCTTGTAGGCGTTAAGACATTACCAATTCCATATCCCTGAATAAAATTAGGAATAATTTCTCCCAATAATCTTAATGCAACCCTTCCTTGTGTTCTTGCAAAAGGGAAGTATAACTGACTATTATAATTTATTCCTCCGACATTTGTCTGCAAATTTCCCGCAATTACATATATACCTGTTGGAAAATAAACCGTACCTCCTCCTGCTGCATAACAGGTATTAATAGCTGCTTGTATTGCTGCTGTATCGTCAGTATTGCCGTCTCCTTTTGCTCCATAAGTCAAATCTTTAACATTAAAGAAATTATTAAGAAGATTTAATTGCCCATAATAATTAGGCGGAGTCATGTTTCCCGCGAATGTTGTCATATTATTTCACTATAAAGTTATCAACCATAATTTGTACATAAGAAGCCGATGTTTGCCAATATTTTACTATTCCTATTGTTACTTTATTGTTATATGCAGAATCGGTAATGTCGTGTTTTAAAACTCCGTTTATATAAGTTTTGATACTATTACCAGAAGCTAAAACTCTTATAGTAACAGTTGAATTTGCAATCGAAGTAACGGCGTTAGATCCAACAAGAGATCCGTCTTTATTTAAAGTATAATAAGGGCTAGAAGCATCATTTTCTAGTATAAACTGCCATCCGTGTGTAGCATCTTGATATCTGAATACAATTCCAACTGCATATTTCGGGGTTCCTGATGGCATTATACAATCAAGATAAATATCATAATCTGCCGTATCCCTATCAATTAACAATCTTGTATTTATCCCTTCCGTTACTTCATTACATTGATTCCCTTGGGTATTCCATGATCCTGTTGATTCCGTCCAACCTGAACCAATATCCATTACATGAACATTCAAATGGGTTCCGTTCGTATCTGTGAATGTATCATGTAGATACTTCGTTCCATTATTTGTTACAGCCTGTGCTGTAAATGAAGCAGATTCCGCGCCGTTTGAAAGTGCTTTTAATTTATTTGTTGCTGGTTTTGTATATGCAACTGTTATTGTTGCTCCTTTCGGAACTCCTTTTGTTAATGTTAATGTATTTAATGTCCCAGATATTGCAACACTTGTTACTACATTTGCAACAGAATTTACAAGAACGGAATAAGCAGTTACGGCAGGAATAGAAGTATTGTCCAATGCTACATCAAATGTAATTGCAACCTGATTTTGATTTGCATCAGTTATTTGTGCAGATCCAAAGGCGGGGCCTGAAACACTTTCTGCTATCCATGCTGATTGTTCGCCTGTCCTATTTCCCTTTGTCATACCGTGATCTGAAGAAACATTATTCCACCAGATAGACAATTGGAAATAATCTCTTATAAAATTTTCTTCTTTTGTTGTTAATACCCTTCCTGTTTTTAGAATAGCAATTATTGTAATCGTATATGGAGAAATATTACCGTATTTTATTATAGTTCTTGTAAAATCATAAGCAATTAGTCTATTCCCATCTGTTATTGAACTACTTGAATCTAATTTCCACCAACAATAATCCGAATCTGCGGTTCTATATGTTGCATTATCGGGAGTCTGATAAATGGTATTTAATCCAGTACCTGAAGGAATGGTAAGATAATCTACTGAGCCCAATACTTGATTATATATCTTCCCCCCACTTATTTGATTTGTAATGTTCGTTTTGTCTTCTGCATAAAATAAAAATATGTCCGCAATTCTTTGTTGCGTCCAGTTACTCTGAGACAATTTAGGCATTACATTAATACCTGTGTGAATTAGTCCGGGTACAAATCTTTTCATGGAAAAAGAATTATAATGTCTGATCTCCTGTCAGGAAACAATGTAAACTACCTGATGTTAATTTTACGCTTGTAATAACATACCCCGGGACTCTATAAATCTGACCTGTGAATAATGCTTTTGTCGCATCATTACTGATCATTGAGAGAACGCTGACTGCAGTAGGAGACTCAGTTCCAATAGGCACACCTGAGATCGCCTCAATTACAGTAGTGTCTCCGGCAATAAATCCCCAAATCTTTTTTGTTGCTATTGCCCCTGTTCCCTGAATGTCATAAGTACCGCCTTTTGCAACGGCTTCTTCCTGTGCTTCATCGTAATTAATCATCTTTGTAACGGATTAAAGTTTAACAAATATACATTATTTTTACAAACCGAAGTTTTTTATTGAATCAGGTATCTCCCATTCAGCTATAACCTTTGATAACTCTTCAAGTTTCTGATCCTCTGTGATGTTATACAAATGCCAATGGAAGACTCCGTTTTTTAAGCCTATCTTCTCCTGAAGATCATGAATAGTCGTAAACTTTAGTCCGAACCGGGCTATGTTCCGGGAGACAGTATAGTCATCTATTAAGTGTTCCCGGGTAACGACAGCTTTCAGCCTCCCGTCTTTGAGAGCAAGTTTCGCCTCATCAACTGTTGGGAATATATTGTCAAGGGCTTCCTGAAGAGAGATGCTCAAAGGATGCCACAGGTCGATGCACCAATCTGAGCCGATAGTGAACCAATTACATGATCCGATATTCCGACCATCTCTTCGGAAAATATCATCATACCTCCATCTTACATTTGCCATATCAAACCCGTTATGGGCTACCGTCTGTTTGTGAAGATGCTCAGTCCAATCAGGGGTTTCAGGATGAATCAAAGCGTCAGCGTCAATGTAGATGTTCCAATCATTCTTAGCGATCTGACCAAGTTTATAAATCTGAAACTTTTCATAGGTTACAGGATAGTCCGGGAATTTGCGTTCATCTATGATATGAAAGTCTGCTCCAATTTTGTTGGCGTAATACCTTAAAAGAGGAAACGTCAACCGGGTAATCTTAGGAGAATAGCCGTTGACGTTCAGCGTATAAATTGTTTTCTTCATGAGGCATCCGCTATTTCAATATCCCAAGCCGGAATAGTGACTGTGTTACCCCCGGTTATTGGCTGAGGGGTGCAAGTAGTGACATACAATAAAACTGACCCTGAGCATAAGGCCACATGGGTTGCTGTGCCTCCGTTAGAGACAGGTATTGTCGGTTGCTGACCGATTGATAGCTTCCGGCCTGAAGTGTCGCCATTCCCTAAGGTAAACGAGCCTGAGGTCAACCCCGTCTTCCGGGCCAACATAAAAGTAGTGACTGCCTCAGTATAGTTTGCCGGCTGTGCTGAACAGACTGTTTCCTGTGTTACATTATTCGCAATGTACTCAAGAGCCTGATCAAGAATTGTGTCAAGTTGCCATTTTGCCATATTTTCAAGTGTTAGGTTGTGAATCTGAATTGTCTGCTGTCATCTCTGTTAATGCTGAGATTGTTGCAACGATAACTGTCTGAATAAAGATGATCAGGACTTTCGTCTTTTCCGGGATCGGTAAGGTAACGGCTGCCCCCGCATAAATGGGTAGTGTCCGGGTCAGGAACTTAGAGATGAACTTCCATCTCTTATTGACGGGCTTTCCTATGTTTGATATTTTTAATTCTGTCATCTCCAATATTTATTATGTAAAAATGCCAATAACCCGGTCAGGGTAACAATCTCAATGATCTTCCACATTACCATCCAAAAAGGTCTTGTGTACCAAGGTCTTTTTATAAACCCTGTCTCTGCAAGGCTACGTATTTGTTTTTCCAATTCAGCATCCTTTTTGTTAAGCTCTTCGTGATACTTAGCTGTCTTTTCAAGGGCTACAATCCTACGTTCAAAATTGCCTTTCATGTCCTTAATGTCTGAGGAGATAGAATCAACCTTCCCGGTTAACTTATCTACAATTTCATTTGTTCTTGCCCAATGTGCATCAAGGACTTCTCCCAACTGACTTACTAACATCTTAGAGGTATTGTTATATACCCCGTCAATATATTCCTGTAAATCAGCCTTGACAATCCTATCCCTAATGTCATCTTTGCGAAGCAACCATACCCTGTCATCCTGATTGAGAGACATACTCTTTACATGGTCTTTCGGCATACCAAATAACTGATCTTCAAAAGGTTTCATTAGTTCCTCATGATCGTATTTGTCCATGTCGTTATACACCTTGCTCTTAGTGTCAATGAGAGGCAGGGATAGTATAGGATCTTTTTTTGTTTTTGTCATATTGCTCAATTTTGATTTTCACATCATTTTTCTTATACAGAGAGTCGTAGAACTCAAAACTTTTTTTTTTGAAGATATCAATTATATTCAGAACGTCATCTTTCGTTGACGCATTATTGATTAACCAATTCTCAAGGTTATTGTTAGTAGATTTCAACGTAGTGACACTTTCTGTAAGGCCGTTGATAACAGCTATCAAAGAATCTATCTGCTGTCCTACCCTCTTATTATTGATTATACGGGCAATAGTGTCCCTTGCCTGTGCATCCATTATTTTCTTCAGATCGACCTTGATTTCTTTTTGCTCATTGGCCTTGTCATACCGGGAAATGACCTTATTGTCATGAATAGTCAAATACCCGGTTATAATTCCGACTGCTGATCCTACAGTCAAGGCCATCTTTGTAAGACTGCCCAACTGATCAAACCATACTTTAATTTTATCAAACTGCAACATATACTTGAATTCCTAAAGTGTTTACAAGATAATTATACGCATCATCAGAGGCCGATGTTCTGTTCTGTAAGGCAATAATGTAATAATACCATCCCATTGTTACGCTGTCTGCTAAATCATTAATCAACTCATCGACTTCAACCGAAGTAAAGGTAGTCTTAATCTGTAACTGATAAACATAAGAAGGCCATACCCGGGGAGAAGTATAGCTGTCGATCTGAGCATTCCCAAGACAAATAAAGTAATAGATTCCTGAGGGAATCGATGCAAGGTCTCCATACGCTGTATTATTTCCTTCAAGCTGAAACGAGTTAATCTGAGGGTTAATATCCGCAATGTCTCCGGTCATCGTATTTGATCCTAATAACGTGAATGAATACATTGCAGGAATATCAGCTATGTCTCCGTATATCGTATTAAACCCTTCAACATAAAAGGAATTAAAAGACGTTGGTAAGCCTACTATATCCCCCGTTAGTGTATTCTCTCCGTAAACATTCAATATCTGTAGAGACCGGGGTAAGTCAGCTAAGTCTCCATGAATAGTGTTCGACCCATAAATTACAAGGCTCTGCAACGATCCCGAAAGATCAGCGATATCTCCGCTACAGGTATTAAATCCGTAAACATTAAATGAAGTCATTCCCGATGGTAGCCCTCCGATATCCCCGGATAAGTCATTCGTGTAAACATAAAAGTTTTTCATACTGTCAGGAAGATCGCCTACGTCTCCTGAGAGAGATGTGTTCTGAACCTGAAACTCTTCAAGCACACATCCCGGCTGATTCAAACCGGCTACATCTCCCGAAATGTTGCCCTGACCATAAAGATCAAAGAATCTCAGGTTGCCAACGGGTAGGTCTGAAACATCTCCATAGATTGTATTTGCGCTCCCTGCGTTTGCAAACCGGATCATAGAGTCGGGGATATCAGCTATATTTCCCGACATTGTGTTACTAATAGTACAGGTAAACAACTGCATTCCTTCATGCAAATCAGTAACCTACCCTGTGATATTCCCTTGCCCCCCCAAGTCGATATTTAGTATCCCCGGGGGCAAGTCTGCTAATGCTCCATAAATACCTCCGTAAACAATAATACCTAAATGAGTAAGAGACCTTGGAAGATCAGCTAAATAAATATCAGCCGTAACATTACTTTGCATGTAGAAACCCATATAACCCCATCCAGTAATGATTCCCTGCCCCATCTGCGTCAAGTCTCCCTTGTGGAATATCATTACGTTGTAGTCTCCTGAATTCGGAAGTGTCATGTATGCAGAAATACTTTGACCCGTCTTCTCACTTACAGGGGTTCCTGTTCTACTCCAATCATCGTATATCTCTCCTCCGTTGTCAACCGTCAACTTACGACTTCCTCCTGAGAAATAAGGATTGAGATTCAGGATTCCGTTACCTGATGAGTGAAACACAATCTTCCATGCAGTCCAATCGTTTACAATCACTGAGTAATCAGAATAAGCCCCGTAGTTGTCAGCCCTGAGTCTGTACCAATATTGCCTATTCATTGTAAGCCCTGTAGTGTCATGGTAGATAGTCTGATCCCCGGTAACATATCCTATCTCTGTAAAACTAACCCCGTCAGAACTCCTTTCAACCCTGACATATTGATATTCGCCCTGATTAGTCCACGTAACGTCAATCGCTTCGTTTGATATCGTTTGTGTGGCTACTGAGGCCGGGTAAAGCATTTCGTCAACTGAGATATCAATACTATCGGCTGAGTGTGCATGAATACAGTCGTTAACAGTCAGCGTCTCTACAGGGGATAGATTGAGACTGTCTGCCTGATGACCATGCCATGAGTCATCTACATTTAATGCGTCCGGGTAAGTCAATCCTAAGAAGATATTGTCAGAGGTAAGGATGTGCAAACAGTCCTGAACTGTCAATACATGAACCTGATAGTCTAAAGTTCTTAATTGGATGACATTGCTGTAGGAGGTCGTATAAGCGTCTGTAACGACTTTGATTCGATAATAATATGTTTGATTGTCAAAGGGTGCAATAATGTCGCAAAACAAAGAATCGCTAAAAATAACTGACTCATATCCGGGAACCTTATTCTCAAACATTGGATCGTAAGAGAGTTCAAAGATGTAGCTGACAGCCCCGGGAAAAGCCTCCCAATTTGCCCTGAATGAATAATAACTGATTAGTGATGCCGGGAGTGCTACCGGGGTCAGATCAGGATAAATCTCCCCGGCTGAGAAATCCCCTGTGTAATAAGGGGCATGAGCCTTACCGTAACGTCCCATTCCTTATTTCTGTGTTCCGTTGTTCTTATTTCCCCCTCCGAATCCACCTTTGCCTGAATTGTTATTATTGTTGTTCTGACCTGAATTGTTGTTCTGATCATTGTTATTATTGCCCCCTGACCCTCCTGTTCTGTCAAAGGCAAGGCCTGATCCAAACGACCCGGCTAATGCCCCCATGTTTGCGGATGCCTCATCCTTGATCTTTTTGTATTCCTCAGCAGCGTTTTTGACAAGCCCGGACAACTCTACTGATTTCTCCTGACTGAGAATAGGTTTATTCCCGTTTGCTGTCATCAGTTTGTCAATGGTATCGGCTACGTCTTCAGGTATGTAATCCCGGAAATTGACTACGATATCAAGTTCATTGTAGACAGCCTCTCCTGTGATCTTATTGAGCATAGTCTTCAGAACAGATATCCTCCGATCAAGCCCGGGGGCATAGATCTCTTTCTTTTCGTCTATGATGATATTGATAGGGAACAACCGAATCTTTAATGCCTTACCTGACTCGTTTGTGGCGTTCTTGAATATCTCATAAAGATTCGGGATATTGGTAAACTTGTATATAGCCTCCTCAGTCCTTTCAAGTTCAAGTTTTACTGATTCCGGGGCTGTCTGTGACTCCAAATAAGATACATCTCCTGAGACTGTCTTTCCATCAATGGTTACGGGCTTAACCTGATAAACTTTTACATCAGCCGTAGCGTCTGGCATATTGACTAACTCCCCTGTGATCTTAACGGCTGCATGACCAACCCGGGTGTTTACATCTGAAAGCTGAGATTCCTTTTTCTCAATAGTGTCAATCAGCCCGGCAATCTTATCCCACTCAGGTAGCTTTTGATCATAATAAACTACGGGTATCTTACCGTAGACGTTGTTTGTATCCTTAACCGGGGTTTCAGCCGATGCCCCCTTTGATGTGTCAATCAGGATATACCTGTCAGCAGTCCATATTTCATCATAAGTCTTTGAAACGACTGCACCCTCTTTTACCTCTTTCTTTGTGTATCTCCGGGTAAAGGCTTCTAAGTCTCTGTTATCATTGAAGAACGGCCAAAACAAGTCCCCGTTTTCTTTTGACAATAACATTACCTTGATCTTACCCTCTTTCGGCTTATCAGGGGTATCATTGAAAAACAACTCTGCCCCCTCTGTCTCAATAGAGACTGTTCTCAGCAGTTTTTTATTATGCTCATCCAAGCGTGATTCCTTAGCCCATACCTCTTTGAATTTCTTGAAAGCGACCTCCTGTGCCTCAGTCTTAGGTTCATTATTCAAGATCAGTTCCGGGGGGTTACCAAAGACAAATGATGCAAGAGTGCCTATCAACTGAACAGGATAATTCAGAATCTTTTTAGTCTTTGTAACAGTCTTTGCCCCGTTCTCAACCTTTTTACCGTCTTCCCCAACCTTGTAGATTGTTACCTGAACATCCTGCCGTTCAGCGTCTTTGAGAATCGGATGCTTACCGCCATAATAAGCTATGTAATCATCTTTGGGTCTTGCTGTTTGAGAATCTGATGCTTTTAGCTGAGTTAAGCGATCCGACCATGATGGGAGAGTGAATAGTTCCTGTATGTTCATACAGTCGATTTATTAAGATGAGACAATGAGAAAATCGAATCAAATATATACAAATTCCCGGGAATCCTAATAAAACTCTGAAGGATTAACTTCCATGTCTGCTGTAACTGTGTCTACATTATGGAGTAGTCGCTCTGTGGCATAGCCTGTTAAGTCTACATATTCGTCATGATCTGCCTTTGGGAAAGCTGTCAACTGATGAATCCATTCATGATTCCATGCCCCTTCAATGTAGGTTATTCGCCCGGCCTCAGCGTAAGGGATTGTCAGATTGATCCTGCCTGTCTTATTCTCTCCTACAAGATAACTGCTGATCTCTACGGCATTATACCCGGCCTTAGTCAATAACTGTTTAAGTGACTTTCCTGATGCCTTAGGTTCAATGTAAATAGTTGTCTGCTTAGGTAGTTTGAAGACCATGAATAAGCCTGTGATCTCTTTTATCAAATCCTGAATCTCTACAAACTTTGATGTGCAAAATCTGACTATAAGTTTCTCCTGCCATACTCCGCACAACATAATACCTGAGGGGTCATTCTTTGTGTTCTCTGAGTAAGCCCCGTCTATAAACACATACCACTTAACCTTTTCGTAGATGACCTGAGGAAGAGCCTTGATTAGCCATGCCGTTTTGATCATCCCTCCACCCTCAGGAGATGGGTTCTGATTAAACTGACCGGAATAAGCGTAAGAGCCTAAGTCTCTTTTCGACTTTGCAAGGACTGTTCTGTTTAGCCGGATCGGGTCAAGTAACCCGTCTACATAGTTTGCCCTGAGAGCCGGGGGGCTGATACGGCTTGACTCCTCAGCAGGGAGGCAGAGATAATAGTAGGGTTCGTCTTTCTTCATTACATGACCTATCGTGTCATTATCGTGCAACCTCTGTCCTACGTAGACTGACGGGGCAATAGCCTTATTGATCTTACGGGTTGGGAACGTGAAGTCGTGCATCCTGTTTGACGTCTCCCTCTTTGTGTCTGAGTCAGCTATGGCAGCGTTCATTGCATCGTCAAAGACCAATACGTGGAAATGGTAAGCGGTAGCCTGACCCATGACTGATGTGCAGAAATACTTTCCCCCGAAGTTATTCTCCCAATCATCTGTCAGGTCTTTGATCAGTTCAATGTCTTTCCCATGCATCTTCCTGATAATACCCCCGAAAAGTTTATTGAAAGCCTCAGACCTGAATATCTGTTTTGCTACGAAACTGTTTTTTAATGCCGGGTCTCCTGAGTAGCTGATATTCGCCATCTTGATTCCCGGGTTAAGTAGCCACATCCAATTAATCCATGCCTGACTGATCAGAGATGACTTCGTAGACCCCGGGGGAACGCTGAATAAGTTTGTGAGGTAATCAGGCTGAGTCTGATTGACAATGTGCATCCCGATATACTGCAATCTGTGTGCTAAGACTTTGATATGCCAATTCGGCACAAGGGGTTCATTTGACAAAATAGGCCAACACCATTGGAAGAATTTATAATAGTCAGCCAACAGGCCGTATGCTAATTCGTCATCTGTCATTTCTGTTCAAGTATCTCCATTGCTCGTTTCCGGGCTGATGTTAGGGCTTCAGTCTCAATAACAACCTCATGCTGTATTTCCTGTCTTTCAACATATCCCCTCTTTTTGCCCTTTGTCTTCAGGTAGAAGATAATTGCCGTAATGTCCTGTTTGTCGATCCGGGCAAGTAGTTTGGATTCAGCAAAGTCAAGCGTGATCTCTGCTATTGATTCAATGGCCTCCCGGTAAGCGTCATCAGCCTTCATCCAATCATAATGCGTTGACCTGTCAATGTCTGCATCCTTACAGGCATTGGTAACAACTCCGAGTCGCTTGACCATTGCCTTGATCATCAAATCTTTTTTAAGTGCAGTTTGTTGGATAGTGTAGCTCATTTCGTTTCAGCTTTCATTCAAAATTGTTTCAAGCATAGCGATATTGTGAGACGTTATCTTTGCATTAAAAGTCTGCACTCCGACATATACCACAATAGCCTCTGTCGATACCCAATATCCTACTAAGGCTCTCACCCGGAATCTTAATGGTCTATATTGAATCGGTTGCTCAATATCCATCTCTGAAAGTTTCCTGTTCTCGACTTCAATCATCAACTCTTGTATCATTGCCGGATAAATCAATAACTTCCATAGAATACCAATTCAGTTCCGTCTTCTGACTCTAACGGAAATCCCCCGGGTAAGTTACCATGATTGTGTTCCCGGCAATACTTACGATAACAGTCAGAGGCCTCTATTGCAGAATCATGCTTACACCTATTGATTGCACAATAGCCTACAGCCCATGTACTGTCATCATTGGTTTGCGTAAACTGAAACTTACGAATACCCTTACCTGTGTCATCAGCTAATTCAAGTGCCTTGTAGTAATTCATTTCTCAGCGTTTTTCAATGTTTCAAAATAACCCTTCTTCAATAATATCTGATGCTTAGTTACCCATGCAAGACCGTACTCCGTATCCTTAAACAGTTTTGAGAACCCGGTAATGTGTTTCAGCTTCAGTAATTCCTCTGGCTCCATTCCAAGTTTGTTACAGATAGCCTCATCTGACCAACCATTATTCAACATCTCAAATACCATGCTTGACATTCCTTTTACAGAGTGTTTTCCCCTTGCCCTGTTATGTCTCACAGTAGAGGCCATTCGGTCATTTATATCTTTGTCAATAACGACTACGGGCAACATACCCTGATTGCGGTCAAAGATATCTTTATTCTCCTTCAGTGTAAAGAATCTATGGAATCCATCAACTATGACGTATTTGTTATTCAGTTTGTCGAAGACTGTTACTATTGGCTGAGTGTAGCCATCATGGAGAATTGAAGTATATAACAGTTTCATCTCTACCCGGGCAACCTGATTAGGATTGTAGTCATTTGCCTTAACCATATCAGCCGGGACCCATTTCACAAAGTCTACGGGCTGACCCTTGAGTTCTGATAACTCTGAATGAATAAATTCCCGAAGGTCATTCAGGAATTCAATTTTGTTCTCTGACTCTTTATACTTTCGAAGAATCAGCTTTATTATTTCTTTCATACTCAACGAATTTATTTAATACCCGGGGTTCTCTCCCCAACTCTTTCCATTTAAGCCAACCATTAGTCTCAGGCCGTCTCTTGAAGTTATTCAGCTTTACCATCTCTACGTCAACCGTTAGAATCTCAGAGATACATTCCTTGATATACTTTTCTGTCAGCATATCATTACCCCTGATGTAGCGTTTATCCATGTGTGCAAAGGTGCGTCTGAATATCTTACGATAGTCCTCAGACTCTACAAGATTCTCAAGTAAGTAATCCCGGTATTCAATCCATGTGTCAAACATGAAAGGCAATTCCTTTACCTGAAAAAAGTCTTTTGTTCCCTGCCCGGCTGTGTTTACGCCATGTAGTCTTTTAGTCAGGGCGTTCCATGTCTCCGGCTCAATCTCCTGAAGAAATCCAAGCGTAGCGATAGCCCCCTCATGATGAACAGATGATACCCTCATTTGCTGAATAGGTATCTGATGCTGATACATGTAATCATACAGTTTGTTATAAGGCCAATCATTTACAAAGATCGCTTTCCAAATGTCAGTATATGACCAATCGTAGATAGGGTAAAACGTGTAATGATTCAGAGCCTTATTCATCTTTTTGCCCCAAGTGATATACTTGTATGTCGGGTCTGATGTTAGGCCTAAAGTTCGTGCAGGAGTTTCCTCAGCCCTGACCCCGGCTATGTAACAAGCAGGTTCATCCGGGTATAGGCTGTCGATTATCTTGCCAAGGATTTCCTTGATCCTGACCGTTCCGAATGTGTTTTCCTTGACTGAGATATCTTCCTTAGGCCTGATCCATTCGTCTCCTTTCTTCCAACAATAGCACCAATGATCATCCCCGGAAGTGTTGTTAGTGATCTGAAACTCTCCCTGAAACCAATAAGGGTCTACGTCCGGGTCTGACATTACCTCCCTCATAAAATCAACTGTCGCTTGCCACTCCGCTTCCTGATCCATGAAGACAACCTTGAGGGGTAAACGACCTCTTTCCCGGGCAACGATCTTTGTCAACTCAAAACAAACAGTAGAATCCTTCCCCCCGGAAAACGAGACTACGACATGGGGAAACTCATCATATAAGAGCCTGATCCTTTCAAGGGCTGCATCAAAGACGTTTTGTTTTGTAAAGATTTTCATGGATTCGCTTGCATTAGCCTGTGATAACGAGCCGGATTAATTTCTGAGCCTATATACTCCCACCCGGCTTTTCTGACAGCCGTAGCCGTTACTCCGATCCCGGCAAATGGATCAAAGACTATCCCCTTTCCTTGAAAATCCATCAGGGTATCGGTTACGATATTCAAGCCTGATCTGTTGACGTTAGCCGGAACGCTTGTATTAAAGCACATGATAACGAAAGGCCGTTTTGATGTTTGGATTCCATGACTGATAAAATTGAGTGCATGACCCCTCTTTTTCATCTTATCAAGAACAAGCTGATGCCCGGCCATTCCGTATTCGACATAACAAGGCTTTTCAGTAGAGGCCAATTTAGCCAACTGATCAATAATGCCCTCAATGGTATTGTTGGCTACCCGGCCTGAATCCTGCTTCAATTTAGTCTGAAAGAAGTTTACCATCTTCTGCTCCCAAGGGGGGTCGCACCATATCAGATCATGTCCCGGAAAGGACTCCCATGACATAATGTCTTTGTTGTAGTTTTTACTCATTGCGATCAAGTAATAAAAGTTTCTTGTAATCTGTGTCTGCCTTATCAAGTTCATCATAGAGCCGGGTAATCAATTCCTGATTCTCCCTGCCCCTTGCCCGGTTGTGCATTATAGTTGCAAACCTGAGTTTGATAGGATCAAAGTCAACGAAACAAACAGGCACTTCTTCCATCTCTAAGATACAGGCAGCCCTGAATCTGTTTTCCCCGTCAACTATCTTCATAGTAGCCCTGTGAACCACTATCGGCTGAGTAAACCCGAAATAAACAATACTTTTGATGAGTAGGTCAAAACTATCAGCCGTATGCTGATTCGGGTTATACTCATTCGGATAGATATCTTTGACCGGAACATAATCAATAGTGAGTTTCCCGGAAGTCTTTTCAATTTTGTCGTTTGCGATCCTGTCTGCTAACATAGCCCTGCCTCCAAGTTTTTCTTTTGCAATTTAGTGAGATAATTATCTGTCTTCATCTTTGCCATAAAAGGATTCTTAAACTCAGATTCCCAATCCACGTCCTTGACATTCTGCGATCCGTTAACCGTTGCGGAGTAGCGTTTATGCCCGGCAACGACTCCCCCCTGTTTAAATGTAGACCTATAAGCCCCAAAGTGCTGAACCAACCCGGGAACAACTGCAAACATTGTCTTTTCCTGAGTGTCTATAAACGGGCTGAGTCTTCCGTCTTCGTATGGGTATTCAGGGGCTACATTAGCGTCAACCCAATTCAGGAAGTCAGCACAAAGGTTGTCAGGATAAATACAGGCCTGAAGCCAAAAGTTTGTTTTTGTTTGTAGGATCCGCTTCTTCTCTGCCCGGGCTTTCCGATAGTCTGAATTGTCCGGGTTATAAATACTGAGATAAGAGTCAGCCGGGAGATAATTCAAGATATGAATCGCTTTCTCAATCGCAAGCCTGTCAATACTAACGTCATCATGAATGATCATTCTATGAGTTCCTTTGTTTTCTCCGATCTGTAAGGCCTGTCTGAAGTTTCCCCAAATATGAAGAGAGCCATCATCAAAACTGATGACTACCGGAATCCCTAAGGCCTTAGCGTTCATCTCTAAAAGTTTATACATATACTGACCTTCCTGTTTTCGTCTTTCACAATTCAGGATCACAATCATACCAAGTTTATTTTCCATTCTTTTTAGCTGTTAAGTGAATAATACCGTTATAGCCATTTCTAAGCGGTTTGCCGAATATTGGTATATATCTGACCCGTAGGTCATCCATAGCCCTGAACGTGTCAGCTACCCCCGTAGGATCAATGGCTACGGCCGGGAAGTCAACCCCGTTAACCACGTAGCCCCGGCTACCTGACATAAATGATGCGGTAAGATAACCCCCTTTTTTAAGCCCTGCCATAACACAATTACAAGCCCGGACAAATTCATCCGGGTCATCTGTGATACTCTCAGCAACGAAGTTCATAGAGATATGACTGTATCGCTCTTTCTCAATATCAAAGATTGATAACGATCTGACAGTAACCCGTTCCCGGAGGGCTGTCTGAAAATCAAAATTGTAAAACTTATCATTAAGAGTTCTGATCAGGCCGATATATTGACGCCAAAGGGTATCCATTTCCCTTTGTTGTGATCTTAAATACCAAAGATTTTCATCTACGATATCGGTAACAATTATTTTCTCAAAAAAGGGCAACATAATAAAGATCGGGTAGAGATTAACTGCACCCCCTATTTCCAATATCTGACCTGATCTACCATGAACACTATTCCATTCAATCAGATGAGTAGCCAACACTACATCGGGAATAGACATTTTCTCATAGTTTTTCCTGACATATTCAGCCGGGTTAAACTTAGGCCAAGGGTTACTTTTTGTCTTCAATGTAGATATTTGTTATAAGTTTAGATACAGGAACACCGATTGATCGAAGAATCTTTGAGGCCTTGTTTTCAGCCTCTAAAAAGTGAACAGGCAAGATGTTGATCAGCCTGTCAGCAACCCGGAATCCGGTATCGATTACTGTCTCTAATTTCCCGGGCTGAATCCATCCCAACCGGATCAGATACCATGTTGCGACAAACAGGGAACACGGATGAAGCCCCTTGCCTGAAATATAGGTTATATATGACTGCTTGAGTTTACCCTCAGGCATCCGGTTAAGAGTGACCTCATTCATCAATAGCAAAGAGCTTTCTTTGATAAGGATTGAGGGGGTAGCATTTCGGGCTGAAATAAACTCAATGAACTGCTTATAGCTGAACTCACAATTTGCCGGGGTATAGTCATCAACCATTACAGCCAACTCAAATTCCTCTTCCCTGATATCTTTAAGAACATCTTTCAGGATCGTAATTGAGTTCTCAGCCTGTTCATCTACCCCTTTGTCGGTATAGACATGACAGTATTCAATGCTATAAATCATACCTCAGGCTTGAATCTATTTATGATCGTAGTCATGTCAGGGGGATATCCATTAGTCCAATACTTGAACTCTCCGATCACATAATATTTGAATGTCGCTTTACCAAACTTTTCAGGGATTCCTATTTTCTGAAGAAGTTTAACTGCCTCTACAAAAAGGTCAGAGTCAGTACATTTGTCCTTGACAATATACCAATGGGGGGTCTTCGGCATTGTCTTTGCGAACGTCCATGTGTTCGCCTCAAGAAACTGAATTAATGCTCTTTCTGTCATTACTGATTGATATAAAATGAATTACCACATTCGGGGCACGTTACCTCAATTTTAGGCTTGACCCCGGTAAAGCCTCCGTCAATTTTACCCTGCGCCTTTTCCATGTCAGCCTGTGTAATTTCCTTACCGGATTTCTCCGGGCTGAAGGACGGCTGAAAAGCGAATCCGTCTACCTCTACCCCCCAATCAGTTATGATATCTTTATCCCACTCATTGAGAAGAGCCTCAAAGTCGTGTTCGCCATAGTTGATATTATCCTTGATCGTAATCGCTTTCAATACATCAACCGGGGTCGTTTCAGGCAACACTTTACAGGGGGCTGTCTTATGCTCCAATTCCTTGAGTGCCATCAGTCTCATATTTCCCCCTATAACGACAAATTCCCCTTTGTGGGGGAAGACAATTAATTCCCTGAGGTCAAGCATCTCCGGGAGGTCGATTATAGACTGTTTCAGTTTTTGATATCGGTCATCCTTGATGAACCGGGGGTTTCGTGGTAGGCCTTTTATTTGGCCTGAGTTCCCCTTGATCTTTGCCAAGGGTAAAGAAGTTGATTTCATATAATTTAGTTAAGTGAACCGTGACATTTTTTATACTTGAGACCTGAGCCACATCTACAGGGTTCGTTTCGCCCTTGCTTGTTTTCCTGAGTCTCATCCATGAACTTTTCTTTTACCCCGTTAAGATGATCGGTACAATGCTGAAATACCTGAGATGAAAAGCCCTCAAATTCCCCGGTATATTTCTCTCCCCACATATCCATATAGGTTACCCGGATTCCATGATACCGGCTGACGTAAATTCGCCTTCCGTCTTTTTTGTCTCCCCCATGAGAGAGACAGCCCTCTATGGTAGTGGCCGTCTTCCCGTAATACTCATGTATGACCGGGTTAAGGATTGTTACGAACTCATGTTTGTCTGCTGACTTGACAGCAAAGAAGAACCGTTTATTAATCCGGTAGCCGTCTTTCATTAGTTGATTTGCTGATAACCCGGCACAGTCATCAAGTGTCTCTACGAACTTGAGGCACTCTTCAATTAACTGTTTGTCGATAATGGGGTCTGCTGTCTCCTCTGCCTGAGGGGTTTGCTGATTCTGAATAAGTTCAATCATGCTCTCTGTAAATTAAAAGTCCGGGTTAAATTGACTTAGCCCGGACTGAGAATATGATTAGCCACAATTAAGTGTTTAATGCCTGTCTTATGCTATTATCCAAGCTACAGCCGTCAAAAGAACTACACAAATATATACAATATTTCGATAATATTAAATTTTGTAGTTTTTTAATTTGCCGGGCTTTCATAACTGAGATGATAAAAGATATAGGTCTTACATGAAACTGTCTCTACGGCCTCTCAAAAGAGGTTTTTACATCAT
>Ga0182021_10000983_pt1 | contig 32551 bp, 34 predicted proteins | sample 612E3MmetaG_FD_120493 | JGI IMG/M metagenome (GOLD analysis project Ga0182021, IMG submission 120493) | Permafrost microbial communities from Stordalen Mire, Sweden - 612E3M metaG (Illumina Assembly) | ecosystem: Environmental > Terrestrial > Soil > Wetlands > Permafrost | place: Sweden... | reverse complement strand
CCATTAGGTCTTTGGCACCTGCAGTAACTGCGATGTTTCTAGCGTGAAGTGACATGTGGCCACGTTGGATTCCTTCACTCGATAATGCGCGCAATGCGCCGAGGTTTTGGGCTAAGCCGACAGATGCCAAGATTTCACCGAATTCGTTGGCTGATTTTACGTTGAGGATTTTCATTGCGATTCGGGCGATTGGATGGGTTTTTACTGCTCCACCGATTAACCCTACAGCCATCGGTAACTCGATTAAGCCTTCCAAGTCGCCATTTTTGTTTTTAACCCATTTTGAGAAGGTTGTGTATGGTCCGTTGTATGCTGCGTATGCGTGTCCTCCTGCCTCGATGGCTCTGTGGTCGTTGCCTGTGGCTAAGACGACGGCGATTATGCCGTTCATAGCACCTTTATTGTGGGTTGCAGCTCTGTAGGGGTCAGCTGCAGCGAAAGCCGAAGCATAAGCTATGCCATTTACAACTGCTTCGCCGCCTACTGCTTCTTTGGGAACAGTACACCAAGCCTTCGCAAGGCGTTTAACAGCCAAGTTGGATATAATGCGCAAGTAAACGTGTCCGCCTGTTAGCTGCTCAATCAAAGGAGATACAGCTTCAGCCATCGTATTAACCGCGTTTGCGCCCATAGCATCTCGGCAGTCTACGAACAAGTGGACAATAAGCATTTGTCCCATAGTGGTTTCGATGACTCTGGCGTCGAGGTCTTTTGCTCCGCCGCCAAATGAGTTGAGGATGGGGTCTTGGTCGTTTGCTTTTTTGAGGATTTCGACTTTGGCGTCTAAAACTTGTTTTTTCGCTATCTGAGCATCTTTGATTTTGACTAGTTGTATTTGACCAATCATTATTGGTGATGTACTGCTAGTGTGGAATCCTCCGCCATCTCGAATCATCTTAGCTGCGTAACTGGCGGCTGCAATTACGCTTGGCTCTTCAGTAGCCATCGGGATCAAGTAATCTTTTCCATTTATTTGAAAATTAACGCCGATCCCCATTGGTTCGGGAAAAACGCCGATGACGTTTTCGACCATGTGGTCAGCTACATCCATCGGTAAAGAACCAGTGTTTTCAAGTAAACGAACTTCATCTTCAGTTAAACCTGCAAAATCTTTAATGATTGCTAACCGCTCTTTCGGCGGAAGCTTGTAGAAACCTGAGATTACAGATGACTTAGCCATTCTCAATCACGCTGCAAGTGACAGTTTGGCTTTTCGCATTTAAACTTTAACCAAGCGTGAGTCAAAAATATTGTAGTTACAGTGTAGTTTGACCGTTAGTTCTAGGCATGGCAACTGCTGATACGCCTAAGCGCTTATTGATTTCTATAGCTAACGCGTCGCCATTGCTACGGTAATTATCAGTGATTACCTTTTTTGCCCCAGACCGTCGAACATATTCAATTAATCCGTCAAAATCCGAGTGGTCACTTAGAGCAATTAAATGTTCTCGGTCTCCAATTTGTCGGCTGGGAAAACGAAACTCCCAACCGCTCAAACAAATGCGAGCATTACGCAGTCCTACATGTTGCCTCTGGTTCATATGATAAAATGCGACACAGGGCAAGTTTCCATCTAAAAGCTCCTGCCCCTCATTATCAGTGGAAAGTGATAGGCAACCTAAACGCATACCATGATGCTCACAAACTTTCGTAACCTCATAAACCCGTTCAGGCATAACAAACGGCACCTCAACATCTGCCTCTCTTAAGATCTGCATGGCTTCTTGGAGTTTGCCGTGGTAACCAAAAACGTAAACCGCGCCGCCTCGTAGGCGTTTCTCAATCATAGAAACCAAAAGTTCACGTACGTCAACATCGAAATTGCGTCTGCATGATGGGCTTCCATATGTTGCCTCAACAACCAAAACATCGCAATCGACAACTGGTGTGCCATCTAACCTAAAATCGCCCGTCCAAACAATTCGGATTCCACCAGCATCCTCAACTAAAACTTGCGCAGCGCCCAAGATGTGTTCTGCTTTGATAAAACTGATTTTTTCATCTTTGTACTTTAAGACTTTGCCGTACTCTAAAGTTTTTACTGCTGTTGAATCTTTGAGTTTGAATGATCCATTGAGTGTTTCTGTAAGGTCTCGGGTGGCTTTAGTCATCAAAACTTTCTCGCAACGTTTCAAGCTGCTACGTAAACCGTAGAGGTGGTCTGCATGTGCATGCGTTACCACCCGTAATGGTCTTGAAGCGTCGAAAGCGTCGCAGGCGACACTGTCACCTAACAAGACAGCCCCACTCTTAGTTACTAAAGCCCTTTCCGCCAAACCTTATCGTCTCATCAAGTTTTCTCTGCTAACCAATCAATGAGCTGTTCAGGATTATCAGTTTCAATATTAACTCTAATCGGACCTAACGGTGATTCGGCTGATTCCTCAGAAAAAGAAATGTGCCCAACAAATGCCACTTGCTTATTTAAGTAGAAAGAAATCATGTTGCCTCTGATTGATTTGAAGAGCAGTCTTCTTGATGCATCGCGGATTCGGTCGTTGCGCAGTAAATTGCGAAGTTTAAACAGTGAATCTTGCCCTTTGGCAACTGCAGTTAATGAGCTACCCTTGATGGAAGGCTTAATCGTTATAATAGCATTGTCCAAAAAGTTGTTAACCGCTGCCTTAACATTTTCCCCGTTTTCCGTAGGGTTAATTTGCGTCTCAACAAAAACTGTTACTTCAGCCATTTCTTCTCAACCCTCTCCAATGATTCCTTTGCTTTAGTTTTAACATGCTCTAAGCTATTATCGTTCACTATCATCTGTTCAGCCATCGCTATTACATTTCCCAACCCAACACTAAATTCGCGCATATCGCGTTCATTGAATATTTTCCACTCAGTTGGGTCGTCGCTTCTATGCCTGTTAGAAAGGCGACTGAACCGTATTTCGGGTGAAGCATGTACTGCTACGAGGCTGAATTTGGAAAAATGTTCTTTGAAGATGTCAACTTCATAGAGGCTTCTTAAACCATCAACGAGAACTTTGTTGCTGGTTTGTTCTTCAATTTTTGGGACACATTTTTGGGCGATAACAAAGTTCCCCTCTTTTTGCCTAAGTTCAAGCATAACTTTTCCTACATTCTGAGGCGTCAACTCAAAGCCACGTTTAACTGTTTCTTGCCTAACAACATCCCCCATAACCACAACAGCATAACCCAATTCGCATGCAGTGTCGACGACCAAAGATTTTCCTGAACCAGGCATCCCCGCTAAACCAATAACTAATTTGTCAGAGTTCACGTTATCTTTACCCTTTTTTGTTGTATAGCATCATACTTGATTAAAAAGGATTTATGAGTGTTATGTGTTAAAATTAGTAGAAGGAACATTTAATGTCCGAGCAAATAAGAAGCTTCATCGCTTTCGACCTCAAAAACGATAATGTATTAAACAGGATAGCAGCAGCGCAAAAACTGTTAATGCAAACAAACGCCGACCTCAAAATGGTAGAGCCATCTAACATTCACATAACACTTCGATTCTTAGGCCCAATTAGCCGGGAGATGGTGGACAAAGTTCATGCAGCTATGAAGAACGTAAAGTTCAGCCCTTTCAACGTTCAACTCCGCGGTTTAGGGGTCTTTCCAACGCTTAACTACCCACGAGTGGTTTGGGCTGGAATAACTGATGGTGCAGAACAACTAAAAAGCATCTTTGAACAGCTTGAACCCCAAATCCACGAGTTAGGTTTTGCACCAGATCCTAACGGTTTTAGTCCACATCTGACCATTGCCCGCGTTAGGACAGGAGCAAATAAAGAGCGCTTAATCGATTTGGTTACTAAACAGGCTAATTACGACTTTGGCAACATAAGAGCAGATTGTTTAAGGCTTAAAAAAAGCCAGCTTTCACCTAAAGGCCCTACTTATTCAACGCTCAAAGAATACTGTCCCTAAATGATTAGACATGGAAAACGAATTAAATGCTTTGAATCAGCGGATTCTTGAAAAAATTACGCCTAAAAAAGAAGAATACGCCAAGATTGACGCTTTAAGCCGCGAACTTGAGCAGAAAATCATTAAAGCCTGCAAACAAGAATGTGTAGAAGCAATCGTACGGGTTGAAGGATCAATAGCTAAAGACACGTGGCTATCCGAAAACCCCGACATCGACATTTTTTTGCGCCTGCCAACATCGATACCCAGAAAAAACCTTGGGGATATTGGTTTAAAAATTGCAAGAAAAGCCGCTGGCAACGCTGAACAACTCGAGCGGTTCGCTGAACATCCCTACCTTGAAATTTTCCTTGACGGCTACCGCATCGACATTGTACCTTGCTATGACTCTAAACCGGGTGAATGGCAAAGCGCAACTGACCGCACGCCCTATCACACAGACTACATCAACAACCATTTGAGGAAAGAAGCGCATAGTGAAGTTCGCATTTTAAAAAGATTCATGCAAGGCATTGGCGTTTATGGCGCCGAGATTAAGATTGGTGGTTTTAGCGGTTACCTATGCGAACTATTAATAATGAAGTATGGATCATTCGCCCAAACAATAAGAGCTTTCTCTGAATATAATCGGCGTCTTGTAATTGATATTGAAGGCTTTTATGAAAAAAGAAAAAATGAGCTTACATTACTTTTCCCCGAGCCACTTGTCATCATTGACCCAGTTGATAAAGGAAGAAATGTCGCTTCAGCAGTACGACCTCCAAAACTCTACATGTTTATTGGAGCTGCAAGAGCGTTTTTGAAAAAACCTACTGAAGAGTTTTTCTATCCACCTAAACCAGAAATTTTGTCTTCTAAAGCGTTGAAAAGTCAGCTTGAAAAACGCGGTTCATCCATCGTATTTCTTATTATCGGCGAGATGAATGCTGTCCCAGATGTATTATGGGGACAACTGTACAGGTCAAAACGTTCCCTAAGGACGCTACTTGAGCTAAACGATTATGTTGTTCTAAAAGATGCGGTTTGGAGCAACGAGAAAACCCTCAGCGTTTTCATGTTTGAGCTGGAAGCTCAAGTTGTGCCCAACATTAAGAAGCATCTTGGTCCACCACTTGAACGAGTAACCGAATGCGAAAAGTACCTTGCAAAATATAGTGCCAATGAAAGTGTGATTTCTGGACCCTACATTGAAGATGGACGTTGGATAGTAGAGTTGCCCCGCAAAACAACTGATGCAGTTGCTTTGTTGAAAGAAAAGTTGGTGGATGGAGGTAAAACCAATGGCGTTGCTGATTTAGTTTCAAAAATTATGCAGAAAAGTCTCAAAGTTCTTGTAGGTAACGAAGTGGAGGCATTTTATAAAGGCAATTATGATTTTGCTGAGTTTCTGGCTAATTTTCTTTCCGGTAAACCGTTTTGGCTAAAAAACTTGTCAGCGCCCTAAGAAGATAATTAGACAAGGTAGTTTGTTTTCGTTTATTTTTTAAAAACAAATAATTTACCCGCACAAAAAAAGTTATCAGTTGAGCATAGAGATTTATTGTGTTACGGAGTGGTACCAGCTGATGATATATTCCGGTAAGTTAAGTCCTCTTTCTCTCAGCCTTTCTGCTAGCTTCACAGGCAATGGACTTAGAACGTATGCTGCACGTGTGTAGAAGCGTCTAGGTGTGGATGGCTTAACTTCTTCAGGTAAAACAATTTTGAGGTCAGCTTTTTTAGCCAAAGTTGATTCTGCGTTGCCCGTTATCGCGAATACAGTGCCGCCGAATTTCTTTAACACATCTGCCCAGATAATGACCGGGCGAGTTTCCCCTGAGAACGAGAGCAAAATTTCTAAATCACCTGCCCTTGGATGCGGTGTGTTGACGCCTCTTGTAATGTAAACGTTGTCACCCAGAAAACTCTTAATGTGGAAAAGTCGAACCCCCGTCATTTTGGCAATTTCGTTTCCTGTGCCTTTTCCGCCAAGGAAAACGTTAGTTCGTTTTTCCATAATATCGACGAGTTTAGTGTAGGTTTCTGAGTTCATGTTAGCATCTATCATTTCGCCGACTTTTTCAAATTCTTCTTCGCAAAGACGGAAAACGTCGCCGACTGGGAGGTTTCGGAATATGGCTTCTATCATGCTGTTTAAAAGTTCAAGGGTTCCAAGTTCGAAGATGTCACCCATCATGCCTGTTTCAGCGTATTCAGCGCCTGGCTTGTTTTTGCCGCGACCTTTTATCTGAACAACTTGGCCGTATTTATTTGTAATATCAGCCAGTGGAGACGACAATGCGGATGTTAATAGTCCCATGGAGAAATGTGTGGATTTCTTTTCTTCAATGTACTTGGCTAGATCCTGTGCCATGACGAGTGGGTCGTCGCTGTAGCCGCTACCCGAATTCATTAGAAGCAAGGTTTTTTTATAACGGCGTTCCAAATCTGGAGCAGCATCATACATGCTCTTTCCCGGAAACCCTGGGTCATCAGGTGTTAAAACAACTTTGTTACGCCAACCTGCTTGACTTAAAGCGATTTGGCTCATCGCGGCGTTAAGAGAATAAAGTGATCTACCTGAACCTCCGCAGATTACACAGTCTGCAGCGTTAAGGTCTTCAAATAAAGGTGCAAGTTCCTTCTTTCTTATACTCATGATGTTTTCTTGGATTTTATTTACATATCCAATTGTACTGATTTTGCTTTTGATACCAACCGCACCTTCAGTGCAAACATGATTCAAAGATTAGCTATATTATTCTTGCGCTCGCATGAATAGAAATACGTCAACTGGATGAGACGCGAAAAAGATACTTAAGAGGTTTTGTTGACTTTCTTGTCCTAATTCTAATTGTTACTGCCACAAAGATAACGGCAACCAACAATAGCGCAGTAAATATAACAACGTAATGCTGAAGAAAAAAAGACAAATTCCTGTATTCCGGGTTGAAGCCAAAATGTGCAATTGTCACATTACCCGTCCTGCCCCATACAAGCACCGAGTCGTCAGGCGAAAGGCTCCAACCTTGACCCGGAGGCAAAAAAACGTTGTCTGAAACAATAACACTCCACTCATCGCTTGAAGACCGCGACGCATTCAACCCCAAATTAACAGTTTGATTGCCCGTTCCCTCTGCATAGTAACTCAATAAATCAACTGGAAAAGAGTAATTGACTGATATTCGAGCCCAGATAGTAACATTAGAGTTCTGCGCCGAAATCCTTAGCTCACCCAAACCCTGCGTTGCGTTAAGCCCCAAAAAACTAAGATCTTGAGAATCCAATTTTAAATTCTTAAACGTCCAGAAACCGTTTTCCAGTCTCGCCACTGAATAGGAGCCGTTTAGAGCAAAACTTATGATGCTATTATATTGGGGAATGCCGAATTTGTCTGCGGTTGTGAAAGTTGTTTGGGTTTGAGCTTGCGAGAAGACGCAAAGCTGCGGGTTTGCCAATATCAAAATAATCAAAGGTATTCCCGCCCAAACCGCCTTTCTGAGCTTTGCCAAAGTTTCACACGCAATCAAATTAGGCGTAGGTGATATGCTATAAGGTTTTTTAACTCGTCCATAAACAATGCACATAAAGCGCTCTGACAAAAACAGTCATGGCTGCTAAATGTTTATATCAAAAAGAAACATCAAGCCCAAAAGGATAGTGAACATATGTCCTCTGAAAACGCTGAAAAATTCCAGTTTCTTGTTAAATTAGCTCTTGAAAAAGGAGCCGCTGACGCAAAAATCATCCCCACCGACAAAGTTGTCGTAGAAGACCGCGTGGTACTCAAATGCAAAGTCGGCTGCAACCACTACGGCAAAACCCTCGCCTGCCCACCCTACACCCCGTCAGCTGAGGAATTCCGAAAAATCGTAGGCGAATACAGCTACGCTATGTTCATGAAGTTTACTTCAAACGCACAAGCTGAACCAGAAGTGTTAGCCAAACTTATGGTAGCAGAAACCAACCCTGCCGTCTCAAAAGAAATTAAGGAGAAAGCAGCGAAATTCTGGCAGGATTGGAAAAACGACAAATGCAAAATGTTACAAAGTGTAGTTGATTTGGAGAAAGCTGCTATGAACAAAGGTTACAGTTTGGCAATATCGTTTGTTTCAGGTCACTGCCAACTCTGCGAGAAATGCAACATCGAAACAAAGATTTGTGCACACCCCAACTTGGCGCGCTGGTCCGAGGACGCGGTTGGAGTTAATGTGAAAAAAACTGCTGATAACGCTGGAATAACGGTGACTTTTCCGTTCGCTAAGAACCCTGAATCCTTCGCTATACTTCTAATCGATTAACTCCGAGGGACTGGTGAAAGCTAAATATGTTAGCTTTACACAAATGAAGAAGTATGAAGATTCTGCTTGACGAAATGTACGCTGGTCTAAAGGAGTACTTGGAAACTTTAGGCTACGAAGTTTTAACCGCTCAGGAAGCGGGTTTGAAAAGTGCCAAAGATAGGGAAATAGTTGAGTATGCGGGGAAAACCAGCATGATTTTGATTACTCAGGACCAAAAACCCGCTGAGCTCGCAGAATTGCTTGGTGTTAAATGCGTTTTTATTTCAAGTTTGATGGTTGCCAAGTTGGTTGACCAGAAAATTAAAGCATTACCGCTTTAGACGTTGATGTGCCGAAGGTACTTATTCCATAGGTAAGAAGCTGCGTAGCCTGCTACGCCGCCAGAAACTGGACCCATGAATAAGACAAGTGCATCGAGCATTTGGCTTCTTTGAACAAACAGACTGACAAACGATAACCCGTTAATGTACTGCGGAAAAATAGCGAATGCTGAGTAGCTTGAAACAGCTATCAGCAGTGTACTAAAAGCCATAGCGACTATCAATCGGTTGCGGTTTACTCCTTGAGGCGAACCGTTAATTTTGAATATGTACAGGAAAGCGTCGACGAAGACGCCGAAGAGGAAAGCAAAGAAGAATGTGAATGGACCTAAAGCTGGACTGACAAGTGCTGTTAATAGCCCGCCGACGGCTCCTACGTACATGGCGCCTACTTTTGGAATGAAGAGTCCGCTTACTGCGAGAAGGACGGCTTGGACAACTATGACGAGGTAGTTTAGTGGGGGCGGCAAAAACACGTTTGTGACGAAGATTATTGTGCCGAAAAGTGCGATGATAAATAATCGCTGAATCTTCTGCGTTCATGTACCCCCCAGTATTATAGGAGTTCACGTTTCCATCTAAAAAGCTTAATGTTGAAATCACAAAAATTTTTGGTAATGGTTCAATTTAATTTTAACGGAAAGTTATAAATTGGCAAGATGCAATAATGAATATCATATAATAATTAACTGATAAATGTAAAATTGGGGATAACTAAAAATGAGCACTCACGCAGAAGATTTGAAGCTCCGCCTAATGACGATCGAGCTTCTCCGAACAGCAAAATACAAGCGGAACATCACTTACAGGGAATTAGCAACGAAAACGGGTTTACCAGTAACCGTGCTAAGCCGCTACGCAAAAGGCCACGTTCTGCCAAACACAGTAAGGGCTAAACAACTTTGGCGTGTACTTACAAAACTCGTAGGCTTAGAAGCAGAATTACGCAGCAGAATAAAATTCGACGACACAGGCTACTTTGACAACACTGAAATCGTTGGAGATTACAACATCCTCCAGCAAGCTGCAAATCATGCGTTGGCAAATTTTGCTGGAAAACGGGTAACCAAAATCTTAACAGCAGCCGTCGATGGAATCCCCTTAGCCACCATGGTTGCCAACTCACTTGGGGTTAACCTCATCGTTGCCAAACGCAACAAAGAAGTCGGCGTAAAAACGTTCCTTGAAGAAACCTATATTTTAGGTCGAGATTCAGGAGTTACTGTAACTCTCTACATTCCCAAAGAATCCATCAAAAAACGTGACAGTGTCCTTGTGGTGGATGATATGATTAAGAGCGGTGAAACCCAAGAGGCTCTTGTGAATCTTGTTAAGAAGTCAAAAGCTGAGGTTTCAGGCATTTTCTCATTAATCGCGGTTGGAGAAGAATGGAAGAAACGACTAAAGTCAGGCGAAGACTCACCAGTTGAAGTCGTAACACACCTAAAATCACCCTTCGATACCTCTTCTTAATCCTCACTTTTTATTTTTATTAAACGTAATGTGTGAACACAATGAATAAAATAGGTCACATAACCCTGCTCGTAAAAGACCAGGATGAAGCACTAGAATTCTACACTCAAAAACTCGGATTTCAAAAACAACAAGACATAGTCATCGCAAAAAATGTTCGGTGGGTTACAGTTTCACCCAAAGGTCAAGAAGATCTTGAGATAACGTTTGTTGTTGCTGACAGTGAAGAGAAGCGCAAGGCAGTGGGTAAGCAGGCGGGCGATCACGTTTTCCTCACTTTAGAGTCAGATGATTGCAGAAAAGAATACAAAGCGTTGACGGCGAAGGGCGTAAAGTTCTATGGCAAGCCAGAGGTGCAGTCTTGGGGTGTTGATGTGGTTTTAGAAGACCTTTATGGGAACTTGTTTGATTTGGTTCAACGCTTCAAGCGCTAAAGCTAGAAAATCTTTAACAGAATCATCCATAACTATCCCGTATTACTGTCACATTGAGGTAAGTAGAAATGCGGATGATAAAGTGGCAAAACGGAATCGTCATAACACCTGACCAAACCAAACTTCCCCTTCAAGAGGTAACTTTGGAAATTAAAACGGTTGATCAGATGGCTGAAGCCATAAAAACGCTGCGTGTTCGCGGGGCTCCACTTCTGGGTACAGCTGCTGGATTCGGCATGGCGTTGGCTGCTTATTACTCAAACGCAAAAACAAAAGAGAAATTGCTCGCTGAACTAGAAATCGCTGGCATAGTCATTAAGCGCCAAAGACCAACAGCTGTAAACCTGTTTTGGGGTATAGACCGTGTTCTAAACAAGGCAAAAAGCGTTTCAGGCTCCGTTGAAGAAATTAAAGCTGTAGTTATCGAGGAAGCGCAGAAAATTGCGGACGAAGATGCAGCACAAAACCGCGCTATCGGAAAGAATGGTTCAGTGCTCATTGAGGATGGAGACACAATTTTGACTCATTGCAACGCAGGCGAGCTCGCAACTGTCGAGTACGGAACTGCTTTAGGCGTTGTACGTGCAGCTTGGGAGCAAGGCAAAAAAATTAAAGTCATCGCCGACGAAACCCGGCCGCTTCTGCAGGGTGCACGGCTAACTACTTACGAGCTTAAACGCGACGGTATCCCAGTTACTTTGATTACAGATAACATGGCAGGCTACATTATGAGCAAAGGACTTGTCAACAAGGTTATTGTAGGCGCTGACCGCATCGTGCAGGATGCCGTGTTCAACAAGATAGGCACCTACAGCGTCGCAGTTCTAGCGCATGAACATAAAATTCCCTTCTATGTCGCCGCACCCAAATCAACCTTCGATTTAACATGCAAAGCCGCCGACGTTGAAGTAGAAGAAAGAAAACCTGAAGAAGTTACCCACATAGGAGGCGTACAAATCGCTCCAAATGGCGTAAACGTGATGAATCCTTCTTTTGATCCAACACCCCTCAAATACGTAACAGCCATCATAACTGAGACCCGGGTTATCTACAATAAGGACTTTGGTGAATTCAGAAAGGGAAAAGTATAGCTTCCAAGAGTTTAGAGTAGCGATCAATTAATGAGTGAACCCAAAAAACCTGTGCCAGTTGAATTTAAAACCAGCGGTGTCCTAGCTGAGAAAGGAGTAGTTGTTACTGAGCAAAGCAACATAGACGCGCTCTCATCTCGGGGTTATGGCACATTAGAAAACAAGGTTTTCACTTTAACATTTTATGAGTCATTGTACCTTTTGGACAAAGGCATGCTTGAAGTCAAAGATGCAAAAGGCAAAGCTGCGGATTTCCAAAGACTTCTACACTGCTACGAAGCCCAAAACGAAAACGCATGGGTAAACTACTTGGTTTACCGCGACCTACGAAGCCGCGGCTACGTAGTCAGAGAAGGATTCGGCGGCGGAATTGACTTTCGCATTTACGAAAGAGGCGCATACGGTAAAGACACCGCACCCTATCTGGTTTTCAGCGCTCAAGAAGGAACACCGCTCCCCGTAAACGACCTTGCAACTGCTCTACAGCAATGTCAGAGCCAGAAAAAAGAACTGACTTTAGCAGTCATGAATCGCAGAGGCGAAATCGTTTACTATTCAGTCTCACAGTTAACCTTTAGCAAGATTGATGATTGAGGGAAACTCTATGGCAGCGAAGAATTATGCTTGGGACGCTGAAGACTACACTAAGAATTCTCAAAACCAATATCAATGGGCAAAAGAACTAATTCCTAAACTTAAACTCAAAGGAAACGAAGCTTTACTTGACATTGGTTGCGGCGACGGCAAAATCACTTCCGAACTTGCAAAGTGCCTACCAAACGGCAGAGCTGTCGGTATTGATTCTTCAGCTCAAATGATTAAACTTGCACAGAATACTTTTCCCAGCAAGGATTATCCAAACCTTTCCTTTCAAGTAATGGACGCTCGGAAACTGCTTTTTCAATCCGAATTCGACATGATTTTCTCAAATGCCGCTTTACACTGGATAGTTGACCAGAAAACTGTTCTGCAAGGCGTTCAAAGAAGCCTAAAGACGGGTGGCAGATTGCTTTTTCAAATGGCTGGAAAAGGGAACGCCCAAGCAGTACTTGGAATCCTTGATGACCTCTTAGCTGAGGAGCCGTGGAATGAATTCTTTGAAGGCTTTACATTTCCTTATGGATTTTTCAGCGCAGAAGAATACACAGAATGTCTCATTGAAGTAGGTTTGACGCCGCTTCGTGTAGAGCTATTTTCTAAGGACATGAAACATGCAGGCGAGGAAGGTTTAGCTGGGTGGATAAGAACCACGTGGCTGCCTTATACAGAGAGATTGCCTATTGAAAAGCGAGACATGTTTGTAAAAGAAATTGTAGAGCGCTATATCAAAAACCACCCAATTGGAGCCGACGGCGTTGTACATTTGGGCATGATAAGGCTTGAAGTGGAAGCATACAAACCTTAAAACACGATTTTATATGATAATGGCTTGGAAAACACAATAATCCTTGCCTCTTAGGCTTTTAGTGGAAGCAAAGGCTCAGCTGCTAGCGAGAGTTTAATAGAATAATTGCATCTGATAGCTTGTTTAGGAGCAGAAATTCATGCCAGCTTTCCAACCTGTACGCGGAATGAGAGACTTAATCGGTGAAGAAGCTCAAACCTTCACGCACATCATAGCAAAAGCACGAGAAACCGCATCCTTATACGGCTACAAAGAAGTCATAACACCACACGTTGAGCCACTTGAATTATTAAGTGCTAAGTCAGGTGAGGAAATTAGGCAGCGAATGTTCATTTTCAAAGACCTTGGAGAACGTCTGGTTGCGTTGCGCCCAGAGTTTACTGCTTCTATCGCACGCCTGACCACGACTGCGCTTAAGAATGAACCTAAACCGCTTCGATTATTTTCCGTGGGCACCGTTTACCGTTATGACGAACCCCAACGGGGACGTTACCGGGAATTTTGGCAATCTAACTTTGAGTTAATGGGCTCAGCTAAACCAGAGGCAGACGCAGAAATTATTTTGCTAACCAATAATTTAATGGGGTCATTGGGTTTGCATGGTTACGCTTTCAAAATTGGCCATATTGGCGTAATTCGTGGAATTCTGAGTCAAGATGGTGTCGACGAGAAGACCCAGAATGCCGTGTTGCAGCGCATGGACAAAAAAGAGTACGAGGCTGCATTCAAGCTTGTGGAATCCGATAAATGTCGAAGTATGCTGAAAGGATTACTTAAAATTAGGGGCAACGATTGGCTTGACACACTTGAGCAAATCCAAAGTTACGTTTCCAATTATGAAAAAGCAAAGATGGCTGTTGAAAACCTCGCTGAAGTGCTCAAACTCGTAGCTGAAAGTACAAACGTAAGCATTACAGTTGAGCCAGCTTTCGCTAGAGGACTAGAATACTACACTGGTGTGATTTTTGAAATTTACATACCGGGACTTGAAATTGCATTAGGTGGAGGTGGACGATACGACAGACTTATTGAAGCCTTCGGCGGCGAATCTACTCCTGCGGTTGGTTGTGCCCATGGAATTGACAGGGTTGCCATTGCCTTGTTCACACAGAAAACAGCCTTTGCCTCTAAAAAATGGAAGAAAGTTGTTGTTTTACCAATCACTGATGCAATGAAGTTAGAAGCATTAAAAATAGCTCAGAAACTACGTTCGGATGGGGTAGCGGTAGAGTTTGAGGTTATGGGCAGAAAAATGGCCAAAGCGCTCGAAGACGCAGATAAACGCAAAGCAGATTTCGCAGTTATCGTGGGAGAAATAGAACTGAAAGAAGGCACCGTAGTCCTCAAAGACCTGTCCAACAGACAACAAAGCGTAGTCCCAATCGATAAATTATTTGAAAAAATCACGAGTTAAAAAAGAAAAATAAAAATTGTTGTGCCTCAACAGAGGCTGATTTTAGTTTAGAGTCGTTTGATGTAGCGGTTGACTTCCCACTCAGTAACTTGCGTTCGGTATAGGTCCCATTCGTTCCGTTTTTCTTTAAGGAAGTTCTCGAAGGCTGTTTGACCGAGTGTTTCGCGCATTAAGTCGCTGGTTTCAAATTCGTCAAGTGCTTCTTTTAATGATTCTGGCAATGAAACGATTCCTCGTGCTTTGCGTTCTTCATATGTCATGTGGTAAACGTTTAGTTCCACTGGGTCACCTGGGTCAATTTTGTTTTTGATGCCGTCTAAGCCTGTTGCTAAGAGTACTGCGAATTGTAGGTATGGGTTTCCTGCGCCGTCTGGGCATCTGATTTCGCATCTTGCTGCGCCTTTTCGTCCGCCGAAGTTGGGTACGCGGATTAGTGGTGAGCGGTTTTTGTGTGCCCATGCTAGGTAGACAGGTGCTTCGTAGCCTGGGACTAAGCGTTTGTAGCTGTTTGGCCATGAGTCAAGGACTGCAGCCATTTTTCGGCCATGGGCTAATTGTCCGCCGATAAAGTTTCTTGCAAGGTCAGAGAGGAAGCCGTTCTTTGCGTCATCCGAGTAGAACATGTTTTGTGTGTATTCTTTGTTCCATAAGCTCTGGTGAACGTGCATACCGCTTCCGTTGATGCCTTGGAAGGGTTTAGGCATGTAAGTGGTTACGTACCCTGCTCGTGCAGCAACAACTTTACCGCACATCTTCATGGTTATGGCGCGGTCAGCCGTTTCGGTTGCTTCGCCGTATTTAAAGTCGATTTCGTTCTGTCCGAGTGCAACTTCGTGGTGGCTGAGTTCTATTTCTATACCGAATGCTTCGGCTGTGTCAGCTATTTCACGTCGTAGATCGTCTGTTAGGTCGCTTGGGTGAAAATCGAAGTAGCCTGCTAAGTCGATGGGTGTTGGTAGTCCCCCTGTTTCGCTTTCTTTTACTATGAAGAATTCTAGTTCTGGAGCACAGATGAAAGTGTAACCTGCTTTGGCAGCCTTTTCTACTGTTCGTTCAAGAACGTATCTTGGGTCTCCTTCGAAGCGTTTGTTTTGTGGAGTATATATGTCGCAGAGTAGTCTGCAGGAGGATTTTTCTTTTGGCCTCCAAGGCAAAACTGCGAAGGTTGTTGGATCTGGAAATAGGACCATGTCAGATTCTTCGATTGGTCTGTAACCTGTAATTGATGATCCGTCGAAGGATTGACCGTTTTCAAAGATGGTCTCCATGTTTTTTGAGCTAACGGCTATGTTCTTTAACATGCCGTTGATGTCGGTGAATTGCAGTCTAACAAATTTTATTTCTTGCTCTTTGATTTGTTGGATAACTTTGGTAACTTGTTCTTTCCATGCTGGATTTTTGAAGTTTTTCATTTTTTATCCTCGCTTATCAGCCTGTGATATATTGTTACTGAATTAGCATTTAAACTTAACACTTATAAGTTTTAATGCAAACTTTTAGTGCAAATGTACAATTATCTAACAAATGACCTATCATCTTTGGATACTTGAATATGAAATTAACCATTTATGAAACAAATATGCATTTTTTGGCAAGTACTGAAAAATTGAAAAAAGAAAAAAGTTGCAAGAATAAGGGGTGTCCTAAATTCTTGTCAATGCTCTTTTAGTAGTCTAGGTACTTCATTATTTCCCATGGTGAAACGTAGAGGCAATATTGGTTCCAATCGTTAGTTTTTAGCTCAATGAATGCATCGAATACATGGGTGCCAAGAGTTTCCTTAATGAGTTCGTCGCTTTCCATTTCATCTAATGCGTCTTTGAGTGTAGTCGGAAGTTCTTGTATGCCTAATTCTTTACGTTTTGCTTTGCTTAGTTTGTAAACGTCTTGGTCAACTGGGTCGCCTGGGTCAATCTTTTTCTTAATGCCGTCTAGGCCAGCCTTCATTATGCATGCAAACGCTAAGTATGGGTTGCATGATGGATCTACGCCTCGGTACTCAACACGTTTCTGTGCAGCAAAACCAGCGCCTTTGTAGTACAGGGGTATTCTTGCTAATGAAGATCGGTTGCGTCGGCTCCACATAACGTAGATGGGTGCTTCAAACCCAGGGACTAATCGTTTGTAGCTGCTTACGGTTGGGCAGCAGACAGCGGTTAGCGCTTTTGCATGTTTCAATATTCCTCCAACGTAGTATCTGCCTATTTGGCTCAGTTCGGCGTACTCATCGTTTCCATCGTACATGACGTTTTGGCCATTTTTCCATAAACTGGAGTGGACGTGCATTCCGCTGGCGTTGTCTAAGTAAATGGGTTTAGGCATGAAGGTGGCGATTAAACCGTGTTTTTTGGCGATGTTTTTAGCTACGAATTTGAAGTATAGCGCGCGATCTGCTGTTTCCAATAGTTCGCCGTACTTGTAATCGATTTCAACTTGACCTACCGTTGCGACTTCATGGTGGTGTTTCTCTATGGTCAAGCCGAAGTAATCTTCGAGTATTTGGGATACTTCGTTTCTGTAAGCAACCGTTGTGTCTTCTGGAGGAGTTCGGTAGTAAGCTTCTTTAGGTCTTAAGATGAACCCGCCTGGCTTAATTTCTGGAGATTCAGGCACAACACGTGGTGCGCCCCATGCGTCTCCTTCGCCGCTTTTTGGAGCAGCCCACAAATCCCAAGTTAATTTGGTGGGGTCAATTGAAGTGAATACGAAGTGTTCTAGTTCAGGCGCAAAAAGTCCAGTATAGCCCATATCTTTGGCTGCTTTTATGGCTCTTTTTGCTACATAACCTCTTGGGCAGGTGACTGATGGTTCACTTCCTCCGAAGGCTTCTAGTGCATCGCCTAGTATGATTGCGCTTTTTTGTCCTTCTTCTGTTACCCAGGGCATGATTGCGAGGGTTTTTGCGTCGGGCATAAAAATCATGTCTGATTCTTCGATTGATTTGAAGCCTCGAACTGAGGATCCGTCAAAGCCTATGCCTTCAGTGAAAGCTGCACCATTTAGGTATTCCCTTGCGGGTAGAACCATGTCTTGGAGGATTCCTCGGACATCGACAAATGCTGAGTGCACCCATCGAATATTGTTTGATTTTAAAGTTTCAATGGCTTTATTCATTTGTTCGTCCATGATTTTCACCATTTTAAATTCATATGTATTGTAAACGTCTTAAAACATGAACGCATATAAATTTTTCTGTTAATTGTGTGGCTAAATGTTCATTAAATAGCCAATTGAGTGATCACAACAAAAAACGCCAGACGAACGAGGAATTTTATCGATAAAACCATTACAAATGCATAAAAATTATCGCTCTCTGCGCAGGAAATCGCCGATATCCAATACGTTTCTAACTGAAATTACATTATTATTTGCTAAATCACGCAGTTTTTCAACGATTCTGCCAAAACCTAAACATTCGCCACATTCGTTGAAAACCAAAGTATTAGTATCCTTCTTGCCTGGACCCTGAACTCGAATAATGCTTTTTCTCATAACATCCCTGCCACAGATAAAAAGCCAAGCTGCCTTCTTATCTAAGATAATTCTGTTAGCTTCTTTTTTCGCAAGCATACCTAGCAAGAAGAAACTTGGAAAGAACTTGCCCTCTTTAGCTTTACCCAAAAATACTCCAGCAGAAAAGAAATCTGGTCGAACCAACGGTTTCAAAGCGGGGTTTACAAGATAAAAGCGTCCGGCATTCTCAACTATCAAATCCAAATTTAATGCGATTTGCACTCCGAATTGAGTGGCAAAGTCCGTTATTGTCCTCGTATTCATTGTTGGAGACTCCTCTTTTTTAGTTTACAAACAAAGAAGCCTTGAGTTTCGCCAGGCCAGAGGCGCCTGCAACGCTTAATTGATGGGTCAAGTTGTTTGCCGAAAATGTTGGTTAATCCTTTTTCTCCATTGCAATAGATTTCTTCAATTTGCAAGTTAAGGTTTCTTATTGCCCAATCCATGTTCAACTCGTCTTCTTCAGGTTCAAGTGAACATGTAGAATAAACCATTTCACCATCATCGCTCAGGAAATCAACTGCTTCTGTTAGAATTTCACGCTGTAACCCAGCATTACGTTCTACATCTTTTAGAGTACGATTTGCAAACCAGCTTTTGTCTGCAGCAAAATTGCCCGAACAAGGAGCATCTACAAGAATCCTATCAAACTTCATTTCCAAAGTTGAAGCCTGCCGTGCATCCAACATATAAACCACAGTATTGCTAACGCGGCAACGTTCCAAATGGTTAACTAACGCATTCAACCGCCACTTATCCACATCTAAAGCCACAATTCCCCCAAGATTCTCCATTAAGTCAGCTAAATGCACAGTTTTGCCCCCCGGAGCCGCTGCTAAATCAAGGACTTTTTTACCTTTCAAATGCGTAAATACGGAAACTGGGATTTGGGCAGCTGCTTCCTGAATTGAATACATTCCCAGCAGGTATTCGGCGGTTGCTCCAGCGGATACCTTTGAGTCCTGCACCCAGTAGCCTGAGTCAAGAAAGGGAATTTTTTGTAAGTGAACACCCAAGTCCGCAAGCCTCGCGATGAGTTTTTTTCCTTTCGCGTTGGTGTTGTTGATCCTGATGCCTTGCTTTAACGTAACCTCTTGGTATTGCCAACCCAATTGCTCGTAGCGGCTTGTGAAAAATTCTTTTCCCGACATCAGCCTTAGATGGCTGAATCACTGATAAAAACTTTTCAAAAAGAAATTCTATTTATGATTTGTTGCTGAAGAGCGGTTTTCGGGCACCTTGACGATCTAGCTGTTTATTCAGGGTTGCTGTCCTTGATTGAATGGTTCTAGTTTATCATATTTTTTAACGCGCCAGTAGCCAAAGGAAACCAGCCAGGAAGTAATGAATATTCCAATTATTCCAAAGCCTATCATTTCAAAGTTAATTGTGTTTAGCCAGCTCCAGAAGAGTCCGTTGAGGTTTAGTTCTGTTGAGAGGACTTGCAAGAGCTCTATGGTGCCGATTGCCCATGCAACGAGTACTGATATGACTGTGACGGTTAAGTTATAGTAGATCTTGCGTACTGGGTTGAGGAAGGCCCAGCCGTAAGCTACTCTCATGGCAACGCCGTCTGCGGTGTCAACCGTGACCATACCGCAGGTGAAGAGCAACGGCAGAATTAGAATGTAGTATAGTGGGATGCTTGTGGAAACACCTATTCCCACGCTTATGGCAATGAGTGCAACTTCGCTTGCCGTATCAAATCCTAAGCCAAAGAGAACGCCAACCGGGTAGATGTGCCATGGCTTGTTTATGACTTTGAAGAGTCGACGGAAAAATCGATTCATGAAGCCTCGATTTTCAAGTAAACGGTCAAGTTCCTCTTGGTTTAGTTTGCCCTGTTTTAGAGTCTGGAAAATCTTGTATATACCAATCACGATGACCGCGTTTATGAAGCCTATAATCCAAAGGAAGCTTCCTGATATTAATGTTCCAACAACGGCGCCTGCGCTTTGAAGTGCTGGAATGTTGGTTGCAACAGCCCGGGTTGCAAATATTAAGGCGATGATTAATGCAACGACTACCGTGGAATGTCCCAAGGAGAACCATAGTCCCACTGTGTAGGGGCGTTTTCCTTCTTGCATTAGTTTTCGTGTTGTGTTGTCAATGGCGGCTATGTGGTCTGCGTCTACTCCATGTCGTAGACCGAAGACGTAAGCAACTATGCCCAAGCCACCTAAAACGACGGCGATTTTTCCGATCACGAATGCTGCTGAGAAGCCTACGGCTGTGATGGTTATTAGTACTGAGAAGATTATGACTATTCTTATTTTTTCGCTGCGTGAAAGATTGACATTTGCTTGATTTCCCGTCATTTACTGATCCTCAGTAACACTTTTTTTGAGAAACGTGCTACTCTAAATATAAAAGCTTTTAGGCACAATAAACAACTTTTATCCGAGACCACATGACCAAAATTGTTCGAGTAGGCGTAACATTCCCACCTGAACTCCTCAAAGACTTCGACGAAATCACCACCAAAATGGGCTACGAAAGCCGCAGCAAAGCCGTACAAGACGCTGTTCGGCTTTTCGTTTCAGAACGCAAATGGGTCAAAGAAGAAGATGCCCAACAAACAGGCGTTTTGCTAATGGTTTACGACCACGATACAACTGGCTTAGAAAGCGACTTAACAGAGGAACAACATCATCATACCGAGTTGATTTCCTCTACCATGCACATACATCTCGGAGAACATGATTGCCTCGAAGTCATAGCTGTAAAAGGCAAAGGCTCAGAAATCAGGCATTTAAGCGACCATTTAGCCTCAAGAAGAGGAGTAAAAATACTCAAATCAATGATTGTTTCAATTTAACATTTTACTTCAAACATCCGTTCCAACGAGGCACGGGCTTTATTTGCGATTGCCTCAGGGACCTTAACCACATTCTTTTCTTCTTTAAGCGCAGCGTAGAGTCGATCAAGTGTAGTTAGCTTCATGTTTGGGCAAACAGCGCCTTCGTACGCGAGGTAAAAGTTTTTTTGAGGGTTTTCTTTGTGCAATCGGTGTAAGATGCCTTCTTCTGTGGCAACAATAAAGTCTTTAGCGTGGGATTCTGTAGCATAACGACACATTTTTGAAGTGCTGCCAACGAAATCCGCTACTTTTCGCATTTCAGAGCTGCATTCAGGATGAGCTATAGCTATAGCGTCTGGATGCTGCATCTTTAGAACTTTGACATCTTCAGGCTGGAATAAAAGGTGGGTTGGGCAGAAGCCGTTTTCGGGAATGGGAACTAGTTTTTTCCCTGTTTTTTCGCTCACATATTCTGCTAGGTTTTTATCTGGACCAAACAGAATTGTGTCGGCGTTAAGTGATTTTATTACTTCTACAGCGTTTGCACTTGTACAGCAGACGTCGCATTCCGCTTTACAAGACGCCAAAGTGTTAACATACAAAACCACTGGCGCGCCTGGGTACTGTTTTTTTGCACGTTTTATTTCATCAACCGTTAGCATTTGTGCCATAGGACACCGTGCACCTAAACAGGGCAAAAGCACTTTTTTAGTTGGATTCAAAATTGCTGCTGACTCAGCCATAAAGTCAACTGCGCAAAATACGATCATTTCAGCTTCCTTTTCCTCAGCTGCTTTACGGCTAAGCTCAATGCTGTCACCGACATAGTCAGCAATGTCTTGGATTTCTGGCCGCTGGTAATTATGAGCCAGTATCACAGCTTTCTTTTCTTTCTTAAGTTTTAGGATTTTGTCCGATAAAGCCATGTTTTCGCCTAGTTCAGGTTAAATGTGAAAAATAAGAAAGACAAGTTAGTAGATATAATCTTTTACCTTAATAATGTGGCTTTGAACATAAAGAACAAACTAACCCAGACTTGCGGAGTTATCCGCAAGCATAGGGAAAAACCTCCTGTTTTAATTTAGCACCATTACCTTATATTTGGATTGAAACAATAGTAAATATCAGGTTGATTGGTTTGACTGTTGATGTAAGCAGAACAAAAAAGCCAAAGCTGCCCAAAAAGCGGATATTAAAGAAGATAACTCGAAGATAGGTCTTCGTTTTTTCTTCGCAGCCTTTTTGCGAAAACTTAGCAATTAGAATGTTCAAAAAAAACAGTTTTTGTTAGAAAACAAAGAAAAGAAAGATAAAGATTGTTTTGGGTTAACCTATTCTTTTTGAGAGGCCAAATACTTGAGGTGGAATGGCTTTATCACTATTCCGCCCTTCAAATCCGCGTTGAATGTTTGGCTTTCAATTACCCAATCAGACAATTCTGAATCAAGGGTCCTGATAAACGCTGCAAAGTTTTCAAAGTTTTCATGAAGTGAAATGCAAACAGTATCCCAACCCATGCCTCTGCCATCTAAAGCCAGAATCACGTTGGATTGTTTCATGAACCATTCTTTCATTTTCTTTAATGCCTGAGTTTTATCCTCGCCCGTTGTACCCTTTAGTTTACTCTTCAAAAATGTTATCGCGGCAATTTCAAATCCAATTTGACCAAATTTAGGAATCACCGTGTACCCTTCGATAAAGTTTTCTTCAAGCATAGCCCGTCTTCGGGTCACTGTAGGCTGAGAAACACCCAAGGCTTTTGCAAGTTGCCTGTCGCTTCTATGTGAGTCCTTCATGAGCTCAAACAGAATCTTGTAATCTATTGGTTTCAAATCTTTCATTACAATCAACCTAACCGATTTTTTGTTATCTAATAGAATTTTTGGCCATCATATATAAACATCATGTTGAAAAATCAAAAAACCTCTCAGTACAACGGTGACATAATAGGAACTTTTAAGAGAAAAAAACTTATCTAAACATGCGGGAGACCCCAAAAACATGGCGATACAAATGCTAAACGAAATAGAACAAGAAATTACACGTTTCCTAAGCGATTTAATCCGTATAAACACGACTAACCCGCCTGGAAACGAGACTTCAGCAGCTGCCTTCATATCCCAGTACCTTGCCAAAGAGGACATAAAATCTGAAATTATAGAGTCAGCGCCAGGCAGAGGCAGCATAGTTACACGCCTGAAAGGCTCAGGCGAAAAACCTAACCTGTTATTGCTTTCACACCTTGACGTCGTCGCAGCAAACCCCGCTGAATGGAGTGTTGACCCTTTTGCTGGCAAAGTAAAAGACGGCTACGTCTATGGACGAGGCGCATATGACATGAAAGGCATGACAGCAGTTGAAGTATTCACGCTCATTTTACTTAAAAGAAATAATGTCCCCATAAAAGGTGACATTGTTCTTGCAGCTACGGCTGACGAAGAAAAAGGAGGAGAAGAGGGCGCAGGCTACCTCCTAAATAACCATAAAGAAAAAGTTTGGTGCCTCTATGTCCTAAACGAAGGTGGAGGATTAGCTATCCCCCAGAAAAAAGGCAACGTTTATCCTGTGCAGACGGCAGAAAAAGGCATTTTATGGTTTAAAATAAAAGCCAAAGGCACCCCTGGACATGGCTCTACGCCAAATATGGCTGACAACGCCATTGTCCGCATGAACAAAGTCATAACTAAACTTGGGGAATACCAGCCTGAAACAATTTACGTTCCCACGCTACGGGAATTTTTAAGTGAAGTCGCAAAGATTAATCCAGAATTCGAACCGTATTTCTCAAAATTATTGAGTAACCCTACACAGAGCGAACAAATACTAGATGAGTTGGCGAAAACAGACAAGGCGCTCGCTGAAGAAATCCGCCCACGAACCAAAACCACAATTACCCCAACCATCATACATGGCGGAGTAAAAGAAAATATTATTCCCTCTGAATGCGAAACGGTGTTTGACTGCCGCGTCCTTCCAGGTCAAAGCGTCGAGGCAGCATTTGCTACAATCAAGGGTTTACTCAAAGAGATGGACATGGAAAAGTTAAGCTTTGAAGTAATACAGATGCATAATGGCAACGAATCTACCACTCAAACGCCTCTTTATGGCACCATTTCAAGCGTTCTAAAAGAATTTGAACCAAACTGTGGAGTAACCCCAACATTGACTACAGGGGGAACGGATTCACGATTCTTTAGAGAAACAGGAAGCATATGCTATGGGTTCCACCCGATGCGGCCAGATGAACCCAATGATCTGCTGGAAAAGCGTATGCATGGCATTGACGAACGCATAACTATTGAAAACCTTGTTTTCGGAACAAGCATCTTCTACGAGACAGTGAAGCGATTCATGACTTAAGCACAATCATCCATTTTTGTTTTTAATAACCATTTAATGTTTATTGCTATGTACCTCATTTTATCAGCAACGATTCTCCTGATAAAGAGGCAACCTAAAAAATGTTCGCTGGCCAAGCGTTAGTAAAAAAAGAGTCACCAAACCTAAAAGTGGTAAAAACGGTTGGGGTAATTTCTGATACTCACGTGCCCAAGAGAGCTAGTTGCATTCCTAAACGGGTTTTTGAAATTTTTCAAGGCGTCGATTATATCATTCATGCAGGCGATTTAGTAGAATTAGCTGTGATTGATGAGTTGGAGCAGATCGCACCTGTTTTAGCGGTTCGCGGCAACTCTGATGGCTTGGATATTGCTAATGCTTTGCCAAAGCTTACCTCGCTAAAAGTTTTTGATTGGAAGATCGGCGTCAGTCACGACCAAAATATTCTGGATGGAGTTGATACGATGAGTGAAATCGCGAAAGACAATGGGTTTGACGTGTTTGTTTATGGTCATACGCATATTGCAAAAGTTTCATGGGAACGAAAAATTCTCTACATAAACCCAGGAAGCCCAACTGACCCAGAGGGCATCTTAAACAAGCCTTCTGTTGCAATTCTCAAAATCACCAGAGAAACCATTACACCGGAGATAATTACCCTTTAACGCGTTAACAAAGGTCCAATAAAAATTGCGTAGAGCATTATTCCGAAGATTAACGATGCAATCCAAACAATAAAGGTTTTAGACATTATTTTTTTCTTGTTTATGCATCCTTTGATGTTTTTCCGGAAACCCCACGAAGCAACGAACCACACACCAAGCGATAAAGCTGTTGTTCCAAGGATTCCATGAATTAAACCAACAACAGATGTTATAGAAAGTGGCGTTGGAACAACATAATCTGGAATTTCTGCCATTACAAAAGAAGGAATCATAACATAAAGAACCAGTACCAAATGCAAAACAGTTGCCAATGCCATTAAGATTCCGTGATTCCTAAACTTCATTTTTTTCTTTAGCCAATAACCGTAAACAAGTAAAAGTAGCACAATTATTTGGATCACCAAACTGATTGTAATGATAATTGCTACCGGGTTGTTTAAGAGAGCCATTAAGCCACACCCTGCCAATCAAAACTTAGGGTATTAAGTTTTACTTTCACTCAACTCTCCCCAGAGCCAAATGCTAGTTTGTACATTCGCTTTAAAAGCAAAAAGCTATTAACATGAGGTTGAGGCAAAAAGAATGGAACATTGTAAAAATCCCTGGAAAGAAGCCTGCAAAAGCGAAAACATAAAACTCTACATTCAAGTAAAAGGTGAAAACCTTCCTATTTGTCAACAATGCTGGAGTAAAATTGCCGACCAAGAAGAGGTCTGGTAAAATGGAAAGCTTTAGCGCCAATAGTGCAAGATCATTCATTGGAAGAAACGTTAACCTTCACTTAAAAGATGGAGCAGTAATAATAAACGTGCAATTAACAAAGCTTTTCAAAGGTGTGGGAAAAAACAACAATCAAATCGAGTATTCATTACATGGAAATCGAAAAGCTGCTCGGGTACTGCTTAAAAATATTGCATGGGCAGAGATGCTTAACTTAAGCCTAATGGAAAACACAGCTTAAAAATCTTAAACAATGGATAAAAACACATATATTCCCTGTAACATTTTCACGGTTTATGCGTTGTTCAAACTGCGGAGTATGTTGTATTGAAACGGAAATGCTGCTCTCCCAAAAAGATATCAAACGCTTGGAAAAGAGTGGTTTCAGTCAGAATCAATTTGTGTTATTCGACAAGCATGGGTACGCTCAGCTAAGAAACCGCGAGGGCTACTGCTTCTTTTATAACCGATTAAATCATAAATGCAGTGTTTACGTTGACCGACCTTCTGGTTGCAGAGTTTACCCTGTTATCCTTGATGAGGTCACGGGAATAATATTGGATAGTATTTGCGAATCGCGTAAGTCGATTACTCAGTCTGAGAAGAACCTCAAAGGCAAACGAGTAATTAGGCTTCTGGAGATAATTGATTCTGAAGCAAATGAAAGGTGCAAGTAAAGTTTCTTTATGATTTTTTGTTTGCAGATTTCGATTGTTTGCATTGCCAACATGTTACCTCTTTGCTGTTTTGAGCGTCTAAATCGCTTCGAGGTATAATGTTTATTCGCACGAGTTTGATACAGAAATCGCAGAAAAATTTCACTTCGGCAATTCGGTCATTATTTTGGAGGATTTTTATAGGCAAAAATTACTTTCCTGTTTTAGAAGCTTTTTCTTTTGTCATTAGATACTCAATGTATTCTTTCATGTTTAGGTTTGCTTCTTTTGATTTTTTTCTTATTTCTTCATGAAGCGTTTCTCTGACCGTTATGCATTTGTATCCTTTTCTTGGCAAAAGTACTTTCTCCTTCCGTACTTTACAGTACTTAGGAATATATAATTAACGGTAAATTAGCGCTGACATTCTTAAACCTTAAATAAATGTACGTTCGGTTACTATCTCTGAGGGGAATCTAAAACGCCAAAGAAAGGCTATAAAAGCATCACTGTGAAGACTGAGGTTTACGATTATCTTTTTAAACAATGGCTTAAAGTCAAAGATGAATACGCCATAAAAAAAGGCATTCACAGCTTCTCAGCCTACATAACTTATCGTCTGGCCCAATTAATAAACGACGATAAGAAAGTCGCCAAAGAATAAATGTACAAAAATCCTACAACTTTAAATAATCCTTAAACTGACTTAGCAAAGGTGAAAGCTATGCCTTGCTCAGTAATCGTAGGAGCCTTCTGGGGAGACGAAGGAAAAGGAAAAATAATTTCTTATCTAGCTCTTAAAGACAATCTTGATTTCTGTGTTCGAACAGGCTCAGTTAACGCAGCCCACACAGTTTGGTATGAAGGCAAAAAATACGCGTTACACATGGTTCCCGCAGCTTTCATAAATCCAAAAACTCGTTTGTTAATTGCCGCAGGGGCAAACGTTGATGTTAAAACGTTTTTTAATGAAGTTGAACTTACTCAGGTTGTCCCCAATCGTATAGGGATAGATTTGAATGCTTCTATCATTGAGCAGAAGCATGGTGAACAAGACAAAGCCAGCGCTGTTAACAAGGGCATAGGTACCACCGGTCGAGGTGTTGGACCAGCTATAGAAGAGCGTGTAAGACGTACAGCTAAGTTGGCTAAAGATATTCCTGAATTAAAACCCTACCTCGCTGACCAAGTAATGGAAGTTAATGATGGGTTGGATTCTGGCAAAAGTGTTTTACTCGAAGGCACCCAAGGCTTCATGTTGTCGCTTTTCTTGGGCGGCGGCTACCCATATGTGACGAGCAGGGATACAGGCGCATCCGCCATTGCTTCGGAAGCAGGCGTTGGACCAACAAGAGTAGATGATGTAATTATTGTTTACAAATCTTTTATGACTCGAGTGGGCGCTGGACCCTTACCTGGCGAAATAACCAAGGAAGAAGCACTGAAGAGAGGCTGGTTTGAAGTTGCCGCTGGAACAGGCCGCGATCGAAGATCTGCACCTTTCGACTTTGATTTAGCAAAAAAAACCGCCAAAATAAACGGTGCCACTCAAGCTGCAATGACAAAACTCGACTGTATATATCCAAAATGTAGAAGTGCCAGAAAATACAGCGACTTACCAAAGGAAGCCAAAGATTTCATAAAAGAAGTTGAAACCAGAACTTGTGTACCAATAGTCTTTATCGGCACAGGACCCGACGCGTTAGACCTTATTGACCGTCGTGTATAGCAACTTTTATTTTCTTTATTGTTAATTCTCATTCGAGGCACAAGTGCGTGTTTAAGTCCAAAGATTACAGTAAAGCCTCCGCCAGCATCCTCATCTTGCTCTTTGTGGCGGGATTGCTCGTTGGAGGATTACTCATTTATTATGTATCTTATCGTCAAGTATCCAGCTTAAATGGTCAAATTACAAATCTTCAAACTGAAATATCCAACTTGGAAGGACACCAAAATGCCACATATCAAACAATTACCATACTGCAAAATGGAACTTCGCTTGCGGATATTTACGCTAATCTGAAGAATTCAGTGGTACTAGTTCAAGGCGACACCACAGATGGAGGAGTGCAGGGTTCAGGATTTGTTTATGATTTTGCTGGTCGAACAGTAGTGTTAACTAATTATCATGTTGTTCAGGGTACAACTGCTTTAAGCGTGACTTTCTCGGATGGAGATGGCTATGCAGCAACCATTTTGGGAACTGACCCGTATTCAGATTTAGCGGTTCTCTCAGTTAATAATTCGCCAGCCTCAGAGTTTAAGCCATTAACAATTGTCAGTTCAGCGCCGTTGCGTGTGGGAGAACCCGTCATTGCTATTGGAAATCCCTATGGACTTGTAGGCTCTTTAACTACAGGTGTCGTTAGTGCAACAGGAAGAACCATAACAGAAACCACAGCTGGTGGATACGCAATCGCTAACATCATTCAGACAAGCACGCCAATAAACCCCGGAAACTCAGGCGGTCCACTCTTGAATTCAGTTGGAAACGTTGTTGGCATTACTGCTGCAATTGTTTCTGATTCACAAGGGTTAGGCTTCGCCATTCCTTCAAACACTATACTTAGAGAAATATCGGCTTTGATTACAACAGGATCATACAAGGGTCACTCTTATTTGGGCGTCACGGGACAGGATATGAGTTACAGTGAGGCTCAACAAATGGGTGTAAACGTTACTTATGGTTGGAGACTTGGAACAGTAGCTAGTGGCGGTCCCTCAGATGGCAAACTCGCAGTTAACGACATAATTATAGCATTGAATGGTCAAACCATCAAAAACAACGATGACTTGGCTAGCTACCTAGAAGAACATACAATTCCAGGCGACAACCTCGAGTTAACAGTCGTTAGAGGACACTCACAAATAGACCTCACAATTACTTTGGGTACTCGCCCCGCTGCTGTACCATAACACAATCTTTCATTATTTTTTTGACAATTCATTCCTACCTATCTTTAGCATATGGAAAAGTAGATTAAGGCTAACAAATGCAGAGTAACATTAATGCTATATGTGAGAGGGGTTCACGTTTGGCGAGGGAAGATGGGAAACAAGCATGGATAATTTAGAGGGTGTACTGAAAGGACAGAAAATAGCTTATTTCTCAATGGAAGTAGGATTAACCAGCGAAATTCCCACATACGCTGGTGGGTTAGGCACCTTAGCAGGTGACGCAATCCGTTCTAGCGCTGACCTGAAACTTCCACTTGTTGGGGTTACATTAATTAGTAAAAGAAATTATTTTAGGCAAAAACTCGACGCTAATGGAAGACAATCCGAGCAGCCAAGAGAGTGGAATCCTGAAAAACTGTTAGTTCTTTTGCCCAATGAAGTTTATGTGCAAATTGAAGGGCGCTCAGTGAAGGTTAAGGCTTGGCTCTACAAGTACAAAAGCGTTACCGGTGGGGTTGTTCCAGTTATTTTTCTTGATACAGACCATGATGGGAACACAACTGAAGATCGCGAAATAACTTTTTATCTGTATGGTGGAAACGAGAGGTATCGCCTAAAACAAGAGGCGATTTTGGGTTTTGGTGGCGTTCGGATGCTTGATGCTTTGGGTTTTAGGGTTAGAAAGTATCATATGAACGAGGGGCATTCAAGTTTTCTCTCAGTTGAGCTATTGCGCAAGTTTGGTATGGATACTGAGAAGGTGCGTGAACTCTGTGTTTTCACCACTCATACGCCAGTTGATGCAGGACATGACAAGTTCAACTATGGTTTGGTAAGCGAAGTACTTGAAACAGTTGACCTCGAACCACTCAAGAAGTATGGCGGCGCAGAAATCCTAAACATGACTTGCCTGGCTTTGAACCTGAGCAACTATGTTAATGGAGTAGCTAAGCGTCATCAAGAAATTTCGAGCAAAATGTTTGCAGGCTACGAAATACATGCCGTAACCAATGGCGTTCACTCTTTTACTTGGACTGGTGAAAGTTACCGAAGAGTCTACGATAAATATTTACCAGGTTGGGCAATAGAGCCTGAATTGCTTGCAAAAGTAGACATTATTCCTGACTGCGAAATCTGGCAAGCTCATGAAGAACAAAAACAGGACTTGATAGATTATGCTAATTTGGCGACTGATAGCAGTTTAAGTTCCGATGTATTTACGTTAGGTTTTGCGAGGCGTGCTACTGAGTATAAGAGGCCGACTTTGCTGTTTTCAAGCCTTGAGCGGTTGCGAACAATTAGCCAAAAAGGAAAGTTACAAGCAATATTCGCTGGCAAAGCACATCCAAGAGATATAGCTGGAAAAAAGCTTATTGAAGAAATTTACAGTTTCGGAACGCAGCTCAAGGGTGATGTTGAAATTGTTTACTTGGAAGATTATAACATGGATATTGCAGCCAAGATGATTGGAGGGGTTGATGTTTGGCTCAATACTCCTCTTCGACCTATGGAGGCTTCTGGAACCAGCGGAATGAAAGCCGCGCACAACGGCGTCATAAACTTCAGTGTGCTTGATGGTTGGTGGGCTGAAGGCTGGATAGAAAACCTCACAGGATGGGCAATAGGTCCACATTCCTCAGAAAGCGATAACGCCGAAACCACATTAAAAGAAGCTGAAGACCTCTACAACAAACTTGAATACGTCATAACACCGATGTTCTACGATAGACGCGACGAATGGGTAAAGATGATGAAAAATTCTATAGGTAAAATCGCGTACTATTTTAACAGCCACAGAATGATGCGCCGCTACGTAATCGACGCATACCTTTGATTTAGCGCTTACCGCCAAAGTTAATTACTGCATAGAACATAAAATAAAATGCGGATCTTCCGTTTTTTCGGAGATGTTTTTTTGGAATACCAATGGTTAGCTTTAACAGTAACCACAATCGGAGTATTAATGGTCGGTTTAGATACCCGCATAGTCATCATTGGATTACCACAGGTTTCTGATCAATTAGGAGCCGACATCGAACAGGCAATTTGGATAACCCAAGCCTACGTGTTAACCAACACCTTAATGCTTTCGTTGATTGGTAGGCTGGGCGACATTTTTGGAAGAGTAAAAATATACACTTACTGCTTTGCAATCTTCACCCTAGGTTCGGCACTAACCAGCATCGGAACAAATCCATCCGAGGTTATTTTCTTTCGTGGAATCCAAGGAATCGGTGCAGCCTTAGTTTTTACTAACAGCATCGCGATTTTGACAGATGCAGCTCCAAGACAGCAACTGGGGATGTTCTCAAGTATAAACCAGATTGCTTTCCGCGCAGGAGCTCTTTTGGGTTTGACGTTGAGCGGATTAATTTTGTCGTTTTTGGAGTGGCGAGCGCTCTTCTACATTAACATTCCAATCGGTATCATTGGAATCCTTTGGGCACATCTGGTGCTAAAGGAAACAGCTCTTTTAGATAAGAATAGAAAAATTGATTGGATTGATTTTGTGTTGTTTACGGCGTTTCTTTTTTGCCTCATGGTTGGCTTAACTTTCGCTGCGTATGGCACGAGCGGATTAACAAGGGCATAATACACTTTTGATAAGTGCAGCAATACTCATTGTTGTTTTTTTTGCTTATGAGAGAAAAGCCAAGTATCCGCTGATTTATCTGAGAGTTTTTAGGATTCGCCAGGTTTCAGGCGGCTTGTTCGCATTGCTGTTTAACATTATTACCTGGACGGCTGTGCTTTTGCTTTTGAGTTTGCAGTTTCAGCTAGTTGATAATCTTAGTCTTTTGGAGGCGGGGCTTCGGATTTTGCCTTTTGAAATAGCGTTTTTAGCGATTGGGCCATTGAATGGCAAGTTGGCGGATAAGTACGGGCAAACTCAGTTTATTCTTTCAGGTTTGGTTGTGAGTACCGTGGCGTTATTTTTGTTCTCAACTACTGGGCAAGGAACTCCCTTCTTGACCCTTAGTATATACATGATAATGCTGGGCGTTGGCACAGGACTTTTCGTAGCGCCTAACTTACGTGCAGTCATGAGTTCGGTGCCAATTGAACGTCATGGCATCGGCTCAGCCCTCTCCACACTTTTCCTAAACATCGACTTAACCGTCAGCCTAAACCTAACAGTTATAATATTGTCAATAACCACGCCCTACGATCTTATTACGCAGATAATCAGCGCTGCAAACCCAACATCAATTTACGCCGCTGGAAGGGCACTGTTCGTTGCCAGCCTCAAAAACACTTACTTCATATTCGCGATAATAAATTCAATCGTGATAGTCCCAGCATTGATTGGGGGCATTATCAAAAACCAGACAAATCAGACGTCCCGATAACGGAACAAGGCTAAAGAGAAATAACTTGAAAAACCTTTTGTCGTAAACCTTCTAAATAATTGACTTGGATAGGGGTTTTTGCAAACGACTATGTTGGAAACATGGGAGCAACAACCATCAATTTCACTTTAGCTAAACCTGAGCTCTTGCCATGGTTATTATTCAGTTTTTGATAGTCATCGCAATGGCTTTAGTTACTAGTTTTTTAGTACATAGCAAGCCCAAATTAAAAAGTGTAAAATATGTTACATTAAAAGAAAAAAAGTGTTTATGGGCTTGAATTAAATCGTG
>Ga0182021_10000982_pt1 | contig 32585 bp, 22 predicted proteins | sample 612E3MmetaG_FD_120493 | JGI IMG/M metagenome (GOLD analysis project Ga0182021, IMG submission 120493) | Permafrost microbial communities from Stordalen Mire, Sweden - 612E3M metaG (Illumina Assembly) | ecosystem: Environmental > Terrestrial > Soil > Wetlands > Permafrost | place: Sweden... | reverse complement strand
ATGCACCGGTTGAACGGTTTGGCGTAAAAGACGCAGAAGATGCATCCTGGAAGAATTATTTTGACTCATTGTCATGTACTCAATGCGGAAGATGCACATCGGTCTGTCCGGCAAATATTACAGGCAAGAAACTTTCACCAAGAAAAGTGATAATGGATCTCAGGTCCAGGATGAATGAGAAGGGTCCGCTGATGGTTAAAAACGGAAGGGATTTCAGTGATAACCGATCTCTTTTAAGAGATTTTATTACGGAGGAAGAACTTTGGGCATGTACAACCTGCAATGCATGTGCAAAGGAATGTCCTATCAATATAAACCATCCTACTCTGATAATTGATATGCGAAGATACCTGGTAATGGAGGAAGCCTCAGCACCGGGAGAGCTCAAAACTGTTTTCAGTAATATAGAAAACAATGGTGCACCATGGCAATTTTCGGCTGAAGACAGACTGAATTGGGCTAAGGACCTGGAAATTAATATTAATTAGCTTTTAATTATGCACCTTCCTGATTATTTAATTCACATCGAAGAGGTTAAGAAGGAATTACAAAGAGGTAACTAAAGAATTAAAAAAGATTGTAGAAAATGGGAACCCGTAAAATAGAAGTGCCAGTAATGGCAGACCTCTTCGCAAAGGGAGAGAAGCCTGAATACCTGTTCTGGGTCGGTTGCGCGGGAGCTTTTGATGACAGGTATAAGAAAGTTGTAAGGGCATTTGCCAAAGTGCTTACTCATCTTGGGGTTAGCTACGCTGTTCTTGGCAGGGAAGAGACCTGCACTGGTGATCCGGCCCGGCGCGCCGGAAACGAAATGCTCTATCAGATGCAGGCTCTGCAGGTTATTGAGATTTTAAATATGTATGAAGTGAAAAAGATCATCACAATATGCCCACATTGTTTCAATATATTTAAAAATGAGTATCCCGATCTGGGCGGCAAATATGAAGTGATTAACTATCTTCAGTTTTTAAGCAAAAATATCAGGGAGGGTAAATTAAAGATAGATTCTTTATCATTGAAGAATATTTCGGTTACATATCACGATCCATGCTACCTTGGAAGGGGAAATGACATTTATGATGAGCCACGGCATATTCTGAAAGAGCTAACCGGTAATTTTACAGAAATGCACAGGAATAAAAGTTTCGCTTTGTGTTGTGGTGCCGGTGGAGCACAGATGTTCAAAGAAGCAGAAAAAGGAGATAAGGAGATATTTATTGAAAGAACTGAAGATGCTCTTGGAACTGATGCCAAAGTAATAGCCACAGCCTGTCCGTTTTGTATGACTATGCTTACAGACGGTTTGAAGTACAAAAATAAGGAGGAGGAGATCAAAAACCTTGATATAGCTGAACTTATTGCGCAATCACTTGAATTATAGATTAATCCAAATATTTATCTGAAAACGATGGAAAATAATAAAGTCCTGAAAAGTGGTGAATTCCTTGTAAGTGAAATCGAACCGAAAGATATTTTCATTCCGGAGGAATTCAATGAGGAACAGAGAATGATAGCCCAGACATGCAACGATTTTCTGGAAGCTGAAGTTTATCCCAATCTTGAAAAAGTTGAAAAAAGCGACAGGGAACTGATGAAATCCATGCTGAAAAAGGCTGGTGAACTTGGATTAATGGGGGTTTCTATTCCCGAAGAGTTTGGCGGCTTCGGACAGTCATTTGTAACCCAGATGCTTGTTGCTGAAACAACAGGTGCAGGATATTCATTTTCAGTTGCATATATGGCACATTGCGGTATCGGAACTTTACCGATCATGTACTATGGGAACAAGTACCAGCGCGAACATTATGTTACAAAACTGGCATCAGGGGAATTTATCGGTGCCTATTGCCTTACAGAACCCGGCGCCGGAAGCGATGCCAATTCAGGTAAAACCAACGCTAAGCTGACCGAAGACGGGAAACATTACATTCTTAATGGTCAGAAAATGTGGATCACAAATGCCGGGTTCGCCGATACTCTCGTGGTTTTTGCTAAAATAGATACAGACAGGGTTCTCAGCGCATTTATTGTGGAGAGTAAATATCCAGGTATAGTAATCGGTCCCGATGAGCATAAAATGGGGATCAAAGGATCATCAACCGCTCAGATATATTTCAATGACGTAAAAGTACCTGTTGAAAATCTTCTTGGCAAAAGAGGAGAAGGTTTCAGAATCGCACTCAGTATTCTTCATATGGGACGTCTTAAACTTGGAGCCAATGTTATCGGAGCCGCAAAAAAAGCAATCAACGATACGGTTAAATACGCAAACGAAAGAAAACAGTTTGGAGTACTGATCTCAACCTTTGGAGCTCTGAAATATAAAATGGCTCAACAGGTTATACGTCTGTTTGCCTCAGAATCCGCCGTATACAGGGTAAGTAATGACGTTGATTCACTGATGAAGAAGCTTTCTGTAGACTGCGGAGACTATGGCCGTGCTTCAATTGAGTCTATCAGTCATTATGCCGTTGAGGCGGCTATCCTTAAAGTTGTAGGTTCAGAGATGCTAGATTTCGTTGCAGATGAAGCAGTTCAGATTCATGGAGGGATGGGTTATTCTGCTGAAATGGCCGTTGAAAGAGGTTATCGCGATTCAAGAATAAACAGGATATTCGAAGGAACAAATGAAATAAACCGTCTTCTTGTTGTTGATACAGCTATGAAACGTGCCATGAAAGGTGAATTTGACCTCTATGGCGAAGCAGATAAACTTTACAGCAGTCTGAATAGTATTACCGATAGTAAAGTATCCGGAGAATCATACTTCCAGGAGAAAAAAAGATATATCAAAAACTTCAAAAAAGCTATTCTGATTTGTATTCATGGTACAACAAAAAGATTTGAGAAAGGCCTTATAACCGAGCAGGAAGTATTGAACAATATTGCCGAAATGATGATGGAGACTTATCTGTCGGAGTCGCTTGCTTTAAGAGTCGAAAAAATGACTACAATCAAAGGCAACGTATCACTTTACAAAGATATGCTTGATGTAAATCTGTTCGATACAACCAGTATTGTCAGAAAATCCGCTCTTGAAGCAATAAGCGCATTCTCTTCCCCGGAAACATGTCCGGCACTGATAAAAGCAATTGAAAACCTTACAAGAGTGGAATGTGTAAATGTTAAAGATGCAAGGCGGCGTATTGCCGATAAGCTTATTGAAGATAATGCTTACAAATTCTGATGAACATAGTTATTAAGTATATAAATAGGCTTCTCAGGGAGCCTTTTTTATTTTGGGTCACTCTGTAATTGCTTTTCAACCTGCAATATGTACAGTTGATTTTAAATATCTATTTCAGGCACCTTGAATCTCTTTTTGGCGTATTGCTCTCTACTTACTGCGATACCTGCAGTTTACATATTTTACATCTGAATCCTATTTCTTTCATTAAATATTTATCACCGTTGCAAGTGATATAGATCAATTTTAGATGTGATAAACAGCATAGGTAAAACCCTAAATTTACTCCCATTACAAAACTTATAATCAGGATAATCAGATATCTTTGTGAATTAATTAACAACAATTGAGACATGAATCAGAAATTAGACATGATCAAACAGATATTTGTTGCCTTGGTTTTCCTTGCAGCAATCGGAGGATTATCTTCGTGTGAAAAAATTTCGTTTAGTCAACCTGCTGTCGACCCAAATTTCCCCTGGAGTTTTAAGAATGATATTCAGCCTATATTTTCCTCCATTTGCATTACCTGTCACGGTACTGCCCTGTCTCCCGACCTGAGAGAAGGCAAGTCTTATGTTGCGCTTACAAAAGGCGGATTTGTAAATCTTCCGGCAGAAACAAGCAGACTTTATGTCCAGATGTCCACTGATGCTGCACATATTCCAAGGTCCAGCAGCACTGACAAACTTAAAGTCCTCTACTGGATAACCCAGGGAGCAAAAGATAATTAAAAGTAACCAAATCAGATAAAACCTATTAATATGAAAAAGATTTTAATTCTTATAACTTTATCATTATTCCTTTCTCCTTTATTCGGGCAGGTTGCAGATTCAACAATTGAAAAATCAAAACCGGTCAGATTTACTTTCGGAACAACAACTCTAATTGAAAATAATACTACCGAGACACCTTACAAAGGTGGTCTGGAACTTGAAATTAAACACAGGTTCAGCCTTATTCAAAACTATCATAACATTTTTGGAATTTATGGTTCTGCCAATACCCGAATAGGTTTGAATTATGGTATTACCAACAGGTTAATGATTGGAATAGGAACTACAAAAGATTATAAACTTCAGGATATTCAGTGGAAATATGCCATATTACAGCAGACTGAAGACAACAGTATGCCGGTATCCCTTTCATATTTTGGAAATATTGTTGCAGATTTAAGAACTGAAGATAATTTCGGACCCGCTGCCAGTTTCAAACAAATACACAGATTATCTTATTTCACACAACTGATAGTAGCACGTAAATTAACTGAAAAGATCTCGGTTCAGGTAGCTCCTTCATTGATCTATTTCAATTCAGTTCCTTTGAATGCAGATACGACCGCAGGTTATAAAAATCTGAACGTTGGTATTTCAGCAGGTGCCCGTGCAAATCTGTTTGGAGCTCATTCCCTGATTCTGGAATATGACCAGTTACTTACAAAACAGACTCCTGATGTTCCGACAAGACCAAATCTTTCATTTGGATGGGAAATAGGCACTGCAACTCATTCATTCCAGTTATTTGTAACAAATTATAATCAGATTATCAATCAGAGGAATCTTGTATTTAATACAACTGATTTTAAAAAAGCCGATTTTCTGTTTGGATTTAATATTCATGTCAGATTCTAATTAACAACCGGGATCATTAATGAAGATTTTCAGATTCCTGATTATACTTTTGTATTTAATCTGTTATACTTCTGCCTCATACGCGGGAGTATTCAGTTTTAAACAGGATGATCAGAATAAAAAAGATTCTGCAACTTATGTATCGCCTTTTCATGATGATAATGAACGTTGTTTTAAGTGTCATGGGCAGGGTAAATATGAATATACCAATGCAACTCTTGGGCGTCAGGTAAAAGCTCTGATGTACTCTGAGATTATTATTAAAAGAGAAGAATTTTACAGGTCAAACCATAAAAGTTTCAGCTGTACCGATTGTCATTCAGACGAATATCTTAAATTTCCTCACGCCGGAGAGTTGAGAATGGAGCAGAAAATGACCTGCATCGATTGTCATGGTGGAGATGAGAAATTTGCAAAATATCATTTTGAAGAGATAGAATCAGAATATAAAAAGAGTATTCATTTTAAACTGGAGGAAGAGGGATTCTCATGCTGGAAATGTCATAATCCGCACAGTTACAGAATAAACGTCAGAAACACCGTTAATCTGAAAGAGACTATTGCTTATGACAATGCCATCTGTCTTCATTGTCATTCCGATTTTAGTCACTTTCAACTTTTAACTGAAAGAAAGGAGATCAATCTTATACAGAAGCACGAATGGCTGCCTAATCAGGCAGCGCATTTCAAGAATGTCAGATGTATTGAATGTCATACAAGAATCAACGACAGTATAAAGGTTTCTCATATGATACTTCCAAAGGAGAAAGCTGTGAAACGCTGTAATGAGTGCCATTCACAAAATTCTCTGCTGATGGCTTCACTTTATAAATTTGAGTCGAAGGCTCAACGCCGTGACGGATTCTTTAACGGAATTATATTGAACGAGTCGTATGTTATCGGTGCAAACAGAAATGAATATCTCAATCTTCTGAGTCTTATTATTTTTGTTGGCGTAATTGTAGTTATAGCTATTCATATAGTATTCAGGATAAGGAAGAAAAATAACACTTATTAAATCAGATCAGGATGTATCTTTACCCAAAATGGATAAGACTATGGCATGTTCTTAATGCAGTATTGTTTCTTGTTCTTATTATAACCGGCATAAGTATGCAGTATACCGGCAAAGAGAATAGTTCATATGTTGTATCTTTTGCAAAAGCAGTCAAATTGCATAACTTTGCCGCTATAATATTGATTATCAATTATATAATATTTGTCACCGGTAATCTTTTCACGTCAAACGGCAGGTATTATAAAATCAGAAAAGAGAATTTTCTGTCAGATCTTCTCAGACAATTAAAATACTATTCAGTGGGAATGTTTAAAGGTGAGAAACATCCTTTCCCTGTAACTGAAGAACAGAAATTTAATCCGCTACAGAAATTATCATATGTGCTTGCCATGTATCTGGCTATTCCTTTACTGATAATATCCGGTATCGGGTTGCTTCTTCCTGAAATAACCATTACCAGGTTCCTTGGAGTAAGCGGTCTCATACTAACTGACATTTTGCACATAACAATGGGATTCTTCCTGACTATTTTTATGGTGATTCATATTTATACCTGCACACTCGGGGCAAAACCTACTTCACTGTTTTGGGGAATGATTTCAGGATACCACAGATCGGATGATCATTAATGATTCCGGGCAAAGGCAGGTGTCTGGGGTCATTATCTGTTGGCATTTATAAGCTTTATCAGATTAAGCGGGATGCTGTCAGTCAGGCTAAAAAAGAATACGAAATTTTATAGTAACTTAGCATAATAATAATTGTACATCATTCATTAACCAAAACAATGAAACTATGAAGACTATGAAACTATTATTTGTCAGCGCTGCAGTTTTAATGCTTAGTGCTGCATTGGTCGCTCAACCAAAACCATGGGTCGTTCCTCCAAATTTTAAAGCGATGAAAAACCCTGTTGCCACAAGTGAAGCCAGTGTCAAAGCCGGGTTAGCCCTCTATACCAAGAACTGTGCCTCCTGCCACGGAAAAGCAGGTTTGGGAGATGGAGTTAAGGCAAGAGCGCTTAAAGAATTCCCCGGTGATTTCTCAAAAGCTCCTTTCCAGGGCGAGACCGATGGTGATCATTTCTACAAAACCAAAACGGGAAGAGGTGAAATGCCAAAGTATGAAGGTAAAATTGCAGACAATGATATCTGGAATATTGTTAACTATATGAAAACATTAAAGAAGTAATTTTTTTTTAAAAGTTTTGCTCCGATAAAAGAGGCCGTCTCATAACAATAATTGAGACGGCTTCTTCCTTTAAAAGAGGGTGCCCTTTTGAGACACCCTCCTCTTTTGTTAAGAGAAAAGTTTATGTCAGATGGCAAAAATTAATTTGCTTTCAGCCAATCAATTGAATTCTGTAAGAGTTGCAGGGCATAAGGAGGGTTATGGACATAATTATTTATTTCTGTACCCAGGTAGGACCAATTGTATGCTGCACCTAATTCACCGTATTTCCACTCCCGGCCGATTCTGTTTGCATAATCAGCATCAGTTGACATTGTAATAGTATTACCAGTGATAACTAAACCTGTTTTTGGATCAACAGTATTTGCACTGACAAGAGCAGTGCCATAAAGTGTTCCTGCCGGAGTAGGGGTAGTTGGGAAAAGGGTTCCAAAGAAATCGTGAGTCGGTTCAGCAGCATAGGAAACAACACCGGTTGCGCTGGTGGTTTTTTTGAATACTTTTCTGGTAGTAAGCAGTTCAGCTAATTCTGTCCGTTTCGAGTCTATCAGGGTTTTAGCAATTGTCAGTACATCGGAACCATTATGGCATTTATTACAGACCTCTTCGTTAGGGATCATTGTGTGACCTCCGGTTTTTGTAGTCGGATTGTACTCATCCATATGGCAGTCAGTGCAACTAAAGGAGGAGTGCTTCCATGTTCTTGTATATGTCTTCCCTGAATATTCATATCCGTATATTCCTTTAAAGAGATTTGACTGGTTGCCATCATGAACTGCAAAGTTTGTTCCGACCGTGAATTTTACAGTAGTATTCTCTTTTGTGTTGTCAAGAGGAAAGAAAGGTAATTGATTAAATGTTTTGACAACATTGGGAGTAACTGTTGGATCAGTATAGTTAACAGCAGTGACCCCACGAATCTGATGACATGTACAACATAAATTATTTATTTCACCAAAATCTGTTGCAACAAGATTTTTAGTGTAGTTCTGGAAGACCGGTGTAATTGTCCTTAGAACCTGGGTAACCGTATCGCCCGTAAAATCAAATCCGGAATGGTGGTGGCAGGTTTCACATTGAATTTTTGTGGCATCCGGGATATCATTGGATACAACAAATTTTTGAGCGCCAACGATTTCCTTAAAACCTTCGTTTGTGTGACATCTTGCACAATACTTGGTATTCCGGGCAACTGTAGTACCGTAATAATGTTTTGATAAATGATATTGATTTTCTTTTGCATCAAAATTAGCCGTGGTGTGGCATACTATGCAGGCGGCATTTGCATCTACCCCATTCTGGCCATTCAGACCATCACTTCCAGCCGGACCCATTGGACCTTCACAGGAAGTGAGAATGAACCCTGTAAAAGTTAACAGAGACAATAATTTGATTAGGTTTTTCATATCTGGTCAATTAATTAAAATTTCGTTCTGCAATTTAGTTAAAACCTCTGTTATAATATTAACAGAAATTATGCTATTTGCGATATTTATAGTTGATACATATAATGTTAACAAGTGATAAATATCAATTAATATAGTGATATTTATTAGCTTTGTACTTTAAAGTGTTTTAAAAAACATATTTTTAAACCCTTAAAAACGCAGATATGTCAGACACAAACTTGATAAATAGTTGCGAGAATTGCCCCCAGGCATGGAAAAATTTTCAACATCTGACAAAAAGTGAATTACAACAGGTAAATGCGAACAGATATGAGGCTACCTTCAAACCTGGTGAGATAATGGTGAAGCAGGGATCACCTACATCCAATGCTTTATTTATGTCCAATGGAATGGCAAAGACTTACATGGAAGGCATTAACGGGAAAAATTTCATTATGGGTATTGCGTTGCCCGGAAGGTTAATAATGGGTCCTGGAGCCTACGTTAATTCCCGTCATACATATTCTGTAGCTGCCATAACAACAGTTCATGCCTGTTTCATAAGTTTTGATATCTTCAAACAACTGGTCAGAGTTAATGGAGCTTTCGCCGAGAGCCTTCTTGAAGATATAAGTGCAAAATCGCTAAGAACACTTAATCGTATGGTCAACCTGGCACAGAAGAGAATGCCAGGCAGACTTGCAGATGCTTTGTTATATTTCTCGGATGAGGTTTTTAATAACGACGATTATGAGATGATCCTCTCACGCCAGGAGCTGGGCGATATGACAAGCATGGCCAAAGAATGTGTGGTTAGAATACTTAAAGAATTTGAGGATTCCGATGTTATTTATTCTGATTCGTCAAAAATCAAAATACTTAACAAGGAAAAGCTGATTCAGATTTCGGAAATAGGATGAGGATGGTTGGAAGTCCGAAGTCGGAAGCCTTTAGCTCGTAGCTCGTAGCTCGTAGCTCGTAGCTCGTAGCTCGTAGCTCGAAACTCGTAGATAAAAATAATGTATTCCAGATGGTTTTCACCTCAATTTTATCAACTTCGGACTACGGACTACGGACTTCGGACTTCCGACTATAATACATAACAAATTAATATTATGAAGTATATTAAATTTCTCTTTTTGCCTGTTATGATGGGTGTGCTGTTTGTAATATTTGCCGCTTCAATGGCAGCTGCCACCTTTCTCGAAAATGACTTTGGCTCGACAGCTGCATACAGCATGGTCTATAATACGAAGTGGTTTGAACTGATACTTTTGCTGCTGTCAGCTAACCTTATCGGGCGAACAATCATCTTAAAAATGTACAGGAAAGAAAAGCTGTCGGTTCTTCTGTTTCATCTTTCATTTGTTATTATGATTATAGGCGCCGGAATAACCCGTTATTTAGGATGGGAAGGTTCAATACATATTCGCGAGGGAGAAGAACAGAATAGTTGTTTTTCGAATGAAAAATATATTGCCTATTCTGAAAAAGATGCTGGTGGAAAAATTATTGACAGCCGTTCAGTCACATATCACATGACTTCAGTCTCTGCTGATACTTATGAAAAGTCTCTGAATATCAATAATAAGCATTATAACCTGGTGCTGACAAAAATTATTCCGAATGCAATTGAAAAACATTCTGACAACCAGGACGATGGCGCCCTGAAAGCTGTAGGTGTAAATCCGGCGGAACAGAATACCGGACAGAATGCTTTCATATTTCATCTTATAAGCGGACAGGAATCAACAACAGTTTATCTGTGGGACAAGGAATCAGAGAATAATGCTACAACTTCGTGTCAGATAGGTGATAAGACCTTAGAAATTAGTTATGGTTCAAAGATCACTGCTCTTCCGTTTAAGATTAAACTGAATGATTTTGTCCTTGAAAGGTACCCCGGTTCAAACAGCCCTTCTGGCTATAAGAGTGATGTAGTACTGATTGACGAGGCAGCTAACGTCCGGAAACCTTACATGATATTTATGAATAATATCCTCAAATATAAAGGTTACAGGTTCTATCAGTCATCGTACGATCAGGATGAGAAAGGAACTGTATTGTCTGTAAATCATGATCTGGCAGGGATGCTTGTGACATATACCGGCTATGGTCTGCTATTTTTATTTATAATTTTGTCGATGATCAGTAAGAATACGGCATTTCGTAATGTCAATGCCGGTTACTGGCAATCAAACCTGAGGAAATCTGTTCCTGCTATAGTCGTTATTCTTTTTCTTTCCTGCTTTTCAACCCTGAGTGCACAGAAAATAGTTCCGGATAAGGCTGTATCTGAGGAATTTGGGAAAGTATTGGTTCAGGATCAGAAGGGAAGGACAAAGCCACTTTTTACATTGAGTAACGACATTCTCAGAAAAGTTGCCAGGGAGAATGAATTTGAAGGACTAACATCCATGCAGGTATTTCTGGGTTTATATCTCGATTTCAATAACTGGAAGGATGTGCCATTGATCAGGATATCAACCAAAGAACTGCAGAATAAACTTGGTATAAACGGAAAGTTTGCCGCATTTTCCGACCTGGTAAAACTTGAAGGCAGCGGAGGATATAAAATTTCAGCTGAGGTAAATGCTGCTTATACCAAAGCTCCCGCTGAACGGGATAAAACAGACAAGGAGGTGATGAAAATTGATGAACGTGTGAATATTATTTATATGATCTCCCATGGGGATTTCCTGAAATTATTTCCGTTGAAGGACGGAACACATTCCTGGGGGTCAGCCAATGAAGCTCTTGCAAAAGCTATAAGTAAGGAAGATTCTCTTTTCCTGGGTGGTATAATTCCTGCTTTTATTGATGCCCTTGAAAACAATAACATTGCTGCAGCACGGCGTGTTACCTTATCGGTGAGCGAATATCAGAAAAGGTTTGCCGGGTATGATCTTCCTTCAAAGTCGAAAATTAATGCTGAGGTATTTTATTATAAACTCAGCATATTTGAAAGGCTCTTCCCTTTCTATGCTACTGTTGGACTTATTATGCTTATCGGATTGATTACAAAAGTCATTAAAGGAAGAAAAGAAACTACATTGTTCATTAAGATTCTGGGCTGGTTGCTTTTTGCCGGTTTCCTTTTTCATACTCTCGGACTCGGTCTAAGGTGGTACGTAGCAGGTCGTTCACCTATGAGCAACGGTTATGAATCGATGATCTTTATATCCTGGGTAACAATACTGGCCGGATTTATTTTCAGCCGCAAATCGGCTTTTGCACTTTCTGCAACTGCTGTCCTGGCTGCAATGACTCTTATGGTTGCCCACCTCAGCTTTATGGACCCTGAGATAACCAACCTCGTGCCTGTCCTGAAATCTTATTGGCTGACACTGCATGTATCGGTAATAACAGGCAGTTATGGTTTTCTCGGACTTGGTGCAATACTCGGACTAATCACGATGATCCTGCTCTTATTGTCGAATGACAATAACCGGCAGAGGATATCGAATACCATAGATGAACTTACGGTTATTAATTATAAGACCCTGACTCTTGGGCTTTATTTTCTTACAATCGGAACGTTTCTGGGAGCTGTCTGGGCCAATGAATCATGGGGACGGTACTGGGGATGGGATCCAAAAGAGACATGGTCGCTTATAACTATAATAATCTACAGTATTGTAATTCATAGCCGTAACATTCCCGGGATGAAGGATATATTTACATATAATCTGATTTCGGTATTTGCCTTCTCATCGGTTCTGATGACGTACTTTGGCGTAAACTATTATTTATCAGGAATGCATTCCTATGCATCAGGAGATCCGGTTCCTGTTCCTTCTTTTGTTTATATTGCTGTGATACTTTTAACACTTCTTTCATTCCTGTCTTATCTGAAATATAGTAGTAATAAAAAGACTGAGTATTCAAAAGCCGATAAAGGGCAGTAAAACAGACGTATACATTATTTTTTGCATCTTACAAATGGAAGCTTTTCTCATTCGGGACAGCTTTTTGTCCCTCTTTCAATCCTCATGAACTCACTCCCTTTCATCCCCCTCTCTACTCCGTAAAGAGGGGAAGTCACAGATTATAAGATCGTTATAGCCCCCTCTTTGCGAAGCAGAGAGAGCCTGCCCTGAACGGAGTGAAGGGGGGATGGGGGTGAGTTCATGGGAATAGGGGAAGTTGCTGGGGGATAGATTAATAAACTTTTATGTAACTTCTTTGTATAGTTATTCTTTTGAGGGCCATATTATCTTATATTGAGGGACTGGGGAATTGGAAATTCCTGTAAATTGCATGCTGATTTCAGATCAGGTTAGAGAACCGGCGCCAATAAGTAATAATATTATTATGAAGAACCTTTTAATCAGTTTCTTATTTCTGAGTTTTATTTTCAGTACCGTAATAATAAATTCATCAAACGCACAATCCGATGATCAGGTGAATTATGTGAACCCGTTTATTGGCACAGATTTTTTCGGTCATACTTATCCGGGGGCATCACTTCCATTCGCAATGGTCCATTTAAGTCCTGATATGAATACACAGGGATGGACTTTTGCATCAGGTTATGCTTATTCAGAAAGTTCTATAATGGGATTCAGCCATTTACACTGGAGCGGTGTGGGGATGGTCAGGGGAGGCGAAATAATGATAATGCCGACTGTTGGTAACAAACTACAGGTAGTCCCGGGACCGTTGGATAATCCTGATGCAGGATATCGCTCAAGGTTTGACCATTCAAGTGAATCAGCTTCACCGGGATACTATTCCGTAATTTTAAAAGACTATAACATTAAAGCTGAATTGACGGCAACCAGAAGAGCCGGTTTTCATCGTTACACATTTCCACAATCGAACAGTTCCAAAATTATTCTTGATCTGGGCCATCAGATCGGCAGCTCAACCACAAAAGAACTGTCAGAACTGAAAATTGTAAACGATAACCGTATAGAAGGAGTTAAATGCGGCGACATGGGGAAAGTATATTTTGTTGCTGAGTTCAGTAAACCATTCGCATATTATGGCACATTTGATGTAGGAACCAGAACCCCTGAATCTGGAGGTGCCATTTGGCCATACAAAAACGGTGAGAACGGAATTAATATAGGTGCATTTGTTTATTTCAGAACTGTGGAAAACGAACAAATTCTTGTCAAAGTGGGGATCTCTTACGTCAGTATTGAGGGGGCTGAGAAAAATCTTAACGAAGAAATCCCTCAATGGGATTTTGACAGGACAAGAAACGAAGCACGTGCTATTTGGAGCAGGGAGTTATCCCGCATCAGAATTGATGGTACCGATGACCAGAAGGAGATTTTTTATACGGCAATGTATCACTCATTGCTTTCCCAGTATATATCGCAGGATGTTGACGGGAAATACTTCGGACCGGATAAAAAAGTTCATGAGGCAAAAGGGTATGATTTTTACGGATCATTTTCCTGCTGGGATACTTACAGATCTCAACATCCGTTATTGACCCTGATTGCTCCGGATCATGTCAATGATTTTATAAAGTCAATTGCTGCGAAAACAAAGGATTTCGGCTGGCTTCCGGCTCAACATTTTCAAAATGTTTTTGGGGAAGCAATGGTTGGTGACCATCTTATCCCTGTTATAGTTGACGCATACATGAAAGGGTACCGCGATTTCGATGTGAAATTTCTTTATGAGGCAATGCGAAAAAAGGCACTTGAATCTCCAAAGCCACCGATCCCTTCTTTTGCAGGACGATCGGGGCTTTCTTATTATTTGGATCTTGGATATACCCCATATGACAAGGTTACCGAGTCAGTACCAAACACAATGGAACTGGCCTATGATGACTGGTGTATTGCACAGCTGGCTAAAGAACTTGGCAGGAATGATGATTATGAACTTTTTATGAAAAGGGCAGGCAATTACAGGAATCTCTGGGACAGTAAAACTCAGTTTATGCGCCCAAGGAAATCGGATGGTACATGGCTTGAGGAGCTGAACGGGCATGACCAGGAAATAGTAAAAGAAGGAGATCATTCCTGGTATAAATATTTTGACCCGCTTCTGGTTGGGCAACGTCCTAACCGCCATTATACGGAATCAAATGCCTGGCAGTATATCTGGTCGGTTCAGCATGATGTGCAGGGACTTATCAACTTGTTCGGTGGAAATAAAGCATTTACGGCGAAGCTTGATACTTTTTTTACTATGACTCCAAATATAACACCACCTAAGTATGTAGGAGTTGTAGGCACAATTGGACAGTATGTTCACGGTAACCAGCCATCGCATCATGTTGCATACCTTTATGATTATGCAGGTGAACCCTGGAAAACCCAGCTACGGGTCAGGCAGATATGTGATGAGCTTTACCGTACCGGACCGGGTGGTTTGTGCGGAAACGAGGATATGGGCTCGTTTTCTTCATGGTATATGCTGAGTGCTATGGGATTTTATCCTGTTACACCTGGAAGTCAGAATTATGTTATCGGGAGTCCTCTGTTCGGGAAAGTGACCATTGATCTCGGTAATAATAAAACTTTCACAATACAGGCCCTGAATAACTCCGGTAAGAATAAATATATCCAGTCGGCCACATTAAACGGGAAACCTATGAACAGGACCTGGTTTTCTCAAAAGGAAATTTACAACGGAGGCAGTCTGATCTTCCAAATGGGGCCGGAGCCGGAAAAGAAATGGGGATCCAGACCTGAAGATGCACCCCCTTCAATGAGTAAAAAGGAAGCATTTAACAACTAGAACCTGATTAAAATTATTCATCTATGACATTACTTACCCGACTGACATTAATTCTTTTTTTTGCAGCAATCTGTAATTTCGGATTATCTCAAAATAAATTTGATATTTTAACTGTACCGGCAGGAAATAAAACAGCTAAAATAAACATTGGGGGAACATCGGTTTTACCCAGCGGAAGGTTTCTGACTCCGGCCGGTGATATAATACGTATAACGGATGACCCCTTCGGTATGGCTGTTTCTCCTGATGGTAAAAAATCGGTAACCCTTCATAATGGAGTATTTACAATTATAGATCTCAAATCATTGGAGACAATCAGAGTTCCCAGTTATGATAAAAAAATCAAATCGCCTTTATCCAAAGGATCTTACCTGGGTGTTGCCTTCTCAAAAGACTCTAAAACAGTATACTTAAGTGGCGGAGATAATGGTGCAGTTATAATTTACGATATCGAGAATTTAATACGTCTCGATTCAGTTTCATTAAATGGAATTGTAAATGGTACTGAATATAATGACAGTTTTACTTCCGACCTGGTCGTAAATGAAGAGAACAATGAGCTTATTGTTCTTGACAGAGCTAATTTCAGAATGGTACGGATTGATTTAGCCACTGATAAAATTTCAGCCTCGGTTAAAGTTGGCCGCCAGCCATTCGGATTAACCCTCAGCCCTGATAAAAAAACAGCATTTGTCGCGAATGTTGGTATGTATGAATATCCTCTGATAACAGGTGCCACTCCTTCAAATTACGATTCATTGCTTATCTCTCATCATCCTTATGGGAATAATACAAAAGAATCCATAAACGGGACAGTCGTTGAAGGACGAAAAATTCCCGGAGTAGGAAGTCCGCTGCACCCCGATGCCATGAGCGTTTTTACCATCGATCTGAAAACAAACATGGTGATGGATAAATTCAAAACGGGGTATCAGATCGGGCATATGATTGAAGATGCAGAGGTGGTAGGAGGGGCGAGTCCCAATTCAATTGCAGTCGGAAATCAATTTGCCTATGTATCAAATGCCACAAATGACAATATTTCGGTAATTGACTATAAAAATCATAAAATAACAGGCCATATTCCAATACTTGTTGACCCAAGAATTGATAAATACAGAGGATTGCTTCCTTTTGGACTGACATTAAGCCGGGATGAAAAAACTATTTTTGTCGCCTTACTTGGATTTAATGCTGTTGCGGTAATTGATGTTCAGTCTGGCAAAACAAAAGGATTGATCCCATCGGGATGGGGTCCCACAAGGGTTAAGTTATCCGGTGACGAAAAGGAGCTTTATATTATTACATGCAGGGGCCTCGGCGCTGGCCCGAATGGCGGAGACGGTTTTGTTTCACCTGTCCAGGGATATTATGTCGGTGATATACAACTTGGAAGTTTTCAGAGGGTACCTATGCCGGATGCAGATCAGCTGGCATCCTATACGAAACAATGCATTGAGAATACATTCAAAAGTATAAGTGTTTACGATGATGGTAAGAATCCTTTACCTGTTCTGCCGGGGTTGCGGAATTCACCTATAAAATACATAGTTTATATCACCAAGGAAAACAGAACATACGATGAGATTTTCAGCCAGTTAAAAAATGCTGATGGTGACAGTACTCTGGCACGGTACGGCGTGAATAATGAGTACACTTTACCCGATTCATTAAAAAAGAAACTGCCACATATGAAAATCAGTCCCAATCATCATAAAGCAGCCAAAAAGTACTCATTTTCTGATAACTACTACTGCGATAGTGATGCATCAATCCATGGTCATCACTGGATGCTGGGAGTCATTCCCAACGAATGGGTGGAAGCTAATTCAAGCGTCTCAAAAACTGCAAAAATATTTTCCAGGGCACCCGGAAGACGTCACCCGGGGAGTACCGGAAGTATGGACCCTGAGGATTATGCTGAAATCGGGGGTTTGTGGGAAGCACTCGACAGGAAGAAAGTTTCGTTTTACAATTTCGGAGAAGCTAATGAAACAGCTCATGTGAGAGAAGAATGGTACGATACACTTACCGGTGCAGGGCACGGTGTTATGGTTCCGATGCAAAAAGCATTGTTTAACAGGACAAGTCATGATTATGCCGGGTTTAATATGAATATTCCGGATCAGTACAGAATGGATCAGTTTGAAAGGGAGTTTACTTCCAAATGGATTAAAGGCAGAGAGAAAATGCCATCTTTAATTACGATGCAGGTTCCCAATGATCATGGTACCAAAATCCGGCCGGAGGACGGATATCTTTATCCGAGTTCGTTCATGGCAGATAACGATCTGGCTGTTGGCAGGATATTGCATTTCCTCTCAAGAACAAAATACTGGAAAAATATGCTGGTGATAATTACGGAGGATGATCCACAGGGAGGTGTTGATCATGTTGATGCACACAGGTCTGTCTTAATGATGGCCGGCCCTTATGTAAAAAGAGGTTATGTATCTCATACTCATGCAAATTTCGGATCTATCCTGAAAACGATTTACAACATTCTCAATGTACCATATGTAAATCAGTTTGATGTCACGGCTTCATTGTTACAGGATTTTTTCACACCGGTTCCTGATTATTCTCCTTATACCATGGAGTTGAATGATGCCCGTATTTTTGATGCTGAAAAAGCCATGAAGAAATATAACAAGACTATCGACTGGCGTAAAATAGAGCAGGGTCCTCCCCTTGATAATGAAGATGTTGAGAGGGAAGTGCATTACAAAAAGTGAATCCTATTTAAATCAACTCATAAATACAATTACAATCTTACACTATGGAAAAAAATCAAACTCAGGGCGATCTCTATTTAGGTCTGGACATTGGCGGGACCAAATGCGGTATTGTTATAGGCGATTCTTCCTTTTCAATAAAGAAAAAAATAGTTTTCGACACCTTGACTGATCGGGGATACAAGGCAATTCTTGATGAATTCAAGAAAAATATTAAGTTATTACTTGCAGATTATCCCGGACGGAAACTTAAACGTATCGGCATAAGTTGTGGTGGTCCCCTTGATTCAAAGAAAGGGATAATATATTCGCCCCCGAATTTACCCGGGTGGGATAACGTGCCAATAACCAGTATATTCACCGATGAATTCGGAGTAGATACTGCGCTCCAGAACGATGCTAATGCCTGTGCTCTTGCAGAATGGCTGATGGGAGCGGGAAAAGGAACCTCGAATATGATTTTTCTGACTTTTGGTACAGGAATGGGAGGAGGACTGATTCTGAATGGAAGATTGTATAGCGGGACAAACGATCTTGGAGGAGAGGTCGGTCATTTAAGACTTGCAGATTCAGGACCGATAGGATTCGGGAAAGCAGGTTCATTTGAAGGATTTTGCAGTGGAGGAGGAATTGCCCAGCTGGCAAAATCTATTGTTTCGGAAAGACTGAAGAAGAACCAGGTTGTCGGATTTTGTCCATCTGCTGAAATGATTGGGAAAATTGATACAAAGATGGTGGCAGTGGCAGCACAGGCAGGCGATCCCGTAGCTTCAGAGATTATCGGTATCTCGGCTGACTATCTTGGGCGTGGACTTGCAATCCTGGTAGATATCCTTAATCCTGAATGTATCGTCATAGGAAGTATTTATGCAAGGAATGAAATGCTTTTTAAACCGGTTATAGATCGGATTCTGGCGAAAGAAGCAATACCTTCAGCACTTGATGTTTGCAGAGTAAAACCAGCCGAACTGGGCGAATCGATCGGCGATTATGCCGCTTTGTGCGTGGCAATTTATGAGGACAAATTTTAATCCTTCCAGAAATCTCTTCAAAAGCCTGATTTACCTCTCTGCTTCATGAACTCACCTCCTTTTGTCCCCCTCTCTGCTTCGTAAAGAAGGGGATGTAACTGATTATATGGTCGTTATAGCCCCCTCGTTGCGAAGCAGAGAGAGCCTGCCCTGAACGGAGTGAAGGGGGGCATTCCTGAGCGTAGCGAAGGAAGGGGGTGAGTTCATGAGATGGAGGAATCCGTACTCAGTTTATTCCAGTATTGACTTTTTCCCAGTATCCTCTAAAATGATTTGTCAAAATAAAATTTTAAAACATTTTTAGATAAATTTACATAAAACTGAGAATTATGTAAAAATTATTCTATTTTTAAGCCGAAATAATTACAAATTGCAACATTAAATCAATATTTAGTTTGTAATTGATAATTAAGTTTCAAGAAATTAAGAGCTTACACCAAAACGCTAAAAATTTTTACCCGTATTCGGATGAGATATTTAAAGCTGTTGAAAATAGAATGAAACCAAAATGATTAACCAGGTAAAGAATGTTTCCCTTTTTTATTGCTCAAATTCCTTTTCACCTGAAGAGATTCAGACATATGCTTCAGAGATTGTCAATGTTAATTTGAATACAATCAGTTTACCCTGTTCAGGAAAGGTTGATCTGTTATACCTTCTCAAAGCTATAGAGACAGGTTCGGATGGAGTAGTTTTGGTAACCTGCAGGAAAGGTGAATGCAAATATCTTCAGGGCAACCTCAGATCACGGAAACGGATCGAGGCTATAGATGATCTATTGTTCGAAGCTGGGATTGGAAGGGGACATATTAAATGTGTTCATCTTCAGGAAGAGCACGAGACTGATACCCTGAAAAGTGAATTGATTGATTTTTGCAGAGATCTGAAATAGGAATCTTATCCGGTGAAAGGAAAAGTTTATGATACAAATGAATAAAATGGATAGTTTATTAGCTAAGAAAATTGAAGCGGGTGATTTTATTATTACTGCTGAATATTTACCGGATACAAATATTGAGGCAATGCCAATCCGCAAACTAAAAAATTGCAATGCAGTTGCCGTTAATGTCGCTGATAATCCATTTGGCCCGGTGATATCAAGCCTTGCAACTTCAGTTAAACTGAGACAGGCTAATATAGAGCCTATTTATCAATTAGTTACACGCGACCGGAACCGCATAGCCCTTCAGTCCGATATTCTTGGTGCGGCATCGCTGGGTATTAAAAACATTTTGTGCCTGTCGGGATATCATCAGACATTGACAGATATGCCTGATTCCGCCGGCGTTTTTGATCTGGATTCAATACAGCTTCTTGAATTGGTAACCAGGATGAATGATGAACAGACGTTGTCGAATGGCACAAAAATTCAGGGCGGGTATTCAATGCTTGCAGGTGCAGTTGTAAATCCCTACCTGAGACCTCTTGAACTTAATATAATGAGGCTGATCAAGAAAATCAAAGCAGGGGCAAAATTCATCCAGACACAGGCCGTATTCAATACAACCGATTTTCAGGAATGGCTCGACGCTGCTTACCAGGAAGGTATTACTGAAAAAGCAGTTATTATCGCAGGTATTTATCCTCTTTCAGGTTACGAAGAGGCACTGGACCTGATGAACAGGCATACTGATTTTTATATTCCGGACCCACATATTAAGCGGATCAAAAATGCCGGCGATATCGAAGCACAAAGGAAAATGGGTATTGCCATATGTGTTGAAACAATTGGAAAAATAAAAGGAATGAAAGGCTTAAGCGGAATTCATATTATGTCGGGAGGTAAAGAAGATATCATTAATGACATTATTTCAGATGCTGGCCTGTAAAAAGAAAATTTATGCCGGAAAAATATCATATTAAAACCGCACATGTTCAGCCGAGGCTGCCCCGCATCGGGAAATTCGGTGTCGTTGACTGGCGTGAGGATTGTGCTCGGTGTCATAACTGCGTGAAAAAAGCCTGTATATACGATAAGTACAGGGAAGAAAACACATTTATCAGGGATCTCGATGAGGTTCACACTTTATATTATGAATGCATGGGTTGTTTTTCGTGTATTCAGAATTGTACCAAGAACCTCCTGACCATGTCGATAAATTCAGAATATCGTAAGCTTGGCAATTCATATTGGACACCACAGATTTTTAGCACTACCTGGTTAGAGGCAGAAACCGGCAAGGTGCCTGTATCAGGGGCGGGTTACAGGGGAAAATTCTCAGGACACGGATTCGATTCGATGTGGACTGACATGTCAGAAATTGTGAGGCCAACACGCGATGGCATTCATGGAAGGGAATATATCAGCACCTCTGTCGATATCGGCAGGAAACCATCGTATCTGACTTTTGAAAATAATGAGCTGAATACAGTTCTTCCTCCTGTTATTTCGCTGCCATTTCCTGTAATCTTCGATATGACCCCGGAAAAAAATACAATTCCTGTTCTTGAGCCATATATCATTGTAACAGCAAAACAAACAGGACTTATTGCAATAATTGATTCAAAAAAATGGGAAGATATAAAGCTTGAAAATAAATCAGATTATCTTCCTCATATTGCTTTCTATTTATCAGAAGACGGTCCTGAAATTTCAAAAGAATTAATCCGGAGGACAAAACTTATTGAAATACCCGACGGCAAAAATGCCGGACAACAGATCGATTCGATAAAAAAAATCTTTCCCGATTTAATTGTAGTTGTCAGGGTTAAATTGAATGAAGAAGCTTCAGAGCGGGTCGATGAACTTTCTAAGTTAGGTGTGGAAGCCGTACATCTTGTTGCTGATGCCAATGGAGATGAAACCGGGGTTGATAATCCAAGATTTATAAAAGACGTGTTACGTGAAATTCATGGTAACCTGATAAAAAATGAAATTCGCGATGCAATAACACTGATTGCAGGTGGTGGCATCGCGTTATCAGAGCATGTTGCCAAAGCTCTTATCTGTGGTGCAGACCTGGTATCGATCGATATACCTCTTTTGATCGCACTTGAATGTCACTTATGCGCAAGCTGTAAACCCGGCGATTACTGTCCTGCCAAATTGGATAAACCAGTTGATTTAAATTATGGAGCCGGACGAATGACAAATCTTATCGGTGCCTGGCATTGGCAGATGGTTGAATTGATGGGCGCTATGGGTATGCGGGAAGCACGCCGTTTACGCGGTGATACAGGACGTGCTATGTTTAAAGACGAACTTGAAGAAGAAATATATGGGCCAATCTTTAGAAAACAGGTTTAACCTCGAAGAGATATTGCCTGCGAATACGTTTAAGACTCTTGTTACGCAGGAAAAGGTTGAGCGGACAGTCAAACCTGCTCCTTCCAGATATCGTAATGAAATTGCAAAATACATTATCTACCGCGATGAAGAGATATGCACTTTATGTGGTACATGTGTCAAGACATGCCCAAAAGGTGTCCATGTATTAAAGCAGGGTTATAAACTCTTCGGGTCGCCCGTGAGCTATAAATGCAATGGTTTTGTTTGTGAGAAATCTGATCATTTTTGTGTTAATGCATGTCCTCAGGGAGCTCTTAAACTGGTAAAAAACCCTATGATGGAGACGCTAGGTGATTACAGGTGGCCCGCAGACATGATTCTCGCTACATGGCATATGGCTGAAACCGGATCTCTTATTCCCGATGATAGTGATTTTGAGTATGAAACCGGGGATTCCGGGGGAGGATTCGATCGTATCCGTATAGCATTTCCACTCAATCCGGTCAATATTCCTGAAGATGAGATCGATATCAGCCTCAACCTTAATAAAAGAAAGGATGGACGGCCTGAAATTAAAATAGATGTACCCTGGTATGGCGGAGGTATGTCCTTTGGTTCTATAAGCAATGTGACCCAGTTATCCAAAGTCAGGGCTGCGACTGCCTGGAATACTTTTTCCTGTTCCGGAGAAGGCGGATATATGGAACGTCTGAGGCCTTATGACGATCATATGATCACACAGGTCGCGACCGGACTTTTTGGTGTAAGGGAAGAGACTGTCCAGCGTGTTCCTATAATTGAATTCAAATATGCCCAGGGAGCTAAACCAGGCCTGGGAGGTCACCTGCTGGGTACAAAAAATACTCCTGCTGTTGCAAAAATGCGTGAAGCGGTTCAGGGGATCCCTTTGTTTTCACCGTTTCCGTTTCATAGTGTCTATTCAATAGAAGACCATATGAAACATATCGACTGGATGAAACATGTTAATCCGAGAGCTCTTATTTCAACAAAAGTATCAACTCCTACCGATGTGGATATGGTTGCTGTCGGGAGCTATTATGCCGGTACCCACATCATCCATATCGACGGTGGTTATGGCGGCACAGGTGCGGCTCCTGATATCGCAAAGAAGAATATTGCGATGCCCATTGATTATGCCATTCCCAAAGTACATAATTTTTTAGTTTCGGAAGGAGCACGCGATGCAGTGGTTTTGATGGCAAGTGGCGGAATCCGTAACCATTTCGATATTATTAAGGCAATAGCCCTCGGCGCTGACGGGGTGATAGTAGGGACCGCCGAATTAATAGCCCTCAGTTGTTTGAGATGCACCCGCTGTTCAAGCGGACGGGGTTGTCCTAGAGGAATTGCGACGACCGATCCGGGACTTATTACCCAGATAGAGCTTAACTGGGGAACACAAAGACTTATCAACCTGTATAATGCCTGGGCTACAGGAATAAAAGGTATTTTAAAGCGACTTGGGTTGAAAAGTATCAGAGAATTACGGGGGCGTACTGACTTATTAAGACATTTAGACATATCTGATAATCTGTAATATGTATAACGAACGCATTGAAAACATAATAAAATCGAAGAGACGGTTACTGGAGCTTACAGGGAATCAGGACAAACCTGTAACTATGGAGGCAGAAGGAGGATGTGGCGTCATTGGATTTTGTTGTACCGAACCGGTTCCCGGGAAACATATCCACGAACCTTCGCGCTTAATGCATAATCGCGGAAATGGTAAAGGAGGGGGTATTGCAGCGATGGGATTTATTCCGGAACAATTAGGCGTATCAAGAGAAATAATGGACGATTGCTATATGTTGCATATTGCCTATCTTGACCCTGGTTGCCGGAAGGATGTAGAAAAAAAATACGTTGATCCTGTCTTTGATATTAAAAAAGTTTCAAAACTTGATACTGTTGATGACTGGAAATCGGTTCCGGGCCTTGAAGTAAAACCACCTGATGTATACCGCTATTTTGTAAGGGCAAACGATAGTGTTCTAAACAGGTTTGTTTCTGATAATAAGTTTGAAAAGCTTGACAGGAGGGATGCTGAGGATGAACTGGTAAATCAGAACAGCTTTAAATTAAACCATGAATTTTATGTTGCCCCAAAGAACCAGATGGCATTTGTACTGTCGCATGGCCGGAATATTATGATCCTGAAAGTGGTTGGGTTCGCAGAAGCAGTAACACAGTATTATAAAATAGACGATTTATGTGCCCATGCATGGATAGCTCACCAGCGATATCCCACAAGGGGCCGCGTTTGGCACCCGGGCGGCGCTCATCCTTTTACTGCAATGAATATGGCTCTTGTCCATAACGGGGATTTCGCAAATTACCACTCAGTGACTGAATATCTTAAACAACGGAATATCTATCCTCAGTTTATAACTGATACCGAAGTGTCTGCTTTAATGTTTGATTTGCTTTCACGTATCTATAAGTATCCCGTTGAATACATAATAGAAGCGTTGGCACCCACTACAGAATTAGACTTTGACAGGCTGCCCATAGAGAAGCGAAAGAAATACAGGGCAATCCAGGCTACTCATATACATGGTTCCCCTGATGGTCCATGGTTCTTTATCATTGCCCGCAACCTATTGAAAAACAGAAGTTTTCAGTTGATGGGAATTACTGACACCGCCATGTTGAGGCCACAGGTATTTGCGCTTGTTAAAGGTGAAATTGAAGTTGGATTAATCGGTTCTGAAAAACAAGCTATTGATGCGACTCTAGCAAGTCTTGCAAAAGATGACAGAAGGATTTGTCCGGTTGCCGATAAATACTGGAATGCACGTGGTGGAAGCTATTCAGATGGCGGAACTTTCATGTTCGATATTGTCCCGGATGAAAATGGCAAATATAAATTGGAATGTAAAGATAAATTCGGGAAGGATGTTCATATAACTGATAAAACAGAAAACTGTAATTTTCTCACAGAAACCGGGTCATCACAGATAAAAGACCAGATTATTAAAGCTGTTACCAATCATGTTGAGGAGGGAAAGAATTTAACTGAATATTTTGAACGAAATATTCCCGGATGGTCATTCGGTGACTTTTGGGCAACCTGTAAAATAATCAGGGAACTCACAAAAAATCCCGATCATATATCCTATGCAATAAATACTCTTACATACCTTAATGACCAGCACTATCCGACCGGAAATAAAAGACGTTCCAATATTCTTCATATTGTCAGGACTGAACTTAATAACTTGTTTAAAAGTATTCCAAAATTGAAGTCTGAAGCAGAACCAGGGCTGGCATACCGGCTTTTTGATTTTGAAACACGGAATGAACTGCGTAAGCCCGGGGATGATGAAAAAACGCTTGTAATTGATTCCAGTCTGTTCCCTCCGGAAGGTGATGAATGTGACGCAAGGTATCTGGTGAAAGCATTCAAGCTGGGTTGGAGAAACTTCATTATTTTTAATTGTGCAGGTCAGCGTTATCTTGCATGCGGCTTAGGGCCCGACACACATGATGTTACAATTGATGTATATGGAAGCTGTGGCGATTACCTCGCTTCGGGTATTGACGGATTAACCATTACAGTTCATGGCAACGCACAGGATCAGCTGGGACAAATTATCAAGGATGGTAAGTTTGTAATTCATGGTGATGTAGGTCAGACATTTCTATACGGAGCCAAAGGTGGCTCAATCTATGTCAAGGGAAATGCAGCAGGACGCCCTATGATTAATTCAGTGGGGCGGCCCAAAGTAATTATAAATGGAACAAGTCTTGATTTCCTTGGTGAGTCGTTTATGGCCGGCGATCCACATAATAAAGGCGGATTCGTTATAGTTAACGGTGTCAAATTTGATGAGGAAGGGCAGATTGTTCCGTTACCTGAGCCTTATCCCGGAAGCAATCTGTTCTCTCTTGCTTCAGGAGGTGCAGCCTTCATCAGGGATCCAAACAGGAAACTGGTTTCACAACAATTGAACGGATGCATATTTACTCCTTTCAGCGAAAAAGACTGGGAATTAATTCTTCCTTACCTGCAGGAAAATGAAAAGCTCTTTGGTATTAAAATAAGCGATTTGCTGACTGTGGATGGCAAAAAACTAAAACCCTCAAAGGTTTACAGAAAGGTTTCACCAAGTATTGAAGGGGTTCCATCGACACCGGAAAAAGATGTTTATGGTGAAGAAGAAATAGCAGACGAGCTGATGGAAGAAGAAATAATAAAATCATTATAATTCGGATGTGACTCAAATAAATTCCATTAATCATATCAGGTATGGCGATTGTCATAAATAAAGAAAAACAGGCTGGAGATTTAATAAGGGATGTTCAAAAGCTTTCCGGCACAGACATCAGAAGCTGCCTTCAGTGTAAGAAATGTTCAAATGGTTGTACCGTGGCAGGTCTGACGAAAGTTCATCCGTCAGATATCATTAAGAGGCTACAGTTAAATCAGGTGAATACAATTTTCGAAAGTGATCTGATATGGATGTGCGCTTCCTGTGAGACGTGCTTTGAACGTTGCCCGATGAAGATAAATATGTCATCGGTTATGGATGCTTTGAGGATAATTTCCGTTCAGAAAAAAGGACCTGTCCAAAAAGGTAATGTACCTCTGTTCGATAAATCGTTTCTGCGTACCGTCAGAATGTTTGGCCGTACCTACGATATTGGTATGATAGCAGTTTATAAATTGGGAACTTCGACCTGGCTTCAGGACACTGACAAATTCCCGATGATGTTACTCAAGGGGAAAATAGCCCTGCTCCCCTCTTTTAGTGCAAATAAAAAATATACAAGGCGAATATTTGGCAAAAAACCGGTAAACTCAGAAAGCTAAAATTATTTGTAAATGGGAAAATATGCATATTATCCGGGATGTTCTTCTGAATCTACAGCACGGGATCAATACATGTCGGTAAAAGAGGTGGCTGAAGCATTAAACATTGAGTTGATTGAGTTGAAAGGGTGGACTTGCTGTGGTTCAACACCTGCACATCATTCCGGCAGGCTTCTCTCTGTTGCACTTCCTGCAGCTAACCTGTTGATGGCTAAAAAGACCGGGCTCGATATGGTTGTGTTTTGTGCAGCCTGTTATAACAGGCTGAAAGTTGCCAATCATGAAATTCAGACAAACCCTGAAATAAGAAAGGAAATAGCATCCACTCTGGGTGAAGATTATGATGGAAGCGTAAAGGTCCTTCATTTTGTTGAAGTTATCATCAAAGATATCGGGATTAAAAAACTGAAAGATGCTTTTACCCATTCATTGAACGGACTGAAAATTTCCAGTTATTATGGGTGCTTATTAGTAAGACCGCACTGCGTCACCATGTTTGATGACCCTGAAAACCCGACACTTATGGATAAGCTTGTGACCAGCATGGGTGGAGAAAGTATTGACTGGCCACATAAGGTCGAATGCTGTGGCGGAGGTTTTGCTTTGTCCAGAACTGATATCGTTGTTGACCTTTCGGATTCTATATTGGGAATGGCAAAAGCATCAGGTTCTCAATGCATGGCTGTTGCATGTCCGATGTGCCAGATAAATCTCGATATGCGGCAGCCCGATATTTTAAAGACAAAAAGCAGGGACCATAATTTACCTGTCGTTTATATTACTCAATTATTGGGATTATGTTTAGGTATCCCCCATAAGAAACTCGGGATGGATAAATGTGTGATATCTCCGGAACCTGTCATTGAGTCAGTCAGAATGGCAATTTAAAAATAAGGGTTAGTATTATGAATACAAACAGGAAAAAAATGGTAGGGGCTGTACTGGTCGAAGGTGGTGGTATTGCAGGTGTTCAGGCATCACTCGATCTGGCCAATTCCGGATATAAGGTCTATCTGATCAGCCGTTCACCTACCATAGGCGGTATGATGTCGCACCTTGATAAAACCTTTCCTACCGGTGATTGTGCCATTTGTGTTATTTCACCCAAATTAGTTGAATGTGCCAGAAACCTCAATATAGAGATACATACCCTTTCCGAACTTGAAAAAATTGAAGGAGAGCCAGGAAATTTCAAAGCATTTATTAAAAAGTCACCCCGGTACATTAATGAGAAGATCTGTAACGACTGCGGCGATTGCACAAAAGCATGCCCGGTAGAGATCAGCGACAGGTTCAACCGTGATCTGGGCACAAGGAAAGCAGTTCAGAAGTATTATGCCCAGGCAATTCCCGGAATGCCTGACATTCTGAAGAGAGGCCATGCACCATGTAAAATTGAATGTCCGGCAAATATTAACATTCAGGGATATATTCAGCTTATTAAAAAGGGGGAATATGTAAAAGCTGTGAATCTTATAAGGCAGCGAAACCCTCTTGCTGCCATATGCGGCCGTGTTTGCCCCGCACCATGCGAAACTGCCTGTACCCGTGCGAACGTCGACAGCGCACTAGCTATCCGTCAACTAAAAAGATTTGCATCAGATCAGGAGATGAAGCTGGTCAGATCAGGTGAACTGGTATTGCCGGAAGAAAAAAAACCATCACCTGATGCAAAGAAAATTGCCATAATCGGAGCAGGACCCTCAGGATTGACTGCCGCAGGTGATCTGGCAGACAAAGGATTTGCAGTTACAATATATGAGAAAAAGGAATCGGCAGGAGGAATGCTTTACTGGGGTATACCGCAATACAGGCTGCCTAAAGATGTACTTGATTTCGAAGTAGAGCTTATCAGGCGCAAAGGCGTTAAAATTGTTTTAGACTGTGCTATCGGCAAGGATAAAACAATGAAAGAGCTTCAAAGGGAAAATGACGCAGTATTCATAAGCGCCGGTGCACATGTCAGCAGGAAACTGGGTATAGATGGCGAAGATAAACAAGGAGTTAGTTTTGGCGTGGAATTTTTGAGCCGGGCCGGAAATTCTGAAAAGAGTCCCGAAGTAAAGGAAAATATTGTTGTCATTGGAGGTGGCAATGTTGCAGTTGACGTGGCAAGAACTGCACTTCGCCTTGGCGCTAAGAGAGTTGACCTGGTATCGCTGGAAAGAAGGAATGAGATGCCTGCCTACGAAGATGAAATCGAAGCTACTTTGGAAGAAGGCATTTTTTTACTCAATGGCTGGGGTCCCGAACAAATACTGGGTAACGGTTCTGTTACAGGCATAAAACTAAAACAATGCTTAAGCGTATTTGACAAAAACGGGAAGTTCAATCCGGCTTATGACGAAAGTAAAACAACAATCATCAATGCCGACCAGGTAATTGTCGCAATAGGGCAGATGGTGGATAGAGAGCTTACCATTCACACAGGGTTGATTACTGAACATGGTTGCTTTAAAGTCGATCCTGTCACCCTGCAGACCTCAGTTAAAGGTGTTTTTGCTGGTGGAGATAATGCTTCAGGACCTGCCAGTGTGATTGATGCTGTAGCAGCAGGAAAACATGCCGCCGAATCAATCGAACGTTATCTGAATGGTGAAGAAATGCGATCTGACCGTTTCGAACATACACTCAAACCTGTACCCGAAGAACTTCTGCCCTCTGTAAAAAATGTAGAAAAGAAAGAACGGGCGAGAGCTTTGAAACTTCCCGTGGAAAAGCGGTCATGTAATTTTACCGAAATCGAAGCTGCTTTCTCTGTTGAAGAAGCAATAGCAGAAGCTGAGCGCTGTCTTAATTGTGCTCAATGTTCCGAATGTATGGAATGTGTTTCTGCCTGCGATAAGAAAGCAATCGACCACAATATGAAGGAGCAGATTATTGAATTGGAGGTTGGGTCTGTAATTCTTACTCCCGGCATTGAAGAATTCGATGCTGAAAGTAATGGCGAATATGGCTATAACCGCTATAAGAATGTACTCACCAGCGTTCAGTTTGAACGAATGCTTTCAGCAGCCGGACCTACCGGTGGGCATGTGATGCGGAGAGATGACGGGAAAGATGCAAAACGGATCGCCTGGATACAGTGTGTTGGCTCGCGGGATGCAAAAAGCGGGAATGAATATTGCTCGTCTGTATGCTGCATGGCAACTACAAAACAGGCTATGATAGCTTCTGAGCATCTGAGTGGATTACAGGGTACTATTTTTAATATGGATATAAGAGCTCATGGGAAAGATTTTGATCAATACTACGAACGGGCAAAAGCTATGGAAAACCTGGAATATATTAAGTCTATTCCATCAAGGATTATCAAAATGCCCGGGACTAATGATTTAAGATTAGCGTACCTCGATCCCCTGTCTGGTTATACAGAAAAAGATTTTGACCTCGTTATACTGGCTGTTGGTATGGATCCAAAAGCCACAGTTAGTGAGAGCATCAGCAAACTCGGAATAAAACTTAATTCCTATGGCTTTTGTGAAACAGACAGATTGTCACCACTGATTACATCCAGACCAGGAGTATTTGTAGGTGGTGCCTTCCAGGAACCAAAAGATATTCCTGAGACAGTAATGCAAGCCAGCGCTGCAGCATCAATGTCGATGGAATTACTTTCTTCGGCAAAGAACACCCTTATAAGGTCAAGGGAATACCCGCAGGAACATGATGTTAGTGATGAACAGGCAAGGATTGGAGTATTTATTTGTCATTGCGGTATCAATATTGCAGGAACAGTAGATGTTGAAAAAGTAACTGAAGCCATTAAAGACCTACCAGGAGTGGTTTATGCTTCTCATACCATGTATACATGTTCAGACGCCAGTCTGTCCAATATTAAGGAACAGATAGCTAAAAATAAGCTTAACAGGGTTGTTGTTGCCTCTTGTACCCCCAGAACACATGAGCCGATATTCAGGGAGACATTGAGGGAAGCATCACTTAACCCCTATCTGTTTGAACTGGCCAATATCAGGGACCAGTGCTCATGGGTGCATTCAACAGAGCCTGAAAAAGCAACAGAAAAAGCAATTGAGTTAGTTGGAATGTCAGTTGCCCGTTCACGTTATCTCTCCCCTCTTGAAGGAGAAAGGATACCAATACTTCAGAATGCAGTTGTAATAGGCGGAGGGGTAAGTGGTATGTCTGCTGCTTTATCGCTCGCAGAACAAGGTTTTGATGTTGATATAGTCGAGAAATCCGCTCAAATGGGTGGCAATCTTAAACTTATAAACAGCACTCTGGAAAACAGGAACCTTGATAAATTCAGAACGGAACTGGTAGAAGGTACAAATAAGCAAAGGAATATAGAAAGCCATCTTAATTCTGAAGTAACAGGAATTGCCGGGCATATCGGACACTTCAAGGTGAAGTTATTAAAAAACAATAAGTCAAAGGAGTTGTCGTGCGGGGTCATAATAGTGGCAACTGGTGCAAAACCTGCTGAAACGAAAGAATACGAGTATGGCGTAGTTAAAAATATTATGACCCAGGTTGAGCTTGAGAGTCTTATTAATAAGAATAAGATTCAAAAAATCGGGGAGACATATGTCATGATTAAATGTGTCGGATCGCGAAATGACGAGAAATCCTATTGCAGCCGGATATGCTGCTCAATGGCCATCAAGAACGCCTTAAGGATAAAGGAAGATGATCCTGAAGCAAAAATATACATTCTCTACAGGGATATCAGAACATATGGATTCAGGGAGATATATTATAAAAAAGCTCGTGAAGCTGGTGTTGTCTTTATAAGGTATAATGAGAAAAATTTACCCGTAGTGTCACACACAAATGGTATTCTGAGCGCTGTTAAGGTCGATAGTCCTGATTGTCAGGAATCTATAATTATTGAAGCAGATAAGCTGATTTTAAGTACGGGTATTGAAGCAAATGAAGATAATGCGATAATATCCAATATGCTTAAAGTACCACTGAATTCAAGTGGATTTTTCGTCGAAGCACATATGAAATTAAGACCTGTGGATTTCGCCACTGAAGGATTATTCTTATGCGGATTGGCCCATTCACCGAAGATGATTGATGAAAATATCTCTCAGGGTAAAGCAGCTGCCGCAAGAGCTGCTACGATACTTTCAAAAACACACCTTGAAGTTGGTGCCCAGGTGTCTGTTGTTGACCAGAATAAATGTATTTCATGTATGACTTGTGTCAACGCCTGTCCGTTCGGAGCTCCGTTCTGTAATTATGATCACAAAGCTGAAATTGAAAGTGCAAAATGTATGGGATGCGGAATATGTGCAGCAGAGTGTCCGGCAAGGGCAATACAGCTTAACAATTTCAAATCTGATCATTTCAAAATAATGATTGACGAATTATTTAATGTGAGGGAAACCGAAACTGTAAATTAACATGACAGATACTTCATTTGAACCAAAGATTCTGGCATTCTGCTGCCATTATTGTGCCTATGCATCAGCTGATCTGGCAGGGTCAATGCGCCTGCAGTACCCTCCGGGGATAAGGATAATCCGTACTCCCTGCACAGGCAGACTGGAAGTTGAATATTACCTGAAAGCAATTGAAAACGGGGCTGATGGGGTCTTGGTAGCAGGATGTCTTGAAGGAGGATGCCACTTTATTGACGGGAATCTTATTGCTAAAAAGCGTGT
>Ga0182021_10000981_pt1 | contig 32596 bp, 25 predicted proteins | sample 612E3MmetaG_FD_120493 | JGI IMG/M metagenome (GOLD analysis project Ga0182021, IMG submission 120493) | Permafrost microbial communities from Stordalen Mire, Sweden - 612E3M metaG (Illumina Assembly) | ecosystem: Environmental > Terrestrial > Soil > Wetlands > Permafrost | place: Sweden... | reverse complement strand
TTGCAGCATTATTTTTCATCGTTCACCCGATACAAACACAGGCAATAACATACATCGTGCAGAGAATGGCTTCTATGGCTGCTATGTTCTACATCATTTCAATATATGTATATTCGCTTGGAAGAATCGCACATGTTCAGAACAACAAGGTATTCAAAGCCGTTCTTTTGTACCTATTAGCTTTAACATCTGGAATATTGGGAGTAATGACTAAACAAAGTGCCATAACATTTCCATTCGCTTTTCTTTTATTTGAGTTCAGTTTTATAAGAAACGAAGAAAATAAAATATTCAAGAACTATATTATAATTTTACTGTCTTCCTTGATTGTTATTTGTTTTTCATTTCTTTTCTTCAAAGGGAAGATATTAACATCTGACTTACATGGGATAAAAATAGGCAGCACGGATTATTTAGTCAATCAATTTGTCGTTATTGTAAAATATTTACGATTAATAGTGTTACCTATTCATCAGTGTGCAGATTACGGGAATATCTATTATGGTTTTCCATTTTTAAAATCATTTTGGAGTCTTGATGCTATCGGATGCTTTTTATTATTATTAGGGCTATTCATATTTGCGGTATATTATTATAAAAAAAATAAAGCTTTCTCCTTCGGAATATTTTGGTTCTTTTTAACGCTATCTATTGAATCAAGCGTTATCCCAATTGCCGATCCTATGTTTGAACATAGAATGTATTTGCCGATGGTTGGAGTTAGCATATTTTTGATAAGCGGATTATGTATGATATTGCCAAAGTTAAAAATAATTTATAGATATTCTTTTATTGCTTTACTAATTCTTTTTTGGGGCATTTTGTGTTATTCAAGAAATGAAATTTGGAAGAATGAATTATCCTTGTGGACAGACGTTGCTGAAAATGCCCCAAATAATGCAAGAGCATGGTATAATAAAGGAATCGCTCTCGCAATAGCAGGAAAACATGAAGAAGCTATTCAATCCTATGACAGAGCCATAGAAATTAACCCGGAATATTATGAGGCATGGAATAACAAAGGGAATGTTCTTAAGAAATCAGGGGAACATCAAGAAGCTGTTCACTGTTTTGATAAAGTCATAGAAATAAAACCAGATCTTTTTGAAGCATGGTATAATAGAGGGACAACAATTGCTCTATTAGGAAAACAAGAAGAAGCTATTCATTGTTTTGATAAAGTTATAGAAATAGATTCTGAATATTATGAGGCATGGTACAATAAAGGAGTCACCCTTGCACTAGTAGGGAAATATGAAGAAGCCATAAAATGCTATGATAAAGTCATAGAAATAAAACCGGAATATTGTGAGGCATGGTATAATAAAGGAACAACGATCGCTCTCTTAGGAAAATATGAAGAAGCTGTTACCTGTTTTAATAAAGCTATAGAATTAAAGCCGGAATATTATAAGATATGGTATAATAAAGGAACAGCAATCGCTCTATTAGGAAAATATGAAGAAGCTATTACATGTTTTGAAAAAGTCATAGAAATAAAGCCGGATATGTGTGAAGCTTGGAACAGCAAAGGAAATGCTCTTGAAAAATTAGGAAACCTTGAAGAAGCTGTAAAATCCTATGACAAAGTCCTTCAATTACAGCCTAATTTCAATACTGCTCAAAATAATAAATTCCTGGTTCAACAAAAAATTAAGATAAGACAATTATTGATTTTAAAAAAGTCTCGATAGCATGAGAATCCTGATCGGCGAAAAATGTTACCATTGTGTTCAACTTTTAAGCTATATCTGCCCGGTCTTGGGAATTGACGAACGTTGCAGCATCTCCAAAGATCTCATAGGAGCTCAGGAAGTCATAAATGAGCACTTGAGACCAGCCTTTTCGAAGTTTTCCATTCTTATTTTCCAATAACAATTTTTTGATTTCAGGAAAGATGATTTTAACCTTAGGGAGGATGTTCATACGAACAAAGACTTTTTTGACTCAATTAACATTCTCTATAATGGAATTTGATGCACCATTGAGTGCGTCGGCAAAAAAGTTTTCGAATGATCAGCGATATCATCAATCACACAAAGGATGGAAATCCCTGCATCCCGCGAATCTTGAATGCCATTTGAAAAATAAACCACATCACGAGAATCGTCACTATGGGATGAACGAACACCCAGAACACACCAAGAAGAGAACCGATGTAACGTCTTTTAAAATCACGGAGCGCAAACTCGGAAATAAATGTGCGTGACTTACCGAAATTAGTCAGAAACCGAGTATCCTACGTGATCGACACCGTTATATTAAACGCCCGAAGAGATAACTATACATCGGCACGATTCCTATATTCTCAAAAATTTTCTTTCGATGTTTGAATACCAACCAGAACGCCTTCACATGAAAACCATAATGCATGAGTGATGTATAATGTTTATATAAATCTTCGAGATATGCTTTTTCTCCATTATTCCGGTAAAGCGGCGTATCAAGATATAACCCTATCCGTTCGCGTTCTCTCCGGAATACTTCTTTTCGCTTTGCCGAAAAAAGGTATCGAATCAATGCATCAACCTTCCAGAGTTGCTGCACTCCCTGTGTGTTCATTGATTGCTGGCGATAAAACGTCAGTGGTTCTGGAAGATAACGAATCCCATGCAACCGTGTCGCCCACATACCCAACCACCAGTCGTGCGACATTGCAGTATCCGGAATCGGAAGAGCCTTTGATAAAAGTTCATGCTGGAACAAGCATGTACACCCACGGACATAATCGAGAAATGCCAGTGTGAAAAACTGATTATTTTCGCTCGGAATAGGTATATGCAATTTCCGTTGCAACGATTCTACAAAAACCGTTCCGTTTTCATCAATCAATGAAACATCGGTACATATCAGCGATGAATTTCCAATCGACGCGACAAGAGTTTCAATTTTTTGTGGCAACCACACATCATCCTGATCTGCCAGCGCGATGAAATCACCGGAACAGAGCGATAGTACCTTTGCAAAATTTTTTACAAAACCGAGCCGGTCTATATTCAGTACTGTTCGTAATCCATGAGTACGATGATATTCATCGAGAATTTTTAGTGTCTCGTCACTTGAAACATCATCGACAGCTATCACTTCGAGCGGCTTGTATGTTTGATGATAAATAGAATCAAGCTGCTGGCGGAGAAAGCGAGCTCCGTTATATGTCGTCAATGCTATCGAGACAAGTTTTTGCTGCATGAGAGTCCATCTTCCCGATTCTAAAAATTATGACATTCTATTGCCAATGACTTTTTTTCACCTCTCCACAAAAGAGTCCGGCGAAGAGTTTCTAACGAACTCCGGTGTAGATGCATGAGAAATGGAACAATAATTGTAACACTATTCATTCTCATGAGCATGCTCTTAAAAGTATAACGAATATGGCTTTCCTCTGGTTACTATAGACTATCGTGATTTGATCATCGTTGTGCAGGCACATGACGATAATATCATTTCAAGTAATTTCTAAGTTTGAGAAAAAACACTTTTAATTATTTTAAGAATATTTAACAGCGCAGCTTTCGTTGATACGCTTTTCTGTATTATTTCTCCCGCTATATGGACTCTGAATTTTGGCATCACAAATCTTCTCGCTGCTCGATATTTTTTAGGAGGTATTTCAAGTCGAAGAAATGTGATGATCTGACGTATCACGGCACCAGGATCGGAGCAAATCTCTTTATGGGAGACAAACATCCGGCGATGATCGGGATATTTTTCTAATACATACTCGATACGCTTTTGATAGATGTCGGTGAGTCTTAGACCCTGCTTACGATCGATCTGACTACGACGATAAAGTGAATCTACTATCAATAAAGGTTCGCGTTGGCAGACAATAAAAACCGGGTTATGTAAATAAGGTAAAAATAATTCAATGGTGATACTCAATCTGGGGTCCTTCCATCCCCATGTTCCCGACGGCATTGCAGCTATCAACGAAATGATTTCTTTCCGGAATTTGTCAGCTTGATTGAGAATCGCTTCACTCCCGGGAGGATCTTTCCAAGACCCACCCGCTGCCGCCAATATCTGATCATTTAAATCAATCACGTTTTGATCTTCAAAATGGCCGAATGGGTTCGAAGCGTGTATTCCCAGAAAGTTTTTTCCCATAAATATTCCGAACCGGAATAGTATTCCGGCGACCAATGATGTACCGCTTCGATGCATTCCTAGGATGATAATATTCTGATTCTCCGACATCTTCATCGCTCTCGATGTAATTTGCTACCGAATTGTGATGGCTCTACCTGATGGATTTGATCTTGCTCACGATTCTATTTAAAATGAGCTTATCGTCATCCGACAAACCCAGAAAGATCGTCACACTTCCAAAAATCAATAGGAATGCCGTCGATAAGATACATAATTTGAATAACCCTTGCATGATCACTATTTGATTAATCGTAAAAATAATGAAAAAACTTACGACTGCCGGAATAATAATTTTCAGATAGCTCCAGTCGTATGGATGAATCTTCAAAGTACGATAGACTAGCATCAATTTGGCAATATTCGCTGTCGCGACCGTAACGAGTGATGCTAAGCCGGCCCCGCTAATTCCATATATCGGGATTAACACAAAATTGAGGGCAATATTCAAAATGGCTGTAGTGAGACTTATATAGAGGGAATATTGCGGCCTTCCGGTCATGGTGATCATCAGACCTGCCGAGCCGACTCCGACACTAAATAATTGACCAATCGATACAAGGATGAGAGCTTCTGAACCGACAACGAATGCCTCGCCGAAAATCCGCAGGATATCTTCACTGAACAGCAGAATGATTGAAAAACAAATGATATTCGACGCCACCATCCATTTTGTGATTGTCTTATAGAGACCCGCTAATTTTGCTATATCGCCTTTGTAGTAAAGAGATGTTATGACCGATGCAAAAATAGAATTGAATGCGACCAAGGCAAAATTGGTCATGATTCCGATTTGGAACGCAACGTTGTAGACTGCTACTCTTTCTGGTGAAATCGTGTAGCCGATAAAAAGAATATCGGCTTTTCTGCCAAAAAAAGCGATAAGATTGCCCATGAGAAGTGGAATGGAATATGCAAAGATATCCCGATACGATCCGGCGGCTCTGAATGAAAATCGAGTAAAGAGGTTGAGTTTTTTAAGATTGACAAGGAGGATGATCGAGCTGATGGATAATCCGACATAAAAAGTTCCAATCAATCCCCCGATCGTATATCCCAAGAAAATGAAAACGATAATCGCAAGTATCTGAACAACAGGAGTAATCAGGCTCTGGTTTTTTACAAACGTGGTGATATTACCGACACTTCGATAAATAGACCCGGCCATCTGACGAAATGTTAGAAAGATTATCAGCGGAGCCAGCAAACGGAGAACAAACGCCAGTTTTTGACGATGAAGAATTTCCGAAGCTATAAAATCGCTCATAGCGATGATGAGCACGACAACAGCGATGCTGACGATGAACGATACGACGAAGCTGAAACTAATCAGCATGTTCCGATCATCTGTCTCATTGTTCACTGTCTTTTTGGGTATGAAATACAGAAGACCCTTATCGAGTCCCAAAGTGCAGAGTAATGGAAAGAAAGAGATCACGGTGTAAATATATACGAACCTGCCATAGGTTTGGGCCCCGATATACCTGGTCACAATAAGTGTAAATATAAAATTCAGGCACATACCAAGAATTCCGCCGAAGAATACAATTCCGGTTCTTTTGGTGACATCCAGGAGTTCTTTTTCCATCATTCAACCCTTCTGTTCTTCTGATCTTGTGCGGGCTTTTTTTCCTTTAAAAAACATGTCGCATCCAATGCTCAGGAATCCAAACGAGAAGCTCTGATAATTTCTGAGTCTGGCTTCGTGAAAAATCAAACCCAATTTTGACAGTCCTGAAAAAGATTGAATCAATTTACATCGTAGAGAATGATTCACTTTTCGTTCCAGCAACGCTAATCGCCGGCGTTGGTACGGATCTTTCAGATACAATTTGCTGTTATATGTGCATAGAGCAACCGATATTTTCATTATTGGAGTTTTCATTGTAAGGACGCTGGTCACTCACTGTCATTCTGCTGCCGAAGAGATCGTAATTTCAGCAACTCTCTTACTTCTTGCGAAGTGGCGATTGGGCGTCCCACCACCGTCGCAATTTTCACCAGCCGTTCAACTAGAGCGTAATTGGTGGCTAAAATGGCACGTTCCTCGTCAAACCAAATATTATCTTCCAATCCAACCCGCACACCGCCGCCATCAATAATACTAATCGCATTCATCCGGCATTGGGAATCTCCGATCCCAGCTACCGACCAGATGGAGTTTTCGGGCAGTTCCGAAATAATCAGCCCCAAATGGAGTAATTTAGCTTGTGCTGCCGCAATGTTACCTAATAGAATATTAAAGTAATAAGGAGGTTGTAATAGTTCCTTTTTAATCAAATAATGCGCAAAATTGACCATTCCCAAATCAAAAATCTCGAGTTCAGGTTTGATTCCTTTCTCACGCATTTTTTCTACTAGCTTGAAGATCATATCGGGACTGTTGATACTGGTTATTTTATTAAAATTCAAGGAACTCAAGGTTAAACTGGCCATATCTGGCTTTGATGATCCTTCCAGATATAGAACATCCGAACGTTGGGAAAACTCACTGTAAGTTCTGCCGCTTGTCGACACAACGATGATAAGCTCTTTATTTTTTTCTTTTATTCCCGTGATGATTTCTTGATAGATCTCTTTTTTATACGTCGGTGCTCCTTTGTCATCGCGGGCGTGGAGATGCGCCATCGACACTCCGAGAGGAGCGCATTTGAGTACATCGGCGATGATCTCCGCAGAACTCTCGGGAACGTGAGGTGTCATTTTTTTCGTTGGAATCATACCAGTTGGAGCAAGATTGATAATAAGTTTTTTCATAATTATTCTCTCCGTTATTCAATGTATTAAAAATCTCCCAGTAGTGCATCATTGATTCGTCGGCATAAATGCAATTATATAAAAAATGTATCGATACCGATTATGATCCCATGACTATCAGCTTCATGCTTTAATAAAAATCTCGATGACTTGCATTTTTCTATCCCTACCAATACATTGTAAGACATTTGCGTGGTTGCAACCGTATATCAGTGAGTAGCAGTTGTAGAAACCAAATGGAGGGTAGGTTGAAAGTGCATCACTCCCTTATACTGCAGAAAAAAAAGAAATATCATCAACGGAAACCTGTGCCCGTTTTCCGATAGAGAAAAAGAAAGAGGAACAAAATCCAATCCGATGTTCAATCTGGCATCTCAACCCGCGCATCCATGCCAATGCCGATCATCGTAGGTTCACCAAGATCAGGAACAACTTTGCTCCGTTTTATGATTGATTCGCATCCCGAAATAGCAATCCCGCCTGAAACCGGCTTTTTCTGTGCCGGAATACACCTTAAAGGCACACAAGACGAAATGCGCGAGCAATTCCTGCAATTGATAATATCGTACCCACCAGAAGCAACTGCGTGGAACGATTTCCATATCCCCGTTGACGAGTTTCGCAGATGTCTTGAAGAAATTCAACCTTTCAGCATACAGGAAGGTTTTCGATTATTTTATAAAATATATGCATCCCGTTTTAGTAAATCACGGTGGGGCGATAAAACCCCAATGTACTGCCGATCTCTTTTAAAAATTCAGAAATTATTGCCGGAAGCGCATTTTATTCACCTTATCCGGGACGGCCGCGATGTTGCAGTCTCATTGCGCAAACAGTGGTTTTCTCCGGGATACGACATCGCGACACAGGCAAAATACTGGCGCGAGAATATTCTTCAGGCACACGCTCAGGGCAGTCAATGTCCGCATTATCTTGAAATCTTTTATGAAGAGCTCATCCGGAATCCAGAAAATGTGCTTCGGCAAATTTGTGATTTCATCAATTTAGATTTCCATTATTCTATGCTTCACTATTATGACTCTGCACCGCAACGTCTGAAGGAACATCTTGAGCGTCACCAAGCGAACGGCGACCTGCTTGTCTCACAGGAAGTTCGCTACACACAACAAATCAATACAACTCGTCCACTGGATATTTCAAAAATCGGAGTATGGAAAACGAAATTACAACCTGAGGAAATTCTGAAATACGAGAAGATTGCAGGGGACGTTCTCCGAAGCTTCGGTTACTCACTCGCATTTTAAAAATAATAAAAGATCGAAACTGAAGATCACAGATGAACTGGATGGAAAAAATCATGGTACAAAATATGGGTAAATATGTTGTCGTTTTTCCGGATGTCACGATAGGTGAAGGAACTCGTGTCGGCAATTTCGTTCTGATACGCAATAATACGCAGATAGGGGCCGGATGTACAATCGGTTCCTATGTGGACATCGAGGGAGATGTCGTGATCGGGAAGAATGTCTCATTGCAAAGCTCTTGTTATATCACATGCGGCGTAATTATTGAAGATGAGGTTTTCTGCGGTCCGCGCCTTACAACGATGAATGACGATCGCATCGCTTATCATCGGCCAGGACTGATCTTCGTTCGAAATGCCCCGCGTATCTTGCGGGCGGCACGAATCGGAGGCGGGAGTATTCTTCTCCCCGGTGTCACTATAGGAGAAAACGCCTTTGTGGGAGCCGGTTCAGTCGTTACGAAAGATATTCCGGACTGTGCAATTGCCTTTGGCAACCCCGCCCGTGTCGTCGGCAACGTGAAAAATGAGGAGATTATTTAAATTCACTCCGATGAATATACTCATAACGGCACTTGAATTGGAATCATATAGCGGGGTTCCCCTGTACACTCGTGATATAGCTTTTGAATTACGTCGCCAGGGTCACGTTCCAGAAATCTATACTTTAAAAAAAGGAGCAGTCGCCCAGGAACTTCTTGCAGCGGGTATTCCCGTTACTGATAATCCTACACACGTACAATTTCAACCCGATATTATTCATGGACAACATCGCGTTTCGACGCTAATTGCAGTAAAGCAATTTCGAACGACCCCTGCACTCTTCATTTGTCATAATCACACCTACTGGGGAGACAATGCTCCGATTGATCCGCATATTCTTCTCTATCTTGGTGTCAGTCGTGTGTGCATGGAGAGATTGAAACGCGACGGGGTTCCGGAATACACAATAACGTTTTTAGCAAACTTTGTCGATACACATCGTTTCGTACCTCGGTCACCACTTCCCCAAAAACCTTCAAGAGCACTTGTATTCAGTAATTATGCGAATGATGAAACTCACTTGCCAGTCGTTCGTGAGGCCTGTTATCAAGCCGGACTGGATCTTGACGTCGTAGGAACTCAAACGAATTTTTTGCAAAACCCGGAAAAAAAAATAGGAAATTACGATATCATATTTGCTAAAGCAAAAGCATCAATCGAATCGATGGCGACAGGAGCGGCTGTAATTCTCTGCGACTTTAGCGGCGTCGGCCCAATGGTGACCTCAAAAGAATTTGACTCTTTACGTCTGATGAATTTTGGATTCCAAGCACTGACTAAACCGCTTGATGCCCGGACTCTGCTCACCGAGATTGCCCGATATGATCCGGAAGATGCAATAAGGGTACGTGATCGGATCCGAAGCGAAGCTAACCTCGAAGGGGCAGGCAAAAATCTGATATCACTTTATCAATCGGTAATAAAAAATTATAAGGATTCAATATCGATTGGAGGGAATAAAAGCATTCATGAGCCTCTTTCCAAATTGGGTTATTGGGAACGTGCCAGATTTTGGGCAGCATTGGAACCCGCTCAGAGGAGAATTTTGTATCCGATCGCAATAGTAGATCCTGCATCCAAAGAACACCTGTTTATGTCGACGCGTTACTCGACTATTTCGTTCATAACAAAAAAGGGTAAGGAAAAACATTTCTTGCCTGTGAGAATTTGGATGGCATTCCCAGGGGCGGTACGAATTCGAATACGGAAGCTAGCCATGATAAAGAAAATGATTGACGCGCTGGAACATCGCATCATAACAAGCCAGAAATAGACTCTCTCGTGCAGAGGATAGTCCTTTCATTTTTCTATCCCTATCCATACATTACAAAATGTCTGCACGGTTGCATCCATATATTAGTGAGTAGTAGTTGAAGGAATCAGATGAAAAGTAGGCTGATGGCGGATCACTCCCTCTTTGCCACGGAAAAAAGCAATATTACCGATGGAAAGCTCCATCCACCGTCCGATATAATCTTTATATGCCTTTTCATAAAATCCCACCGACTCCCATAAATTCATCCCCAGAGGTTTAAGATGTGTATCCATCAGAGGAGTGTCCGTAAAAATAAAACCAACCTACGTATCAGCTGAAAATGTTTTCAGAGTTGCCTCTATTTACTTCTCGCCGGAGCATATTCCGGATACATCTTTAATATGAACCGCTCCTTATATTGAACATATTCGAGCAGATCCTGAGTGTAATATTCCTTCCAACTCTTATTTACTGTTCGGCCCGGTGTGACGTTGACTTTTTTTGCTCCGAGAATAAACGAGATGTCGTCCTTCTTATAACCGAATTTTAATAATACATTATACAAATCCTGACCGAGGTTTTCTGTACGCATAAAAGTAATTTCAGGCATATCGTTTTTATATGCCTCCGATTCAATATATGCATCGTTCAGATTTTGGATGATCGAACGAGGATCCTTGAAAAAAAATTGGATGAATGCATAACTGATCATTCCGATGTCGATTTTTAACTGTTCGTGATAGACGCGACTCTGGATATCGAACATATTGATGAATGAGAGATAGCGCTCAAAATTCAGATTGGGAAACTCGGGGTACAGTTCCGCTATTTTTTCTAATTCTCTCGGATCTCTTTTTTGCCAGTTCCGGAACTCATAGGTTGAGACATAACGGTCAAAAGGATTTCGGATACAGCTGACGATCGATTTCGTTCTATGCTCTTCCGGAATCTGTTCATACATCCCGTGCTGGTTAAACACATTAGCACCATGAATCCTTTTCAAATTGGGCAGCATCAATTCTCTACACATCGGGGCATTGATGAACAATTTCCTATACCGTATTTTCCTATGGACTTTCTTTAGCATAGTGGTAATAAAGGACCCTCCGGTTTTTGGAAAATGCAAAAAAACAAATTTGTCAGTAATGATCATTGTCATCTCCCATCCTCTGATATATGTAAATACATCGTATGAGGAGAACCAACAACCTTTCTGAGGCAATGATTGGAAGTTGCCATCAGAATATGCTAAAATTCATATCCGAACAGTCGGATTTCCTTTTCAAACATTTTTTCAATAATTTTTTTTTCTTCATCATTCAGAATTTTCCGGTAATGTCGCTTATCTAACCGAATATTAGATTTTGCCCTCGGCAGAACCGGTATCTTTGGAAGATTGAGGCGATCCGTCAGATCTTTCATTTCCTCCTCAAGATTTTCGTACCGACAAATTTTATCCACCGCAATTGTTCCGTCGATCGTATACGCATGATAACCTCTCTTTCTTAACCTGAAAGATTTGTTCGAGTCGATAAACTCCCGTAAAGTCTGACGGGGCTCTTTCTTGTTGCACCAATAATAAAAAGAAACTACCCGATCCCATGGATTTCTTTCAAAACAAAATTTAAAATAGTTTTTCCATATATCATCGCCGATAGATTTTCGAATCTCGGTCGCGTTAATATGATTATAATACCGTTTTTTCTTTTTCCCTTTCAATACAAAAAAGGCCAGATCACGGGGACCGTAAGAGAAGAGCGGTGCAAGATAATGTTGGGGTCCCCGGTACCCCATGCTTTTCCTTATCATCTCATCAGGGCGGGTGATAGGTGTGATGATATCGTTCGGACCACAGAACTCCGAAAGAGCGATTTCGATACTCGTACCGGCGGTTTTTTCTGTCTTTATAAAAATAAATTTATATTTATGGGAGATGATCACTCTTCACCACCATGATTATTTTGATTTACCGAACAGTGTCGTTGTATCGCTTTTTGAAATACCGTCAAATGTTTCTCGGCGCTTTTACTCCAGCTAAACTGCCGGGCATGCTCGATTCCCTTCTCCCTCGCCGTTTGACGAAGTTGTTCATCCGTCAGGATCCTGATCATCGCATTGGTAATATCATCGATTGAACGTGAATTGACCAGGAGTGCCGTATTTCCGGAGATCTCGGCACATCCGGTATCGTTCGAAGTGATCACCGGACAACCGCATGCCATCGCCTCAATTATCGGCATTCCAAATGTCTCATGGAGCGATGGAAAAATAAAACCGAGCGCGCTCTGGTACATGAGGGCGATACGTTTATGGTCGAGGGATTCCCGGATCAATTCAATTCCTTCGATATGCTCGGAACGATGATATCCTGGTGCAATAATAATTAACCGAGGTCTTAGCCGATCTGGAATTTGAAGGTAGGAGGCTATCACCCGCTCAAGGTTCTTCTTCGGTTGATATGACGAAATATGCAATAAATAGGGTTCAATTTTTGGACGAACATCGGATGGATAGAATACCCTATAATCCACTCCATGATAAATATGAGTGAGCATATGTGCGGGAATTCCCAAGTATATTTCAGCTTCTTTTTTTGCGTATTCGGAGGGCGTGATCATAGAATCATAGAACCGCTCTCGCCATCCATAGTGTGAAATCCATCTTGATGCATATCCGGCCAGCTGATGTTGTATTCCAGATCTGAAGCATTCTGAAATCGGTAAAGCTAAATTCGCAACTCCATGAAATGTCACGACAACCGGAGATGTTGTTTTTTTTAGAAGAACATTCGGTCCGTTTCTTCCCGTACTGGGTTCCCAGTAGAGATCGACCGGTGCCGGTAATTTCTTTCCCGCAAAAGGGATCACCGTGTGTCCCAAATTTGTCAATTCACGGCTGATATTTTCAAAATAGATCCGGCTACTCTGCGGAAGATTTTTCGGTGAGAAAGCAGCGATGTTCATCGGCGTAATTCTTCGGGAAATGATTAATAAATGCTCGGCATTATTGCATCAATGCACTGTATACAAAACCGGATCATGCGCAATCCTGGTACCAAGAACATAAATCCCTTCCGAGCAACTTCTCCACCTTTTCAATTTCTAGTCGATATGTTTTTTGTAATTGTCTGCGGGTTTCAGAACACATCGGTGGGTTTTGTTGATTCGGATGACCGGATGGTTTCATGTCAAATAAAACCCGTTTCAGATAATTGCGCAATGTCTGCGGTGTTGTCTGTATCATAAATCTTACCGGTGGAACGGGGAGTTCGATCATTCGCAGTAAAAAACCTCTCCATCCTTTTTTTCCTATTACCCTGTGTGGGATGAGCATCTTTCGAGGATTCACGATCGGGAAATCAGGTTGAAACATCGGATCGACATTTAAAAATTCCAACGTTTTACGATAGACACCAGCGGTATCTATTCTAAAATCGTCATAAATAATAATATACACCTGCTCTTTAGGAAATAAATACAAATACCGTTGGACTTGTTCGGCACAAGAAACAACTTCGCTATAAAAGAGTCTTTCATTGAAACGTAAGCCTTTTTTGATCTGTAATTCTCCGCTTTTCCTCTTCGTTTCCGCTTCTAATGCCGCTTCAAAATCCATTATATCCTCATCGCCGTTATAGATCAGCTGGGCGTGGAAGGAGTGGAGCACATCGACCGGATTGCGCAGCATGATAATGATCTTTGCCTCGGGATTGAACCGCCGGATATTTTCAGCCGCGATTTTTGACAACATATAATACACCGAACTTTCGCCGACTATTTTTTTATCGCCGGCCTCACGAAACATCTCAAAATATCTTCCATCGGAGCGAAACTCATCCGCAGGCGGGATAAGATCCGTTGCAAAATGATTATTCTCTTTCACCCGTGCCATGAATATCTCCGGATGCTGTCCGAGATATGTATGCATCGCGGTTGTGCCGCATTTGGGAGCTCCGACGATGAATAAATTCGGGATAGTACGAGAACCGTTCATAACTCAGCTTCCTGACACCAATCCAATTACATGATTGAACAGTTTCAATATAGTGAATCTTCTAAAAATTGTAATTATGTATCCGATTTCTCAAGACTTCTGTAAAAACCGACAGGTATTCTTCCGCGCTCTTACGCCAACTGTACATTCTTGCACGTTCAATCCCCTTGTCACGAAGCAATTTTCTCAAACCATGATTTGATAGTAACTGCTTCATCGCGTTCGCAATTTCTTCAACCGAACGTGGATTAACTAATAAAGCAGCGTCACCGGCTACTTCCGGGCAGGCAGTGATATTGGATGTTATCACCGGGCACCCGGAAGCCATTGCTTCCACAATTGGGTGACCAAAAGTCTCATGTAATGACGGAAAGAGAAATCCGAAAGCGTTTCGATAGTAATGAGACAGTTCTTGATGAGTGAGGGGCTTTCGGATAATTTCAATATTAGAATCATTGAGTATGCCTTGATAACCGGGTACAATTGCCACTAACTTCGGTTTATCGCCGGAAAGCCTTCGATATGCGGCGATAATTCGATCAACATTTTTTTTGGGCCGATATGAAGACACGTGAAGAAAATAATGATTTTTTTCTGGCGAGACATCTCCGGGATAAAAAATGGAATGATCAATACCATGGTAAATAGGAATAACCTTTTTCTTGCCATAGTTTAAATACTTTTCAAACTCCTCTTTAGCATATTGAGAGACTGTTATAATCACTTCATATCGGTTCCTGCATAGAAACCACTCGTACATGGTCATTACTCTCCGCCAATAACCATGCAACATCCTTCGAGCATCACGTCCAAAACAATCATAGACCGGTAATGCCAAATTTGCCGCCCCGTGGAAGGTCGCCACTATAGGCTTCGTAACACCCCTTGATCGAATGAAAGGAACAGTACCACCCGCTCCGGGGTACCAATAAATATCACAATCATATGGTGTATCATCCTTTTCTGAAAAGGAGACAATATCAATCCCCAACGATCGTAGTTCTCGCGTTATGTTTGAAATATCTGATCGGATGCTCAAAGGAAACGGGGTTTGCACAAGCACAGCGATTTTCATATAATATATTTCTCTCTTCAAAAAGAAATCACACGTGTATTATCATCAAGCATCCATCCACCAATAATTCAAATCCCTTCCCAGTAAAATACTTAACCTTTGAATCTCAGGTTTATAGATTTCCTGTAAATGCTTTTTAACCGTCGGATTCAGCGGCGGAGTTTGCTTATATGTAAAATCCATCCTCTTAAAAATTATGAATAAATATTGCTGAACAGATTCTGGAACTAATGATTTGAGAAAACTTTTAAATGGTAAAGGGAAATTTATAAACTTTTTATGAAAACTATGTCGTCGTGTTTTACGTGCATTAATTATCGGAAAGCCGGGTTGAAACGTCGGTTCCACATTTAAAAACTCTAATGTTTTTTTATAGACATCCACAATATCTTTCTTGAAGTCATCATAGATAATAATGTGCACCTGTTTTTCCCCAAAGAGAGACAAATATCGTTCAACTTGTTCCGAATATGAAACAACTTCACTATAAAAAAGCTTCCTTTTAATACGCAGACTTTCTCTGAGCTTTATTTCACCATTTTTCCTTCCGTTTTCTGCATTTAACGCTTCTTCAAAATCAATAATATCCTCGATTCCGTTATAGATTTGTTGAGCATGATGTGATGGGAGCATGTCCACGGGATTGCGAAGCATGATAATTATTTTAGCTTCAGGATTGAACCTGAAAATATTTTGTGCCGCAATTTTTGACAACATATAGTACACTGATTTCTCACCGACAATTTTCTGATTCCGGGCGTCTTCAAAGAGAGCAAAATATTTCTGGTCGGAACGAAAAGGAGCAATCAGAGGAATCAGATCGGTTGCAAAGTGATTATTCTCTTTCTCCTTTGCCATGAATATCTCTGGATGTTGTCCAAGGTAATTCAACATAGCGGTAGTACCGCATTTTGGAGCGCCTACAATAAATAGATTGGGGATAATACGAGAATTGTTCATAACGTACTCTCCTATCAATACTCGAGTTCACGGTCAAATCTCTTTTTAAGAAAAGAGATCTGATCCGCATAATAATCCGATAATACTTTTTCGACCGGTCCGGGAATCACATGGCCAGGAGCCGAATTGATTTTTTTGTAAACATCATCCGCAGGTATTTGAGGTATAGCCACTCCAAGAAAAGAAAATACCTGATGTAATACACCCGACGGTTTTCGAACGATATCATCATAGAACAGATAAAGAATTTGATCTTTGCCAAATATTTTCTCGTAAACACCGGTATTGCGGATGTAATCGCCATGAATCAACTTTGCGGGATACATAATTGTTTTCAGGGCGACATTAGTATCAAAATCATCATTCGTATGACCTGTCTCGAGAAACCAGGTACGCCGAAATGCCGACCAGGCTCTTTGAACCGGATTTCTCAGGATATAAACAATTTTCACATCCGGCAGCTTTTCGGCAATATATGCGATCCTTTGATCGGACAGCGTTGAATAATAGGGCGTGATCTCGCCGATGATTTTTCTTCCTCCACTTTTCCGAAATTGCCGGACGTACCAGCGCCAATGTGAAAGTGAGTTCATATCATAGAGGAAACGTTCCCCTATGTGTCCTATCCCCGTATAAGTGCTAAAATCCCGCTTTTCATCAAAAAAATGTAACTCCTTAGTTGCCGATAAAAAAATATCCGGATGACGGCGAAGAATTTCATGCAGCCATGATGTCCCTGCACGTTGAGCTCCAATGCACAGGAAATTCGGCAACTTTCCTGATGTTGACCCGAACACATTTTTCAACCGGTCAATCCAATTCATCGTCGAGATTGTCCATACTCTTTTTTTAACGTGACTCACCCTTGTCCGAAAATCCCGGAGTATTTTTTCAACGGACACATCGATCTGCGAGCTGTTTGTTATTGCGATATCGTTTCCTGAACCTTCTGAACCTGATCTGCCTGTTGTGAGGTAGTTCGAATTCCGAAACTGTTTTGTAATCGAAGCAGGCGACTGATTGCTTCAAGGGATCGTGTACCGGTTGATCTCAGAATGTTACCAGCCTCCCGAACATATATCGGTACTTCGCAACGAGACCGAGATTGGTAAAAACTTTTTTCCTATGTTTGAAGATCAGCCAGAATGCTTTGCCATGAAATCCCGGTTTCGTTAATAATGAATAATGCTCAAGGAGATCGCCGAGATATTCTTCTTCATTTTTACTATTGTACAAACGCATATCGAGGTACAGCCGGATCCGATTCTTTTCGTGTCGAAATACTTCCTTTCGATGCGATGAAAAGAAATACCGTAATACCGATGTCAATTTCCAGAGTTCATGCACGCCAACAGTGTTCCTCGAGTGCTGGCGATAGAGAGTCAATAGTTCCGACAGGTACGTAACACCACGCATGTGTGTAGCACATATCCCCAACCACCAATCGTGAGACATTGCGGCTTCTGGTATCGGAAGGGCCCGACTCATCAGGCTTCGGTGGAACATGCTTGTGCACCCGCGGACATAATCGAGAAAAGCCAGTGTCGTAAATTGATTCTCCATTTGCGGCACGGGTATATGGAGTGACCTCTGGAGGGATTGTACCACAACAGCACCGCGCTCGTCGATCAGGGAGACATCCGAGCATATTAACGATGTTGTTCCGATGGACGATAGAAGCCTCTCGATTTTGTGCGGAAGCCAGATATCATCCTGAGTTGAAAGGGCGATGTACTCACCCGAACATAACGATATTGCTTTCTCAAAATTTTTCATAAAACCGAGCCGCGTTGGATTTCTTATAACCCTGAGTCCTTGCCGGCTTCGATACTCTTCCAGTATTGCCAATGTCCCATCGTCCGAGCAATCATCCACTGCGACGACTTCCAGAGGTCGGTACGTCTGTGCATATATAGAATCGAGTTGGCTGGAGAGAAATTTCGCACCATTATATGTTGCCATTGCAATTGAAACAAGTTTCCGTCCCATGGTCAACAATTCAATATTTGTAGTATCACCGAAAATACCTTAAGCATGGTTTCGTTATCATCAATAAAGAATTTTTTGGGATAATTAACAAGGGGAGAATTATCTGAACTATTTCTCCAAAATACAATATAGTTACGACAATGAAGCGATGCTGCGATTGATCGAGGATCCCAACTTCCCTGTCCTTACTCCCTGAACACGTAATGGCAACACCTATTAATAATCAGTTTTTTGTCAATTTTTGAAGCAAAGATTATCGTACGATCCATTATACACTTTTTATAGTACTCGAAGTTGCCTGAAAAAATAACTGGAAATCAAAACGATCGTGCCGGTACTCAATATCACCAAGGAATATTTTTTACCCCTTTTCGATATCTTTTTTTTATAACGACATCATCAGCCAAACAAATAGGGAGTCCGGGCGATATAATATTATCCTCTTGGTTTTCGATTAATCCATAGCATGTATAACCGCCGATCCCATCCAGCATTTCACCATACTTAAGATTTTGTTTCGCATACGCATAGACATTGGTTCGAAAACCATAGGAGGGTTGCATGAAGGCTTCTCCTTTTTCGACCTTTTTCACCGTGGATAGTGCTTCAATATGACAAAGGTGATATGGACGGTAAAAAAGATAGTAAGGCCCTTTACCCATTTTATAATATTCTAGCATCGCTCGTTGATATGCAAAATCACAATGTCCAACTACAAAAACTCCACCACCCGGTTGCGCTGCGAGAATATAATCAACAAACGGTTTTCGTTCCTTCCATAAATCCTCTAAATTAAAACATTGTAGGACATCCTGTACATACCGTGCCTGTGGCCCATACATCCCTGGAGTCACCGTATGGAGATTGAATGCATTTGCAACCAGTGCCATTTCGACACACAGCTTGGTGCCGTCAGTATATGATGTACACATCCTATAATCGAGGTTTCGTTTGTCCGCTTCAGGAACAATCGTAGTAGGGTTGGCATAACGATTCAGGAATCCCTTCATATTACCCGCCATGACCAATTGGAAACCCCATGATTGAATTTCATCTATTAAATGCTTTATAATCCCATATTGGTCGCCATCGCAACTGGTGTAAATCAGATTGTTCTGTAAAGCTAATTGTAACAGGTATATACCAAAAATTAGATCAATTTCGGAATTCATGAGAATCAAATGTTTGTTGTGCCATAAAGCTGTTATTGCAAACTGTGCCGCCGGAATAATTGAATTTGAAGCTTCGATGAGAATATCTACCATTTCGCACCTGGCCAGCAGTTCTCCATCTTCGCAAAATGCCACAGTGCCATCTTCAATTGCGGTATGCATTTCCATTATGGTGTGAACAATCTTATAGTCTTGCCCGGTTGACTCCAAAGAATTGATACATTTTTTTATTTTGATATCAGCTGCTGCTACGCATTGAATCCCCGGTGTTATAAGACTTTGAAATACAATGCCTTTTCCCATTGATCCTATTCCGATGATTCCTATTCGCGTGGGGTGAGTCTGCTCGTGTAGTCTGGATTTTATATTCATAGTATCCTGATTGAAAAGAAAAACACACCTTGACTCTAGAATAACAGTCGAATACTAACCGTAGAGATTGAGGTCTTATTAAACAACAGCCGGATGTTCTTCTGCGTTTTTATACCGGTATTATATTTTTTGCCTATCACTACAACTTTCTCCCAAGGCCGCTTACAATGAAAGCCAAGTTACCGGTTGCTTTGAGGAAATTTCACTCCCGAGTGTATTTTAGAATACCCAGAATTTTTTCGATATTCGCATCCCTCGCCGTATTACAGGAAATAGTGAGATCACACTTCAATCCTTGATGTGAGGATTCACCGACCCACACAGTATGGATTTCATTTTCGGTACATGTCATCCGAACCAATTCAATCTCTTCCGGTTGCAAATCGATAGCAGTGATAATTAAAATCAAACCTGTGTCGAGAAGGATGTTCGAGACTTCTGCCAGTCTTCGAATATGTTCGTGACGGTTGTTATGGATGCCTTTGATGTCTGCATCAACCCCATATAACACATTCCCAATCCCGAGAAAATATGCAATATGCCCATCATCGAGCAATCTTTTTTCCAAAGCACGTGCGAGTGGTTTTTTACCGCTGTTTATTTTTCCGGTAATCAATACTAGTACCGGTTTTTGCTTGTATTTCTCCGCCCGCACTTCAGCAGGGATAGTACTTTTTTCCCATTTAATATTCCGCAACAGTACATTCTTTCGGATTTCCTCTTGATCATCTTCCATCGCCTCAAGAATAATTCCCCCGCCGGCAATCTCATACTCATCAACGATTACAAATCGCCCCATTGCTGCATCCTCTTTTGCACAATCGAATGCAATAGCCCTCGATAGCGAGAGAACACACTCTGCAACCTGATGGCGTTCAATGGTTTTTTGTTGATGAAGCACGCTCAGGTCGGATGCATCTATAATCTTTGCCAATTTCTTAATCTGTATCGGAACCCTGGCCGAGGCGAGTTTTAAAATGTACTGTTTGCCGACGATCATGGGCTGCTTTGCCATCCAAAACAGACTTACCCTCATCCTCGATGTAACGTTTGGTTGCTGCTCTCCGACTTTTGTTACGATTTCACCTCGTGTGACATATATTTGTTCTTGAAGAGTAACACCAGTTGCAAAACCAACCGTCACAATCGGAGGAACTGGAGTGTTGAACGCTTCAATCGTTTTTATTCTACTCTTTTTCCCCGAAGGATAAAAGATGACCTCATCATCAGGCCGAAGAGAACCCGATGTGATTGTGCCCGCAATAATCCTGCGCGTATCGTTGTAGCGTGTAAATTTATAAACATCCTGTACCGGCATGCGAAACGGACGATTGGGCTGAGCCGTTGCATTTTCAAATCCATCGAGAACGTCGAGTATCGTTACGCCTGTGGACCATTTCATCAAGTCGCTTCTCGATGCAATGTTGTCTCCGTTGAGACCGCTGACAGGAATGAAACAGGCGGAGTGAATTCCCAACGATACAAGAAATTTTAAATATTCCTTCACGATAGCGTCAAACACATCTTTCCGATATCCAACGAGGTCCATTTTATTGACGGCAACAGCAATCTGTCGGATCCCGAGCATTGAAAGCATATATGCATGGCGGCGCGAATTTTCCTGAACACCTTCTGATGCATCAATAACCAAAAGCGCCGCCTCGGCACGAGAAGCCCCCGTAACCATATTTTTTAAAAACTCTATATGCCCCGGTGCATCGATGATAATATAGTGGCGCTTGGCAGTTTTGAAAAACACTCGTGCACTATCGATGGTAATGCCCTGAGTGCGTTCGTCTTTGAGCGCATCAATCAGAAAAGCATATTCAAATGGTTTGGAATTCCGTTCACACATGGCTTTGATTTGATCGAGCTTCCCATCAGGCAGGGAATTCGTATCAACAAGGAGACGGCCAATGAGGGTCGATTTACCGTGGTCAACATGGCCGGCGACAATAATATTTAGATGGCTCTTGGTCAAGGTTAAGATCAAGATTGAGGTTGAGACTTCAATGAAATCTATATTTTATTTAAATCCTTATGGAGCAACTCAAGTTGTTTATCAAGTTTTCTATGGAACTCTTCACTCAGGTACCTTATTCTTTTCGCATATTTAAGTTCGCTTTGAGTTTCAGTTAAAGAATCTCATACGAAATAATAAAAATTGATTTTAACTTTGCTATGTTGTCTGCCAAATGCTTCGGCTATATTGGCCAAGATACATAGTACTGATAGACAAAGTTGGGAAGTTAATCCATAATATACTTTTTTGGAAAAACTTTCTGTTATTCTGAATATTTATTCTGCGATTGACATCGCTTCTTGCCAAACAGGCATTTCTTTGAAAGATTTATACTCTGGTTCTTTTCCTCTAAACCTTGACCTTACATATAGCCATTTCTTCGCAACGTCTCCAATCCTCCCTGATCCTCTTTATCCTGTGCTCTCCCGCTCCGTTCTGCGACGTTTTTCAATTGACCACTTTTCAGTTCCTCGATAATCTCATCCACCGTTCTGGCTTCGGAGTCGATCGGGAATGTACATGGATAGCAGCCAAGCGAACGGTAACGTTTGCCATTTCCCTGGTTATAGTAGAGTGAGACAGTCGGAATATTTTCTCGTTTGATATATTCCCAGATATTCAGCTCCGTCCAGTCGAGAAGCGGATGGATGCGGACGTGCGTGCCGGGGGCGAAATCGGTTTTATAAAAATTCCAGAATTCAGGCGGTTGATCGGCAATGTCCCATTGACTATCTTTATCTCGTGACGAAAAGTATCGTTCTTTTGAACGAGAGCCTTCTTCGTCGGATCTCGCACCGGCAATGATGCCGTCAAACGGCTCACCGCCATTTTCGGGTTCGTATCGCTTTGTTGTATGGTTGAAGCGATACCTGATCCATGTACCGTTGATCGTATTGACCAGAGCATCCGTCTTAAGGATCTTGCAGCAAGTAAGACGATCTGTTTTGCCATCTGGGAATGTTTGCTCTTTCTTCAATGCTTCTTCGTTTATACCATAAAGTAAATTGAGCCCGAGTTCTTCCACAAGACGATCTCGGTACTGAATCATTTCTGGAATTTTGTAACTCGTATCGATGTGGATCAGTGTATAGGGGACATGACCAAAGAACGCTTTACGAGTCAACCAGAGGAGCACTGTGCTGTCTTTGCCAATTGACCAAAGCATACCGAGGTTTTTGAAATTCGCATATGCCTCGCGCAGTATGTGGATGCTTGTATCTTGCAGTCGATCGAGATGGTCCATTATGATAGTCCGGAATCAGGAGTCAGAAGAGACAAGGAGTAAGTATAAAGTCAAAAAAGTAATAAGTCGTCTTTCCTTCTGAATTTTCTTTTCTAAATTTCATTTTTCTACAATCTATATTCCGCAATCCACATTTCGCGTTCCAGATTCTGGATTCTCAATTCTTTTTTCATGCATATGTCTTTATTAACATCCACGCACCCAGAACAACGATCAGCACCCCTACGGCTTTTCGGACGTTGTTTGTCCGAAGTACTTTTGTTACTAGTGCTCCGAACGGCGCGGCAAAGAAGGCGCCTGCAACAAGAGCGAGGCAAAGCTCCCAAGCAAAAATCTTTTCAGAGAACATGCTTATTACAAAACTTCCGGCTTGGTGATTAAATACCGAACCGGGGACTTCCTTGACCGCGCGCGCCACGAGATATGTAAAGAAACCAACAAGGCAAATCGGAATCTCGGAAAAAAGAGTGATGGCGATCGCTTTCTTCTGCTCCTGTCCCGCCATAATTTGCCCTCCTGTTACAACGGGCCCAAATCCTCCTCCTGAAATTCCTTTGTTAAACGCGCTGAGAAGACCGATGCCGATGATTTTCTTCCATGAGAACTTAAACTGTTTATTCATGAGTATAACGACACCCATGAGGAGAACAAGAATTCCGATGTACGTATTGAGAACTGTTTTGCTGATATTGACAGCAAGAAGAGCCGCCAGCAAAGAGGCGGCAACGCCAAAGCCTCCGATGATCGCAGCCGTTTTCAGTTCAATCGAACCTGACTCAAACGATGCGTTTTCAAATTTCGTATGGAAAACAGATGCAGCGATACTTCCCAATCCCTGAGAGAGAAGAACCGCGGGAACAGCCACGATTGCAGGAAAACCAATCAAGATGAGGATTGGTGTAAAGATAGTTCCCCATCCCATGCCAAGAGAGGCATTAATCATTTCGATTGCAAATGCAAGCGCCAGTATAATCAGAAACTCTGCTATTGTCACAAGGACCTCCGGGTTCGAAGCTTCAATTGTTCAGTGAGAAATACCATGCTCCTCAATTCATCCTTTCCCTATTTGACAAAGCCTTTGTTCGACATACTTCTTTAAAATATCGAATGATTGTTCTAGTGTCTGATGGTCCGTAACGATAATGCTCTCGGGTTGCTCGGGCTCTTCGTAGGGGTCATCAATACCGGTGAAGTTCTTGATCTCTCCATTGCGAGCTTTCTTATATAGCTTTTTAGGGTCTCTTGCTTCACACGTCTCGAGCGATGCTTTCACATAGATTTCGATAAACTGTGAACAAATGGATCGAACGTATAAGCGTGTTTCACGGTACGGTGAAATCAGCGATGCGATGACTATCGCTCCATTTTTCTCAAACTTTGCCGCAAGCTCGCCGGCTCTTCGCACATGCTGGTTTCTCTCTTCCTTCGAGAATCCTGTGTTGGGAAACAACGATCTCAACGTGTCACCGTCGAGGCGATCCACACTCAAGCCCTTACCTGATAGATACTTATACATTAAATCAGCAAGCGCTGTCTTTCCTGATCCGGATAAACCTGTAAGCCAGAGAACCATTTAAGGAAAACCAAAATTGTGAATCCAAAGGTAAATATACAAATCGTTCGTGAGAGTTGAAATACCCATTTTCAAAAAATGCCACTGATCTCACTTGATTGGGAATCTTCATGAACTTCTGAGGTTGTACCTTCTTCATCTCATATAACATGAAGTAAATATCTGCATGGTAACGATACAGATGCGTAACAATTCCTTAAGCAAAACTACAACGAGGTGAAGATAATAGATTGATTAATCGACATGGAGAGCAGTTTCGGTAATCTTCAAGAGGCCTTCTGCCGCCCGCCGCCAACTGAATCTCAAGAGTGTCTTTTCGACTTCGGTAATCCGGTGTACAGTACTCGACGCGAGAAGAAGGTTCAACTTCCGAGCTATGTCTACCGAGTCTAAAGGATTGACGAACATTGCGCTATCTCCAAAGATCTCACGGTGACTTGGAATGTCGGAGACAAGCACCCGGCACCCACTGGCAAGAGCTTCCAATGGAGAAAAACCAAACCCCTCATACAGCGAAACGGACGCTAAAACGTCCGCCTGATGGTACAGGTCTGCAAGTTGTGCATCAGAAACATATCCCAAAAACTTTACGGCTGGATCGCTAATGTAGTTATTCCGTCCTCCACTCTTTCCAAATACCAACGGATTGTCCCCTCCCACAATTACAAGCTTTGCATCCTTCAACTCTGCGATTTTGAATCCTTCGATAAGGTTTTTCAGATTCTTCCGGGACTCAAGCGTAGAGACCGCGAGAATCGTTACATTCGATTCATTTTTCTGCCTCGTGTTCCTAGGCAAACAGAATATCTCAGAAACGCCCGGATAAATAATATGGATTTTCTTTTCTGGAAATCCGAGCAACTCCATAAGCTCATTCTTTGTGAAAACACTGTCAGTTACTATTATAGAAGAAGCGTTTATTACTCGTGGAACTAGAAACTTGAACCACATAGCGGCGCGCCGGGAGAACCATTCTGGATTCCTCATGAATGCTAGGTCGTGTATAACGGTAATTTGATTTCGATACCACATTGGACCCGTGTTCACCAAGTTGATCAGCAATGGATTGTTCTTGCGACGAAGAAATACAGGAAACTCGACCTGTTCCCAAAGATGCCCTTTTAATATTCCAAAACATTCGACACCTAATTCCTCTGCAATAGAATGGTGTATAATATCTTTTGGCGCAACAAAGGTTAGTGATGGCCGAACCTTTTTCAACTGCCGAGAGATCTCTATCGCATACCGTTCGAGTCCTGTGATGCGACGCGTTAGGAAACGCGCATTAACGATTATTTTTTTTTGTTGCTTTGAAGCGATTTCGTTCATGTCACGAGAATCTCTTCATAGAGTTCTATGTATAGCTGTACAGCCTTTTTCCATCTGAACTCCTTTAATGGCATATACATCACTTCTCCTCTGTACGCTTTCACACACCCCTCAACAAGAGCATGAGTCGATCCTGCATCTACAAAGACATGTTCGCCTGAAATCACTTCAGGCAACGAACCTGCATTTGTTGCAACCACAATTTTGTTTGCATTGCATGCTTCCCGCGCACAGAAACCGAATCCCTCAGAGAGCGACGGAATGACAACACAATCTGCTGCGGACACATAGGCTGCGAGCATCTCACGAGAGAGAGGGGGAATGAGTTTGCACATATGAGTAGGAAATGAGGAGATATTCTTCCGCACACGCGTCCAGATTCGATTGTCGTAAACAGAAAAAATGAAGACAAACCGGGCTTTTGGTATTTGTCTCGAGATTTCTGGGATTGCTTTAACGAAATACTTGAAACCTTTGGTGACTCCTGTTCGGCCAAATGAGAGGAAAACAAAATCTTCTTTATCGAAACATAGTTGTTTCCGGACATCTTCAATTGATAGAGCCGGATTCTCAAGTTTCGAATCACCATGATAGATAACGCGGATTTTTTTTTCGCATACACCTATGGACCGCAGCGAATCCTTCGTGTATTCAGAAACCGCTACAAAACGATCAAAAGGAAGACCAACGATTATTCGCTCAGTACAATAATAGAACAACGAGCGAATCAGATTCGGTTCAAATTGAAACCAGCCGCGACCAAGGATTTCATGAACGATTAATGCCTTCTTCTTGCCCATGAGAAACGCTCCGAGAATTGCCGGCGGACCACCTGCAAACGTGCTGCCTTGAACGATATCAGCCCATTGGGCGGCTCGGATTACACTGGGAAGGGAGAAAAGCATGAACCAGAATCTTTTGAAAACGGGAAGAGTGTAAACTCGAATGACCGTCAACGCGCCGCATTTTTCAACACCGGGAGCATGCCTCTGCCAGCTGGACGAGACAACCTTGACTTCGTGACCATTTGCGATGAATCCCTCTACAAGCTTCTGAAGCGCGAATTCAACGCCGCCAAGTGCCGGTGGATAGGACTCCGCTACAAGGCAGATACGCATGGGATCTCGAAGTGAATGACGAAAAGGTTTGTCATGATTGTGTGATGACTTTAATGAATGAGCGCTGAGAAACACAAGATTGAACAGAGAGCTGACCTAATCCAGATAGATTTAATAAAAATGTAGGAGCTGATGGGATTACTTGAAGATCATAATAGTTCTGCCCTTGTACAAAGACCTCACCAACACCATCTGGGATGTGGCATAAAGAAATCTTGGGGGAAAGCTTCTGATTTCTCCTCACATCGAGCTTGATAACTCTTGGCTGGGTGCCGCATCGACGATTAACATGATTCAATTGTTCCTTCATTCGTATAGTTTGTTTAGATAACCCTGCATCTGTGGTAAACTCACATTGTCCAATTTTCCTCCATCATGGAGAAGAGCAGCACGTGAGACTTCCCAGTAGAGGTTTTCTATGTACCGATATCCTTACAACGGAAAAGTGTGACTTCGTTTTTTACAGTTCGCGGTAACAATGTCAACAAATGTAAAGACACTTATTAGTTTGTACTAACTCTTTACATCAAAATCAAGTTATTGATGGATCCTGTTGAAGACCCTACAACAAGGGAAGACTTAGGACATGAAACGTTCACCATTACCTCAAATCTTCAAAAGGAGCTTCGAATTCTGGACTGAGTTCGGTTATGTTCCGCCCCCGCTATATACTAAACTCATTCCACTTAGGACTGAGTTTGTGCTAGCAATTCGTTGATATGCGGAATTGCAGCATGAATTTGATTGATAGAGAAACGAATCATTTGCTTTTTCCGATCTATAATAATTGTTTTGATGCACGTTTGAAATATCATTCTTTTCTCATACACTGAAATTTTGTCAAAGAACACTTCGAAATGTTGGACAAACTCGCGAATTGCTTATTTTGCAAAGTTGGATCTCATTAGCATCATTCATCATCTTTTTTTTCGTATTTCTCTTTTCGAAAATGTCATTTTAAATTCTCGACGATCTCAATCCTATTTCCGATTTTATTCTTTTTATATGCACATTCTTATTTTCACGGAGAAAGTATATTTTAGTTTATATTTTCTTCCATCATTAGTGCACCACATCAATGGTATCCTGCAGTTTAGTATCCGAAGAAGAAGTGCCCACCATAATTTGTATTCTATCTTCTTCAACCTTAAAGCAATGTTTTTTGACATCCCAGTAGGCGAGGATTTCTGCCTTTAATGGAATTTCCACTATTTTATTTTCTTTTGACGCTAATGTAACGCGCTTGAATCCCTTAATTTCTTTTAAGGGTCGGTCAACTTTTGAATTGAGATGCTTTACGTATAGTTGCACAACTTCATCTCCGATTCGATTTCCTGAGTTCTGAATCGTCACCCGAACGGTAATTTCACCATCCGATTTAAGCTTTTGGGAGCTGACTTCTATATTGGTATAGCTGAATGTCGTATAACTCAAACCGAATCCAAACGGATAAAGAGGATCACTTTTGAAATACATATACGTGTGTCCGTTTCGAATATTGTAATCCATCATTGGCGGCAACTGATCCATAGATTTCGGCCAGGTCTGCACCAATCTGCCTCCCGGATTGTAATCACCGAATAAAACATCAGCAAGTGCGTTACCCATCTCCTGACTGGCATGAGTCATATGTAGAATGGCCGGAACATTTTCCTGTGTCCAGTTAATTGCATATGGAAAACTGCTCACCAGAACGACAATTGTGTTCGGATTAGCACTGTAGACTTCTTTTATTAATTCCTCTTGTTCGAGAATGATTATTTGCCTGTCCACTGCTTCCTTTCCATTGCTTGGCGTGGGGCATTCGCCAAAGGGAGCACCATCACAGGTCGGATGGTTTCCTACATATACAATTGCTACATCTGCAGTCTTTGCGAGCGTAACTGCGGAGCCGCCCATGTTGTCTTTTACATACTTCACTTCCACAGCATCGCCAACTTTGTTTTTGATGCCAGTTAAGGGTGAAATTGTGTAAGGAGGTGTGCCACTGTACCAATCTAATAGCACTTCATCGGCATGCGAACCGATCACAGCGATAGATTTGATTTTTTCTTTATCGAGAGGAAGGAGATTTTTCGAATTCTTCAGCAAAACGACAGTTTTCTGCGTTACTTCCCTTGCAGCTATTTGGTTCTCCTTTGTTAGCCATGGATCTGTGGTGTCACTTATCCCGATGGTGCTGTATGGCACCATTTCAGGCGGATCGAGTAAACCAAGTTTTATCATTACTCTGAAATTTCCTTTTATAACACTGTCGATTGTTGCTTCAGTAATATAACCTTTAGCAAGAGCTCCTTCTACACCTTCTCGATAAGCACGATCTAAAAACTGATTGATACCAGCTCTGAGACAAGAAGAAGCAGCTAAATTAAAATCCGGATAATACTTATAAGCATTTACCAACAAACCGAAAGCTCCACCGTCGGTACATATAATCCCGTCCTGTCCCCATTCCTTTACAGTAATCTCCTTGAGAATCGGATGAACAGTCATTGGGATTTTGTTGTAAGCGTTATAAGCTGTCATATAAGCACGCGAACCACCTTCAACAACACCTCTCCAGAATGGATAAGAATAGTATTCCCTCAACAGTCTTTCGTCAAAATCGGAAGATGTGCTGTCGCGTCCGTTTTCATTGCTGTTTGCGAGAAAATGTTTCATGAGCGAGGCAGTGCGCCAATATTTTGGATCATCGCCCTGCAGACCTTTGACAAAAGCGACTGTCATTGTCCCGTTAAACCATGCGTCTTCGCCGTAACATTCTTCTGTACGACCCCATCGAGGGTCGCGTCCAAGATCGGCATTGGGCGCACGCATTACTATTCCACCTTTTTTGTATCTCGGAGATTGAAAAATGTATCTTGTTTCATAACTCTCAATAGAAGCAACTCGTTTAACAACATCGGGATCCCATGATTCAGCTAACCCAATTGCTTGCGGAAAAATTGTTGTTGTCACGGGATCTCTCTGCCCCCAGTTGCTGGGTCCTCCTTTTGCCAATCCATGCAATCCCTCAACATGCCTACTTCCTTTAATATTGAGACGAGGTACGCTTGGGTCTGTACTAAAGCACCTTATTTTTTCATCAAGAGTCATTAATGAAACAATATTATTGACTCGTTCTTCTATCGAAAGGTTAGGATTTTGAAACGGATATTTCTGTGCCAGCAGAGTCCCAGAGATGTACAGCAGGCAAGTTATAAAGAAAAATATTCTAGTTTGTCTTTGCCTTTTCATTTAGTGCCTCGTTCTTATTTAATCGTTGGAGTTCATAATATCGAATCTTTATATCCCAAATATTTCATTTGGAATATAGTCCAACTCTCCACGTAACCTTTCCGACAAACGGATCTGATTCCATTTTGAATATGCCATCTCTTTTCACTAAGGAAATATTGTGCAGTACTTTGTCCGAAGGCAGGCAGATCAGGCCATTCGCTTTCTGTGAGTCTATTGCATAAACCTTAAGATTCAATGTTGACCAATCCATCTGTGCAGTAGACTGAGCAAGCGTGATGTGCGGTATAACCGTACCTTCGCGCACTAAGACGACAATAGGAATTTTTCCGGCTTCGATATTATGCCAACCGGTAGAATATGTTTTTCCAGTCTGATAGTCAATCCATTCTCCCGGGGGAAGGTATACATCTCGCTTCGAAACATTTTCGAACAAGGGAGCTACCAACATATCTGAGCCGAATAAATATTCGTCATCTATAAGCCATGAGCCGGGATCATTTGGGTATTCAATAAATAGAGCACGCAACATGGGAAGGCCGCGTTCGGTGCAATCTTTTGCTTGGGCATAGATGTAGGGCATGAGTTTATATTTCATTTCGTCGGCAAGCCGGAACGCATTCATAAAATCTTCTCCGTACTCCCACGGTTCTGTTGGCGGAGCACCATGACTGCGTGTGTGTGAAGTAAGCATGCCAAATGGTGTCCAGCGGCGGTAGATGTCTTCCGGTTTTTTATTTACAAATCCTGCTATATCATGCGACCAAAAGGAAAATCCGCTAAGGCCAAAAGATAAACCTGCTCTCAGAGTAGCTGCCATAGCAGTATTTGTATTAGCAGGGTCACCGCCCCAATGCAGCGGATAACGTTGACTACCGGCCCAAGCACTGCGTCCCCAAATTATAGTTTCGCAGGTTACCTGCGTGGTAATTTCCGCAACAGCTTTGTTGTATCGGAGCGGATACAGGTTGTGCTCATAAAATCCGGTTCGCCCTGAAAAGTACAAGCCATCTCGCGGTGCGGCTTCGCCGAAATCCGCTTTGATGACACTGACACCTTGGTGCAACAGGCCTGCGATTTTATCTTGGTACCATTTGACCGTCGACGGATTCGAAAAATCGAGAACAGCATCTTCATAAGGAAGGTTGCCTTTACAGTCTTTCACAAAAAGACCTTTTTCGATAATTTCTGGAAATAAAGTGTTTTTGGGGACAAAATAGGGTAGCTGCCACAGGCAGGTTTGAAAACCCATTTTTTTGAAATCAACCATCATTTTAGTAGCATTTTCAAAACGTGTTTTAGAGAATTGATAATCACATCTCCAATCAGTTTCAAACCAACCGGTATCAAAGTGAATCACATCGCTTGGGATCCGGTTATCCCTAAGTTTCTTTGTGACTTCACGCCCTTCTGCCTCGGAGAAATAGGTGATCCGACTCATCCAGAAACCAAAAGACCATAGCGGCGGCATTGTTGCTTTTCCTGTTAGGTTGGTATACTCATTCAGGATATCTTTTGGTTCACCAAGAAATATAAAAATATCTGCCTCGTCATCACCTATCATGAGGGAATAGTTACCGGTATAATACTTACCGAAATCGCAGGTAATAGGTGATGATGTATGTATAAAAACGCCGTATCCGCGGCTGCTCAGGAAAAACGGGATGGGCTTGTACATCGCCTCGTTCTCTGCGCCGTTGGCGTCGTCCGCCCACAACACAACTTTCTGACCTCTTTTATTAAATTCTGTGAACGACTCGCCGCAGCCAAATATTTTTTCATTAGGCGACAGGGAAAATACAGCCGCCATGCTTGTAGAATAATCGGACGCACGACGGACAAAAGAAAAAGGCAACAACGGCGTGAATGTCTCCGAACCATCTGTTATATGAATGGTGTGTGTAAGCAACTTTCCTTTTGCATCGCGTATTTCTACACGCCATGGAGATTCTAATATCGTCACAGAACCGTACGGACTTGTATAACGATGACCGCGATCTATCTTGTTGTATTGCCACAAACTATTATCTTGCGGCGCCTTGCCATTGACCAGCATAAGTGATTCCTGATCCGGTTTAACCTGGAAGCGGGAACTTGCCCGCATACGCACTGTGCGTTGCGAAGTGAACTCAATGGAAAAGGGGAAAGCCGGTGAAGCGGCATATTCCTGCGTCGGAAATTCATTTGGCGCAACAGGTCTTAGCACGGCCAGCATATTATTAAACGCTTGCCTAGTGAAGTATTCATAACGCCGGTACGTGATCTCACCTTTACCAGTCTTTGGATCGAACGCAGAAAGACTATCTGCGACATAATAGGTATTTGAAAAATTTCGAAAATCGCCGCTGATGTCAACCGGTTCATTCAATAAAGCTTGATTCTTGTCTGGGGAATGCATCGGAATCTGAGCCCACAGAGAATCATGGAGAGATGCAATGAAAGATGCTATCACAATAAAATAGCGCAGCGGCAGAGGAAAAGTTTTTCTGATGCTCATAAAGTCTCCGAACGATTTATTTCACGATTACGGCCATGAGAGAATTACTT
>Ga0182021_10000980_pt1 | contig 32598 bp, 31 predicted proteins | sample 612E3MmetaG_FD_120493 | JGI IMG/M metagenome (GOLD analysis project Ga0182021, IMG submission 120493) | Permafrost microbial communities from Stordalen Mire, Sweden - 612E3M metaG (Illumina Assembly) | ecosystem: Environmental > Terrestrial > Soil > Wetlands > Permafrost | place: Sweden... | reverse complement strand
CATCACAATTCAAATCGTTTTGCGCCGTTTTCTCCGCAAACGATTGGAAATTAGGAAGTTGCCCAGACAGAGAAAAATTTAACCGGACAGCTGTGGGACAGACCATCGCTTTTCGTGGTCTGTCATCCTCGCGCGCTCGGTGAGAGTTCCGGGGCACGACAGGCCACAAAACCCGATGGCCTGTCCACCGGGGCACTTGCCAAGCTCCAAAGTGAACAGTATTGCGCTTAATCCCGAATTCACCGCCTCTTAACCGCGCCGTAACACTCGCGGGCGTATTGTGACGGTGAGACCATGAAAAAAATCCTGCTCATCGAAGACGACACGGACTTGTTTTCCCTGTTGCGGTACAACCTGGAGAAGGAGGGCTTCTCGCTGGCCGGGCAGCACACCGGAAAGGGCGCCATCGAGCTTTGCCGCCAAGTGCGGCCGGACCTGATTCTGCTCGACATCATGCTGCCCGATTCGGACGGGTTGGATATCTGCAAGGGCATCCGTAAGGATCCCGATCTGGCCGCCATCCCGATAATTTTTCTGACCGCCAGAGCCAGCGAAACGGACCGCATCGTGGGGCTGGAACTGGGAGCCAACGATTACGTGGTGAAGCCGTTCTTCGTGCGCGAATTGATCGCGCGCATCAAATTGCAGTTCCGCAATCAGGCCGCCCCGGCGCGCATTCTGGAGGCGGGCGGCGTGGAACTGGACCGCACCAGTTGCCAGGTGCGGCTCAACGGGACACCGCTCCAGTTGACGGCCACCGAATTCCGCCTGCTGGAGTTTCTGATGAACCGGCCGGGCGTGGTATTCAGCCGCGAACAACTGCTGAATGCGGTGTGGGGGCAGGATCGCGCGATTACCGACCGCGCGGTGGACGTCTACGTACTGCGCTTGCGGCAAAAGGTGGAACAGGATCCGGCGGCGCCGATTCTGATTCACTCGGTGCGCGGCTTCGGCTACACGTTTGAACCGCGGCGGGCGATGGCGGCGATGTAGGGATGCCGCCGTGGGTGCAGCCGCTTTCGGCCCAAAGGTAAGGTATTGTAGAAGTGAGATGAGCACGGCAAAGAGAGCACGCCTCAACGAGATCGTCTCGGTCGATCCGGAATTGATGCACGGCACTCCCTGCTTTCGCGGAACTCGTGTTCCGGTCCGTCTGCTGCTGGATGATCTGAAGAGCGGCTTCACGATCGACGAGTTCTTGGCCGGATGCCCGACCGTCCCACGGGAATTCGTTGAGGGGTACCTCGAGCTGGCGAATGGACAACTTCCAACGGGATGAGTATCCATGAAAGCTAAGCCTTCTGCAAAGGACTTTCCCGTCGTTTGCGTGGGCGGTTCGGCTGGCGCCCTCGACGCCTACACCCGGTTACTCGGGCGTCTGCCGGCCGATATGGGTGTTGCCGTCGTCATCGTCAATCACCTGAGAACCGTGGCCACCCATCTGCACGAGATTCTCCCGCGCTACACCCAGATGCCGGTCGAACTGATCACCGACAGATTACTCATCCAGCCGAATTGTGTGTTCATCATCCCCGAACAGCGCGATTTGCACGTCCTCGATGGGGAGTTCCGTCTGAAGCCGATCTCCAAGCCGAGGGGATGGCCCGATGTGATTACCGTCTTTCTGCGTTCTTTAACGGAGCACTGGGACGGCAAGCTGATTGCCGTCATTGTCTCCGGCTACGATGGCGATGGGGCCGCGGCACTATGTGGCATCAGAGAAGTGGGAGGCATTACCATCGCCCAGAAGCCCGAGACAGCCCTCCAGCCGGACATGCCAGGGAGCGCAATCGCGAGCGGGTGTATTGACTTTATTCTCTCACCGGAGGATATCGCTCAAGAAATCGGGCGAATTGCGCGTGCGGCTAACGCCGGCTCCCCATGACTCCCTCCTGCAGTTCGTACCGGCTCCTCGACCCCACTGCCAGCAGGTAATTGGAATTGTGGGGGCGGTATCGTGGAGACGGGATATCCGTGATGGGAGATTCCATTATTATTTGTTGTTCCGTGTCGATGCAGTCGGAACAGAGAACGTTCCGTACCCGAAGCCAGTAGGCTTTGCCTTGTACCCTGTGTACCGCGGCCATCGCCTGTGCAAGCTGCTCTTCGCTGTTCATCCACCCGGTCAGTTCCTCGGTTCCGTCCTCGTGAGCGATCTTGAGCTGATATTCATTCACGTGATTGTGCGCCATCTGTTCCTCCCCCCTTGCGAAAGGGAGCACACGCCGATTACTCTTACCCTAAAGCGCCGGCCAGCACGGCGTCTGTTCCAAACTGCACACCGGACAGGCCCTCACCGGTCGAAGGAGAGGGCCATGGGTTTCAAAAGTACAATGGCTTGGCCGGGCGGCGCAATCGCCTCCGTGACCGCGGCTGTCTCCATCAAGTTATCTCCCAGGAATGCGCTAATATGCTGTTCCATTTCAGCCGGAAACGGAGGGGCCGGGCCCAACAGCTTCGCGCTGTACGCCCGGAGCATTACTTCTTTGAACACCGGAAGCGCCACCCTGCCACCGGTCTCTCCCGGCCCGAGCGAACGGTTGTCGTCAAACCCTATACGGACGGCGACGGTGATTCCTTCCGGGCCGTAAGTGGACCCCACGAAGAGCGCGTCCCTGAACTCGTTGGTGGTCCCCGTTTTTCCCATGACGGCGATCGGGAACGCGCGGGAGTCAAGTGCGTGAGCCGTGCCGGTGGGCATGCGCACCACGCTCCGCAGACCCTCCTGAATGAGCGCCAGCGCATCACCGTCGACATGGACCGGAGACGACGGGTGCCGGCTATCTTCGATTACCTCGCCCGAATCCCGTACGATCTGGCGGATGACGTACGGCTGGGTCAGAATGCCCGATGCGATCGTGCGATACGCATTGGCCAGCTCCAGCAAGTTCACTTCGGAGGCTCCCAAGGCCGTCGTGGGGTATGGGCGCAAGGGCGTCTGTATCCCAAGGCGGCGCGCCGTCCGCAGGACGCTGCCAACTCCGATCTGCCCGGTAATCCAAATTGCGACGGCGTTGCGGGATTCCGCCAGGGCCATGCGTAGGGGAATCGGGCCCTTGAATTGGCCATCGTAGTTGGAGATCCATTTCACATTCTCCCAACCATTGGGGACGCTGATGGGCTCGTCGGGCACAACCGTCTCGAGATTGAATGTTCCTTCCTGAAAAGCGGCGAGATAGACAATCGGTTTCATGGCGGACCCCGGTTGGCGCAGGGACTTGGTGACGCGGTTGTAGTCCACATAGGCGCTCGAGCGGTCCTTGTAGAACTGGCGCCCGCCCGTCTCGGCCAGGATGCCCGCATCGCGATTCCTTAGTACGACCACCGACCCCTGGGTCAGGCCGCGGGCGCCAGAGTGCCGCTTCTCGTAAAGCAGAAGACCGCGCTCCAGTGCCTGGTTGGCAATTTCCTGCACCCCGGCGTCCACCGTCGAGTAAACCCCGATTCGGCCCTGCAGCAAGTCCTTTACGCCAAGGCCGGCCTGGCGGCCTGATAGCTCGTCGAGGATGTTGTCCACCACGGCGGACGCCTCGGTCGTCTTTTCCTTGTGCTGCGCCACCACCTCAATCTGGCGTCCGGCGGCTCTCCGCGCCTGTTCGGCGGTAATAAAACCGCGTGCGGCCATCAGCGTCAGGGTCTGGTTTCTGCGCTGCAAGACTCTCGCGGTGTCGCTCGCACTGGGCGCGTAGTAACGGGCCGACTTGGCGGTGCCGGCCAATAGCGCGGCCTTGTCCGCATCCTCCGCGGTGAGCATGCCGAGAGGCCGGCCAAAATAGTATTCCGCTCCTTTGGCGACCCCGTACTGTCCGTTTCCCATGTAAATCAGGCTGGCGTACCGGGCCAGGATCTCTTCCTTAGCCCGGCGCTTGGAACCGAAGTGCTCTCGCATCTGTGCTTCGACCCACAACGAGAGGCGGATCTCCTCCACCTTCCGAGCCATCATGTTGACCGTGCGCACGCCGATCACGCCCGACAACACGCGCGCCATCCACCCGCCGTGCCGGAGCTGGTCGCTGTTTTCCTGAGCCGTCGCTGTCTTGAGAAAGTAACCGCGTACCAGTTGCTGGGTGATGGTCGATCCGCCCTGGGGGAAAATCGCGGAATTGTTAGCCGCGTCCCGCCTTCCCATCTTCCGTAGCCGACCGATTAGATTGCCAAACTTGATTTTGCACACTACGCGTGCAAATCCGGTGTAGTCCACCCCGGAATGGGAGAAGAAGTTCTTGTCCTCGGCGGCGAGCATTGCGTCGCGAACGATGGGGGGGATTTCGTCATATCGCGTGATCCGTCGGGATTCCGATGCCATCTCCTTAAGCGGTTGGCCGTGGGCATCGTAAATGGTTCCGATCGTGGGGAGCTCAAAGCGGGTGAATCCATCCAGATCGGGCAGATCGTTTCTATCAAAGTAGACATGATAGAAACCCGCGGCGGCGCAAACTGTCACAAGAGCCGCTGTGCAGGCGAGAAGGCGGACCACGCCGCGGCTCCAACCAAGCCTCCCCAGCCGGGTTCTGCGTACCCTGCGAACCGCCGCCCGGACGCGCACCCGCACGCGCCTGAACCAGGAGCGACCTGGCATCGCCTCGCCCCATAGTGGAGGTGGTCGTGCGGGCGCTTCGGTCTTCTGTCGGAGATCGCGCAGGATTTTCATGCCGAGTCCCGGATAGCACGCCTTGAGCATTGTCAGTGCATGAGGAGGGCCGAACGCCTCTCGATGGGCTACCCGATGGATCGAGTAGCTGTTCTCTTTCGCACCTAAGACTGTGGCCCGGCCGGGATATACTGGCTTCGGAAGGCCCCATGCCAGCGGATCGCTTCTCGCGCCGGAACCTCATGAAAGCCGTGGGCACTCTGGCGGGCGGTTCCTTACTCAGCCAGTCCGTTGGCTGCAAGCCGGCCGCCATGTCCCGGCCGAAAGAGGCCGAGGCCGGCGGCCCCGCGGATTACACCCTGACCATCGCCGTCAAGCCGGTGGAACTGGCCCCGAATCGCATCGTCTCCACCACCACCTATAACGGTCAATTCCCCGGGCCGCTGCTGCGCTTGAAAGAAGGCCGGCAGGTCACCATCGACATTCACAACCAGACGGACACGCCCGAGCAATTGCACTGGCATGGGCAGTTTCTGCCTACCGATGTCGATGGCGCGGCGGAAGAGGGCACGCCGTTCATTCCCGCCCACGGAAGCCGGCGCATTACGTTCGTCCCCAAGCCTTCCGGCTATCGCTTCTATCACACGCACGTCCGCGCGGGGGCAAACCTGGGCGCGGGACAGTACACGGGCTTGGTGGGTCCGGTGTATATAGAGCCGAAGAACAACCCTGGCAATTATGACCGCGAAGTGTTCCTCACGCTGAAGGAATTCGAACCCTCGTACAGCCGCGGCGGTGACATGGACATGAAGTTTCTGGTGCCCGCGACGCCGGTCAAGGAACTGAAAGAGTCCGGCGAGAACGCCATGAACGCCTCGCTCGCCAAAGGCATGCCTCATGGATTCGAGGTCGGGTATGCTTCCTTCACGATCAACGGACGAATGCTGGGTAGCGGTGAACCGATTCGGGTGAAGCAAGGCGAACGCGTGCTCTTCCACGTGCTGAACGGCAGCGCGACCGAGATTCGCAGTCTCGCGTTGCCCGGACACACCTTCACCGTGGTCGCGATGGATGGCAACCCGATCCCCAGACCAATGCCTGTACCCGGACTTTGGCTGGGCACGGCGGAGCGGGTCTCCGCCATTGTCGAGATGAATCGCCCTGGCATCTGGATCATGGGCGATATGGCGGACGACGACCGGCGGCATGGCCTGGGTACGGTGGTCGAATATGCCGGCCAGCAGGGTAAGCCGCGGTGGGTCGCTCCCAAGCCGTTCCCGTGGAACTACACTCAGTTCGGAAATCCGGGGACAGTGGTTCCAGCGCCGGATCAGGTCATCGAAATGACCTTTGCCAAGCAAAACGCAGCCGAGGGCGGCTTCAACCGGTGGACCATCAACGATGTCGCGTTTGCGGAAGACCGTATGCATCCGATGTTTCGCGTGAAACAGGGCAAACGGTACCGGCTGCGCATGCGCAACTCTAGCGACGACATCCATCCGGTCCACCTGCACCGCCACAGTTTCGAACTGACGCGGGTGGCGGGGCAGGCGACATCGGGTGTTATCAAGGATGTGGTCATGGTCGGCGGATTCCAGGAGATGGAAGTCGATTTTGTGGCGGATAATCCCGGCCTCACGCTGTTCCACTGCCATCAGCAGTTGCACATGGATTTCGGCTTCATGGCCCTGTTCGAATATGTCTAGAGGTGTGCGGGAAACCACTTAAGATCGGACGGGTGCGGATGGTTCCGTACCTGCGGGAGACAGAACCGGCGATTTTCCGGCCGCCGCCGCCGTACAATCGATGACAGACGAGGCGCGAATCGCCTACGCGGCCGGAAAAAAGTGCGGCCGTTCTGAATGGCATCGAGCGCCCCCGTCCGGCAATACGAAAAGGAGTCATGATGAAAGGATTTGTGCAAGACATAGAAGACCTGGCGGTCAAGAGCGTCGAGTTTCGCCGGGTAATTTATACGGCAAAGAATTGCCAGCTCGTCTTGATGGCGCTGAAGCCCAAGGAAGAGATCGGGGCGGAAGTCCACAAGCTCGACCAGTTCTTTCGCATCGAGGAGGGTTCCGGTGAGGCGGTTCTCGATGGCGTCCGGACGCCGATCCGAGCGGGCTTCGCGGTGCTTGTCCCGGCCGGGACGAATCACAACATCGTCAATACCGGCAGTGTTCCGCTGAAGCTCTATACGCTCTACGCGCCCCCCAATCATCGGGACGGCGTCGTCCACCATACCCGCGCCGACGCGGAAGCCGACAACGAGCACTTCGATGGCAAAACGACGGAATAGGCAGATAAAATGAGCGCGATTACGACGAAAGACGGTACGCAGATTTATTACAAGGACTGGGGCACGGGGCGGCCTGTCGTGTTCAGCCACGGCTGGCCCTTGAGTGCGGATAGCTGGGAAGGTCAAATGCTGTTTCTGGCATCCAAGGGCTATCGGTGCGTCGCTCATGACCGCCGCGGCCATGGCCGATCGAGCCAGCCCTGGACCGGCAACGACATGGATACCTACGCCGATGACCTTGCGACTCTTATGGAAACGCTGGATCTCCAACGCGCCGTACTGGTCGGCTTCTCGGCTGGTGGTGGTGAAGTCGCCCGCTATATCGGCCGCCACGGCACGAAACGCGTGGCCAAGGCGGCACTGATCGCATCGGTCCCGCCACTGATGCTGAAGACCGGGGCCAATCCCGGCGGCCTGCCGATGGAGGTCTTCGACAAAATCCGCGCCGGCTCCATCGCCGGCCGTTCGCAACTCTACCAAGACCTCGCCGGCGGGCCCTTCTTCGGCTTCAACCGGCCCGGCGCGAAGGTCTCGCAGGGCATGATCGATTGGTTTTGGCTGCAGGGTATGCAGGCCGGCCATAAGAACACGTTGGACTGCATCAAGGCATTCTCCGAGACGGACTTCACCGAAGACCTCAAGAAATTCGACGTGCCGACCCTGATCGTTCACGGCGATGACGACCAGATCGTGCCCATCGGCGCCGCCGGTCTTGCCGCGTCGAAACTCATCAAAAACGCGACTCTGAAGGTCTATGCAGGCGCACCCCACGGCCTGACCGAGACCCACAAGGAGCAACTCAACGCCGACCTGCTGGCATTCCTTGAGGCCTGAGGTTCGTGACTCGGGTTCCAGTGTGCACCCGTTCCGCTGGCTGTTGGGACGGGCCTGCGGCCCGCAAGACTTCATGAAAAACTGAGCCGGACCGCTGGCTGGCAGACGTGGCGTATTCGGGGATTGGTGGGGCGGACCCCCTGGTCCGCGCGGGACGCCCTCGTCTCGCAGCCGGCACGGTGGGGGTCGGCATCTTGCAGGGCGCGAGCAGGCCGACGGGGGCGTCGGCCGCGGACCAGGGGGTCCGCCCCACCAATCCCGTGCGATCGCAGCCTTATTGGGCCGTAATAACGAGGGTCGCGGGGGCGCTGGCGACGCCTCCGATGGTGACTACGACGGGCTGCGAGCCAAGCGGCGCGGTTGCGGGGATGCGTAGGTTGATCTGAGCCACGCCGACCAAGGCGGTCGGGATGCCGGCGAACTCGATGTCGCCCGCGCCGGCCGCGACGCCGCCGATGGAAACGGTAGTCGCCTGAACGGGGACGGGCAACTGCGCGACGGGGGTTCCAACGGCGGGGGCTGCGCCGGTGGCAATGGCCGGAGACACGGCGCCAACGCCAGTGAGGTACAGAACGACAACGCCGCCCCGGGCCACCGTAGCGGTGGGCACGATCGCTCCGTTCGCATCCGTGAACAGGCCGGGCGCGGCGGCAGCGACCGCGATCGCAGTAGTCGCGGCACGGCCGTTGTTGGTGACAGTCACAACGGAGGGCTGATTCACCGGCGTCTCGTAGGGAATCTGCACGTTGAGCTGTCCTGGCGAGACATAGTAGAGCGGCGCGTTGACTCCTCCGATGGTGACGCCGACTTTGGACGCCTGGGCGGGGAGAGGCACGTTGGACGCGACCCAGGTTGCGTCGGCGAGATTCGACCCGAAGATCGTGAGCACCATTCCCGGAGCGTAAGTCTGACGGAACGAGGCGCCGTTCGCCAGACCGGCGATGGTTGGCGGCGCGGCAGCCGTGACGGCGATGCCGATCGCCCCGGTGGCGGCATTCAGGTTGGTGTCGCCGGAATACTGGGCCACGATGTTGTTGTCGCCGACCTGGAGTTGCGTGGCGGCCACCGTGATGCTGGCGGAGGCGGATGACCCCGTGCCGCTAAGCGACGCGACGCCGATCTGTGTGCCGCCCGAGGTGAAGGTGACGGTGCCGGTGGGGGTGGCGCCGCTGGCCCCGGTTACGGTTGCGGTGATGGTGACCGAACCGGTGGACACTACCGAGGTCGCTGTCGCCTGCAGGGCGACGGACGCCGACGCCCGGGTGGAAAGGCTGGCGCGCCAGGACGTCACCAGATTATAGGCGTCCACCGAACCAAGTCCGCTGGCCTGGTCATAGCCCTGCCCCGCCGCATAGCCAAAAGATCCGGCGACGCAGTTGCGCGCGCGCGCGGCGCAAGTCACGGTAACGATGTTGTCGCCGGTGGTGACATCGTGAAACACGCCGGTCCCGTACTGGGCCAGGGCGTACAGGCGCGGATTCACGTTGCCGACGCCAGCCACGGTCTGCGCGCGGGTGGACACCAGGTAGTGATTGAGCAAAGCGACGATTCCGGCGAAGGAAGGCGTGCCGGCCGAAGTTCCTCCGAAGGAAGCGAGCTGGCCGCCGGAGTAGGCCAAGTACCCATCGTGACCGGGCGAGGCGGCGAAAGAAATATCGGGGACGTTGCGCGCGCCGTTGTTCGGCACGCCCAGGCCGGTCTGCCAAACGGGATTGGGGAAGACGGTGCTGGCGCCGCCGCCACCCGCGCCCGGATTGCCCGGCGTGCTGTCGTTCCAGACGGTCTCGGGAATATACGAGGTGGCGGAACCGCCGTTGGCGTTGTTGGTGGTGTTCCAGTATTGGGCGGAGCCTTCGCGGAAGGTGGTGCCGCCGATACCGGTGACCTCGGGGATGTCGGCGGGAGTGTCGACCGCCAGTCCCGCGCCGCTGCTGGAAGTGCCGGAGAGACAATCGGCGCCGCCGGAATCGCCGGCTGCGTTCACCCAGGTCATGCCTTCGGCGTTTGCCTGGCGCGCCCAGGCTTGCAGGGTTTGCATGTCCGATGGCAGCGAGAGGGGTTCGCAGAGGCCGTAGCTAAGGCTGAGTACGGGGGCCAGATTCTGCTCGATGGCGTATTGCACGGCGTCCATGACGTCGAGGGAGTAGACGTAGAGGAGGGTCGCGCGGGGAGCGGTGGCGCCGGCCCACTCCAGATCGAGATCGGCTTCGCCGAGATCGCCCTTTACCGTTCCGGGATCTGCATGTTGCGGCACCAGAATTAACTGCGGATCGGCGGCCGGAAGCAGAAACCTGGCGCGGAAGGTCTGGATGTCGGTGAGGTCGACCCGGGTTTGGCCGGCGATGACGACCTTCTGCCCGGTTCCATCGTATCCGGCGCTCCAAAGGCCTTTGAGGTTGTAGATGGTGCCGAAATCGTCGGGGCTCAGGTAGTGACTGCCGGTAGTGGCGGAGGTGTAGTTGGGATCGAGCGCCGGGTGCAGGACGGCTTTGGGCTGCATGCGGAAATCGTGCAGGCCGTGAATGGCGCGGACGGCGGTTTGGAGGGCGATGGGGAGGGATGGCTCGGCGGTGTTGGCGAAGTGGGTGCTTCCGTCCACGCTGTAGCGGTGGAAGCTGATCTGTAGCGCCTGACCGACGTCGCCCGCCGTGCCCGTGAAGACCACCGAGGTCCGCGCGCGACCCACCGCGGTGACGTGGAGATTGTTCGTCTCGAGCCAGGCGGTGATCTTGGCGATATCGCCGGACGACGCGCCGAAGCGGTCGGCGTATTGCTCCGGAGTCAGCCAGCGGTGGTAGTCCGGCGAGGCGGGATCCTGTTGCGCGATGAGCAGGCGGTCGAGATCGGCCTGCTGTTCGGGCGTCTGCCGGAGGACAAGGGTGATGGCCGGCAGAGTTACGGAAGCGTCCAGCGGGCCGAGATCGTTCTCCGCCTTCGCCATGGGGTGAACGTGACCTGTCAGGCGGGCGCGCTGCGCGTCCTGGATCGGACCTTGGATCAGGCGCGGCTGGGCGGAGAGGGTTCCGGCGAGAAAACTAGCGAGGAAAAGGAATTGTGCGATGCTGCGCAGCATACAAGGCTCTGACAGGGCAAGCGAGTGGCCATGTCACGGAGATGGTAACTCTAACAAAAGATTAACAAGGATTGTTGGCGAAAAAAGAAGGCGGGGAGAATTGCCACGCCTGGGAGCAGGCTGGACGCGGCAGATTGTCGCCCCGCTTTGCGGGTAAGCTGGTCTTGTGGTGGGATGCGAATGATGGCCGCCTGGGGACTGACAAGACTGCCATGGATTTCCGGCGCCGTTTGCCGGAAATCCGCTGGCAGTCCTGTCTGTCCCCGCTCCCCCTCCCTGAACCGCTCCCCTGTCAGCGTGTTTCTTCTACCGGGCCTTCTATTGGCGTTGGCCGCGAGCGCCTCCGATGGCGCAACGGCGGCAATCACCATCGATTATCCGGAGGAAGGATCGATTTTCCCGCCTGAGATCACGCCCCCGGCCTTCCTTTGGCGCGATGGCGCGAAAGGTGCCGCCCTGTGGCGCATCGACGTCTCGTTCGGCGATGGAGCGGCGGCGATCCACACGACTTCCCAGGGCGAGCGCCCGCGCATCGGCAAGATCGATCCGGAGTGCGTCGCCGGCACCAACGCTCCGCCCCGGCTCACGCCCCAAATGGCGGCGGCGCATTCCTGGACGCCGGACCCGGCCGTGTGGCAGGCCATCAAGCGGCATTCGGTGGCCAGCGCCGCCACGGTGACCATCACCGGCTTTGGTGGCGACGCCCCAAACGAAGCCGTTTCCCGGGGAAAGGTCGCCCTGCGCACTTCAAAGGACCCGGTGGGAGCGCCCATCTTCTATCGCGACGTGCCGTTGATGCCCTCGGAACTGGAAAAAGGCGTGATCAAACCCCTGGCCGCGGAGGCCATCCCGCTGGTCGCCTGGCGAGTTCGCAACCTGGGCGAACCGCGCAGCCGGGTCGTGATGGAGAACCTGCCGCTGTGCGCCAACTGCCATTCGTTCTCCGCCGACGGCAAGACGATGGGCATGGATCTCGACGGCTTGCAGGGCAACCGGGGGATGTACATCCTGGCGAAGGTTGCGCCTGAGGTGACGATCCGCCAGCAGGAGGTCATTCAGTGGAGTTCGAAGGAAGGCAAGCTGAAGGGAAACGTCCGCGTGGGCTTCATGTCGCAGGTTTCCCCGGACGGGCGGCACGTGGTCACCACGGTCAATCCGGCCTCCATGACGGCCGCTCCCGAAGCGCCCCCCAGCAATTATTACGTGGCCAATTTCAAGGACTACCGGTTCCTGCAGGTGTTCTATCCCACCCGTGGGATCCTGAGCTGGTACAGCCGGCAAACGGGCGTGCTCGAACCGCTGCCCGGCGCCGATGACCCCCGGTTCGTGCAGATGGGCGCGGTGTGGAGCCCCGGCGGAGAGTCCCTGGTATTTGCCCGCGCCCCGGCCACGGACCCCAATCCGCCGGGTGTGCCGCTGGCGCGGTTCGCCAACGACCCGAGCGAGCTCCAAATCAAGTACGACCTTTACCGGATTCCGTTCCACGACGGTCTGGGAGGCGCCGCGGAGCCCATCGCCGGCGCCTCGGGCAACGGCATGAGCAACACCTTCCCCAAGGTATCGCCCGATGGACGATGGATCGTGTTCGTCGAATGCCGCAACGGGGAGCTGATGCGTCCCGACAGCCAGTTGTACATTGTTCCAGCGGGGGGCGGGCGGGCGCGGCGCATGCGGTGCAACACGTCGCGGATGAATTCGTGGCACAGCTTTTCCCCCAATGGCCGCTGGCTGGTGTTTTCGTCCAAGAGCCGGTCGCCCTACACCCAGATGTATCTCACCCATATCGACGCGGACGGCAACGACAGCCCGCCCATTCTGATCGACAACGCCACCGCCTCCAACCGGGCGGTGAACATTCCCGAGTTTGTCAACGTCGCACCGGATGGCTTGCGGCAAATCGGCGGGCCGGTGCTGGACTATTACCGGCTGTTCAACAGCGCGGCCTATCTGCAAAGGACCAAACGCTACCAGGAGTCCGCGGAGAAGTGGAAGAAGGTTGTGGAATTGAATCCCGACGACGAACTGGCGCAGCGCAGCCTGGGAACCGTGCTGCTGATGACGGGCCAGCGGGAGGAATCGGGGGTGCATTTCCGGAAAGCGTCCGAGCTGAAGCTGCGCGCGGCGGTCGAAGCCGACCCCACTTCGGCGCGCGGATTCAACGATCTCGGCGTGCTGCTGCTCCAAACGGGGCGCGTGGAAGAAGCGGTGGCGCAATTCGAGAAGGCGGCCGGGCTGAAGCCGGATTTCGCCGCGGCGCACGCCAACCTGGGCGGCGCGCTTGCCAAGGTGGGCAGACTGGAGGAGGCGCTCCGTGAACTGCGCCAGGCGCTGGAGTTGGACGCCATGTATGCGCCCGCGCACTACAACCTGGGGCTGGTTTTGAGCCGGCGGGGGGATGCGGAGGGGGCCATCCGGGAATGGCGGAGCGCGCTCCAGTTCGACCCGAAATACGCCGAGGCCCATCACAGCCTCGGCGACGCGCTGGACGCGCAAGGGCGGACGGCGGAGGCCCTGGCGCACTGGCGCGACGCGATCCAACTGCAACCGAACGACGCTGGGGCGCTCGGGCGGGCGGCCTGGGTACTGGCGACCTCGCCCGATGCCGCCCTCCGCAACGGCGGCGAGTCGCTCGGCTTCGCGGTACGGGCGGTGGAGATCTCCGGCGGCAAGGACGCGCGCCTGCTGGACACGCTGGCCGCGGCGTACGCCGAGAAGGGGCAGTTCGCCAACGCTGCACTGACGGCGCGCCGGGCCCAGGCACTGGCCGCGCAGGAGAATCAGCCCGCCCTGGCGGACGCGATCGGCGTCAGGATCGCGTGGTACGAGGCCGACCGGCCGTTTCGCGACCAGTGAAGCAAGCGAAAAAAACACAATGGCCGCCGATGAACGCCGATAAACGCGGATAAGCAGAAGCTCTTGTTCTATCGGCGTTCGTCGGCGGCCATCTGTCTTTTCTTGGCCGTCAGCCTTCGCTCAGCAGCGGGTCCGAGTCTTCGACGTCCACTTCGCCGTTAAGCACTCGATTGGCTTGCTGCCTGTCGAATTCGCCTTCCCATATCGCTACCACAATGGTGGCGACACCGTTACCGACCAGGTTGGTGAGGGCGCGCATCTCGGACATGAAGCGGTCCACGCCGAGCAGCAAGGTGATGCCCGCCACGGGCACGGTCCCCAGCGAGGAAAGCGTGGCGGCGAGCGTGATGAACCCACCTCCGGTCACCGCGGCCGCTCCTTTGGAAGTGAGCATGAGCACCAGCAACAGGGTGACCTCCTCGCGCCCGGTGAGCGATGTATTGGTGGCCTGCGCCACGAAAAGGGCGGCGATGGTGAGATAGATCGCCGTGCCGTCCAGGTTGAAGGAGTAGCCCGCGGGGACCACCAGGCCCACCACGGATTTGGAACACCCCAACCGCTCCAGCTTCACGATCATGCGCGGCAAGGCCACCTCCGAGGAGGAGGTGCCGAGCACCAGCAGCAACTCCTCCTTAACGTACTTGAGGAATTTCCAGAGACTGAAGCCGTGCAATCGGGCGATCAGTCCGAGTACCAGGAAGACGAAGAGCGCGCTGGTCAGGTACACGCACAGAAGCAGCTTGCCGAGCGGCAGCAGGGTCTTCAAGCCGTACTTGCCGATGGTGAAGGCCATGGCGCCGAACGCCCCGATAGGCGCGACTTTCATGATCAGCGCGATCACTTCGAAGGTCAGATGCGTCAGCGAGTCGGCTGCCTCCACAATCGGTTGCCGCAGGTGGTAACCCGCCAGCGCCACGCCAAAGAGAATCGCGATCAACAGGACCTGGAGGATTTCGCCGTTGGCGAAGGCGCCCACCAAGGTATCGGGAATCATGTGCAGCACGAAATCCACCGCGTGCAGTTGTTTCCCGGAAGTGGCGTACTGTTGCACGGCCTTGGCATCCAGAGTGGCGGCGCTGGCGTTGATTCCGGCGCCGGGTTGGACCACTTTGACCACTACGAACCCGACGAAGAGCGCGATGGTGGTCACCACCTCGAAGTAGACCAGCGCTTTGATCCCGACGCGGCCGAGTTTGCGCATGTCTCCGATCCGCGCGATACCGGTCACCACGGTGAGGAAGATGACCGGCGCGATCATCATGCGGATGAGCTTGATGAAGCCGTCGCCGAACGGTTTCATCGCCTCGCCCATGGAGGGGTAGAAGCAACCGAGCACGACGCCCGCGACGATGCCGGCGATCACGCGGAAGTACAGGGTGTGATAAAGGCGGGGGCGTGTGGCCACGGACTAGACCGCCGCCCTGGGTTTCGCGTTCTCCAGCGTCATATCTATGTTGTACCAGGAGCCATGCCCCGCCCTCCATCCTTCCTACCGTACCGCCCGTATATAATTGGAGTTAGATATGCGTCGCCTGGCTCTATTCGTCCTGTTTGCCGCGCTTGCCTTCGGGCAGTCGAACGATCCGTTCAAACCCAAGCCTCCGGCCGATGTCGATGCCGCTCTGCGCGCCCGGGTCCAGGAGTTTTTTGGCCTCCACGTGAAAGGCCAGTTCCGCAAGGCCGAAGAATTGGTTGCCGAGGATACCAAAGATTTCTTCTACATGGGCAATAAGCCCAAGTACCTCTCTTTCGAGATCTCCCGAATCGATTACTCGGCCAATTTCACCAAGGCCAACGTGGTGGTGGTGTGCGAGCAGTACATCATGATGCCCGGTTTCAGCGACCATCCGATGAAAGTGCCCACCCCCAGCGCCTGGAAGCTGGAGAATGGCAAGTGGTATTGGTATGTGGATCAGGACGCTCTGCTTAATACTCCCTGGGGCAGGATGAAGCCCGGCGCGTTTCCCGCCAACGGCGCCGTTCCGCCGCCGCCGTCTCTTGCCAACATGCCCACTTCAGCCGATTTCCTGGCCAGGCAGATACAAATGGATACCTCCGCCGTCCGTCTGAAAGCCGGCGAATCGGCGGAGGTGACCATCACGAATGGCGCACCGGGCCCGATGGGGTTATCCATACCCGCGGCCTTGCCCGGGCTGGAGGCCAAACTGGACAAGGGTACCCTCCCGGCGGGCGGCAAGGCCACGCTCACCCTGCGCGCCGCCAAGGGAGCCATGTCCGGCGTCCTCAATGTCCAGGTGGAACCAACCATGCAGTTGCTCCCCCTTCAGGTCACCATCGTCGAATAGCCGCGCGACTACTTGCTGCCCAACGGAGAGTGTGTCAGGTACGCAGCCAGCGTGAGGACTGCCCCGGTGAGGGCGGCAGTCTTTAGGTTCGCCGGCTGGTTACTTCCCCCCGCCGCGGCCTGGGCGGCACTCGCTACCGCGCCGCCGATAACGGCAGCGGCCAATCCTTTCAACCACAAACCGATGCTTTTCATGCCATCCTCCCTTTTGCCATGAACTCTGAGTGCGCCACTTTGTTCGATTGCGGTCTACGCATCGGGGAACGCCTTTCGGAACATGGCCAGGATCATGTTGTACATGATGGCCTGCTTGTCGGCGGGCGCCGGCAGGGCGGTGTTAATCAGCCCCGTCACCGTGCTGGGGGTGCTCACCAGCGGTACCAGATCCGCCAGTGGCGGCACAAACGGCACGTAGGTCACTGCGCCGTCCGCATCGGCCACCATTTTCTGAAGCGGCTTCGGCGGCGCTGCTGCCGTGCGTCCGGCACTCACGCTGATTTGTGCGTTTGCCAGTTCGGTGTTGTAGTTCGCCACCGCCAGGGTATTGTCGCGCGCGGCCTGTTGCTGCGCGCCCCTGATGGTCAGCATGGCATCGTAGGCCGTGCCTTCCATGTAGTTATGCGCAACACGCTGTCCGTTCGCGTCGATGTAGAACAGGGTCACGCCGTCTTTGTCGAATTGAATCATAGGTTCTGTCTCCTGCTGTGTTCGGTGCTCACCGAGAGTCCCCCTAACTCCAGCCTAGGCAGCTCACCTCGGCCTTTCGGCCCGTCAAATTTGCAAGTGATTCAAAACAAGACGATTATTTTGATATCGTTTGAGGCAACGGGATCCGGCTTCACTGGGAGTTTGAAAGATGCGACACCACGCAGCGACGCTGCGGTGCGGTGCGGCGGCGGCCCCGGGTTCAGTTCACGGTTTGGCGGGAGCCGGCGTCCCGGAGATAAACTCCGGGCTTACGATCTGCACCTTAGCTTCCCGGTCCATCCCGCGAAGCCACACGTCGGAGCGGATGTTCTTCAATTCGTTATAGATCTCGTCGCGCACTTCGGAGAGCGGCCGCACCGTGACTTCTTCGGCGCGCAGCAGGTAGAAACCGTTCGGCTGCTTGAGCGGTTCGCTGACGTCGCCTTTTTTTAGCGCGAACACCGCCGCGCGGAACGCGTCGGGGATGTTATCGCTGCTGTGCAGGGTGGCAAAATCGCCGTCCTTCTCCCGCGAGGTCTCGTCGTCGGAGTTCTCTTTCACCAGCTTGACGAAATCCGCCCCGCCCTTGATGGCGGCCAGCAGTTTGTCGGCTTTCGCCTTGGCCTCGGCTTCGGTCAGCGGTCGCTTCCCCTTGCTTGCCCCGCTGGCTGCCGCATCGTCGCTGAAGGCGATATAGATCGCCTTGACCCGAACCTGCGTGTATCTCTGCTTGTTGGAATCGTAGTACTTGACGATCTCGCCAGGTTCCACCACGATCAGGTTGACCGTGGCGTTGATCTCGGCCGTGGCCAGCACGTTCATCCGCCCGTAGGCCAGGCTCTCCTTGTAGGGGCTCTCCTGATCCAGTTTTGCGTCTTCGGCCATTTTGGTCAGTTTGCGCAGCAATTCCCATTGGTGCAGCCACTGTTCGCGATTGCGCAAAGCCATCTGCTGATTGGCCGGCGGCATGGCTGCAAAAATCTTCCTGAACTCGCCCATGGTGAGCTTGGTGCCGTCGCCGAAGATGGCAACCACCGTCTCATCCGGGAGATTTGGCATCGCGGGCGGCGCCGCCGCCGAATCTGGCGCAGTCTGTGCCCAAATGGCACTGAAGCTTGCGAATACGAGCAAACAGAGGACTTTCATAGCGGGATACTTCTCAGCTTATCACGCCGCGCGCCCTACTTCACGGTAGTGTCCTAAAGCTGCGTTGATCGCAGATTGCAGCTGATTCTCAGTTGGCGAGGAGGTACTGAATATGGCGTGCGGGCAACTTGTAGTCCCGATTGACAACGGCGTGAGAACGCCGCCACTATTGATGCTGGCCGGTGCGGTTCCGTCTGGAGTCGCGCGGCTGCAAGACCGTCGGCGAGCTGTTAGACAGCGGGGACCCGTTGCCGGACGATCCGACTCACAGAGCAAGAGCAATGCTCCAAATCGTTCGGAGTCAAGGGGGAAATTGGTTGTTTTTCAGGATTTCCTGAATTAAGATAGGTATGTGGACGTTCTACGACTTCAAGGACGGACGTGGCGTCAACACGATCAGGCCGTGGCTCGACAGCCTGCCGCAGAAAGCTCGCGCGAAAATCAATGCACGTCTTTTGTTCATGAGAGCAATCGACCTATGGCCCGAACAATACGTAAGCGCCCTGAAGGGCTGGCCGGAACTGATGGAGTTTCGGGTTGTTGCTGACGGGAATCAATTCCGCCCGCTTGGGTTTTATGGGCCAGGGCGGCATGAATTCACCCTGGTGCTTGGTGCGATTGAAAAGGGAAAACTGCCGAGAAGGGTACTGGAGGTAGCTGATGGGAATAGGAAGGCCGCCCTCGCCGACCCAAGCAGAATTTGCGAGCACGAATACGATTAGAGAGCAAATTCTTCAAGGGCTTAGGTCGGGCAGTGATTACAGGCATGCCTTTGTGCAGGAGTGCATCTCTACGCGACTCACGGCACAGATTAAGGCACTGCGGAATGATATGGACTACAAGCAGTTTGCAGAGCGGATCAACAAGAAAGTGTCTTGGGTCTACCGGCTGGAAGACCCTAACGCTCCCCCTCCGACGATTCCGACTCTGCTTGAAATCGCCGAGGACTTTGACATCGGCTTGGACGTTCGGTTCTGCCGCTACTCTGATCTGGTCAATGACGTATCAACCCTCAATGAGCAATCTTTTTCCGTTCCATCCTTCGAGGAGGAGTTAAGATCCGGCGCGTTCTCTTCTGGTCGCAAACGCAAGAGGAGAGTACGGAGTCCACATCGTCGCAAGTCACAAGAGAGCGCAGGCACCTCTCATCCCAAGGTGCTCATCATGGCGATTGGGAGCATGCAGCAACAACTAGCGCAAGCATCGTGAGGTTGAATCAATGCCGTCTGAATCAGCAGAAGCTCAAGGCCTAGTGGGTGACCTGTCCAAGATTCCGCTTCAAGAACCTGAAGACGGAGTCTTCGAGGCATACTCCAATGTCGTCAATTTGAATTGGACTCTGACCGATGTCAGAATACGATTTGCCGAGTTGATACAAGTTCCAGATGATGATCGCCCTAATTGGGAGAACCAGCATGGAGTTCTGCTAGAACGGGCTGCCATAACCGTCCCGTGGCACCAAGCAAAGATGCTCCGGGACATGCTGGATGGAGTCATCAAGAACTACGAAACCATCAACGGCGAATTGAAGGCACCAAAACTCCCGAATCGACCGTAACTTCTTGGGCTTGGAAGACCCACCCAATACACCCGCCTGCCGCCGATCAACGCAACATTAGGACACTACCTACTTCGTCGCGCTGCGCGCATCGCCGCGTTTGACCTGCACCCGCCGCCGGCCCTCCTCCAGATTCCCCGCCGCCTTCTGCTTCGCCGCATCGCTGATCTTCACCCGATTGTTTACCGCCACCGCCCCGGCCGTTTTGCACATCCGCGTGGCCGTTCCCTTGTGCTGCATGACGTCGGTCTTGCCATCGACGGTGGCCACTCCGCCCTGCACCCGCACGGTGAACTTGTCCGCGTTGATCTTGGATTTGGCGAACTTGGCGCGGATGACCGCCTCCAATTGCGCATCGCTCAGTTTCGGCTGGACCGTCACCCGCTTCGCCGTGGAGCCGGTAGCCGGCCGCGGACGGGTCGCGGCTGTCTGGGGCCCAGACGCCCACACTCCGGCGGCCGTCAGAGACGCAGCTATCCATACTTTCAGATATGTCACTACCCACTCCGTTACGGCGGTTCCCTGTAGTTCTCAGAATTCTGTGCTAAAGTGAGGGGTTCCCAAAGGCTTTTCTAGAGTTCGATGCCCGAACAGATCCTACTGCAAGGCAAAATCCTGGGCACGGAAGAGTTTCTCTTGGCGGGTTCCGCCGAGGGACGGACCGTGCGTTCCGCCGGCGAAGACCTGCTGGCCGGCAAGTCCCAGTGGATTACTCTGCTCTGCGAAGTGCTGCCCCGCGCCCTGCTGGCCGAGCTTGGGCTGGCGCGCATCCTGCTGGGTTCCAGCGGCGGCGGCCAGTTCCTGGTGGTGCTGCCCGGGAGCGTTCGCGAGGCCGCCGAATCCTTTCTCACCGCCGCCGCCGCGCAGGTTTCCGAGCTCAGCGCTAAACGCGTCAAGCTGGTCTGGGCCATCACCGACAACCTCGGCGATTGGGCCATCATTCGTAAGCGCCTCAACGAAGAGCTGCGGGGCAAGAGCAACGCCCCCTTGCGGGATATCGGCGCGGCCGCGTTCCAACCCTTTGTGGCGCCGCTGGTCTTCGGCTCGGACCTGTATTTCGCCCGCGAGCTGGGCGCCCAGGTGCGCGAGGCGTCCCAAATCGGCTGGTCGCCGGAGAATCCCGGCAAGGTGATCGCCGGCGAAGGCAAGCACTCCTGGAGCCTCACCTCCAATCTCTCGCCCGACGGCATTATGCTGGCGCGCCACGCCGCCGCCAGCGACGACGGCAAGCAGGCCGCGCCCGTGCAAACCCTGGGGCGCCGCGCCCAGGGCCGCTCCATCTGGGGCGTGCTGCGCGGCGACGTGGACAATTTCGGACTCCGCCTCCGCCGCGTGCATTCCATCGAAGAGCACGTGCCGCTTTCCGTGCTCTACAAGCAGTTCTTCGCCGGCGAACTCGAGGTGCTCTGTTCCTTTCCGGAGTTCTTTCGCAAGGTCAGCATTATTTATTCCGGCGGCGACGATTTTGCCGTCTACGGCTCCTGGGATGCCCTGATCGCGCTTGCCCGCGAGGTGCAGCGCCTGTTCCACCGCTTCACGGAAGAGAACCTGAAGGAGTGCCCAGGCGCCGAGGGCAAGACCATTTCGATGGCGATTGCGCTGGCGCCGGAGACGTATTTCCCGATTTCCACGGTGTACGAAGAGGCCGGCCGCAATCTGGACCTGGCCAAGGCGGCGGGCAAGGACTGCATCTACCTGCTGGGGCGCATTCTGGAGTGGCGCTATCTCAACGATGCCGCCGATCTCAAGGATACCGTGACCCGCCTGATTCACGATTTCCGGATGTCCCGGCAGTTCCTGTATCAAGTGCGCAGTTTCTACCGGCGCGACGCTTACGGCGGCGGCACCGATATTCAGCGTACCTGGCGTTTCCAGCGGCGTTTCAATCGGATTCTGAGCGGCACCCGCGACCGCGAATTCCAGAAACTGCGTACCCATCTGATCAGCGAGATGGTGGGCAGGAAAACGGCGGAAGTGAAGCTGCGGCCCGCGGGCCTGGTGGCCCTGGAATGGGCCAGATTGGTGACAGAGGTTTAGCAAATGGCAGAAGAGCAGCAAGAGCAAAAAAAGGAAAGCCGTCCGCCGCGGGAAGGTCGCGGCGCGCAGGGGGGCCCGCCCCGTGGGTCCGGACCCCGCGGCGATCGTCCGGGCGGGGACCGTCCCGGCGGCGACCGCCCGGGTGGCGATCGTCCCGGCGGCGATCGCGGAGACCGTGGAGACCGCGGCGAACGCCGCGGATTCGATCGCGGCCGTCCCGAAGGCCCGCCCGAAATCGAGCTGGAGAAGCTCATCGGCGACAGCCTGTACCTGGACAACCAGGCGCATGCCATCGTGAGCCGCATGCGCGACATGGATTCCGGCACCAAGAGCCAGCTCCGCCGTCTCTACAGTGCCGTGCGGCGCGCCGTGCGGGCGCCGGAAAGCGAGCGGCAGCATGAGTTCGTCATGTTGCGCGCCCGCCTGGCCTATACCATCGCGCGCCACGGGCTGCGCAGCCTGGATCAGATCGAGAAGCTGCTGCTCCAGGTGACGCGCCGCAACGATAGCCGCGGATACGAACGGTTCAAGGATCTATTTGAGGCCATCGTGGCCTACAACGAGTAAAGCATGAGCGCACATACCTCCCAAACCGAGTTGAAACTGATCGGGAAGCTGATCCTCGAAGGCGAAATGCTCTGTGAAACCGGCCTCCACGTGGGCGCCGGCAAGGGCTCGCTGGAGATCGGCGGAAGCGACAATCCCGTGGTCAAGGATGCCTTCGGCCGGCCGTACGTGCCGGGCAGCTCGCTGCGCGGCAAGATCCGTTCGCTGCTCGAGCAATCGGGCGGCATGGCGGTGCCGAGCGAGTTGGTCTACCTCTCGCGCCGCAAGGGGCAAGAGGTGCGCATTCACCAGAGCGACCGCCCCGACGACGAAATTTGCCTGCTTTTCGGGCGCAATCCCGGGCGCATGGAGCGCGTGCAGGGCGATGCCCTCGACACGTCGCAGGCCACCCCAGCGCGGCTCGCCGTCTTCGACGCGCCGCTCAACCCGGAGAGCATCACCCCGCAGATGCGTGAGAATCTGGACGACGAGCTCACCGAAGTCAAGAGCGAGAATGCCATCGACCGGATCACCTCGCAGGCCAATCCGCGGACCCTGGAACGCGTCCCCATGGGCGCCCGCTTCAAAACGCGTTTCGTGATGGACGTGCTCTGCGACGAGGATGCCCCGCTGTTTATGCGCGTTCTGGAGGGCCTGCGCCTGCTGGAAGACGACGCCCTCGGCGGCGGCGGTTCGCGCGGCAGCGGCCGCGTGAGCTTCTCCAACCTGCGCCTGGTGTGGCGCAATAAGAACTACTACGCGACCGGCGCCGCCGAGAAGGAGATTGGTTCCGGCGCCACGCTCGCGGCCATTCAGGCGGCCGTCAATCAATCGGCGTTTTCCTTTGTGCGCGAGGAGTAATGAACCCCGGACTGGTCGTAAAACTGCGACCCGCCGGCCCCTGGCGTATCGGGCCGGATTCGGGCGCTCGCAATCGCGTGGATGCCATCTATCACAGCGACTCGCTCTATAGCGCGGTCACTAGCGCCATGTCGCGCATGGGCACGCTGGATGCGTGGCTGGACGCGACCGCCCGCAGCCAGACGCCCGCCGTGTGTTTCAGCTCCTGCTTCCCGTTCCTCGACGATATTGGTTTCGTGGTGCCCCCACGCACCATCTGGCCGCCCACCTCGCCTCAGGCGATGTCGGCGCGGGTGCGTTGGAAGAGCGCGCGCTTCATTCCACTCAGCGTGGTGGAATCGATTCTCTCCGGTAAGAAGCTCAACGACAATCAATGGAGCGTGGATGGCCCCAGCGCGTGCCTGGTGCCGGCGGGCAAGCCCGGTCCGTTCCGCACCAGTGTCCGCTGGAACGCCGCGGTGGATCGTCTGAGCGGTTCCAGCGAGCGCCACGCCACGGCATGCATCGAATTTCGCGAGGGATGCGGGCTGTGGACCGTCGCCGGTTTCCACGACGAAGCGGCCCGCGACCAGTGGCAGGAGCCGGTGAAAGCCGCCTTCCGGCTGCTGGCCGACACGGGTTTCGGCGGCGAGCGGTCGCGCGGTTGGGGCAGGGCGGAGACGCCCGAGTTCGTGGAAGGCACGCTGCCCGGCTTGATCGTCGAATACCGGCGGAAGGAGCCGTCGCCGGTGGAGGCGGAAGCCGCTGCGGCACCGGAGACTGAACCCGAGGCCGAAGCCGCTCCCATCGAAGCCGCGCCCGAGGCCGCTGCTCCCGAAACCGAACCGGTCGCCGAAGCCGAATCTCCTGCGCCCGCCGTGGAGCTGAGCAATAATCGGTTGGCAGGCGAAAGCGTCTGCCCCACTTGTGGGACAGACGCTTTCGTCTGTCAACCTTCTGTGGAAACCGCAGCGCCGGAAGCCGAAGCCGCTGCTTCCGAAGCCGAATCTGTCGCCGAAGCCGAATCTCCCGCGCCCGCGCCCGAAGTCGCCGCACCGGAGACCGAACCGGCCGCCGAGCCCGCGCCCGACGCTGTCGCGCCGGAGACCGAACCGGCCGCCGAGCCCGCGCCCGAAGCTGCCGCGCCGGAGACCGAGTCGGCCGCTGAGATCGTGCCCGAAGGCGCTGCTGCCGAAACAGAACCGATCGCCGAAGGCGAATCTGCCGCGCCCGCCGTGGAGCTGAGCAAGAACGGGTTGGCAGGCGAAAGCGCCTGCCCCACTCGTGGGACAGACGCCGCCCCGGAAGCGGAGCCTGCCCTCTCCGACGCGCCCATGGCTGCCGCCGTGCGGGCGCCCGATCGAACCGAACCGATGCGAGTGGCGCCGGAACCCCAAGCCCCCCCGGCCGTTCCCGCTCCCTCCGCCCACTTGCAGGCCCACTGGCTGCTCTCGCTGTTCACGCCCGCCGCGAACGACGCCGTCGATTGGGGGCGCGGCAGCTACGCCGTTCTCGCCCGCGGCGGCCGCATCGACAGCCCGTCGGGATCGGGCGAACTCAAGAAACAGATTCAGATGGTGGCCGAAGGCTCCGTCCTGTACGCGGAAGACGTGCCGCTCGGCGCCGCCCCCGACGTGGCGCCGGACGGGTTTGCCCACCCGGTGTTCCGCGCCGGGTTCGCGCTCGCCATCCCGCTGCCCGAGGTGCATTGATGCGCTACCGCCTCACATGCCTTACCCCGCTGTTGGTCGGTGACGGCCGCAAGCTGGCCCCCATCGACTATATGGTCTGGAAAGACCAGGTCAACGTGCTCGATCAGTGGCGGATCTTCCGCCTGCTGGCCAAAGGTCCGCGGCTGGACAGCTACCTCGCCCAGCTCAAGCACGCCGAGAAGCTGGATTTCGCCACTTGGGGAGGCTTCGCGCAGAATTTCGCCGGCCGCCGCATCCCCTTCGAAAACGCCGCCTACTCCGCCTATTGGAATCGCGCGGCAGGCGAGAGCCTGCACATTCCGACGTTTGCCACTGGCGCCAGCGGACCCTATCTCCCGGGCTCCGCGATCAAGGGCGCGCTGCGCACCGGCATGGTGTTCTCGCAATGGCGCGACGGCATGCTGCAAGATGTGCTGGCGCGCGTCAAGACCGAGCGTATGCCGCGCCGTCCGGCGGAGAGCGTCGAAGAGCAGGCGCTGGGCTCTGGGGGCACCAGCAAAATGCGCTTCGTCAGCGCCGGCGACTCCGCCACCGTCGGCACCGGCGATTTCAAAATCTACCTGCTGCGCACCTCCACCCTGCAACCGCGCGGAGCCAACTTCGAACTCGGCTGGAAGCAGAGCCCGCGCGGAGCGGTGGCCGGCGCGCGTCCCGATGAAAGCACACCCAGCTTCGCCGAAATGGCCTCGCCCGGCACCGTCTTCTCTGGCAATTGGGACGAGAAAACGTTCTTTCTGCAACCCGAAGTGCGCAAGAGCATGCGCTGGCCCGAAAACTTCGGCCGCGCCAAGATCTTCGAAGCCGTCAACATCTACGCCGCCGGCGTGCTCGCCTTGCAGCGCCAGTACGCATCGCTGGCCGGCATGGGACTGCTCGACCGCAGCCTGGATGAACTGGAGCAGCGGCTGGCCGCCGCCAGGGAGAACGGCACCTGCCTCATCTCCATGGGCTGGGGCGGCGGGTTGCTCGCCAAGAGCGCCTGGCTGGATACCAGCAACACGGACTATCGCCAGATCTTGCAGCAGTTCGTCATCTACAACCGCGCGCTGAGCACCAATCTGCCGTTCCCCAAGACGCGCCGCATCGTGTTCCTGAACAACCGGCCGGCCACGCTGCCCGGGTGGGCGGAACTGGCCGTCGAAGAATAGCGGCAGCGAGCCTCCCGCCACTGAAACGGAGTACACTGTAGACGATGCCGGAAGCCGAGATCCAGTACGTCTCCGATGAGAGCGGCGAGCCGACTGCTGTGATCGTTCCGATCTCTCTGTGGCATGACATCGCGTCCGAACGGGAGACGGCCCACCTGCTGAAATCGGAAACGATGAACCGCCGCCTGCTTGAAGCGAAGGAGCGTGAGCAAGGCCTCTCGCTTGACGAAGCCATTGAGAAACTTGGAATTTGACGCCGCCGCGTTCGAGGACCTCGCGTGGTGGGTGGAACATGATCGGGCGCAGGCCCTCCGGATCATTCGTTTGATCCGGGACGTTCAGCGGGAGCCGTTCAGCGGTGCCGGCAAACCCGAGCCCTTGAAGCATGAGCTGAAAGGTTGCTGGTCCAGGCGGATTGATCGCGAGCATCGCCTGGTCTACGAGGTGCGGCAAGACTAGATTCGAATCCTCGCCTGCCGGTATCACTACTGATCGGTGCCGCAGAATGCCAAGTTCGGGAGCGGGCGCGGTGTTTTCCGCTCGCCTGGGGCACTTTCCGCGTTCATCCGCCGCCCTACTTGCGCCACTTCTCGCATCGCGCGCAGCGTCGGCGCCAACGCCCAGGCAACGCAGGCGCTATCATGTGAAAGGTGAAGGTCAGGGATCTGATCCGCTTGCTCGAATCTGCCGGGTGGCGACTGAAGGCGACCAAAGGCAGCCACCGCCAGTTCCGGCACCCCCACAAGGGAATGGTCGTCACCGTGCCCGGTCAGGAGGGTAAGGATGTGCCGGTGGGAACGCTGAGAGCTATCCTACGCAGCGCCGGACTGGATAAAAAGGAGGAGGATTGATGAGATACACGGTGATCTACGAGAAAGGGCCGGCCTCTTGGGGTGCGTACGTACCCGACCTTCCTGGCGTTATCTCCGTCGGCGATTCGCGGGACGAGGTGGAACGCCTTATCCACGAGGCCATCGAGTTTCACCTGGAGGGAATGCGCGAGGAAGGCATGGCCATCCCGCCACCGTCGAGCTTCGCTGGGGTGGTAGAAATCAACCCCGCCGCCTGACAAAGGAAGCGAAGTTCCGTGGTTCAGCGGCGAGGTCCGGCCACGTCCTACTTCCGCGCCCCAGCGCTCTCCGCCTTCAGCCGCCGCGACGCCTCCTCCACTTCGCGCATTACTCGCAGCGTGTTGCCGCCCAGAATCTTGAGGATGTCCCCGTCGCTGAAGCCGCGCTCCATCAGGCCGCGAACCAGGTTGGGCGTCTTGGAGATGTCCTCCATGCCTTCGGGAAACAGGTCGTCGGCGCCGTCGAAATCGGAGCCCAGCCCGACGTGGTCCACCCCCGCCACCTTCACGGCGTGTTCGAAATGATCCAGCAGCCGGCTCAGCGGCAGGCGGCCCAGCTTGGCGATGCGCCGCGCGTTGATCTGGCGGACGGCGGGACCGTTCTGGCTGCGGTCGCCGAACTTCGGCGTGCGGTCGTCGATGGCGTCCTGCTCGGCCTGCTCCGCCTTCAGGGCCTTTTCGCGTTCCGCGAAGCCGTTGTCGAGGAAGCCCTCATAGTAGTTGATGTGCACCACGCCACCCTTCGCGGCCAGCGCGCGCAGCATGTCGTCGGTCATATTGCGGGGCGCGCCGGCCAGCGCGCGGCAGGAGGAATGGGACGCGATCACCGGCGCCGAGGAGGTTTCCAGGACGTCCAGAAACGTCTTGTCGCTGACGTGGGAAACATCCACCATCATGCCGAGCCGGTTCATTTCGCGCACCACCTGGCGCCCGAAATCGGTCAGCCCGTTGTGCGCGCCGGCGAGGCTTGACGAGTCGGCCCACGGCGTGTGATTGGTGTGTGTCAGGGTGAGGTAGCGGACGCCCAACTCCGCGTAGGAGCGCAGCACGGAGAGGTCGCTATCGATGGCAATGCCGCCTTCCACACCCATCAGGATGGCGATGTGCCCGCGCTTCCGGGCGGCCAGGATCTCGCCGGACGTGGTGGCCATCTCCAGGTCGCCGGGGTGGCGGGCGATTGCGCGGCGCACGGCGTCAATCTGCTGCAAGGTGCGCCGGATGGATTCCACCGGCGTGTAGCGGTCGGAATCGGTCCAGAGGGAGAGAAACAGGCCGGCGATGTGCCCGGCGCGCATGCGCGGGATGTCCACCTGGCCGTAGTCGTGCTTTTCGCCGAGGTTGTAGCCCTCGTCGACCATCATCTGCGTGGTATCGTCATGGAGATCGATTACCACGGCGCGTTCGAGCAGGCGTTCCACCCGGGCGGGGTCGACCCTGGTCTGGGCGGACGCCGGATATCCCAAGAGTAGTAAGAGAGCGATCCTGTACATGATGCTGGATTATAGCGTGAGATTTCCCCGCCTTAGTACAAAACAAGCCGGATCGCCCAGACGGAGATTGCCTTTCCGGGCTTGCCACCTTATGCTAAGAGAGGAAAGTGTCATGATTGTAATCATCCCCAACCAAAGAAGGCGGCACCATGTGGAATAAGAAGCGAGAAGACGAACCGCCTCGGCCTTCTCCCACGCCGCCGGCGCCACCGGCGCCACCGGCGAATCAGGTTTCGGTACGCAACCCCGTTGAAGTACGGAAGGAGACATCAACCGTGTCCAGCATGCCCCCGGCCCGAATCGAGGCAGAGCCTCGTGGAGGTGCGGCCACCGTAGGGAAGGCCGTCAAAGTAGTTGGCCAGATTTTCAGCCGTGAAGATCTGTACATCGATGGCGAAGTGGAAGGCACCGTCGAAGCCCTTGAGCACAAGCTCACGATCGGGCCGAACGGGACCGTTCGCGCAACCGTCAAAGCGCGCGAAGTGGTAGCGCTCGGCAACATTCAGGGAAACGTGGAGGCCACGGAGAAAATTGAAATCCGCAAGGATGCCAAACTGACCGGGGATATCCGCACGGCGCGCATCATCATCGAGGATGGTGCGTATTTCAAGGGCAGCATCGACATCGTGAAGCCGGAACCCGTCAAGGTGGCGGCCAAGGTGCAGGCGCCCGCTCCGGTGGCGCAGACTACCGCCGTGGTAAGTGCCCCGGTGGCAACCGGCGCTCCGGAGATGAAGCGTTGATTTGAAGGCGTTCTTTTCCATGCTGGAGCCGCTGAGGGGCTTTTTTCGCGGATCTCGCGGAGGACGAACCGGCGGACCTCCCGCGTCCCCCGGCGGCAGGACGCCGCTGAACGGGAGTCCAGCCGAGGCAACTCTCTCCGTGCGCCCCAGCCGCGGGCTGGAGGAGTTCTTTACCCAAATCCGCGACACCAGCGGGCTCACCATTCTCGACCTGGGTGGCGCCACGCAGAAGAATGTGAGTTTTATCACCGACCTGGGCCACCGCCTCTATTCGGAAGATTTCCTGCGTATGCTCAACGAATCGTTTGGGGCCGACGATACGGTGGATCAAACCAATCCGGGGCGGATCGAATACTTCCTGAAGCAGACGCTGGATTATCCAGCGGGGCACTTCGACGGGGTGCTGGTTTGGGATGTGCTGGAGTACTTGAATCCGGTGCTGTTGAATGCCGTGGTGGAGCGCTTGCACTACATTGTGCGGCCGAAAGCCTACATGTTGGCGTTCTTCCACTCCGACGATAAACAGGATGCGGTGCCGTGCTACACGTTCCGTATCGCCCAGTTGAATTCGCTGGAGATCGAGCGGCAGGGCATGCGGCGGCCGGCGCAGTTATACAATAACCGGAGCCTGGAGAAGCTGTTTGGAAAGTTCGACAGCGTCAAATTTTTCCTGACGCGCGACCGGCTCCGGGAAGTGATCGTCAAGGTGTAGGACGGACGATCGCGCAGCGTCGTCTGTCAACCTACCGGTGACAGCCATGGTGGTTGACAGACCACGCAAGGCGATGGTCTGTCCTACTTATATTTTCCCTGCATGGCATTCCGGCGGACTTTCAACAGGTCCAGAAAAGCCACGAAGCCCAGCCACAGGCTGACCTTGGTGCCTTCCACGTTGTCCCATCGCACGGGAACTTCCACCGATTTGAGCCCGCGCTTCCTGGCGATGAACAGGACTTCGACGTCGAAGCCGAAGCCATCGAGCAACTGGCGGGAGAACACTTCGCGCCCGGCGCTGGTCTCGAAGAGCTTGAAGCCGCACTGTGTATCCTTGAAGTCCAGCCCGGCGATCAGGCGCATGGCGGCGTTGAACACGCGGCCGACGGCTTCCCTGAGCAGCGGTTGGTGCACGCCGACCAGGGAGCGGTCCAAGGCGCGCGAGCCCACGGCGACGGCAGCGCCCTCCCGTTCCACGGCGCTCCAGAGCTTCTCGACTTCGCCGATGGGGGAAGAAAGATCGGCATCGGTGAACAGCGCCCATTCGCCCTTGGCTTCGAGGATGCCGTGCCGGACGCTGTAGCCTTTGCCGCGATTCTCCGGGTTCTGGAGCACGCGCGCGCCGGCGTCCCGCGCCACTTGCACGGTGTTGTCGGCGGAGCCATCATCCACCACCACCACCTCGGCGAATTCCCATTGGGCCGCGTCGAGATACTCCCGCACCTTCAGCAGGGAGGCTGGCAATCGTTTGGCTTCGTTGTACGCAGGAATGATAATGGAAAGGGAACGTTTCAAGCGAAGATTTATAATAGCTTATTTCGCCATAGGAGCCTTATTTGTCCCTCGAAGACGACTTGCTCAAACAGCGGCTGACGCGGATCCGGGAAATCGAGGCGCTGGGCTACCGCGCCTACGGCCAGCGGTACGAGTTCACGCACACGGTGCCGGCGATTCTTGCGGAGTACGGCGCCAAAACGGCCGAGGAACTTCTGCCGGAGGTGCGGGTGCGCATCGCCGGACGCCTGATGACGCTGCGCCACATGGGCAAGGCGGGGTTCGCCCACGTGCAGCAGTCCGGCGAGCGCTTGCAGATCTACGTCAAGAAAGACGCGGTCGGCGAGAAGGATTTCGCCCTGTTCAAGCTGCTGGACATCGGCGACATCGTGGGTGTGGAAGGCTACCTCTTCCGCACGCGCACGGGCGAACTCAGCATTCACGCCGATCGGTTGGAGTTCCTCGGCAAGACGCTGCTCTCCATGCCGGAGAAGTGGCACGGCCTCGAAGATGTGGAGACGCGCTACCGCCAGCGCTATCTGGACCTGATCGCCAACCCGGAGGTGCGCAAGGTTTTCGTGACCCGGGCGCGCATCGTTTCGTCGCTGCGCCGCCAACTGGAGGCGCGCGAGTTCATCGAAGTGGAAACGCCCATGATGCAGCCGCTATACGGCGGGGCGGCGGCGCGTCCCTTCGTGACGCACCACAACACGTTGGACATCGACTTGTACCTGCGCATCGCGCCGGAACTCTATTTGAAGCGGCTGGTGGTGGGCGGCATGGATCGCGTGTACGAAATCAACCGCAACTTCCGCAACGAAGGGCTCGACGCGCACCACAACCCCGAGTTCACCATGCTGGAGTTCTACCAGGCGTATACGGACTATCGCGGGCTGATGGATTTCTCCGAGGAACTGCTGCGCCAGACGGCGATCGACGCCATCGGCTCGGCGGTGGTGGGATTCGAAGGGCACCAGATCGATTTCAGCAGCCTGGCGCGCTACAGCATGAGGGAGGCGATCGTGCGGCATTGGGAGGGCGAAGGTGGTCCCACGATGGAGGACGTGGCGAATCCCGAGTGGCTGCTGGCGCATTCGCACCACGCCACGGCGGGCGAGGCGCTGACAGATATCTTCGAGCGCCACGTGGAAGCCAAGCTGATCCAGCCCACGGTGATCTACGATTATCCCGTGGAGACCTCGCCGCTATCCAAGAACAAGCCTGAGGATCCCGCCTTCGTGGAGCGGTTTGAGATCTTCGTGGCCGGCATGGAGATCGGCAACGCCTACACGGAGTTGAACGATCCGCAGGAGCAGCGGCGGCGCTTCGAGATGCAGATCGGCATGCGGGAGCGTGGCGACGAGGAGGCGCACCAGATGGATGAAGACTACGTGCGCGCGCTGGCCTACGGCATGCCGCCGGCGGGAGGCGAAGGCATCGGGATCGACCGGCTGACCATGATTCTGACGGGCTCGCGCGCCATCCGCGATGTGGTCCTGTTCCCGCTGCTGCGGCCGGAGGGGCCCATCGACCTGATCGGCCATCTCCGGGAACTCGACAAGCTGTGACGAGCTTCGAGCTGTTCATCGCGGGACGCTATCTGCGCGCGCGCCGCAAGGAGGCGGTGATCTCTGTGATCACGGCCATTTCCGTACTGGGCGTGGCGGCCGGCGTGACCGCGCTGGTGGTGGCGCTGGCCGTGACCAACGGGTTCCGCAACACCCTGCAACGCAATCTGCTGGGCGCCATGGCGCACATCAACGTGGTGCCGCGCACCCCTGGCGACGGCATCGAGAACTGGCAGGACATGGTGGCGCGGATTCGCCGGCTGCCGCATGTGACGGCGGTTTCTCCAGCCCTCTACAGCTCCACCTTCTTGAGCGGGCCGCTGCAATCCAAGGGGGCCTACATCAAAGGCGTGGATGTGGCTTCGGAACTGGCGTTGAGCGGCACTTTGCGGAAGCTGAAGGCCGGCAGTGTGGACCGGCTGCGCGACGCCAGCGCAAGTCCTCCGGGCATCCTGCTGGGGGCGCGGATGGCCGATGACCTGGGGATGCGCGTGGGGGACAACATCGAACTGCTGACGGATGAAATGCTGCCCGTGGGGATCCGTCCGGTAAAGCGCCGCTTCAAGGTGTGCGGCCTGTTCGAAACCGGCTTCTTCGAGATCGACGACAACTGGGTGTTCACCTCGATTGCCGGCGCGCAGCAGGCCCTCTCGCTTCCCGACGTGATCAACCGCATCGAAATCAACGTGGACGATCTGAACCGCGCGCCCGAGATCGCGCTCGCCGTGGAGAAGGTGGTGGGCGAACGCTACACCACCACAACCTGGATGGAGCGCAACAAGCAACTGCTGGGGGCGCTGAAGATGGAGCGGCTGGTGACCATCATCGTG